>Ga0210401_10004127_pt1 | contig 15230 bp, 14 predicted proteins | sample IncBWH32MmetaG_FD_150866 | JGI IMG/M metagenome (GOLD analysis project Ga0210401, IMG submission 150866) | Forest soil microbial communities from Barre Woods Harvard Forest LTER site, Petersham, Massachusetts, United States - Inc-BW-H-32-M | ecosystem: Environmental > Terrestrial > Soil >... | reverse complement strand
CAGCGGTGGCGTGCCGAGGATGGGCCGACTGTCGCCTGCGTCCGCCCGCGACCGCTTCGGTTTGCGTATGGACCTCGATTTTCATTTGAACGCCTGGTCTTCGCGGAAGTAGGTGATGGTCATTCCGAGGGGGTTGATCGGAATCAATTCGTTGGGTACGTGGGACTTAAAAACGAAGACGAAATTCGCGGTGTACAGATCGCGCTTCAGCTCGGTATGGTCGGCTGGTGAGTAATAGACCATGTAGAAGTCCACGCGCGCGCGGAACGGCGGGGTTTGCATCTCTTCGAGCGAGACTTTCTGGACGTCCACATCGATTTCAGGCGCGGCGGTGTTGGTGATGAATCGCTTGATGATGTCGTCCTTGCGGTAGGCATCGAAAATGCCGTTGGCGAGCTTGCCGTCGAGGAAGTACAGGGACTTCGAGAAATCATCCTGAATCGTGTAGCGGTTGCGGCGGTAATAGAGGGTCGAGAACTCGGAAAGAAAATACTTCGCCTCGGCGTCCTGCGGCTTGTATTCCAGGTTGTGGTAGTCGATAGCCTCGGCGCGGCCCAGATCATCAATCCGAATGACGAGGGGCCGGAAATTCTGGAAGGTGCGGATGGTCCTGAGATCGATGAGCGCAAGCGCCACACAGACGATGGACAGCAGCGCGAGAGCAATCTTGAGATAGGTATTCGTGACCATGGGATCCCCGTACTGTTCGAGGTAGAGCCGTTTGGCATCTTGGAATGTCGAATCGCGATCCATCAAAGCACCCTATCGAGGACGGCGGCGGGCGCTTCGAGTAGGCCGGCGGACGATCCTCCGGCCGTGCCGCTGAAGATATGGTTCGTAAGCGAGGGGATCTTCAGCAGGACATAGATGGACGCGAGAAACGTAATAAAAAGGACGGGAAACCAGGCAATCAGTTGGACGGTGGAAAGCGTGCCCGCGGGCGGGAGCTCGAGAGCGCCCAGCATGAGGTTTCCGATGACATACACGACAGCCGCGGCGATGACTTGGTAGAAGGCATATTGAATGAAGCAGCGGAACCAACCCCAGAACAGCCACTCCATTTTGGGAACGATAAAAAAGGGAACGAAGACCGGACCGACTAACACGCAAACCGCGGTGGCGATGAATCCGTAGGCGATGACCACAATCGCTATCGCCTGGGCTGCGGCGAGCAGAATGGTGACGATGATGTAGATGGCGGTTCCGAAAAAGTCTCCCCAGCTGGGTGAGTCCATGCGAGCTTGGAAGCTCGCAACCTGCGTGACCACGGTTTGGAGCTGCGCCTGATCGATCTGTGTCGAGAGAAACTGGGCCTCGTTGGTGACGAGGTTGTGGAAGCTTACTCCGACGGCGGGGATGGGAGTGCTGTAGTAATTGACCATCGCGAGGCCAAAGCTGATGGTCAAAAGCAGGCTCGCAAAATGATCGAACTGGAAGGAAGGTCTGCCGCTCGCCGAAGCAAGAGCGGACTTGATTCCAAACCAAGCCACGAGGATCGTGGCAAACGAACGGAAAAGATTCTGGCCCATGGTGTCGAAGAAGCCGAGGTTCTGGGTGAGCAAATTGTTGATCGCCTGAAAGATGTACTGCAGGAAATCGGTTTGCATTGCCGTCAGCTCCTTCGACGCCGGGCATCTCTAGGCGCACGCCTACGGCATGCGGAAGTTTTCCAGTGAATCGGTGATCGTTCCAGTCACCTGAGCGATGTTGCCGGCCATGCTCGCTTGGCGACCGATATCGGTGTTGATGGCGCTCGTGACAGCGTCGCGCTGTTGTTTGGCAATGATGGTTTGCTGTTCCAAGAGCGACGCGAGGAGTTTGTTCGAGTCCTGGACAGTGCGGAGAGTTAACACGCCCGCCGCATTGATCTTGTTCAGGACGGAGACTTCGCTGTTGAGACTTGAGTCACCCGAAAATGAATCTTGTTCGAGGTTTGCGATCTGAGTCTGGATGTTGTCGGCGCTTCCGCGGATCGCGCCGATGGTGGCCATCGCGTTCATGTTTGCGCCGTCCACGAGCTGGATGGACGCGTACTGGGATGCGACGCGCCCGAGTTCGGAGGCGTCCATTCCCGACAGTTCGTACGGGTCGTACTGCGACAGCGGGGTTGTGGCTTTCAGGTAACCCGTGTTGATGCTCGGAAGGACGCCGGTGTTGATGCCGTTAATCCACGAAACCGTGTTCCCAAAGGTGTTGAGCGAGGTCACGTTTCGCCATTGGGAAAATATGGCGCGGTATCGAGCAGGCATGTTCTTGACGAACTGAGCCATCTGCAGAGCCAGATTGAGATGGTTGGTGATCTGGTTGTAGCTCTTCTGCAGTTCAGCGAGATGCTGCTGAAGCTGGTAGTAGCGAAGCAATGCGTTATGGTAGTTGGTTGGGTCAAAAACGACGCCATTCCCGAACTGCGCGGCGGCGGTGCCGACCCCCAATCCCAACGCGAGCAAACAAATCAGAATCCTTCTTTTCATTGGACTGCGCTCCTTTTTGGCCTTCAGAAATCGGAAGGGATTGTGTGGTCGTTGTAGTCGGGCAACGAAAGATCGCCCGAGAGATAAACTTTGACGCGGTGGCCTTCCCGGATGGTCACCGTGGGCATGATATTGAGAAACTTGTCGAGGATCTCGGCCGAAGACTGGGCGGTGCTTGCCGCGAATCCTTGGCGCATGAGGTCCGAACTGGATGCGTTGAGGGAGCCGGCTGTTCCGGCCTCGGCAACGGCTCCCAGAGCGCCGACCGCGAGCGACACGCCAAAAATGCGGAGATAGTGGTTATTCACCTGATCCCGCAAGCCGGTGTCACCGATCTGGTTGAGTCCCTTGAATTGATCGAGGCTGACGGAATACCCGTCGGGCATGACTACGCGATGGAACACGACGGCCAGGCGAGTCTGGCCGAGGGCGTCTACCTTCTTGGTTTCACCCAGCAACTTCGAGCCTGCGGGTACGAGCAGGTGCTGGCGGTCACTCGAATAGACATCGGTTGAGAGCAGGCACTCGACGGGCCCGGCGAAACCTCCGTCGAGGCGGTTGATAAGAACGGTTTCAAGAATAGTTCCTTCAAACAGGACGTGGGTTTTTCCTGCCGCCGCATTGGCGGAGCTGGCCGACACGGCGGCAGGGTTTTTCTGGTCCTCCTTTCGCTCATGGATTGGTTCCGGGGAATCTTTTCGCGCAGGTTCGGTCGAAGCGGGATTAGTTTCCATTTGCTTCAAGAGTTGCGCGAGCTGCGGGGAGTCGGGTCCGACGGGAACGAGGCTCGTCGCCGCGGGAGCAGCTTCCGGCTCAGGGGCGCTTGGTGGATTTGATGAAGTCTTCCGGAAGGTCAACGCGACGTTCGAGGCAAAGAGCGACACGTAGGTACGCCGCTTGCGCTCCGCCTGGATGGGGTCTTCGGCTCGCTGATCAGGTGGGTAACCGGACGCGCTCTGCTGCTGGACTTGCTGCGAATCTTGCGGAGCGCCGCCCAGCAAGCGAGTCTGCTGGCCGAGAGCGTTCTCGGCGACCATTTGATCGCGCTGCAACTGCTCGATGCGGTTTTGCAGCTCGCTGATCTTGGTTTCGTTGACTTCGAGGGGCGCCGGTGCCGGTGCTGTGGACGAGGCTGACTTCGCGGGAGCCGGAGGTTTCTTGCCTCCCGTCAGCCACATGATGGCGACCATGAGGAATGCCAGTCCGATGAGAAGCCAGGACTGGACGTTCTTGGGCAGAAGCCCTTGCGGCTTCGGCGCCTTTTCCTGCACCTGCGCGGGTTGCGTCGGTTGGTTCATGGTTGTTCCTCAGTTCGCGGCGACGCGGCGCGCAAAGGGCAGCTTTTTTTTGCCGATGGCGAGATAGCCGGAGTCGATGATTTTCGGTGCGATGTACACGCCGTTCTCGAGCTGGAAGGAGATCAGGTTGGGCTTGCCGTCCTTGATTTCATAGAGAGCTGGTTTTTCCCGCGCGCCGCACTTGATGTACGTGAAGGAGTCGTCGTGGTAGATGGCAGAAACCAGGAACGGCTCCCGCGCCGCCTTCGGGTCGAGTAAATAGTCGAATTGGAGTTTTGTTGCGTAGCCGGATCGGAACTGGCTGAGCTGCTCGGCGGACTGGGCTTCGGCTGCGTGGATTTGCTCCGCCGTCTGCGCGCGGAGCGATTCGAGTTCCTTCTTGTAGGCTTCGGCCTCACCCGCGCTCACATAGCCGCGCAGTCCCGTGCTCGCCGCAAAGCCCGAGCCTTCTTTCGGCTCGACGAATATTTTGAGGTCGGGCTCGGCGTTCGGTTGGTTGCTGATTTCCGTCAGCAGGAATGAATACACGTGGCCGCTGGCGGTGATGAGGTTCAAGTTGCTACGGATGCCGGCCTGGGCCGGGTGAACGTAGCAAAGGTTGTGCGCGCCATTGATAACCCAGAATTCCTTGTCGCCGGTGGTGAAATCGAGGATCTCTTCGTCTTCGGGCAGAACGATGAGCGTCGAAAAGCGAAGCTTGGCGCGAACCGGGACGATGTCCTCCTTCGCATACTTCACGACGCGCGCCGCGGCGTCCCTCGCGGCGTTCGCAGGCGAAGCGTGGAAGGCAGTTACGCCAAGAATGACGATGGCGAAGATGCGCGGGAAAAGGCCGTGCGACTGGATGTGGAACATTTGTCTCATCGAGCTGCTCCTTTTGCAATGGATTGGTGTGGTTGGAAACTTCGGCGGCGGTCGGAACGGAGTCCGACGACCCACTGCACGGCAAGAACGAACGCGGTGAAGATTCCACATACGACGAGGGGCAGGGACAGAGATAACGAATCTCGGAGAACCCCTTCCTCGTATAGGCGGCAAAGCGGAATCACGGCTGCGCTCCCGCCAGGATTTCGAGGCCCTTGTCAAACCCGTAGGTATCGAAGGCTTCTTTCCGTTTCTTGTTGTCGTAGGGGTCGTTGGTATAGAGCCAATAGCTCCTGGCGTCCACGGTGAGATTCGCGACTTTCGCGAGCTCCGGCGTCTTAATCAGGAATTGCTGCTTGGGGATAAGGCCGGAAATCAGTTCGACTTCGTTTTCGTTCAAGTGAAACTGGCGACGGTAGAGATCGCGGTCCATGTCCGGGTTCGCGAGGAAGATTTTGGTTACGCAGCTTTCGATGATTACGTCGAGGATGTCCGAACGCTTCAGTTCATCGAGGGATTGCGTCGAAAGCACCATCGCGGCGTTGTGCTTGCGCCACGTCTTGAGGGCTTCGACCACATACCGTTGAATGGCCGGGTTCTTCAAAAACACCCAGGCTTCATCGATGAAGAACGCTTTGAAAACGGAGGTAATCTGCCGGTCGGAAATGACGCTGTTGGCGCGATGCAGGATGTAGAAGAGCAGCGGCTCCAAAAGTTCCGAGTACTGGCTCATGCGCTGGAAGTCGAAGCACTGAAAGCGTGAGAACGAAATGGTGTCTTCGGCGTTGTCGAAGAGGAATCCGAACTGGCCGCCACGGGTCCACTTGGAGAGGCGGCTTGCAACGTCATGGCCCAGCGTGTTTGCGAGCACGCCCAGCGTGCGCAGCGCCGGGTCCACGGCATACAGGTTTTCGACCTGATGGAAGAGATCGCGCTCGGTCGAGGGGTCGAGCTCGCCCGCCCTCTGTCCCTGAATCAAGACTTTCAGGAAGTGCGCGAGGAAATCGAGATTTTCTTTCGTGGGCGGGAGCGAGAACGGGTTGATCTTGAAACCCTCGGATTCCAGCCCGACACGAACATAGGAGCCGCCGAATAGCTGCGTGAGGCTTTCAAAGCTCCCGCCCAAATCGAAGATAAAGGTGTGCGGCGAGTATTTCTGGAGATTGGTGACGAGGAAATTCAAAAGGAAACTTTTGCCGGCGCCCGTTCGCCCGAGAACCATGGTGTGGGCGACATCGCGGTAGTGAAGGTTTAAGAAGTACGGGGTGTGGTGGTTGGTCTCAAGGACAGCGAGATACTCCTCTCGGAGATGGGCATTCCGAGGCTCGCCACAGTCGAGGGTGAAGAGAAACGAGAAATCCGCATAGCTCGTGTTGAGCAGATAGAGAGAACGCAAATTGAAGACGTGGTTCCCGGGCACCGCCGCGAGAAAGGCGTTCAGTAGGTTGTATTTCTCTTCATAAAGCTGAGCGTCGTGCACGCTGAAGACTTTGTAGAAGTCGGCGCACGCCTGGTCCACCTTGCCCATATCGAGGTCGTAAATCACGACGGTGAGAGAAAACTGGCCAAAGTAGTTCCCGTAGAGCTCGATCTCCTGAATGCCTTCGCCCAGTTCCCGGACCTGGGATTCCTTGGAATCATCGAGGAGCACGTCTTGCGTGGGACCCTCGTTGAGGCTGACTTGGCTCGCGAAAGAGCGCTTGGTGTTGTGAAAGTGGCGGCGCTTGCCCTGGATGACGCGGCGCATCTTGCCGGAATCTTCCTTGTTCCACTCGGTCACCACGTAGTAGTTCGCCTCGACTTCCAGCAGGCGTTTGAAGATGAGGGGAAAGCTCTGAGCGGAAGGCTCCTTGAGTGTCAGGACCTTGACGTAGTAGTCGTCCACGCGGAGATATCCGCGGTGGCACTCGATCGGCGATTCAGGGAGGTAGTAATCGAGGAAGGTGTCGTATTTGAGCTGGGCGAGTTCGAGTTTGTCGGGATGAAAGTTAAGCGTTTTCTTCAGAACGCGGAAGGCTTCGTGCTTATCGAGCATCCGCACCGAGAGGAAATCGCTGACCTGGAGGATGAAGCTGCGGGCTTTTTGCAGCAGCGCCGCCTGAGCATTGCTGACGTGCCGGCCAAGAACGACGGTGCGCTTCTGACCCGAAAAGTGCGCTTCGAGATCGGAAAGAGCTTTTTTCGGATTCTTAGGCAACTCGGTGATCGCGCTTGCTAGCTTGGCGGAGGTCTGAAATCCCTGGTACAGCACCACGTAATACACCGTCAGCGAAAACAGCGTCTCGGCTTTGCTGCTGAGGTAGGCGATGCGATTTTTGATCGCGGCGTCAACGATCGGATTGCCGTAGAGCTTATAAGGGATCGGTTCGTTGTTGCGCTTGAACAGGTATTGGTAGAGACGATAGTTTTCATCGAACAGCTTCAACGCTGACTCGAGGCGCTTGGTGAAACCATCGAGAGACGCGCCATCGAGGCACTCGTAATCAACGCCGCGTACTTCCAGGATGACGCCCACCTCACCCGTCTTGGTGAGAAACTCGTGCGGACCGATGAAGCCGTAGAGATTGATCTGCTCGCTGAGAGAGCCAGTCTCGTTGTAGTTCTTGAAAATTCGGCTAAGCCTGAGCATGGCCATCCCTTCGGATCGCGATGGGGCTGAACTTCATCGGGTCGTACTGCGTACGAAGCCGTGCTGCCGTCAGCAGAAATCGCAGAATCTGCGGATCGGTTTGCGTCGCCGAGCGGGCCAGGAAATAGAGCAACAAAAACATCAGCAAGCCGCCGAACAAGCTGTTGAGCAGGTTGAAGGTGGCCGCGCCCAGGCACATCGCAAAGAAGAAAAGCTTTCGCTCGGCCCCAAGGATCGTGAGGGGCCGGGAAAGCGACCGGTGCACTCTGTTGATTCGCCTGATTTCGACCATGCGCACCTCCTCTGGGTCTTGCCCTGATTCAGCTGCCGGGAAACATCCATGCCAGGAAATTCACCGCCGCGATCGCCATGCCGACGCCGAACAGCACGCCTGCCAGCACGCGCTTTGAGCCACCTTCCCCGAAAGCGAAGGTGAGACCGGCCACGACGATAGCAACGAGCGAGAGGCCGCGAGCGATGGTGCTGGTGAAGGCCGTCATCAAAACGTTGACGGCGTTTTCCCAAGGGGAAGTGCCCTGCGCGAACGCTGGCGCTGCGAGAAGCAGTGTGAAACCGAGGGCAACCAGAGGTGAGCGCAGCCAACAGCTGCGCAGGTAATTGCGGAGAAATCGTTTCATGTTCGGGATCTCCCTGTCTCGTCCGAGTCTTGGGAATGGGCCGTTGAGAGGGAGTCCCCAGCTACGGCTACAGGAAGGAGCCAGGTGGCGATTGCTGGGACGGCTGTATGCGCCGAGTCCTGGACTTCCCCCGTCCAGGCACACTTGGAGCGTTTCGCTCCGAGTACAGCGTCGTCCCACAATCGCGCCGTCCCGTCTAGCAGGCCGTACGCGACACAGAGCGGACGGCCGAAGGAATCGGTGCCGCCTTGTCCGCGGGAGTTAACCGGCGAGAACTCCCCTCACCATACTAATCAGCCACGCAAACGAAGAACGGACCGGGTACCAGTGAAATATTTATTCTTTAGTACTCTTCCCGCCGGACGAAGGCAGAGCAGAACACAATTCCGCTCACCGTCGAAACAGGTCCAGCTGCTCCGGAGTCCCCGCGCCCGGCTTTTGGGCGATGCGACGCAGCCGTTCGAGCAGACGGTGGAGGCGGTGGCGGATGGCGAGCGCGGAACGGCCGCTGCGCAGCGCGAGCTCCGCGCCGGTGAGACCTTCGAGTTTGAATCGAATCAGAAGTTGCCGTTCTTCCTCGGTGAGCCATCCCCGGCGCTGGCATTTGTCGAGAAAGTCGGCGAGGAGAACCGCAGCCTGGGATGCCTCGCCGCCCGTTTCCGTGTCGTCCAGCGAGACCCGGGAGCGATCCGGATCGTTCGCGAGCTTGATCCGAGATTCGCGGATGGCCCAGCGAAACGCGCCGCGGCGCATCTTTCGTGCAATCGTGAAGGCGAAATGCGATCGGCGCGCGCGGAATTCCCGGGAATCGAGGAATTCCAGTAGAGCCGCGAAAAGGTGCTGGGCCGTGTCCTCGCGCGCGAGCGCGGGAAATCCCGCGCCGATCTGGCTGGTAGTGCGGTGAATGGTGGGAACGAAAACCAGCAGCAGAATTTGCTGGCGCACGGAATCGAACGGTCCCTTCCTGCCAGTTCCTACCAGCTCCGCCAGCAGTCCGTCGGCGGACGAATTTCCCTCATCGCTGTGTTGGCGGTGGAGGTGCGCGACCAGTTCCGCGGGGGTCGGAAATGCGGCCAGGACCCGGCTCGATGCCGCCCACAACCGGTATTCTGCCAATCCTTTTTCATGATGGAGTTCATCGAGAAGGCTCGCCTCCAGACGGCAGATCAGGCAACCGCAGTCGCTTCCGGCCATCATGACGCTGCTCCGGCGCCGAGGGCCTTTTGCCAAGAGAACGGGCCTGTTCCGTATGCTCGGACATGGTTCGCTGAATACGGCGGGAGGGGGACGGCGCCGGTCGTTTTCGGGTCCGAACTCGCTGGCTCGCAAGGCGCGGTCCCCGAGGCACGTGCGGCCGGAAACGGAGGCCGCAGGTGCAGGAATACATGCTGCCACGCCACCCGTCGCAGCGGCGAACTTCTGCCGGATCGGTCGGAGGTGCGACCAGCACAAGAAAAGGCCCCGGCTCTCGCCGGGATCGGTGTGCCGAAGCCTCAGTAGGGAGCCTCACCCGGCGTTTCGGGAGCTTCCTCCGAAGCACTGGAATGGGAAGTGATAGCCTCGTTCCGGTTCGCCGCGGTCGAGCCTGCGCACGGCATCGGCGCGAATCAACCACGAGGTGATCTTCGTGGCGGGGTCCTTCTTGCCTTTCCCCGGACGCTCGTAGGTCGAGCTGATCAGGCTGCCTTCGAGCAGAACGTTGCTTTCGCGATCCGGTGCCACTCAGTCTTCGAGACCCATTCATCTTCGGCGTTTTTTTTCCAGGAGCGCTGCGTGGCGACCGAAAGCACGGTGAATTTCGTGCCATTGCCCTTCGCTTGGCGCTGCTCGGGATCGGCTCCGGCGAATCCTACGATTGTTACGGAATTGAGGTACATGTTTTTCTCCCTTTTTTGCCTCATTTTCCTGAGGCACCCCAAAGCGAGGGCCGCTGCTCCCAAAGCAAGCGGCTGCATTCCGGGAGGGACCCGAGGTTTCGCGGGAGGAACCGGGAAAGCAGAAGCCGCGAAGCTGCCGGGCGCAGGAATTCGCCCGAAGCAGTGCCCAGGAAAAGGAGCGGCGGAAAAAGGCCATGTACCGGGCTCTGTAAGAATGGCAAGAGGTCGTGAGCGAGACAGGCAAGCGGGAGCGGAAAGTCCCGGAAGCCGCATGCTCTTTCGGCGCCCACTTCAGCGAATCCCGGAGCCAAACGAATTCACGATGTTGTGGCGAGTGGCGATCGGTTTTCCCGGCCGCTTTTATGCGTAGCCGGATAGGAATCGCCCAGCGAACTACTTTGCTGTCTGTTTTCCATAGGGCGTCTTGCGGTCTAATTCCGGCCACATCTGCTCTAACGCCTACACTGCTATGCGACCTAAAGGGCCGCCTTGCGAGCGAACCGCGCCAGGAATTCCTCCCGCGCCGGCGGATCTTCCGAGACAGCCAAGACGCAATCGCAGCCTTCGATCGAAATGATCTCTGCCGAATAGAAAGTATCGATGGTCTCCCCCGAGCGTTTCCGAAAGGGAGTGATTCGGTTCCGAACGCGGCCGTGCTTGCGAATCTCCTCTAACATCTGCTTGCGTTCGCGGGGCTCGCCCCAGATTCCGATGTCAAAAACGGTGCGGCCGAGCAGTTCGCAACGCGCGTATCCGTATCTGCGCTCGAACGCTTCGCTCACGTCGATGAAGCGGCCATCGCTAACGGTAGTAATGGAAAAAGCGATGGGACTTGAGCGAAAGACCTTGGTGAATTTCTCTTCGGAGAGTTCGCGGCTCGCTTCTGCTTGCCGCAAGGCATTCTGTGTTTGCTCCAAGTCGCCGAGCCGCTGCTCGAGCTCCGCAGCGTAGATTTCCGCGCGTTCATAGAGGCGTGCATTTTGGATGGCGACAGCGGCGGGAATCGCTAGGGACTTCGCCAAACGCAAATGTTCCTGCGAGAAGGCTTGTGCTCGCGTATCGCCCAGCGACAGCAGTCCGAGTACTCGTTGCGAAGCGATGAGCGGCACACACAACCAGGACCGCATCTGCGAATATCCCTTGAAACTTTGCCATTCGTGCTCCGCGGCGGTGTCCGGAATGAGGATGGGGACTTTGGTCACGAGAACCTGCATCAGAAACCGGTTGTCACTGGCATCGATGGTTGCTGGACACTTCGGAACGCGCCGGCTTGCTTCTGGTTGCCGCATCTCCCGCGCGAGGGATAGATGGGTATCGGTTTCCACAAGCAAGACGCGCGCTGACTCGCAGGGGACGAGTTTCAGAAGAGACTGAAGCAGGGTATCGAGGACGTAGTCCATGCATAGGTTTTGCGTGAGAGCCAGGGTGGTCTTGCGGAAGGCATCGGCTTCGGCCGATGCCGATTCCGCGAGTGCGAGATTTCTCGCTATCTGTTCTTCGGCAGACTTCCGTGCCGTAATATCCTGCACGGTCCCCACCAGGCGCCGCACGACTCCGGATGCATCCCTTACCGGAGAGCCGTGCACCGACACCCAGCGTACGGCCCGATCGGGGCGGATGATCCGAAACTCTTCGTTGATCTGGCCGGTCTCGGCTGCTTCTTCCAGACGTGTCAGGACGCGAATGCGGTCCTCGGGATGCAACAGTTCTTGATACGAGGTGGGATTATCGCGCAACGTGTCCAGGGAACGCCCGGTAATCGTCTCGAACGCCTCGTTGACAGAGATGACATGCTTCGAGCCCGCGTCGATCATCCAGAATATTTCCTGGATGTTCGCAGCGATTTGCCGGTAGCGTTCATCACTCTCGCGCAGCGCCCTCTCGGCCTCGCGTCTGGAAGAGATGTCACGTAACACGGCCACGTGACGTTCCGGGAGGTAATTCGTTTTGACGGTGTACTCGACAAGACGGGTTTCTCCGTTCCACCGCATGAGCTCGATTTCGCCGTGACCGGAGTTTCGAGCAAGGAACGGGCCCCGCGCGTTCTCGGGGCCGCCCGGATCCAAACGAAACCTTTGCATCGGGTAACCCACGAATTCCTCGCGCGCGGTTCCGAAAAGGCTAAGCGCCGCGGGGTTGGCTTCACGGCAAATCCCTTGGTCATCGAGGATGACGATGGCGTCGAGAGTGCTATCGAAGATGGACTGGAACTCGCGTTCGGTCGCGTCCAGAACCCGTGTGGTTTCGCCGTGCGCCCGGCGGGCCAGAAGCAAGAAGCGGACGTGCAGAGCGATTGCCGCCGCGAGCGTGACGAGAACCAGCGCGAGTAACATGGAAGGCGAGCGGCCGCCATAAGCTTGCGGCAGAAACGCGGCCGCAGAGAAAACCACGATGGCGAGAGCGATCACAATCCAACCGGCTCGCGCCCAACGCCGGCGAACTGAGGAAAATGGAATCATGGGGTGCCGCTTTCAGAACTTGTCGGGGCCGTCGCTTGAGCGACGGCGGCAACCAGTTACGGCTTAATACCGTCATCGTTCAGGAAGGATGCTACGCCTGGTCTTTACCGAGAGTCAATACAGTGGTTTCGGTGCGGGGGGTAAGCTGAGAAAGGCCCGACGATAGAAACCTCTGAAACAATCGGGTTCCTTCGAAGCATTTGTTTGGCGTGAACGCTCGGTCGCCGTTCGCACGTCCGAATTGTCCGCTGCCCTATCTTCCTCACGAAACGTCAAGGCTTGCGGAAGGCGATCGTGATGGTATCGCGCTTGGCAAATGGACGAAGGCCGCGCCCTTGCCCAGAATGGGCAACTTGCGTCAAAACTTGCCAGCCGCGGCTCAACATCTTCCCAATGTGAGCGTCCATCGTTTGCAAGCTGAAGAACCTTTGCCGATGGTAGGTTCCGTACCAGCTTCGCTCGTAGGTGATTGATTTGACTTGCATTTGAATCCGGTCCCGCGTACCCACCTCGAAACCTGACCTCCCGTCTTAGTCTACGCAGCGGCTGTGGCGCTTGTACCAGGTGCTCTCTGAGATCGTTCGGAGCCCAAAGCCCGAACCATGCGCCGCGCGCCACGGGGGGAGCAGCCCACAGGGCGCACGGCAAAGATGGACCGCTCAATCGGTGCGAAGAGAAAAGCGATGAGTTTCGCCAACCTGACGCGACGAGGTCGCTTGCCTAGGTTGGCGGTCCGAGCGGCAACTTTCACCACGGAGGCGTTGACTCGCGCGAGACGCAGCCTCAGTGGCCGCTCACACGCGATGGATGGGAAAGGCGATGAGAATTTCCGGCGAAGCCAGGGACGCGGATCGCCCGCTGCGGGACGGTTTGACGAGCCGAATGAATGGAATGCGTGGGACCGTTCTCGACTCGACCCACCGCGAACCAACAGTCGGGTGACGGAGAGATTGAAAGGCTCGCCCCCGGATTGAAGATTGACTCGTTCTGTAAAATCAAACTGGCGATGAAGGTCGAAGTCCGTTTGTCAGGCCGCGAAGTAACGCTTCACGTAGCGGTGAGTGTCCCCTGGATCTGCGTGGGGGAAACCGTTTGGATCTGTCGGCACCAGGTCGAAGACCACGGGGTTCAGTTCCATTCCACAGGGAGCGTTGGTTGGCCCGTCTGTTCGGAAATAAGGAATACCTGGCCCATAATTTTGAAAACCCGCAAGTGCCCCTCTGCGGCTATTGGCTTGAGCGATAAAAGATCGGGCGCGGCCCATCCGCAATCGAGAAGCCCGCCGGCACGGTAAACAGCGACGGGTCCGGTTCGGCGCGCGTAATGTTGGTTAGCTGAAACGTCTGCACGCCCATGCGCGGGTCGCTGCGCTTGCTGTAAACGACGGTCTTCAGCTCGGGCGACATCCACACCTCGGTCACGATACTGATCGGCGCGTCGTTGCCGATCTGCCCGGCCGGAATCGTGCGCGTGGTGCGCGTCCCCGTAACGGCCACGCCCTGCATGGTCTCGGAGCCAAGGTCCTCGGTGTTAACCTGCCCTGAGTCGTCGATCATGATGGCCTTCTGCATCATGATCGTGGCGTTTGGTGCAGGCAGAGGCGGCGGCATCGGACCCGCGGCCGCGGTCGTCTGCCCATTTTGCAGTGGCATCATGAACACCGGGCCGGCCGTCTCCGCGCCCGTCGCGCCGGAAACCATCGCGCCCGAGGAAGGCAACGAAGGTATCGCCATTTTCTGCGCAGTCTTGTCCGTCAAATCCAGCGTGTAGGAAACTTGCGCCACGGGATCCTGAATGAACACCAAGTGCGGCGCGTTCGTCGCGGATAAATTCCCGATCGCCGGCAACGGCGCATCCTGCCGCGTGCGACCCTGCGAATCGCGCGCGACGTTGCCGTTCATCGTCTGCACGATGTGGCTTCCGTCCTCCAGCGTCTGCGTCGTTTCATTGCTGATCGTGGCGGAATAAGGGGCTCCGGTCACCGGCGCAGCGGGCCCTTTCTGAAACGAGCTTATGCGTACAGCGCTGCCGGTTGTTTGATACAGCACATCTCCTCCGCCTTGCGCGAAAGCACAGGACGCAGTCGCCAAAACCAGAATCGAAATCGATAGGTATTTCATGGCCGTGTGGCCCTCCTTTCGAGTGTCACAAACTGCGGCTGCAAACGCAGCCGTTCCGCCGATCCATCCGCCCCGAGTATGACCTCCGCAACGAAACTCACTCCTTCCGGCACCGCGCCCGGCGGAAACATGGCATCGGAAGGAATGGTGATCTCGATCGCGGGTTCAGCGGGCAGCGCGCCCACGTCTTGAACTTGCAGGGGCGCGGCGCCGGCACTTCGACGCCGTCCGAGTGCGGCAGCATATCGCCGATCGACCTGCTCCACCCGGCTCACTGCAGACGGCGGTGTTTCGAGAGCCACCACGGAATGAGCCGCTCCCGCGCGTGGATCCGTCGCTTGCGAAGAATGGGCCGTCGGTGAGTCGATCGGAGGCCGCACGACGCGTCCACGCGGGAACATCAAGAACAAGGCGGCGACGGCAACAGCGGCCGCCGCACTGGCTGACGTCACGCGTATCCATCGCGGCAGGCTCGGCCGCCACTCGGACGCGATCTCCGCATCGCAGTACGCATCGAACGTCCTGCTCGCCTGTTGATACGCAACGAGACGGGATTGACATTCCAGGCAAACTTGCAGATGCCGCTCGACAAAGGCGGCTTCGCCCTCCGGCAGCTCTTTGTCCAGCCAGGCGATCAGTCTTCCCGAGAAGTCACACATTGCATTTCTCCGCTAATTTCTTGATGGCCCGCTCCACCGTATCACCCACGGTCGAAGTAGGAATTCCCAAGACTTCGCCGATTTCGCGGTAGCGCAATCCCCCGCCGCGCAGCAGCAGACATTCGCGTTCCCGCTCACTGAGCAGACGGATCGCCTCACCCAGCCTTCGAAGCTTCTCTTTCTCAAGCACCACCCGTTCCGGCGTCGTCGCATCC
>Ga0210401_10004126_pt1 | contig 15230 bp, 21 predicted proteins | sample IncBWH32MmetaG_FD_150866 | JGI IMG/M metagenome (GOLD analysis project Ga0210401, IMG submission 150866) | Forest soil microbial communities from Barre Woods Harvard Forest LTER site, Petersham, Massachusetts, United States - Inc-BW-H-32-M | ecosystem: Environmental > Terrestrial > Soil >... | reverse complement strand
AGCGCGAGTGGCTGTCGGTCCTGCGTAGTCTAAGAACCCGCGCACGCTGAGAAACAACATGCACGAGAACCGGGAGATCTCCTGCACGTCTTGCTCGAAAGAACAAGACCGGTCCGCAAAGGCCACAAACCGAACGGCGGACCTGCACGTACAGGAGAAGTCGGACGGTGCCGTAATACCTGTGAACCGGCCGAACAAATAAGCGCAAGCTTGTGCGGAGGCCGGGGAGGGAAGGGCACAGACTAAGGAGAACATCGTTCAATCACACATGCCTCCGACACAGAGCGGAACCCGTATGTCCCACGGGTTGGACGGTGTGCGACGAGCAGCATCAGTAAGGAAGCAGGAACGGTTCACCGCTTTACTCCACCACCTCAACGTCGCACTTCTTCGCTGATTGACAGCCCCACTGCCCAATCCATCGGTGGCTGAATAGGACGAACGGACCTGGCCATCACGAAACCATACGACGCCTCCCCGCGAAAATCCGAGCCACAGGTCACCGCGCAAAGGATCCGGAGCCAAGACAAGCGCAGGATCCTTGCGTCCAAATGTGGACCATGGAAAATTACGACCCACTTGCACCGCTGATTCAGCGGGTTAATGGCGTAGAGCCCGATCGTTTATCCTTCCCTCCAAGTGGTCGGAAATAGTCCACTCTGACAATAACCGTGAGGCGCCTGAGTCCCGTTCTTTGGGACGATAGTAATAATGGCGGCCACTCTCAGGATGGGGCCGCATGGACTGGAGCGTGTAAGCGCGGCGATTGACGAAGAGGTCAGTGTAAATCTTCACCAGCGCCGGCGTGGCAGTCAATCGTCGCTTCCACAGTTTTCCTCCTTTCAACATGTCCGGCGCCACGCGCTACGTGTAGATATGTCGAGATCGAATTTCTGTCAAACGGCAGTCAAAGTCCTCAGTTGGAGGGCAACGCCATTTCAGCGGGCCTTCCTGGTTCCAAGATCCATCCCGGAGTGGCTTTGAGCAGACCGGGGCGTTCCACCAGGCTCAAAATGTCGTACTCGTGAATGAGCAGATCGAAATCGCTTTGGCTGTATCCCCCATACTGCCGGTCGTCGAAATCGATCCAGAACCAAGTCCTTGTCTTACGATCGAAGACGTAAAACGCTCCCGACCCCGGATCGCCTTCAACTGATACGAACAGCAAAATTGAGGTGGGAAAACTCGATCCAACGTACTGGCTGAGCGTTCTCGGTGATTGCGACTAGACCGGAAATCGCTGGATCAATCGCGGATGTCCCGATTGTGAGAATTGGGTGTGCTTTCATGTGACCAAACATAGGTTTTCCTTCCTGGCCTGTGTTCCCTGAAGTTTTAAACGCAAGGATGAGAGTGAATTCGAACTGGACTTGCGGCTCGCTCCGTGCGTTTTAGATTCGAGTCAACTTGCGGAGCCCTGTGGTGGTGTGGTGGCATCAAATGTTTTGAGCTCATGGTGGAAAAAGCCAATCATCGCAGCGTGCCAGAATTTGAGGTGCACTCGCTACTCAAGTCCCCGACAGTTACGATCCGAGATACGAAATGCCAGGGCAGCAGCCGGTCCATGAGCCCGGAAGAGTTCACGACCAAAACCCAACTGATCTTCCCGTATCGCGGCGTATACGTGCGCCACGTTGGGCAGGACCAGACTGTAGCGGAAGCGAACCAAGTGCTTTTTTTCAATGCCAATGAAGGTTACCGGGTTAGCCATCCGGTCGTCGGCGGCGATGGCAGTCTAACGTTGGTTATCGAGGAATCTCAATTGCACGAGTTGGCGCCGCTCGACATTTTGCATCGAAATTCCGAGCTTGCATTCCGGCGCCGCCGTTTACGGATTGATGCCCGTGCCCAGGCCCTTGTGGCGCTCCTGCGTCACAGCCTGCACCAAAAAGTTGCGGAACCCCTCGAAGCTGAGGTCCTAGCGTTGACCTTGGTGCGACGAGCGCTCGGTCCGCGCAGTTCGCATGCGCCCCGCGCTACATTTGGGCGCCAGGGACTGGTAGATCGAGCCAAACTCGTGCTGTCGAGCGATCTCATGCGACGCTGGACTTTGGCCGAGATCGCCGGCGAATTGCGCGTTTCTCCTGTCTATCTCACTCAGGTTTTTCAACAGGTAGAGGGATTGCCGCTGTATCAGTACCAATTGCGACTTCGGCTGGCGCGCGCGTTGGACCTCCTTGCACGCCGGGATGATTTGACGACTTTAGCCCTGGATCTCGGTTTTTCCAGTCACAGTCACTTCAGTGCCACGTTTCGCAGGCTTTACGGCTATTCGCCTTCGGCGTTCAGGCGCTCTGCACTGCGTCGATAACTCCCCTCAGCAAATTGCTAAAGATTCTGACAGCGCCCAGGTCTTCGTGCGTGGCCTACTAGCCACACCCGAACTTCGGGATGGGAGAGAAATCGTGGCGGAAAGAACTTGTGCAGCGTGTGACTGCAGGCTGAACGCGGATGTTATTCACGTCAAAATCGGCGGAAGGACAGTCGAGGTTTGCTGCGGGGACTGCGCGCAGAAACTGAAGGAAGCAAATGCTTCCACAACGGCTAAGAGAGGTTAAACCATGGAACGAAACAAGCCAGTCGCGGAGCGAAAACAGGTCGAAACCTCATCCGGGCGCATCAGCTATATCGAGCAAGGCGGGGGACCGGTGGCATTGTTCGTGCATGGCGTCCTCCTCAATGGCCATCTCTGGCGTCGCCAACTGGCCGGACTGTCGGACATGCGTCGGTGTATCGCCGTGGATTTGCTCGCCCACGGTGATACAGAAATCGCGCCGGGCCACGACATCTCCGTTACCGCCAACGCCGAGATGCTCAAGCAATTTCTGGACGCGCTCAAGATCGATCAGATAGATCTCGTCGGAAATGATAGCGGCGGAGGCATATGTCAGATTTTCGCTGCTCTCCACCCAGAGCGCGTTCGCAGCCTCACACTGACCGACTGCGACACCCACGACAACTGGCCACCCGAGGCATTCAAGCCCTTTCTCGCGATGGCGGCGAATGGCGGATTACGCAGGACACTTGAAGCGATGCTAGCGGACAAGAGCATTTACCGCTCACCAAATGCTTTAGGACCTGCCTATGAGGATCCCGGGCAATTGAGCGACGAAGATATCGAAGCGTATCTTCAGCCGTTTGTTAGGACCGAGCAACGAACACGCGATCTCCAACGGTTTCTGGTGGCGTTCGATAACAAGCACACCCTCGCTGTCGAAGACCGTCTCAAGACCCTGAAAGCGCCGACACTTATCGTCTGGGGAACAGATGACGTGTATTTCGATGTGAAATGGTCACACTGGCTGGCTCAGAACATCCCCGGAACGCGGCGTCGCGTCGAATTCAGGAACGCCAGGATCTTCTTTCCCGAAGAGCGCTGGCGCGAGTTCAACAAAGAACTGCGAGAGCATTGGGAGGCGGTCGAGCAGGGCAGTTGATCGGCCGTTCACCTCAACTTGGTCGAGAGAACTCATGAATCAGCCTGGACGGGTCGCCCATTTTCGTCAATTGCACACCGAGAAGCCCTTGATTCTGCCGAACGCTTGGGACGCAGCCAGCGCACGGGTGATCGAAGCGGCTGGAGCGCCGGCTATTGCAACCACGAGCGCCGGCGTTTCGTGGTCCTTCGGGCGAGCGGACGGCCAGAAGCTCAGGCGCGAAGAGATGTTGCAGGTGATCGGTAACATTGTTGAGAGCGTCAGAGTTCCGGTTAGTGCGGATATGGAGAGTGGCTATGGTAACGGCTCCGGCAAGGACGTGGCCGACACCGTACAGGCACTGATATCAGTCGGCGTAGCCGGAATCAATATTGAGGACTCGCCAGGCCAGAATGGACAGGTGCTACTCGCTCCAGAGGAGCAGGCGGAGCGCATTCGAATGGCGCGACAAGCGGCAACTTCCGTGGGCGGCGACTTGCTGATCAACGCACGAACCGATTTGTACCTGTTTGCGGTCGGCGACGTAAGGACGCGGTTTTCGGCTGCAGTAGAACGCGCAAGGTTGTACCGGCGCGCGGGTGCAGATTGCGTGTTTGTGCCAGGGGTCATCGATATCAGCACCATCGTGGAGTTGGTCAGAGCTAACGAAGGACCGCTGAACATAATGGCGATGCCGGGAGCACCGAGTGCAAAGCAACTGGGGGAAATCGGGGTGGCTCGCGTGAGTGTCGGCCCATGGATCGCTCAGGCGGCGTTGACGGTGGCACAGCGCGCGGCACGTGAGCTAGTCAGGGAGGGGACGTACAAAGCCCTTGAGGCAAGTCTGCCTTTCGCCGACTTGAATGCGATGTTCGCACCGTCTCCAGGGCAGGAAGCAAACAGATCCTGAGCACAAGAAAAGGTGTCTCCTACGTCGGCTAAAAGCTCATCTACGTTCACGAAAGGTCATAAGGTAGTCGTCTTCGGCGCATCGGGTCACACCGGGCGGTTTGTCGTCGCCGAATTGGCAAGCCGTGACATCATGGTTGTTCTCGCCGGCCGGGACTCGAAGAAACTCCTCGCGCTCCGCACGGCCCATCCGGCTTTTGAAACGCGGGTTGCTTCCATCGATGATTCCGCTTCCCTCGACCGAACTCTGTCAGGTGCTTCACTGGTAATAAATTGTGCCGGACCGTTCCTTGATACAGCGGCGCCAGTCATTGAGGCAGCGCTTCGCGCTCGAATCCACTACCTCGACGTTACGGCGGAACAGGCGGTTGCGATCGCAGTCTTTGAGAAATTCTCTGACGTGGCACGAACGGTGGGCGTTTTGGTTATGCCATCCATGGCATTTTATGGGGCGTTGGGAGACCTCCTTGCCACGGCCGCCATGCGCAATTGGTCCACCGCCGATGAAATTCAGATTGCAGTAGCGCTTGATAGCTGGAAGCCGACACTTGGGACGCGGCTGACCGGTGAGCGCAACCCGGGCCGCCGCCTGGTATTTTCAAACAACAGACTATCGGTCCTTGAAGAGCCACCTCCGAAACAGATCTGGTCGTTCCCGCCGCCATTTGGAAAGCAAAACGTCGTGGCCTTGCCCTTGGCCGAAACCGTCATTATTTCTCGACACCTGCGCGTTCCGGAGATTCACGCGTACATGAACCTGGCGCCACTCGATGATCTACACAATCCGACTACACCCGAGCCGACTCCAGTCGACGACAGGGGTCGTTCTGCACAGGAGTTTCTGATCGAAGTAAAGGTTCGTAAGGGAAATGAACAGAGCCGCGCGATCGCTACGGGACGCGATATCTACGCGGTCACGGCTCCCCTCGTCGTCGAGGCAGCAGAGCGCATCCTTGCTGGGGAAGTGCGAGACACCGGCACTGCGGCGCCTGGTGAAATCTTCGATGCAGAAGCTTTCCTGCGGGCACTCTCGCCCGAGCATATTAGCCTTCAAATGCCAAATTCACCTGCATGACGCGCTATAGTCGTCACACATCTCCCGTAGAGATAAGATCTTGCAGACCAATCGGCGTTTCAAACACATGGAAATGACACCGCAATTACACGGCAATGCCTGGGAAGAGCGTGCCCGGTTGTTGTACCCCTCCCGCCGGCGCCAAAACAGATGCGAGCGTAAGGGTCGTTGGACTTCCGCTTCTTCTGACTTGTAGCGCGAAAGTTTCCTTCAGAAAGTCTTGAAATAAACCAATGTGGACGGCACGCCTGCAATGCGACATGTTCTCGGCGATGAACCACATGAAATCGTGATTCGGAGTACAGGAAATGGCGGATCGCTGTCTCCTGTTCTAGCCTCTCGCAGATCGCCGCATAGTGGCGCGCCGCCTTCGGAGTGCGTTCATATTCCAAGGCGAACTTGCAGTCCAGGCCGGCAACGCGAACGAATACAACTGCGTCGTAGTACTTCGAATAGCCATACTGGCTGAGATCGTTTCGTGAACGGACTTCGGTTTCGGGCATCCAGTAAACAAGCGATCCGGTGCGCTTCAACGCCAGGTGGATCTCGCGCTGTGGCACGACAGTCTCCTATGCGCAGCTTGCGGAACGAATTGGCCGTCCGACCGCAGTTCGTGCGGTGGGGCTTGCCAATGGCTCAAATCCGGTTGGGGTCGTAGTCCCGTGCCATCGCGTGATCGGCTCTGACGGATCGCTCACCGGCTATGGTGGCGGAATCGAACGCAAGCGCTGGTTACTGGAGCACGAACAAAGAGCGCGCTAACAAAAGAAAACATCTGGATCACAATGAACGCGGGTAACAGAGGAGAAGATGAGATGAACAAAGTGAATCTCGCTGAAAAGCTGTCACAAATCAAGGACTACTGGAAGCCCGGATTCTTTGTGAATTGAATGGCCAGGAACTTAAGCTCGTTAAGATCCGAGGAGCGTTCGTCTGGCATCATCACGAGAACGAAGATGAGTTGCTGCTGTGTCTTTCAGGACGGCTGCGAATTCAGTTCCGGGATGGCTCCGTCGAGATTGGAACTGGAGAGTTTTCTGTTGTCCCCAAGGGAATTGAGCATCGCACTTCGGCGGATGAAGAAACTCACCTTCTTGTTTTCGAGCCAATCGGCACCCGCAATACCGGAAATGTAGAAGACCCAACATTCACCGCTCTTGATGTTCCGATCTAACTTGCAAAAACGAATTTGAAGGTTTTTGATTTCGGCCAGTCGTGACGTTGAAGGAGCTGATCAGTGCCTCTGGCCACGGTTTCCAGCGCATCCACTACCCAGGCTGCACCCGGCCTCAATCGCGGAACTAGGCTCTCATCGATTGACATCTTCCGAGGTCTAATCATGGTGTGGATGGCTCTCGATCACACGCGCGACTTCTTCACCAACCTTCGCTTCGAGCCGAGAACATAGATCTCACCTGGCCGGGATTGTTTTTCACGCGCTGGATCACACACTTCTGCGCTCCGATGTTCTACCTCCTTGCCGGTACCGGTGGCTTCCTGTATCGCGAGCGGGCTGGATCAGTCGGGAAGGTTTCGCGCTTCCTCTTGACTCGTGGAATCTGGCTGGTCGTTCTCGAATGGACGATTATTGAATTTGCCTGGACGTTCGTTCCCTGGACATTCGGCGGAGTGATCTGGTCGCTGGGTGTCAGTATGGTGATCCTGGCGGGTCTGGTGTGGCTGCCAGAATGGGCGATTCTGACATTCGGTCTCGCTCTTGTCGCGACGCACGATCTTTTCGATGTTGTTAAGCCCACACAAATGGGTTCCCTCGGCTGGGTGTGGGCATTGCTCCACTGCCGCGGTGTCGTACCGGGGACTCACTTGTTCGTTCTCTTTCCTCTTGTTCCATGGGTGGGTCGTAATGGCATGCGGCTATGTGCTAGGAAGAGTGATGCTCAAAGAGCCGTCCCTTCGACAGAGAATTCTGTTGTTTCTCGGCTCGACCGTCACTCTGGGATTCGTCGTTCTGCGCGGATTGAACGCATACGGAAATCCGGCCAGTGGCGTGGCCGCAAGCTCGCCCGGTCAGTGGCACCGGCTTCCTACGACATTGATGACGATGGTCTACTTTCTTGACGTAGAGAAATACCCACCGTCTTTACAGTTCTTGTTGATGACCATCGGCCCTTCCCTCCTATTGCTCTCTTGGCTGGATCGCTCTGGCCAACAGCCGTTCATCAAGGAGCCAACCAACCCTTTTCTGGTCTTCGGGCGAGTGCCCATGTTCTTTTACATCCTGCATCTCTACGTAATTCACCTGCTGGCCATTGCTAGGGCATACATCTTCCGCCAACCGGTGGATTGGCTTTGGCACGGCAGCTTTTGGATGAACAACATCCCGGAGAGCTATGGTCACGGCCTCTCCTTTATTTACACGATGCGGCTCTTGACGGTGGCGATGCTGTACTTGCCCTGCTGCTGGTTCTCAAAGCTGAAGCAGAGGCGCAAAGACTGGTGGTTAAGTTATCTCTGAGCGCGGTGGGTGCCCGCAGGAGAAGCTCAATGAAGGCGTCACGCTCGGGAGCGGCGGCCCGGTCGGTGCCGCCGTTGCCTCAGAACGACTGGGAGAATCGAGTTTCCAGGAACTCTCCGAGCTTGGCTGTCGCCTTGAACTGCGGGATCGGGTCCAGTTCTTTGAATGCAGAAGTGAACGCGTTCGAGAGACTCCAAATCGTTCGCGGGCGAAACTCCTCGTACCTCGGTTCGAAGTACAAATCATGCACGTTTCGCGCCAGATGTTTCGGAGCGTCCAACCTGCCCTCCACGAAGGCCTCGTAGATGACAACCTTTGCCGTGACGTCCGTGAGTTCACACTTCTGCCAGGCATCCACTTGCTTGCGCATGGGTTCAAAGTTTCGCTGCATCCTGTCCACACCGACCGAAACGCAATCGATGAGCGAGAAGGATTTCGAGTGTTTGGCTAGCACCGGTGTAAAATCTCCCGAAAAGGCCATGTTCGAGCAAACGAAGACACGATAGCCACAAGTCATCGCCAGCCGCATGCTTTTGTCATGCGAGTTTCGCAATCCGATGGAGAATCGGCAACCCTCCATTTCGGTGGCGAGGTCAAGCACCCCGAACATCTTCATCCCGTCCGGCGATACCGCATATTCGTCGTGGACGACGCCGATGTGGCGAAACCCGAGAGTTTCGATCAATGCACCGATGATCTCATGATGGGGGATCGGGCGGTGCGTTTCGGTCGCTGGTGGAGTAGGCACCAGTGCTAATTCTTCACGGCCAATCGTCCGGCCACTATAGCCAATGAGCGTACTTGTTTCTGACATACTGCTGTTTCCTCCTTTTTTAGGGTGAAATGAACTGCAAAATCTCACAAGTCGAAGGCAGATCATCGTGCGCGCGAGCTACAGCCGCACGTGGGTAGCTCACGATGCCCTAATAGGGGTCAGCTATTCTTTTGATGGAAAGGAAAGGCAATGAAAAAGCCGACTCTGCGGGTTACGAAATGGCTGGTTGACATCCCGGTCGAGGCGCACTGCACGCAGTGCCTAACGGTGTCGTTCAATGCGCAGGGTGCTGGTCATCGCCCGAACCGCGAGGAGTACCAGAAGTCACTGCAGGCCCAGTATGATGTGCACTGTAAGGCGGTGCATTCCGAAACGTGAACCATAGCGCGGCAACACTCATCCGAACAGTGAAGCCTGCTCGGGGACCGATGGCTTTCCTCGGGGTCTCCGGCCCGATCCGGGTCTCTGTCCAAAGATGAGGACCGAACTCGAATCGATCAGTTCCTGGACTAGCACACGAGCAGCGGAATCGCTCCGAAGCACGTTACCGGATAATCCCGCCACTGCGACTTCATCCGCCGGTTCAGGCGCGGTCGGAAACAGCTTCTGATGCTCCGAGTTGAGCGCTTTCCATACCGCATCAGCGGACTCCCCGATGCCGTTTCTTTCGACGAGCTCTCTGGCCATCGCCGATAGCATGTCATCGTCTTCGTCGATCGACTGCAGTCCCTCGCCAGCAAACTTGCCCTCCATCGTGAGCGCCACCAAGAGTTTCTTGCCCATCAAGCGCAAACACGCCGTCTGCATCGTGCCTTCGTAGCAAAAAAACTTCACGCGCACTGGGCGCCGTTGGCCGATTCTCCACGATCGGCGGCTGGCCTGTCGCAGCGTGTGCAGGGAGTATCCCGACTCATAGAAGATGATGGTTGGAAAATCGAGCAGGTCTAGACCCGTTTCCACCAGCTTGGGATGGCAAATAACGACCTGTACTCCTTCCTTGGTCTGCCGCGCATACCAGGCTTCTCGTTTCGAAGTGTCCACGCTTGCCCGCAACACTGCCGTGCGGATTCCTTCATTCATGAGAATCCGTTGGAGTCTGGCTGTGACGTCATGCTTTTGCGTGTAGACCGCGAACATCTGGCACCGTCGTCCTTCGGCCAGTTCTTTTCTGATCTCTTCGATGAGCTTTCTTTCCTTCGAATAGAGTTGCTCTTCGGGAAGATCACGTGTCTCGGCAATGACAAACCGAACATTGCGTTTCAGCTCCGGATCGAATTCCGTCCCGTACAGAGTTCCCAGGCCATATGGGTGGTCCGGATAAAGCAATAGCGTATTCAGCATCGTGCTCAGCACAGACCTGTTGCCTCGGTGCTCTTTCAGGGCTTTCCGAATGGCATCTTCCAACTCCCGATATGCACTCATCATCAGCGCATCCATTGGGATACTAACGTAGCTCTCCTCGTATGGCGGAAGTTCTCCCGAGATGTCTTCGAGGAAGACGAAGGCGCACAACTGCATCAGGAATTCGCCGAAGAGCAAAGGAGATGCTCCGGGTTTGCGGCGGACCATGCTGGTAGACTTCGCTTTCGAGCAACGATTCTCGGCTGGTTCGGTCTTGGTGATGGTTTCGAGAACGCCGTAATCTTGGGTGAAGGAAGTGCGTCCCGTGGTACCCCATTCGTACCCGTGCTCCTTCATTCCGGCAGCTTCAAGGCGAAACAAGGTATTGAACAAATCATCGGCATAACCACCAAGAAGCGTGCCAGTCAGACCAACGATTCGATTGGTGCAGGAGGCCAAAGTACCCAATGCATTCCCTTGTGCCGTATCGCCAGCCAGTTGATGAATCTCGTCGCAAACCGCGTAGTCGAACCATCCCGGCATATAACGCCCAATGAACTCGATCGGCGCCATGCGGCGGATCTTGTCCGCGTCGGCCTGCCATAAGGGACTGTGAAACGGGCGGCACCGCTTGTCGCCTCTGGTTTCAATGGCCTCGGATATCTTGACCTTTTCAAACTCGGCGAGCGTCAAACGACTCTCGTCCACCATCACAGGTTTGCCGGTATCGGAATTCACGACACATCCCAGGTAAGGCCCTGATTGCGGTATGCGATAGGCGTGGCGCCAGAAGTAGCCGAGCTTTGCGCGTTCGCGTCCCACAATAAATAGTGAGGGGCTTCCACAGAGAGACAGCCACCGTTTCCTCGAAGTAGCCGCATTCCTGCTCAGCCGCAGTTCGGTCAATGTCGTGCTCAACCCCTCTCGAATAATGCGGCCTTGTCTTAGTCGCACTTCGTTTACGCCGTGGTGCTTGTTCTCGTCGCCGCCATTTCGCAGATCATCGATGAGGAATGCACGCACGCCCGGCAGGGTGAGGAAAGCCTCGCGCGCCCACTTCTCGACCAGATGAGGGGGAGCCATGACCAGCGCCGTGAACGGACAACCTTCGCTATGGACGTGGATCGCACCAAGCGAGATCAGTGTCTTGCCTGTGCCGCATTCCGCCACCACCATCCCTGTTCGGGCTTGATGCCAGCGTTTGGCAAGTCCCATGATGGCGATCGCTTGCGCCGGAAAAGGCATTCGCAATAATCCTTCGATTCTCGGTGAGGGTCGATCACCGAACTGGTGGAGCGCCGGGTATTCTTCGAGAATACGTGTCGCAAGCAAGCTGGCATTGGCGCGCATGTAGTCATAGATCGTGGACAATACAGGCATGGAAACTCCTCAACGAACTCAGGTTCTCAGTCAACGTTTCGCAGACGAATGGATTGGAATCGCTATAACTCCGAGTCGCCCGTCATCCCATGCCGGATCCAAGGAGGAAGTGAACAGGAAAGTTGGTTGATGGGAGGTTCCGAAAGGACGGTAAGCTTACAATTCAGCGCGGAGGAAACAATGACAACCGGGTCCTCGAGAATTTTCTGTTCCATCGCACTCGCGTTCTTAGCTGGATGCACGGCAACCGTCTCGGCGACTGAAAGATCCGGCGCCGGCAACGACGCGCAGGTTACCATCCTGTACGATGCCTTTGGCAAAGACTCTGGCATGTAAAAGGACTGGGGCTATGCTGCATTGGTTGAATACGGTGGAAAGCGCATCCTGTTCGACACTGGGAACAATCCGAGCGTTCTCGAACGGAACGTAAAAGCAAAACATGTTGACTTGTCGAAGCTGGATTTCGTGGTCATGTCCCACCGGCACGGCGATCACGTGGGCGGTTTGTCCTACGTGTTGAAAGTGAATCCTAGGGTCAAGATTTACGCGCCTAAGGAGGGATTTGGCGTCTTTGGTGGCGACCTACCGAGCGCCTTCTACCGCAAGGATCTCTCCCTGCCCCCGGAACAGCGCTATTACAATGGCGCACCACCAGAAGTGATGCGCTTCGGATCGGCGTGGCCCGATGCGAACTTTGAACTGGTCGACAAGGACGCCGAGATTGCGCCTGGCATCCATCTGATTGCATTGGTTTCGGATAAGCCGGGTACGCTGGAATTGCGCGAACCGTCGCTCGCCATCAACACTCCTGACGGGATGGTGATCGTTGTGGGTTGTTCGCATCCTGGTCTCGACAGGATTGTTGTTGCGGGCGGCTAGCATCAACCCCCACATCCACTTGATTGTCGGCGGATTTCATCTTGTCGTCACAAATGATGCGGACATCGAGGAAGTGGTGGCGGCGCTCCATGACACTTATAAGGTGGAGTACGTCGCCCCGGGTCACTGCACGGGCGAATCGGCATTTACGGCGTTTAGAAAAGGCTTCGTGGACCATTATCTATACGCGGGACTGGATACAACGCTCGAACTGATTCCAAAATCGCAAAAGTGAGTTGTCTCGGTTTGTCGGTAAGTCCAAAAATGGCTCGTTTAGCACGAACCTCCATCGCCAGCCACCTGATTGGCTGTCCGGAACAGGTCACGGAAGCTCAGGCTTTGCCAATGGATGGACCCGGATTCCGCGGGAATTGAGACGGCCCCACTCTCGACTGCCCAACTGAGCCAGTCGAGGAACTCTTCTTTTGTTCCCTTGACAATTACGGGGTCGCACCCGATGCCGAGTGCGTTCCCGACCGCACGATGCGTCGCGAGTTCGCCGGCAAACCAGTCGGCCCACTCTGGCATTCCGGGAATCCCATAGATACGGGCGATTGAAGCCCAAACAAATTGCTTGTCCGATGCTCCCAACAGTGTCTTTCCTGAATTTGCAGACAGGCTCCCCGAGGCGAACTCCTCCGATATGCCAATGAGGTGACGCAAAGGCTTCTTTCGTTCGCGAAGCTGCAGCGAACCCTTGAAACATTGGGCGTTCCGCTCCAGGCATGCGCGGGTGGGCGGAACCTCCGGTCCTTCGATCATGAAGCGGTCCCCCATTGAAATGGCTGCACTGATCGCCGAGATCTGCGTGTCTCCTCCGACCACGGAAATCAAATGTGCCTTGGCCTGTCGCGGAGGATCCGGCAGGAGTTCACCGATGAAACGATCCAGATGGAGCTTGATGCTGGTCGTTGTCTTCTCTGTGTTCTTCACATACGTGAGCCAGCCGAACCGAAGGTGTGCGTTCGTCATTCGGAGTCCTTCTTTTCATGGGTAAGAATCTGTGATTTGCCATTGGCAAATACTAGCGTCAGTTCGTGCGAGAACCGCTCGCGGTCGTGCAGGATTTTTGTGCCGTCTTCTTCCTCTTCTTCCCAATGGTCGGTGAACTTCACCGACCGCCAATGCGCGATGTGACGCTCTTCGCCTTCGCCGAACACTCCGTTGAGCATTCCTGCGGTGCACAATAGCCCCACATGCCCGCCATGCAGTGGTGTGAGTGGCCGTCCTCGCACGTCTCGCTGCTTGGGAAGAAGGATTCGACTGGCTTGACGATAGGCCGCGGAATCGAGCAGTAGATCCTCAACTTCATCCAATGGAATGCCTATGTTGGTGAGTACGGCAGGTCCAGAGGGTGGTACTTCGTAGGAAACAGGCGGGTGGTCAGTCAGGTCAGCGAGATCAGGTTTCCAAGCCAGCATCTCTAACCAGCGCACGCAGTTGAGCAACTCGGAATCACGGAGGTGCTCGTGACGTTTTCGTCGCCTTCCTAGGACTACTACCTGCTTGTACTGGACACTCGCCAGTTCGGTGAGCCGATAGACCGCGAGATCACCGAAGTACTCGCTCAGGATTCTGGCACACGGCTTCAACTGCGGTTGCGGGATCACAAATGTGAGCACGCCACCCGATTTCAGCCATCGGTATGTGTGCTCGAGAAACACCAACTCCAGGCGCTGGTTATTCGTTTGTCCCACCTCCAGGTCGTACGGAGGATTGAGATAAAGAAGGGAGATTGATTCCGCGGGGCAGCGCACATCCATCGTGTTCGCGTGCAGTGTTTCGATTCCCAGGCTTCTGGCTTGTTCGGCTCGATACGCATCAATTTCTATTCCGTATCGCCGCGCGTGTGTCCCTTCCACCAAATCCGTGAAAGCCACGCCGTCTCCCACGCAGGGGTCAATTGCGGAGAATTCATCTGGGGACGTCAGACAATTTTTCAGACGCCCGGCTTCGACAGCTGGAAGCGGGAAGAAACCCAATTTTGCTTTGCCATGAGGACGCATCGAGAACCTCTTTTGCGTTTGAACGCGATGGGCAGGAAACTGAGCTAGCGGCGTTGGCGCAGGGCTGGGCGGGCACGTTCAGCGTAGTTCGGGAATGCCTACTGACGTGCTTTGACTCCAGACAAAGCTTTGCTATCGTACTCGCTCAAGAAAAGGAGGGCTCATGACCGTCAGCCAGTTAAGAAGAATGGTGCTGATGATTTTCGCAATGACCACAATGGCCAGCGCGTACGGTCAGCAGGGACAATGGGCGGCAGCTGACAATCCGACTGCAAAGTTCATGATTGACGGGGAGAGGCAATGGGCAGAGGCCGCCTGCACTCACAACAAGATCGCGCAGAAGATTCTGGCAGATGACTTCCAGGGCACATCTCCGGAGGGACAACGCTACACAAAATCGGAAGAAGTTTCTGACGCAGCGGATACGTCGAAAAGCGCTAGGGATTGCCGGCTGATCGAGACGAAAGTCCGGTTTTTTGGAGACAGCCTTGCGATGGTCTATGGCAGCGAGACTTCAGTCCGGAAAGCCAAAGATGGAACCGAGCAATCCCGCTGCCTGATTTGGACCGATACCTGGTTTAAGCGGAATGACAACTGGCAGATCATCGCAGCGCAGGATACGCGCTTCGATTGCAAGTAAAAGTGGGCGTGTCTCGTCGCGCTCGATTGTCACGCGGGACTCATTGCCAGCTCCTCACCGCACTCAATACGGCGAGCGCCGGTAGACTCCCCTGTCGATTTCGACCTTCAGTTTTTCATGATCTCTGGAGGATTGAACCCGATTCTCTGAAACTCCTCGGCTGCGCTCTTCTTGGCATTCTGAAACGCTTCTTCGTCCTTCCAGACCGCTGTGGTCACAACGTTATGGCGGCTTCCGCCATCGGTGCTCTCATAGACAAAGCCCTCCACGAATCCCGGCAACGTCCTGAGGAAGGCGGAGCTTTTTCGCACCTCTGTTAAGAAAGCACCTTGG
>Ga0210401_10004124_pt1 | contig 15233 bp, 17 predicted proteins | sample IncBWH32MmetaG_FD_150866 | JGI IMG/M metagenome (GOLD analysis project Ga0210401, IMG submission 150866) | Forest soil microbial communities from Barre Woods Harvard Forest LTER site, Petersham, Massachusetts, United States - Inc-BW-H-32-M | ecosystem: Environmental > Terrestrial > Soil >... | reverse complement strand
GCCGTTCATCCCGCCAAGCCCTGCTTCTCGATGGGCTTTCTGACCGGACACGAATTGACCTGGATGCCCGAAGCTTTGCGTATCCTGCGCGACGAGCTGCCGAACATTGACGTGATGATATCGAGTCAATATTCCCCGCTACTTGCTGAGGGCCTTTCGAAAGGAAAAATCGATGCCGCTTTTCTTCGAAAGGAACGAGCGATGCCAGACCTGGCGTTCCGTCTTCTCGTGAAGGAGCCTTTGGTGGTGATCTTGCCTAGTGACCACCGTCTCGCCGCGCTTAAAGCGATCAGTCCGAAGGACCTGGCAGGCGAAACATTCGTGATTGTGTCTCATACTGCTCCCGTACTGCGTGCGGTCATCGACAATTACCTGAAGCGATCGGGAATCAATATCACGCCAGCTCACGAGGCCGATCACGTCACCATGGGAATTTCCTTAATAATGTCGACCCGCGGGGTGGGGCTGTTACCTGCTTACACACAGGACTTTCTCCCTGCGTCTGTAACGAGCCGCCCTCTGAAGGGAAATGCGCCAACTGTCGATCTGGTCCTTGGCTACAGAAAGTCGAACGAGTCTCCGATCCTCAAGCTTTTGCTTTCGAAATTGGACGAATTGGTCGAACGTGTCTCCAAAAAGATTCGATAAAACTCGAAATGCACCCTAGCAAATGGCTATGGAGTCCTTGAGTGAGGGACAACACCAGTTGAGTGCTGTTGACTAGATGAATGCCGAGAAACGCCCTTGTGTTGACCAATCCAATCAACTCCCGGCTTGTAGGCCAACCGGAAGCGATCCTGCTTCTAGGGCGGGATCAGTCCTCACGTCGGCCTCCCTGAAGCGATCAGCTAGGACTCGCGCCCGTCTTTCCGAATTATTCAAATTGACGCAGCAAAACCGCCGGAACCAGCGTGCTGCACACACTGTAATTATTCACATCGGTGTCCTTCCTTGCCCACGGCCTTCACCTCAGACTGGTCCACACAAATCAAGATCATGGTCTTGAAACACTCACCGCATAGCCAGAAATGTTCCAGCCGCTTGCTACCTGCTTTCGGAGACAAAACGAACTGATAAATCTTGCCATCACGCAAGTAGTGGAGTTCCCGCCCGCAGTCGGGATTGGCACATTGGCTGATCATAGCGAACCTCGTTCCATTCTTGCTACGCAGGTTGATTCCCTAGCCTTGCGAGACCTCTTCGGCAGCGCAGTGTCCAACATTTCGTTAATATTGTCTGAGTTGGCGTCGAAGATTTGATCGAGCTACGAGCTGGCTTCAGTCCAAAACGAGGTATGCGCGCTTAACGAGGTCGCTAATCCGGATCGCCCATATCTGCTTTCTCCGCCTGAAGATGATTCGCAGGATCGATCACGTACTGTTGATGGTCGATGGTGAATACTCTTCGGCCGTACATCTTCACGTCGACGAATGTCTCGTCACGCAGAGGAAACCAAAAAACATCAATTCGTTGATATCGCCGGACAAAGTCAACTCGATTGATCCAGAAGGACGGTTTTCTGGCGGGGTGGCCTGCGATTTTCACAACCGCGAAGTCCTCGGCGTCGATCCATATTTTCCCCTCAAACAGATACTTATCTTTGCGTTTCGGAACGGCTTCTAAGACGAAACAATGATACGGGCCGACTTCCTCCTCCCCAGCCAACGTGAACGTATAGTTCATGGTGGTGATCGCACTGTTGTGATGCTCCTGACCGGAAGATGTCTCGCGTTCGCTCTCGATCAGGCGATCAAACACAAGGTGACGCACGATGCTCGATCCTTTTTCAGAGGTCTTGCTGAACGTTTTCTTGTCGGGCGCCCGATACTCCACGCGGACCACTGCCTGCGCAGCCACTTTCCCCTCGATGTTTCTGATCTCGTACGTTCGGACTGCCGAGTACTGCTGCAGCTCTTGGTTTCGCAAGAGGTTGCGCTGAAGCATTTGCGCGATGACGTCGTGGCCGGTCAGACCGACCGGAGCCCTATCACTCGATAAAGCCATCTCATGCGCCATCTGGCCCGCGGCGTCTTGACTCGCCGCAAATGGCGCCGCCGAAGCCGCCCCCAAGATGAAAGCGAGCACTACCAATCCTTGAATTCGTCCAAAGTTCGCTGCCATAACCACCGAGCCCTCCTATGCTTCTGGTGTTCCTTTTTGTACTTGTGCGCCATACTCTCAGTCGCCGAAACTCAGAATGAAGCCATCCACGCGACGCTGAAAACCTGCGAACTTGCCAAAGAGAGGCGAAGCGTCGTTGTTGTACACGTCATGAAAATTGCCATGATTTGTGAGATTGATCGAATAGAGGCCTACCCGCACTTTGTGCCGGCTCCCATGTTCCGTGAAAGGCAAATGCAGACGAAAGTCTCTGTAAACCTGTGCGTCGAGTGAAAAGAACGTAGGAAAGCGCTGGCCATTCGGCAACCCTGCGTAATTCTGCAGCACGTCCACGTTGGAGTATGCAAAGCCGGTGTGAACGTCGATGACGGGACTCATCGTCAGCGACCAGGGAAGATGGAACATTCCCCAGCTGACCACTCGATTGGGAACGTCCGAAGGCAGAATGCCCGAAACATTCGGGCGAATGACAGGCTGCTCGAATGGAAGGAAAATGTTGGATACGGTATTCAGATCACCGCGCGCCCGACTCCAGACGTAAGAGACATTCAGGTCGGCGTGCCGAACGGGTCGGAAGTGTATCGTGGCCTCGAATTCGTGATAGTTCGCTGTGCCCGTATTGAAGAGGGCTAACAGACCATCGCTTCCGAAAACATCCGGCACGGGATTCACGATGAATAGATTGCGCGTCTGGCTATATAGCCAGCTAACGCGAAGGGTCGCGGTAGACCACAATTGCCGGTCGACTTCGATGTTTCCCATGAAACTGCGGGGGCTGGAGCTGGGCCCTGATTGGACACGCGAAGAAAGAGGACCGGTGCCATTTCCGACGTAGGCGTTGTAATAGAGGATGGGCGTTCCTGTGGGATTTCCGGCACCGTCAAAAACGGTCACAGTACGCATGGGATTGCGAGCAAAGCTTGCCTCCAATAAGGAGACGTGGTCGTAAAACAGCCCTGCGCCGGCCCGAAAGATGGTCTTCTGACTTTTCCCATGCGAATAGGCTACGCCAACCCGCGGTCCGAAGGCCGCGACTCTCCCCACAGTCTCACTGGTGAGACGGCCACCCAGAGAGATCGCCAGGTGCTCGTTGCACGTCCACTGGTCCTGGATGAACTCTTCTACATCCGTGGCTGAAGCGTTCAGCGGGCCGCTATTCGTGAAACTGATCTGCTCGGCCAGGGTGCCGTCTTCCCTCAACAATTGGACGGGGTGGGAAAGGCTGTTGCCAGAATAAGACCTGTGCGTGACGTCCGCGCCAATTTTCAACTCATGCCGCCCGAGCCACTTTTTGGGCGCGAGCTGAAATGTTGGATATGTTTCGAACTGATTGGCAGCCCTGATCCAGGAGTCAAAGAAATTCCCGCCCCAGCCCTCGGGATTGATCAGCATATCCGCCGATCCCTGGCCATGGGCATTGCTATCAAACCGCGTGTATCGGAAAGCAAGCTTCAGTAATGCACCCGAGCTGAAACTATGAAGGTCCGAGACGCCTGCGGAGACACCTTTCTGGTTGTAATCCGAGGACGCGGTCTGCGGCACCAGCGCCGAGATATTGGCGAACTGCGTGCGCAGGGGAAAGACATTAATGTCCGCGCTTAACAGGTGCTGAGGCGACAGAATGGCCTGAATGCGAGTAAAGGAATTGAAACCTTGGGTCTTGATTTCGTTGTGGGGCCACACCAGGCCGCGCACCGGATCTCTTCTGACGTCATACTCGAACACCTCAGAAAAGTTCAGCTTGCGACCGCCGATGGGCCCTCCGAAAGAGACCCGAGGGGTCGCTTGTGACACGCCTACGAAGTGATCATTCTTTCCGCGCAGGCTCACGTTGAAGTCTTTGATTTTGTAGAATCTATCGCTCGGCGGCGGGATGGTTTCGATTCTCGTCAGGCCTCCGGAAAAACCTCCGTTCTCGGCGCTGAAAGGCGTCTTGTCAACGGTGACGGTCTGAATGGCGTCGATTGGTACAGGAATTGAAAAGGACCCAGTAACGGGATCGACCGTCTTCGCGGAATCCACTTCCAGCATTCCTTGATTCTCGGACGTGCCCCTGACGGTCAGCTTTCCATCCTGGCCGCGAATCACGCCCGGAACGAGAGGGAGCGCGTCCCGGAACTTCTGTTGTGCCAATGGCAACGTCTCCAGTTGCGCATTGTTGACAATTGAAGCTGGGGAAGGGCTTTCCAATGAAACCGGTGTGGTTTGTTCCTTCACTTCGACTTTTTCCACGACGGCGTCGAGCGTGAGAGCGACGTCGAGGACTGACGTCTCATTCGCGCCCAGCAAGATAGATCGAGCAAACGGCTTGAACCCCTGCTGGTTCACACGGACGGTATAGCTGTCTTGGGGCAACTTCGTGAATTCGTATCGACCTTCAGAATTCGTGATGGTCGAGATGGCTGGTTGCGAATCTCCACTCGCCCCTTTCAGTTCAACCACAATGCCTTCGAGCGGGCTTTGTTCGTCCTGCTGGATTGCCGTCACCACGCCCCGGATAGTTCCCATCGCGGTTTGCGGCGGGTTTCCCTGAGTCACCTGCCCGCGCGCTCCAGATGCGGAAGCGCCCAGAACAAGAGTCAACAACACGCCCAAGCACGGGTTGCGCGGGAAGGCCGCCAACGGTGTATGCAACTCGAACTTAGGCATACAACAAACCGTCTCCTCTTGTCGTTGCCCAATGCAAATGCAAGGCCAGAAGGCTGGATCTGCACGAAACGCTATGAATCTCTAATTGACTGAATCAACGAGCGGTCAGGAGAAAACAAAGGTGAAAGGCAAGTGGTGATTGGATTCAAATGTCAATAACCTTCGCCACGTGTTGAGGGAAGTGTCGACAATTCCGACACTTTCGACGGATTGCATTCCGGCAATGAGGTTCTTCCGTATTCCATCAGTCACCGCGGTCTCGGTTAGAACACGTCTTTGTCACGCGCTGCGTACTCTGGGCTGCCGTGGAACGAGACCAGACGATCGAGGATCGCCGGTAATTGACTATCAAGACTGTAGTTCAACGAGAGCTCATTCTCGCTGAGGACTTCCTACTGTGTGGCATGAGGAAATTGCTCCTGCGTATCGATGCCGAACCCGTCTGACTTTGGCAAGAGAGATGCAGTCTTCCGCTAAACCGAGGAGAGTCTATGGCAAGTTCAACCGCACAACAACCGATTCAATCTCTACCAACTCTGCCGACGCAGCCGTTTCGGCTGGATGTGCCTCTGCACAACCTTTTGCAAAGAGCCCCTGATTCGTCCCCCCCGCTGGCGAGGGTGGAGCACGAGCCCCGAACTGCACTCGCTCTGCCCTCGCCAGTCTTTCCGCAGCAACCCGCTCTTCTGCACGAAGTTGATGCCGACGATATCGCGGCGCACGATGCCGTCCTCCACACCGGCAAGCGGCACTGGCCTGCCTCCAAGGTCATGAAAACCATGCGAGGCTGGATGGTTCCGTATCTCAAGTCACGGGTGCTGCCAGGCGAGTTCCAGCCGATCATCGCCTACCTCTTTACCGAATGGAAATGCAATCTGGACTGTCATTACTGCTGGTCGTACGACAATCGCGTCAAAGGCATGACTGAGGACACCGCTCGGCGCGCCATCGACTGGCTGGAATCCACTCCGTGCCGCGTGCTCGCTCCAACCGGCGGCGAGCCGCTCATCCGCCCAGACTTCGTTCACAAAGTAATCTATTACGCCGCGAAGAAAGACTTCTGGGTATACCTGGCGACGAACGCCCGGCTCCTGCGTCCAGAGGTTACCGATCATCTGGCCGACGCTGGTATTGCCACGGTCAACTTCGCGGTGGATACGATCAAGGAAAAGCCGGGACTTCCGAAAGCGTTTGAGCACGTGCGCAAGAACTTCGACTACCTGGTGCGGAGACAATACCGCTACGGCTATACAGTGTTTTTCAACACCAACATCTGCCGCACCAACATTGATGACGTGAAAGAACTCGCCACCATCGCGCACAACAATGGGATCTCCATCACCTTTCACGTCAACGAAGCTCCGATGATGGAGCAGGAACACTTTAAACATCTTCACGAAAACGACACCTACATTCGACCGCAAGACTTTCCTGTGGTGGACAAACTTCTCGACTGGCTCATCGACAAGCAGCGTCAGGGCTGGAAAATGGTCGATTCGATTGCCCGCTTGCAGAACATGAAGGGGTTCATGCGCGGTGGCGGCGAGCACTGGGGATGCCGCGCCGGACAGAACTGGCTGATCATTCGAACCAACGGGACACTCGCTCCGTGCTTTCCCATGTACAACGCGAACTACGACTGGGGCACGGTCGGAAATCAGAAGTTCGATGTCCAGCAACTCTCGGAAATGAAAAAGGGCTGCGAGCCGAATTGTTTTTCGACACTGGGGTACAACGTCGCTTACTGCTACAGCTCAGCTCGAGTGATGAAGTGGCTTTGGAAGCAAGCCCTGAACGGCTTCCAGGGTGCAACCGGAAGCTTTGAATAGCTCGTCCGAACAGTGCCCGGAAGGACTGAGAAGGTCTATGTCACAACCCGCACTCATTTCACCACCAGTGCAACGGACTGCGGAGGTCCCGTTTCAAACCTACAAGCGGACTCAGGCCGCTCTTGCTCGTCATCGACTCTACCCTTTGACCGTCTTCTATACCTTGTACGCGATTGTCGTGTTGACTATCGCATTTGCGACAACGCACACTTGGACAGCAGTAGCCTTCTTCTCGATAGGTTGCGCGACCTGGACGCTCGTCGAATACCTCTTCCACCGCTATGTGTTGCATGGCCGTTTTCCTCCAGGCGAAGGCGTCGTCCGCCGGTTTCTGCATGAGCGGCTGGATCCCCTCCACTGGGATCATCACAAGCGGCCATTCGATGGAAGTCACATCAGCGGCGAATTGAAGGACATTCTGCCTTTGTTTTTCGTTGCCGTGCCCGTCAGCTTTCTGTTTCCCGTGTATACCGCGCCCGTCATACTGGCTGGTGTGGTACAGAGCTACGTCAGCGAAGAGTGGCTGCACTACGCGCTGCATTTTTTGAATTCCAGATTCCCCGTCTTCCGGCGGATGAAGAAATATCACCTGTACCACCACAGCCCCCGTGGGATCGATAAGGGCTTTGGCATCACCACTCGGTTCTGGGACGGGGTGTTCGATACTCAATTCCCGGAAGCGGTGCGCCGATCTCTGAGCAAGAACTGAAATGAAGTACGACGGCTTTGCTCTCATAACCGGTGCCTCCCGCGGGCTTGGAATGGCATTCGCCCGCGCGCTCGCGGAGCGCCATTGCAATCTGGTTCTCGTTGCTCGGTCCGCGGAACCTCTCCACGCATTGGCGAACGAATTGCGCCAATCCACGTCGGTCTCCGTGGTCGCTATTCAGGCTGATCTATCTTTTCCAGGGGCAGGCCACGTCCTGGCGGCACAACTCTCGAAGGACAAGATTCCAATCGATCTGCTCGTCAACAACGCCGGCTTTGGTCTCCGCGGCGAATTCCGCGGGCTCTCCATTCGTCGGCAACTCGAAATGCTTCGCCTTAACAACGAAGCCATTGTCGAACTCACTTGCAGCCTCCTGCCGAGAATGTTGGAGCGACAGCAAAAGGGCATCATCAACATTTCCTCAACCGCGGGCTTTCAGCCCATTCCCTTTGCGAGCCTCTATTCCGCAACTAAAGCCTTCCTGACCGCGTTTTCTCTGGCCCTTGAGCAGGAGTTGCGCAGCGCCGGTGTAGCCGTCGTCACCGTATGCCCTGGAAGGCTGCATAAGAATCAGAACCAAGAATCCGAGCAGCGCGCCAGGGGGAAATGGCCAGGCATTTATCAAAGCCCGGACGAGGTTGTCGAGGATGCGCTGCGAGTACTCGCTAACGGCGGTGGTCTGACGGTTCCCGGGGCTCTCAATAAGTTCAGCGTTTTCGCACAGCGTTTGATTCCCCGAAGTTTTGTACCCAGGCTGATCGCAACATTTTCAAAGGCATGATGCACAGCCTCTACAGTTTGCCCCAGTACCGATCGTCAACAAGTGTCGAGATCGCCTTCGATATTTCCCGAAACCATTGTGCCTCCGGACCTATCTCCCCCGCTAAAGTCAGCGATTTACAAGATGTTCCTCTAGCACTTCGCTTTGGTCTTTCGATTGCTTTACGTAGGTTGCGGTGGATGTAGCCAGCGGGCGAAAGACACGCGAGTTGGATCGCACGTTCGTAAGGGACTTTGGCAAGCGCCGGTTGCGATTTCGTCCGCTGTAACCGCGGATGGATTTTGTAGGGCTATCAGGATTGAAATCTGATCGGACTGCCGCCCAAGAGATTCATAGGATCAAGGAGATGGTCATGGCGAAGGTGATTGAGTTTTACATACCGAAGAGCTTTCGGAATCCGTTCGTGCGTCCCGCTCAGCTCCAGCCAGGAAAGCTTATTGACTTTAGTTCGCAAGCAAAGAAGTCGCTGCCGACTCAACCGGCTGATGCGGTCGTTGCGTGGCTTCTGGAAGCAACGGAGCCCAACCGTGCCGTAGGTAGCGAGTAGTCTTCAGACCCCAGGGTCGCTTAGAGAGGAGACACGTTATGTCGGCAATGGCAACGTTCATTGAACAACAGCAAGAAGTTCGCCCGGGTGTCCTTCAAGAGCGTGCTCAGGAACTGGACAGCGTTGTGTCGCGCTACCTGCCGATGTTTTACAAGAGGGCTTTCCGGTTCTTGGGGAACGCAACAGACGCTGAAGATGCCGTCCAGGATGCTCTCCTTTCCGCTTACAGGCATTTAGGCCAGTTCAGAGGACAAGCGCAACTTTCAACTTGGTTAACGACAATTGTCACCAACGCTGCGCGGATGCAACTACGCCGGCGCCGCGGTAGCTACTTGTCGCTAGACGAAGAGCAGGGGGAAGACGGTCTCACATTCTCGGAACGGTTACCTGATTCGAAGCCAAGTCCAGAAGAAGTTTGCTCCACAGTGGAAGCACGAGACCGGCTGGTCGAGGGCGTTAAGCAGCTTTCACCAAAGCTGCGCCAAGCATTTCAGTTACGTGATATCGACGGTTTAACGACGAAGGAAGCTGCGCTTGTTTTGCGTGTTCCCCAAGGGACAGTGAAAGCGCAGCTCGCACGGGCGCGCACCAAGCTTGCTGGGATCATACGCGCGAAGCCTGTTCGGCAGCGGTCCCGACCCGGTTCACTTCGTTTAGCTGAATCTCCGAAAGGCCCTCCGAGAGATTGAGCTTAGGACGCGGCTTGAGAAAATCGGCATTTCGTCTCAGACAGAGGATGCCAAATGAGGAGTCCGCATAAGGTCACGAGAGGCTAGTCCAAAGGAAAATTTCAAATGCCGCACGCAATGTCGCAAACAAGTGAAGACATCATTTCCGGCATTCTTAACTGGGTGTGCCCCGAGTGCGGTGGACGGATGGGCGGACGAACAAGAGAGTTCAAGTGTCAAGGTGAATGTCTAACGGACTGGCGCGACGTTTGGGAACGTCGCGTTGGCAAGCCAGGCAAGAAGGCGAACTCGGCGCGGGCTCTATGCGAACAGTACAAGGACTATGCGACGACCGAGGCGGCGCGGGAGGCACAGCTGTGAACGCTATCGTTGAGCTTCTTGTGAAGCATGGTTACTCGGTTCTGTTCGTTTCAGTGTTCGCGCGCCAAATGTGGCGACCAGTACCGGCAGTTCTGTTTCTGATTGCTGCTGGGGCTCTCGCAGACTGTGGACGCATGACCATGGCCGTTGCCCTGGGCCTCGCGATCACAGCCTGTTTGTTGGCCGACATGATCTGGTACGAGGCGGGTAGACGATGGGGCGACCAGATCTTGCACTTCATCTACGGGCTCGCGCTCGACCCGGACGCCGCCTCTCGCCGATCGAAAGAGGCCTTCGTCCGACATGGGGCTCGCACTCTCATGCTCGCCAAGTTCGTCGTGGGACTGGATGCCGCAATGCCTCCCTTAGCTGGGTTGTCCGGCACGGGCCGGACCCGCTTCATTGCCTTCGACGCCATTGGAGCGGCTCTCTGGTCAAGTGTTTATGCGGGACTCGGTTATCTCCTCGGCAGAGACCTGGATCGTGCTGCTGCTTACGCAGCCAGACTGGGTGTGCTTTGGATCGTTTTTGTGTTCGTTGCGCTAGTTATATACGTGAGCCGCAAGCTAGTTCGATGGCATCGCTTTGTGCGCGAGTTTCGAATGGCCCGAATCACACCAGAAGAGCTTAAAAAGAAGCTAGACGCGGGCGAACAGGTCGTGATTTTTGATCTACACGGCCGCCGGGTTGGGCTGCGAGGCCACCAAAGTATTCCCGGCGCGGTGTGCATCGATCCGCACAGGCTTGGACAGCACGATAATCCCAAGAAGCGACCGCCAATCCCTCGCGATTGCGAGGTCGTCCTTTACTGTACGACCCTGCATGAGCTCACGAGCGCGCGTGCAGCACTTGAGTTACGCCGCCGTGGATTTGAGCGCGTTCGACCCCTAGCCGGCGGCCTTCAGGCTTGGCACGATCAGGGTTTCCCCATGACCTCGGTGATTCTATGCGGCTCTACCTGAAATGTGCCGCCAGAACCACGGTCTATTCCTCGGTGCTAAACATCTGTAAATGTCGAGACTCTGAATCGTGCTTCGACCGGAGACTTGAGTTGATAACAACGATCACAAGAGTCACGCGGATTCTCGTGCTTGCGGTGTTCTTCGTTGCCGTCGTGGATTTCAGCCTGGACAGCGCGCGGTTCGATCTCGTGGTTATGACCGCAGCACTCGTGCTCTTCATATCGGGCGGACTGCGGAGCCATTGAATGTGGGGCGGATTGCGGTGTGGTTTGGCCACAGCCCTCCTCCACCTCGCGGGGCAGCTAGGCGCATCGCACGCCCCGCCAAAAAACCCTCGTCATTAAGATGCCCTCGGAAAGTCAGTGGCAACGGGGAATGAAGCTCGCTGCCACCGCTAGCACGTCGCTTGTGCGGAAGAATTGGCAACCAGCACCCTTCGTTTTTCTGAACGGTCAGGATTTCTGAAAGCTCGTCAATTCCCTGCTGCGAAAAGCTATGCCGATTCAATAAATTGGGTTGGCAGACCAATTGCATTAGCCCACGATGAGCGACGCTTCAATCGAAGCGACTGGACGCAACGCGCGCGTGAGGCAGATTCACGTTCCGTCAATCGGTTTGATCGTTGCGGGTGATGCCGCCTACAACGGCGCTCACCTGCATCTGTCACAGTCGCCCAATAACTGGGCGGGGTAATTTTTCAAGGAGAATTCAATGAATGCCCAAGTTGTTTTGATTACGGGAGGACTGACAGGCATCGGACGGGCGACGGCACTCGCGTTTGCCAAGGAGGGTGCTCAGGTTGTTGTTTCCGGTCGGCGCGACGAAGAAGGTCAAAAGCTCGTCAGTGAAATCCGCAAGGCAGGTGCGGAAGGGGAGTTCATCCGCGCCGATGTACGCAGCGAAGAAGACGTGCGGAACTTGATCGACAAGACCGTGGAACGATTTGGCCGTTTGGATGTCGCTGTAAACACTGCCGGTACGGAAGGCGTCCCTGGCCCTGTAACGGAGCAAACTGCGGACAGCTACGCGGCAACGTTCGACACGAATGTACTCGGCACGTTGTTGAGTATGAAGCACGAACTTCGCGTGATGCTGTCACAAAAAAACGGCAGCATCGTGAACATATCCTCCACATATGGGCATACCGGCGCGCCTGGGCTTCTGTCTATTCCGCCAGCAAGCATGCGGTGGAGGGACTCACGAAGTCGGCGGCGCTGGAAGCGGCCGGGACGGGCGTGCGGGTGAATGTCATTGCCCCAGGACCAATCGAAACGGCAATGCTGAATCGCTTCACGAAAACCGAGGAAAGAAAGGCTGGTTTGGTCTCGAGCGTACCGCTAAAGCGCGCGGGAAAACCCGAAGAAATTGCTCAAGCAATTGTTTTTGTCTCCTCCGACAAAGCCTCCTTCATCACGGGAGCTTCCTACCTCGTCGACGGCGGCAAATCGGCGCGATAACTCTCACATGGGTGGTCCGGGCGTCGCGGAGATTCAACGTGGGGAAACATATTGAGCATAAAAAAACGATGGACGAACAGGGCCTTTCGGACCAAGAGATCTGGTGGAACATTCGCTATCTCGATCCGGATATAAAGCGCAGTGACTGCGTGGTCATTATCACTGTGCTGACCGTTTTGGCGATAGTTGGCATCGTCGTTGCGTTGCTCTACGGTCGCGGATTGTGAGATTAGGGTCGGAACAAATCGCACCGCATCGACGCCGCAAGTGAACGCGATACCCAACTCGGAAGAGAGGGAGTTTTAAAATGACATCCCAGCAATTATCGGTGAAAGTAGCAATCAATTCGTGGCAAGGTGTCTTGGAGAGAACCGACAAGATATTTTCAGCTCTTACCCAAGACCAACTCTTAAAAGAAGTAGCACCGGGAAAGAACCGTCTCATCTATCTCTGGGGACATCTCACCGCTATTCACGACGCGATGTTTCCGATGCTGGGCTTCGGACCTCGACTGCACCCCGAACTAGACTCCATTTTCGTCTCCAACCCAGACAAAACAACCCAACTCCCCACTGCTCATGAGCTTAAGAAATATTGGTACCAGGTAAACGGTAAATTACTCTCGCAATTTGAAACTCTTTCGGCGGACGAATGGTTGCAGAGACACTACGCCATGTCCGAGGAAGATTACGCCACCGATCCAGCCCGGAACCGATTGGCTGTACTGCTGAGTCGAACCAACCATATGTCCTACCACTTGGGGCAGATGACACTGGCTCTCAAATAGCTGGGCCAGATACAGGACGGTTCCTGTTCGCCAGCGATGCGCGCGTCCTTCTAAACGCCTGGAGAGGGCCGAAGGCGATGGATTCGGTGCTCGCTGATTTGGTTCTCAACCGGTCGGGATCTTGTGTGGGCTCGTGTCACGTAGACCCGGCGTCAACCTGTACTTCGAGGGACTTCAATGAGCGAACAACACAGCTTCGTTTCTCCCGATCACTATCATCCCGATCCGTACACGACCTCTCAGACTGCGGAGCGCATCCTCAATGCTGCCATCCTGAATGCTGAGATCAGCCGAAGTTTCGAAGAATATCTTGAGATTTTCGACGAGTTTTATGCCGACGATATCGAGGGAAGCAACGAAACCATGAAGGAACCGATTCGCGGAAAGGAGCGAGTGCGCTCACTTCTCTTCAGCTTCCTGGCTCCCCTTCATGCAATGGCCGAAGTCGGTGGAGTGTCGATATCCATTCGAGAAACGGCGATTCCTGGAGACGCTAACGACGAGACCCATTCTACGTGGACACTGGAGTTGGTCGGGGCTTCCGGCAAAATTTGCATTGTGACCTGGCGCATCTTGCGGAAATGGAACGAATCGCGTGTAGTTCTGGAGCATCATTACGACTACCAGCAAAGCGGTGAACCTCTGACCCACGATGACCTCAGGTTCGATGCGTCTGAGGCGGCTATAGGTGTTCAAAGGCCCTCGTAAACGGCTTTCGGGTGCCCCCCAGAATTTTGCGGCTGCCGACGCTACTGGTCAAAAATACTGCGCGACGTGATGCGACCGAACTGTCCCTTCTGTCATCTGATCGGGGTGTTGGGGATTCGCACGAGGCAAAGGCAAGTTTATAGCACTGGCAGAGTACGAGTTGGAAGCCCCGAACTCCGTGCTGTGGCTGTGCGAGGTTTGAGCTGCGCGACTTCCCTTCTTCGTGTACAAATGCTCTGTTTCTGGAATGCTGCGGGCGCCAAGTGGTAGGCGGAGTTTATGGCAAACGTCAAGACGTTACCCGACCTACAAGCGCTCCCAAGCTCCCCTTCCTCCGCCCAAACCCTGCCCAGCGAGGCGGTGCTGGATGCGTTGAAGATGATGCTCATCGGCGCATCCCTGAACGAAGTTCTGACAAGTATCACCCGTCTAATAGAAGCCCACAGTGAGGGAATGTTGTGCTCGATTTTCCTATTAGACGAAGACGGGTTGCACCTGCGATATGGCGTCGCGGCGAACCTGCCGCAACCGTACTTGGCAGCGATCGATGGAACGTGCATCGGTCCTAACGTCGGATCGTGCGGCGCGGCCGCTTACCTTCGCCAGCCAGTCTTTGTGTCCGACATCCTTTCTCATCCGAATTGGACTAACTTCAAAAGTGTTGTTCTGCAGAGTGGGCTGCGGGCCGCTTGGTCAACCCCCATCATGTCGCACGATGGCAAAGTGCTCGGTACCTTTTGCATGTACTATCGCGAAGTCAGGCATCCGGGGACGCACGACATTCAGTTAATCGATTACGCCGGCCGGATTGCCGGAATCGCCATCGAGCGAGAACGATCACGGTCGGCCCTGACGAAGTCCGAAGCTGAACTTCGAACAATCATCGATGCAATACCTCAGCTCATTATCGCTGTTGAGGCCGACGGAACATTTCTGTACGCGAATCAGACAGTGCGGGACTTCACCGGCCTGACGAAAGAAGAAGTGAGGTCGGGAGGCTTTCGTGAGGTTTTTCACCCGGAGGAGTCCGAGAGATTCCGCGGCGAACGCGATGCGGCGCTCTCGCGAGGAGTCCCATTCGACTACGAACGACGAGTCCGCCGCAGGGATGGTCAGTATCGTTGGCTGCTGGTTCATTACAACCCGCTGCGAGACGAAGCGGGAAAGCTCATTCGATGGTACGCGACGGGGACGGACATTGAGGATCGCAAGCAGGCCGAAGAGAGAATGCGCAATGAAAACATCGCTCTGCGCGAAGAGATCGACCGTTTTGCGATGTACGAAGCCATCGTTGGATCGTCCGAGGCGCTCCGCGGGGTGCTTTCACAAATTAGCAAAGTGGCCCCCACCGATTCCACGGTGCTGATTTCGGGTGAGACCGGAACGGGAAAAGAACTGATTGCCAGTGCCATCCACAAGCGGTCGAAGCGCTCAGCCAAGGCGTTCATCCGCGTCAATTGTGCGGCGATTCCACCTTCGTTGATTGCTTCCGAACTGTTTGGTTACGAGAAAGGTGCCTTTACCGGGGCGGTTCAGCGACGCGCTGGTCGGTTCGAATCCGCCGATGGTGGAACGATTTTCCTGGACGAGATCGGCGACCTCTCTTCCGAGGTGCAGATTGCTCTACTGCGGGT
>Ga0210401_10004123_pt1 | contig 15234 bp, 17 predicted proteins | sample IncBWH32MmetaG_FD_150866 | JGI IMG/M metagenome (GOLD analysis project Ga0210401, IMG submission 150866) | Forest soil microbial communities from Barre Woods Harvard Forest LTER site, Petersham, Massachusetts, United States - Inc-BW-H-32-M | ecosystem: Environmental > Terrestrial > Soil >... | reverse complement strand
CTCGGGCGGGACGACAGTTTCTCCAGCCCGATCGAGCGGATCTTCCTCGCTGCAAACGGTCCAGAAGAAGGTGGATGCGCAAACCCGCTCCGGCAAGGGTTGTCAGCCGACTTGGCAGACGGTTTTCGGCCTAACAACGTCTTGGGCGGAATACCGACAAATGCCCTGGATTACTCTCCGACATGGGATGCTCAGATTTACCAGTGGACCCAGGATGCAATTAACAAAGGATACCGGGGTCAGCTGCGCGAAGAGTTCCAGATTCTGACTTTCGTCCAGGACGGCCTGCTGACGGCGCCAGGTGGGGCGCCGTTTACAACAAGCAACTTCTCCATCAATTGTCCAATCGTTCAACGGCTCAATTGAGCAAGAGCGGGCCGCCGGAACGGCGCATCCTTGGGCGGCCCGCCTAACCTTCCCAATTTGTAGATACCGAACCCAGACTGGAGAACCCAAATGGAAATCGCGGCAAGACGGGTCCTGATTTTGGCGCCGGATTCGTCCGGCCTTTACACCGCGCTGGGATTGAAAAAGACGGTACGCGCGACTGCGGGGGTTATCCGAGCCCGCGACGAAATGCAAGACCAATGCCAGTCAGTGTTGGAGATGTGCGTTGAGTTTGTTTAGTTGGAGACAAGACCGGTTCGTTGCTATCGCCAGGAGATCCTCTTCGCCAAGAGTCATTTGCCGCTTTGCTGATTGCGAACGAAGGGTTCGTTGTTTTGGTTTGCGAGGTGCAGTACCACGAACTGAGTAAGGAGAGTTTCATGAGTCAATCTCGTTCAACGCCAGCGGAGAAGCATTCGGGCTCAGGCGTGCCTGTTACATCCATCCATAAAGTCGAGGTGGATGGAGTTCGCGTCTTCTACCGGGCGGCGGGCGACCCAAGATTCCCGGTCGTGCTTCTGCTGCACGGCTTCCCGGCGTCATCTTTCATGTTCCGCGAACTCATTCCGCGTCTCGCCGACGACTACAGAGTTATAGCGCCAGACCTTCCTGGCTTCGGATTCACAGAAGTTCCCGCAGAACGAAAATACGTTTACACGTTCGATCGCCTAGCCGCGACGATCAATGCGTTCACGCAAGCGCTCAAAATCAGGCGCTTTGCGCTGTATGTGTTCGATTATGGCGCACCCACCGGATTCCGTCTGGCGATGGTGGATCCTGATCGAGTCACGGCGATCGTTTCGCAGAATGGGAATGCCTATGAAGAAGGGCTTGGCGATGCCTGGGGACCGATTCGGAAATACTGGGCTGAGCCAACACAGGAGAATCGCGAAGTCCTCCGCAAAAATATTCTCACACTCGACGGAACGCGATGGCAGTACACGCACGGCGTAGTAAACCCGGAGAGCGTTGCGCCTGAATCGTACACGCTGGATACGGCTTTGCTGGAGCGTCCGGGGAACAAAGACATCCAGCTCGATCTGTTTTTCGACTACGCATCGAACGTAAAGCTCTACGCGGCGTTCCAGGACTACTTCCGGAAGGCGAAGCCGCCCCTGCTTGCAATTTGGGGCCAGAACGACCCGTTTTTCATCCCTGCGGGAGCCGAGGCATTTCGAAAAGACATACCGAACGCGCAAGTCCAGTTTCTGGATACTGGCCATTTTGCTATAGAGACACACGTTGTCGAAATCGCGGCTGCGATGAAAGAGTTCTTTGAGGCTAACAGGATATCGTCCCGGATCGATGGGAGATCACAATGAGGTCTTTTGCAAAGAACGCGACGATCGTGCTCGTCCATGGAGCGTGGGCTGACGGTTCTTGCAGGCAGAACGTGATGCTGCCGTTACGAAAAGAAGGTCTTGAGGTTTTCCGTTCGGATGGACGACGGCGAAATCAAAGGAATCTAGGGTTGCAGTAACGACGATATTGACCCCATCCGATGAGGCTGAAGGTCAATGTTGAGCGCCAGAGTGCGCTCTTCAAAATCTAGCAATAAAGGAGAACGATGATGTTTAGAAAAATTCAGAATGGAATCGCAATCGCGATGCTGATGTCCCTCATGAGTTTCGAGCCCGTAAGCGCGCAGGAGAAAGCGATGACTCTGGAAACCGGCACGTTCCATGGAAAGGTGCACAACACATCTGGGCGCGCCACGATTTACCGGGCGGCCGATGGACACCTGATCCTTCGGCTGACCAATTTCAAGACGTCCAATGGACCGGACGTGCACGTCGTGTTGATCGCGGCGAAGGACGCGGACGACGACGCGAACTTTCTCAAGAACAGCACCGAAAGGGTGGAACTCGGCGTCCTGAAGGGGAATGAAGGGGACCAAAATTACGACATACCCGCTGGAACGGATCTGAAGAAGTTCCAAACCGTTTCTATTTACTGTGAGCGGTTCAATGCGAACTTCGGCGCTGCGCCGCTCGAGAAGTTCTGAAGTGTTTTTGAAAGCAGAATCGGGCCCGGAAAGTGGCCCGATTCAATATCTGTGAGGATTTCTATGACCATTCACATAAGCGCATGGCTCTTACGCCGGAAATGGATACTGTTTGCCATTGGTCTACCCGTACTTGTTGGACTGTGGTGGGCCTTCCGGCCCGAAAAGCTGTGGATCAACGAGAAAGTGAACGAACCAGGACCCTTTGCCACGAGCAGCGATCCTCAGCCAATTCTTACGGGACGATTCAAAGCTAAAGCGCAGCAAACGAGCGGACGCGCCACCATCTACAAGAAGCCGGGCGGCGAGGAGTATCTTCGACTGAACAATTTCACAACGTTGAGCGGTCCGGACGTTCACATCGCGCTTGCGCGAAGCGACGATCGAAGTTTGGCGCAAGGCCTCGGAAAGCGTGAACTCGACAGCATAGATCTTGGGCCGTTGAAGAGCAATCGAGGTGATCAGAATTACGATTTGCCGGCTGCCACTGACCTGAACCAGTATGACGCCGCAGTTGTTTACAGTCCACAATCCCACAAGGTGCTGGGTTTGGCAAAGCTCGAACAGTTCTAAGAGAGGATTGTGGAACGCCGAACGTTTCTTACAGCAGCCTCGGTCAGCTCAATCGTGGCAGGTCCGCTGGCGCGGTTTGCTCGTGCGCAGAGTATTTCTTCGAGTGCCGGAACGTCGGGAGGCTCGGCATTCATATCACACCGCGGAGATGGATGTCGCCGGGAATAAGATCTTTGTCGGCGTTATGGGGCAGGGTCCCCGGATTCTCATGGTTCACGGCTTTCCACGCATGAGACTGATGTGGCGATTCCTTGCGTCCCAGCTTGCCGCCAATCACACCGGGGTCTGTGTCGACCTGCACCCCACAGGCCACAGCGGGATAGATGAATGACTTCAAGTAACGTTGTCCTTCCGAAGAGAGCGGGAATGAGGCCGGCTTACGAATGGTTCGTCGACCTCGATGAGTATCTGGAACCAGATGGTGCTGCCGCTTTAGCGCGAAACGAATTCGACGGCATTGTGGGATCGAGCTTGGTCCTTCGCGGTGTATTGGATCAAGTTCGCATCGTTGCCCCTACTTGATTCGACCGTACTGATCGAAGGCGAAATGGAGAGCGCGATCAAGCAATTCACTCTACCTGTTGAACCGCAACAACCTAGCCCGTAAGGTAGGTCCGGCTTCGTCAACGCTGGACCGTGAACCAGCACTAATATTCCTCTGAGTGCCAAGTCGCCACCTGCCATTTTAACCGACTACACTACAATGGGCGTCACTGGCACATTAGATCCATCAGGTCTCGTGAAGCCTACTATAAGCTTCATATAACGAACTCCTGCCGGGGGACTGGCGCTAATCAACCGAACCATTATCAGATGGCATGGTTGTCAAGTCAGAAGGCAGAAGATGGTTTGCCGCGGTTCAGCTCACGCTCCAAAAGGGTTACCTTTCGGCGCGCCGCGTCAACTGAGGAGTTATCGTATGCCGAATGAATGAATAAAGCGTTGCCTAAAACGTTCGTAATATGGTTTCTGCACCCGTGCGGCCCGCCTTGGCTGCGTGATCGGCCGGGGATTGAACAAGTCGGCTCAGAAGGAACATTCCAGCGCAGTCTGTTCGCAGACGAATAAAGAGCCTTCAGAGGATTGTGGCGTTTTCGTTCATTCGGAGGTCAGGGATGCCTCGGAGGCAGTTCTCTACCTTGAGACCTCGCCCAGATCCGCCTAGGGATTATGGCACGGGCTGGCGTGCATTTTACGGCCGGGCCGTCCAAGCCCGCATCTCCGCCGATGATGTGACCATTAACGCCGCTTGAATCGTCTCTCCCCGATCGGAGCAGCCAATCGTCGGAAGCACTCGAATCGGAATGGATCACTGCGCGTGCGGATTGGCTGAAACGCAGTTTGCGCTTTTGCCTTCTGTCTGGCTGGCCGGTGATAGCGGCGCTGGCGCTTGCTCAAGGACAGAGTCTGAGTCTGATGCAGTCGATGGAAATAACGTCTAAGAATGCTTACATATAGGCCTGCTGGTTCGCGGTCATCTTAGTCTTAGTTATAGTCCTACGAAAATTAATTCCGAGGAGCACCTGTTTCTTCAATGAATTATGGGGACGAGAGGTGTGGTGTGGGTGCTGTCGATTCGGCATCGCGAAGGTCGACGTAATATCCCAAGCGTATCAATCGTTGTGCCAGCCGCCGCGCTACCGCGGGGCGCTGCTCGCGCTCGTAATAATCAGCGCCCAACTCTTTGTACTCACCGCCCTGGCTCAGGAGACAATACGCTATGACTAGCAGCTGATGCGCCAGAGCCACAATGGCTTTCTGGTGGCCCTTGCGGAAACGTAAACGCCGATAGAACGCCGCCAAGAACGTCTGGCGCGAGCGTGTGGAGGCGCAGGCAGCTTGGCATAAAACACGGATGAGATAGCGATTACCGTGTCGCGTTCTCCCGCTCAAACGCTTGCCACCGCTCTCGCGGTTGCCCGGGCACAACCCCGCCCAGCTAGCCAGATGGTGGGCATCTGGGAAAGCTGAAGCGTCCGGGCCCACTTCGGCAATGATGGTCCAGGCTGCGATTCGATCAATCCCCGGAACCGTCTGCAGACGCCGGATCGTGTCTTGATAGGACAGCATCCGGCGTTCGATCTCTTGTTCGACTTCCTTCACAACGGCCTCCAGCCATTCCACATGGCGCATATGAGTCGCCAACAGTGACCGCTGGTGCTGGCTGAGAGTCCCCTCCAGCGCCAGCTCTAGTTGAGCGCGTTTGCTGCGCAGCCGGCTGCTGGCATAGTCGGCCATCCAAGCTGGATCCCGATTACCTTCAATCAATGCCCGTAACATCCGCCGCCCCGATACTCCGAAGATATCGCTCGCCACTGAGGACAGCTTGATGTTGCCGCATTGACAAACCTGTTCGGCTCGGTTCTTGACGCGGTTGATCTCCTCCAGCAAATGCACGCGCTGACGCATCAATTCCCGCAGTTCGCGAATCTCCTGGTTGGGTACAAAGCTGCCCCGCAGGGAATGCATCTCCAGGAGCGTCGCGATCCGACGGCTGTCGATCGGATCGGTCTTCTCGCCTTGAAGAGCCTTCACATGCAGCGGATTCAGTAGCAAAAGATGAGGGACATGACCTTCGAGTACATTCCAAACGGCACGCCAGTACTGCCCGGTCGATTCCATCGCCAAATCGGTCACGCGGCAGTTGCCCAGCCACGTCCGCATCTGCCGAAGATCCCGCGCGAAGGTTCGGAATACCCGTTGCTTAATCTCCAGATGCGGCCTGTCACGTGGTGGCAACACGGTCACCGTGATCGCGTCCTTGTGTACATCTACGCCGCAGCAGCGGCGATAAACTGTCGCCATATTGCCTCCTTCGCCGCCGAGCGAAGGACGCCGGGTGAGACGCAAGCGATAATCCTACTCGTGTTCATCCGCACAATGGCGGAGACAACAGTTCCTGGTCCCGGATCGCGTCCTGGCCAAAGTTATAAGCGGGTTCTAACAGAACTCCAACCCATAGTCGGTCTCTTGATTCGCTGGGCGGACTAGCTACCAGCATCGCGCCGCTCGATCCCATTTTCATCCGTCCTGGTGCCGCCTTCCGGCGGCATCATACAGTTATATATCTTCAAACGCGATAAATGGTAAGAATTTCAATTACTTGCAAGAACAACCAACCCGCATGGCGCGGTCAATCAAAACTGTGTTGCCAAAGAGATTGACGAGACCGTTCCTAAGTCGCGCCGCTGGTGAAAGTTGCACAATCGCGCTGTTGCCAAAAGGTGCTCGATTTCCCGCGCCTCTCCTCCGTACGAATTGCTCGAGTGCATTCGTAGCTGATTCAGAGTTCGCGTCCTTTTCTTTAATTCGGCTATGCTCAGAAAGTGAGTACTTCTCAGCGGATCTTCATCGAACCGCTTAATGTAAATCCGTACTTCGCTGACTTCAATATTGACGGTCTGGGCCCTCAGATCAAGGAGGGGCCGACTGAGCTACGCCTGCATGAGCTGGTATATGAGGGACGCTGCGGACGGAAGCAAGCTCTGTTTGAATTCGCGGATGTGATGTACTACACGCTTCGCGAAGAGGCATTCGAAGCTTTCCAACGCCGTCATGGACCCTTGGAGAACGCCTTCCCGGAGTGGTTTCACGAAAAGCTCGATCAGTTTTTTCGGATCCTGCTCTTCGAGAGCGTTCGAGTATCAAGGTGCGTAGACGGTAGTGTACTTTTTGAGGACACCGATTTTCCTGTCGGCAAAGAATTCACCATAGTCAGATTTAATGATGAAGGCATCCAGCCAGACGAAACCGAACAAGTCATTGAGCCGGAGCACAATTCCCATCGGCTGTGGTACGAATTGGCCCAGGCGGTTACAGAACGCCCCAAGGATCGCCTTAAGGCAGCCCGGGAATGGCTCGCTAGGTTTCGAAAGCAATACCCACGTCCTAGCTCCTATAAGCGCGGCTGGTGGAAGAATCAGGAGCGGGACCGTATCATTGTCAATTGCTTGGATCGAGGAATGGCTCCTTGGGATATCTGCAGGGAACTGGATAGGTTCACAATTACGACCAGTAAGGCGCTCAAAAGTAAGCGGTTCAACAAATGGATTGACGGATGGCACGACTCGCAAACTCGAAGGGCAATCCGGAGTCTGTTCTGCAAGGTGCGTGACCGCCGCGCCTGAATAGTGTCAAGCCCCGCGCTGTTTCCGAAAAATTTCCAAACTTCTCTTCCGGCTTTTTAGGACGCACCCTTCACAAATCGGATCGAGTGGTGCACGCGCCGCTTTTTGTCAATTCTAACTCGCCATCCAAGCTCCGGTGTTTCCAGATTGTTTCCAGATCTCGCAGGCGCGGTGCGCTGCCGAGAAGCACCCTTATGATTCTGTTGCGACAAAATTTCGCTCGATCAGGAAAGAGGAGATGACAGCTGGCTCGCCAGTGGGCTCTAATGGAGGCGTCGGTAAGCGGCTCCTGACGCCGAAGGAGGCGGCCGCGTATCTCGGCCTGAAGGTAGGCACCGTTTACAAGAAGGCTAGGCTGCGCGAGCTTCCCTTGGTCAAGGTTGGCAGAGCGTTGCGGTTCGACGTAGTAGCGCTAGATCGCTACATCGAGCAGCACACAATCAAAAACCTTGAATGAAAGGAGATCGCTGAAAGTGTCAATACACGAAGAAGCAGAAGGAGTATGGAAAATTCGGTGGCGAGAGCAAGGACGGAATCGAAGCCTCTTGGTGCATGGGTCGCACGAGTTAGCAAAGAAGATCCATCGCAAGAAGCTTTCGGCCCGCGATGAGAATCGCCATTTGGACGTTAAGAAGGAAGTCAACTACCGGATGACGGCGCTGACCGATCGCTACATCAAACAGTACGGGATCGGAAAGTTGTCGCATAGCCGGGAGAAGAGCATTTTGAAGGGTATTCGAAAACAATTCGGCCATCTGTTCGTGAGGGAAGCCGATGGTGTAGCGATTGATAGGTGGTATCGGGCCCTAATGGAGGAGAAAAGCCTGTCCGAGGGCACAGCTCTTCGCCACTTCAATGTCATGCACCACATGATGGGGAAGGCGGCGACGATCTGGTCCAAGGAGACTGGGATCGATCGGAACCCGGCCGATGAGGTGGAGGTGAAGCGCCCGAACGACCAGCGGGAGCGCTACCTATCGGTTGAGGAACTTCGCAGGCTGAAGCAGACTCTGGACGAGAAGATGTACCGGAGAGGGATGAAGGCGATCAACCAGACTTACTATCGTTTGCGGCTGATCGTTCTAATCGCTCTTACCACGGGTATGCGGATCGCAGAGATCTTCGGCTTGAAGTGGGCCGACTTGCTGTATGGAGAAGGTCTCATTGCCGTGCGGGCCAAGTTGAAGCGCGGCAAGATCCGATACGTGCCCATGCCGCCGGAGCTAGCAGCTGAATTGAGACGATACCCTATGGTGTTCGGGGAAGATCGCATTTTTCCTCCGAAGCGGGGAGCGAAAGGTGAGCGTCAGCGAGTGGAGGGGAGTTTTGAGACCGTGCTCGAAAGAGCCGGCATCGAAGACTTCCGCTTCCATGATCTTCGTCACACGTTTGCTTCCTGGTACATGATGAACGGGGGCGATCTTTACGAGCTGGCCAAGATTTTAGGTCACGCGAATATCAAGATGACCGAGCGCTATGCGAAGTTGGCGAAGACCCACATTGCTAAGACAGGAAACACAGCGCGTGAGATGTGGAGACTGATGGAAGGAGAAATAGGGAGCAAGGTCGAAACGGGTTCTTGAATGTTCCCGTATTGTTCCCTCAACTAGAAACCAATGTTTTTGGCTGCCACGAAGTGCTTTAGAATGTGGTGGCCAGATAGGATGAGAAGGCCGGTATCCTCGGCGGGATGCGATATGCTCCCAATAAGAAACGCACTCGAGGTGCAATCGAAAGGAGACCGGCCATGAAGAAGCATAACACCGCGCAGAAGTCATCGTGTGGAATGAAGCGAGCTAACGGGAAGCGGACGATCGGGTTGGATCTAGGAGATCGGAACAGCCGCTATTGCGTGGTAGACGAGCAGGGCGAAGTGATTCAGGAAGGAAGCGTAGCGACGACCAGGAAAGGACTGGATCGAGTGTTGGGAGCTGCGACACGATGCCGGCTAGCAATGGAAGTGGGTACACACTCGCCGTGGGTGAGTCGGCATTTGGCGCGACTCGGTTTCGAAGTGATAGTGGCGAATGCACGGCGTGTCCGGTTGATCACCGAGAGCAGCCGTAAGGATGACAAGCTGGATGCGAAAACTCTAGCGCGCTTGGCACGCATCGACCCGGAATTGCTATCGCCCATTCGTCACCGCGGAGAACAAGCACAAGCGGATCTGATGATGATTCGTGCTCGGGCAATTTTAGTAGAGACACGAACGGCACTGATCAATGCCGCGCGCGGGCTGACCAAATCGTATGGCGAACGATTACCCAGTTGTGGGACTTATCAGATGGGCAGGAACCAGGCAGAATCACTGAGTCCGGCTATTCGGGCCGCGCTCGACCCTTTACTGGCTGAGGTGGAAACGGTCACAGAGCGCATCCAGGAGTATGACCGGCAGTTGGAGGAGTTGTGCAAAACGCGCTATCCGGAGGCAAAGCTGTTGAAGCAAGTCCATGGGGTGGGCACACTGATCGCGCTAACATTCGTGCTGACAGTGGAAGATCCACATCGCTTCCGCAAGAGCCGCGCGGTAGGTTGTTATGTGGGGCTGCGGCCGAAGCGCAGGCAGTCGGGCCAAAGTCGGCCGGAACTCGGAATCAGCAAAGAGGGCGACGCATACTTGCGGACACTGCTGGTGCAAGGAGCGCATCACGTGCTGGGGCCGTTTGGGAAAGACAGTGACCTACGCCGGTGGGGCTTGAAACTAGCGGCGCACAGCGGAAAGAATGCTAAGAAACGAGCCGTGGTCGCGGTGGCTCGGAAACTGGCAGTGCTGCTGCATAAGCTGTGGGTCAGTAAAGAAACATACGAACCGCTGCGGATGGCCAACCGAGCACAAATCGTCGCAGCCTAAGAGATTTGGATGAAAGAGAAGAAGGTTCGCCGAGTTCGGGTGACTGCGTCCGTCCCTGGGGCCTCTGAGCCCGTTGGCCAGATAGCAGCCCCTGCTGAATTGAGGACCCTAACTGGCATAGAGCCAACAACTGGCTCACGGAAAATGCGAATGGAAGCGGGGCGACAGCGCGAACAGAGCTGGCAGACAAAAACGGAGTTGCTGGCCTGCCATTTTCTCCATCCTTATTATGCGGATCTCGGCCACCCGTCCAGGCTCCCCTCCGGCTCACTTTGTTCGGCCTGGACGGGGCCCGGCCGCGATCCCAGCCGAATTCCAGGTAGAAGAAAATGGCAGGCTATACTCTGGCGACCTAGGTGCGCCTCCCGTTGGTCGGAACCGTACATCCTGCCATTACGATCGAACTTTGCAAATTTGTTCTTGACAACCAGTGGCCTTCTCATGGAAGGGACGGAATCGAACCGCCGACGCCAGCCTTTTCAGGGCTGCGATCGACCAACACTGCAACTGTGCCTTATTGTCAACTTGGCAGATTTGTGTAATGTGCGCAAACCAGACGGCGTGAACCGCCTTCCAGTGTGCGCAAAAGTGTGCTCCAAATTGATTCTGCGGCTTCTGCAGTGAGCGGAAGCAGACGCCCCGAATCCTTGTAAGCCATAGACAACACCCGCACGCATGCGACCTAAAGAAAACGGCCACGTGTTTGGGGTGCAAGAGGTCCCGAGTTCAAATCTCGGCGGCCCGACCAAAACCCTTCATAGACTTACGAACGGCAGAGCCTCACCAACGCCCTCGTTGGAGTCCAACTGGAGTCCAAAACGGACGCCACAACAGGCTGCGGTTGGCCTCGCTCTCCGCCGTTCGCGCATCAACGGCTCTGATTTCTCCCGGCCTCTCTACTCCTACAGAAAACCCGACATTTCCGACATTTGCAGCTTAAGTTGTTGACCGCGTTCGGCTGTTCATTGTCGGGTTGCGAAATTTTCCCGACATGGAACCCGACAAAGTCTTATTGCAAACCCGACAAATCTCGGGCAGTGGCCTAGTTTGAGCATGAGTAGCTTTCCCAACTAGCTTTTGTTTAGAGAGCCAACCCTAGTTGATATGGCCGTACGACAGCGGAGCGCCGGGACCGCATTGGTCTCATGGTGTCACGGGGGCTAGGTTCGGCGCTTCCGCAGTACTCTACGCTACTGAACTGGCCGTCTATTTCGGTTCGTGATCCGCATACACAATCATCTGCCAACGAATTGCCCCACGCAGCGGCATGTGTTGATGGTGATTCTGCGACGGAAATTGCCTAGCGCTTTCGGCCACGATCTCTTTTCCGCACCCAGTGCATCGGTAAATACCGGAATGCGGGACAGCCGCGCCGGGTTCATGGACCGTATCGAAAGATCCATCTTGTGATTGTTGTAGGTTGTTACCATTCTTGTAAATTGCCATACTCCATCCCTTTCAGTGGTTTGTATGTCACGCTCGTGCGAACACACGTATAGTGAATTGACAATGGGAGGGAGTTCGGGTAGGATAGACCTAGCTTCATCCCGCCCACATAATGTGGCGGATTCGCGGGTCACACTACATGGTGTGGCCCGATTGCTTTGCTAGGCTAATATTACCACGCTAATAGCCATTAATATTCGCCTTTTCTTTCGGCGAAATAGAGACAGTTTAGAAACCGAGTGCGGGTCCCTTAGCGGATAGCTTCCAAGATTTTCTGCTCTTGGCTGTTCTCTTTCTTCGCGCTGTCGCGCTATTCCAAGAGGCCGACGATATCGGCAACCTCCCACATGCGATCCGTGACGCCACCGGTCATCGCAGGAGTCACCCGAAGTGTCCGATGAATTCTCACGAAATCGTAGTACATGAAGTGCATGAAGATGGCCGCAATGTGATGCTCCAGCTTTTTGCTGAACGCATTGGCCAAACGAGTGAATCAATTGGCCGGGTAACGCCAACCGTTCCTCACCTCAGCCGGCTTTCCGTCGATAGGGACTCACCCGCTAGTCGAGCTACCGGTGCTGCGCAAGGTATCGGCCCTAATCGGCTGGAGTGTGTGGGCGCGCCGTAGTGACGCGAGACCTGCTCAATAGCGCCAGAAGTTGCCTACTCCAAGCAACTTGTCGACCGAGACGCCGGATGTGTCCACGTATTGAGTGCCTTGGGCCCGTGTAGTTGGCAAGCGCGTTAACTCGCCTGAACGGATGCTCGGCCCAGTGATTCAGGTAGAGTCTTACTTCGGCTCCGAGCAAGAAGTTTGATGGCCGCGCATTTCTTGTGAACAGAACTGCGCTCACGCGAGTATATAACGGTCCTGAAGTGGTTCGCCACAGGCCGTCCGGATGTCAGCATTGGCGGTGTCGACTCCTTCGGCTGCACGCGTCACCCGGATGCACTCCCTCCCTAGAAGCGCCTCTTTAAAGCTGATTTCGTCAGCGAAGGTGTCGAGAACGTTCACCGCAATGATGAAGGGCTCGCCAAGTTCGGCGTAGCGGCCCGCTTTCCTCAACGCCTTTCTTAGGGGCCCGCCGGGTCCTAGCCGCGGAAGTGCTCCTTTCAGCAATCTAATGGACTATCCAGACAACGAAACCTATCGATCGCGCCCGGGGTTCGGGTCAAGCCCAATTTCGTGGATGTCTATCCTTTCCCGAGCACGCCACAGACGGGCGGCCATACAGCGCCTCAGAATACTCAAAATACTCAAAACTCCCTCGGCGGCGTGAGGCAACTCTGAAATCTCTTAATACCATTCAGCCGTCCTACTGCCTATTCAGATCCAAAGGGATTCGTTTTTGTTCCGAACGACCCGGAAAGACTTGAATGCCAAGCGCGCCTTGAAGACTGTGACTTGGCTAGAAAGCGATCCCAGTGCCTTGTTGAGTTGATCACGTGAGAGATTCGAGCGAGCTCCGATGATCACGGTGGCTATGGCGAGGTCCGGTGAAAAGGGTTCAAAGTATAGGCCCGTCTGATCCTTGTTCTTTTGGTCGAGGCTCACAAAAATTCGTTCTTCGCACTCATATCTCCAATGAGAGTACTTCGTACATAACAACTTTCTCATGGTCTCTCTGGTCATTGGTGCGGTCAAAAGTTGCTTCGCCTCCTGCGCTAGTCGCTTTGCCTTATATTCAACAGGCATTGAGAGACCAGGACGAACCTCGAATCCTAAACATAAACCTCGGTGCCTATCCGCATAATGGCTCCATTGCACGGGATTTGTCCAAGCTCGGCTGAAGCAGAGAATTCCTCGATCCTGGGACATCTGACGCTTCAAGTTCAAAAAACTCTGCCGAAGCGGGCCGTCGGACAGTTCCAGACCTAGTAGTTCGAATGGATCGTTTAGTTCGTCGATCAGGGAGACCTTTAGCCTCCGTTTCTCGATGTTTTCGATGCCATACTTCTCGCAAACAAAGTGATAGATACGCATTTTGTAATTTGCCCTATTCTCGTGCTATACGGGCGGCTCGCGAATTCAACGACTGCTCACTTGCCGCAAGAGCCCCGCAACGCACCAGTTGAGTTCGTCGTTATCGATCACGTGGAAAAGATGCCAACTGAGAATTGGCAGTGTAGCGTCGTGACTCGTATAGCCGCGCAAGTCTATGAATCGAGGTCTAGCCGTCTCGTTAGCGATTCAGTCGGGCCTACGATCCACACGCTTCGGAATCCCGAACCTGCTACAGTCGAGCCGTGTCGCCCATGAAAGCAATCGACCACGCAAGGAAACGCCAAGACCGGCAGGTGAGTTGAGTCGAGCGCCAAAACCAATTCCGAACGCTGTTTCGGCGGAATCTTGTCACGTTTCTTCTTTAGCGCATCCGCCATCGAATCGGTCAGTTCTTCAATTGCAATGTTGGTCTTGTTCAGTGTCCCGGAGCTAGCTAAGCTTCGCCAGATTACCGGATCTACAATCGCCCTCACAACTTGGATAAGTAATGGTGCAGCAGTACCACTAGTCGCGTGCGTCGCAACACAGTCAACATCCTCCGTCCCCACAACCGGTTCATTCCACGTTTGACCGATTTGATTCATAGCACGAACCAGTATTCGACTCACCTCGATAGTTTCCTCTTCGCCCTGGGGGCTACTTCCGACCAGTGTCATTGAAATCGAGCCGTTTCCGTGATCGTCAGCGGAACTGGCACGGCCATCACGTTCGGATTCTCGAAATGCCACGGTGCGGCCGTCGTGTTGGGCTTCCATCATGATGTGATCCGAGAATCGAAGGGCCCCTACGAAGCTCATTTCAAACGATCTGGCGGTCGAGCCACAATTTGGGCAAAGGATTCGACGCTCGGCATTTTCTTCGCCGACGATCTCAATCCCGCATCCGTTGCATCTTGTCATTGTCTTTCACCCTGGACAGCGCTGCTTATATCCTAACGCTTGCATGCTGACCCACTGCACACTTTAAGCTCTCACTAATCCATCAATTACGCGGCGGTCAGATGCGGTTAGCTTTTCTGTTGACGAATGAAATCCGCAACTGGTATTACAGGGCAGACTAGGACAAAACCGTGAACCAGCATCCGACGACGCAGCAAATCGAGATTTGGCCCCTTGAACGGCTCGTGGAGTACCCACGCAACCCGCGTAAGAACGACGCTGCCGTGGATCGCATGTGCGCATCGATCCGAGAGTTCGGCTTTAAAATTCCCTGCCTAGTGCGAAGCAACGGCGAAGTCGTGGACGGACACCTCCGTCTCAAAGCGGCGCGGAAGCTTGGAATTACCGAGATTCCAGTAATCCTCTGCGACGAATGGACGCTTGCGCAGGTCAAGGCTTTTCGTCTGATGGTGAACCGCTCGGTGACCTGGGCCGATTGGGACGAGGAGTTGCTCGCTCAGGAGATGCAGGAAATCCAGGAAATGGATTTCGATCTGAGTTTCACCGGATTCGACACGCACGAAATCGACAGCTTGTTGGCGCTCGATGACGAGGAGAAAGCAAACGCCGCGCCGCCATTGCCAGAATCACCGGTATCTCAGCTGGGCGACTTGTGGCTTCTCGGTGCGCACCGGTTGCTTTGCGGCGATGCGACTAGCGCGGAAGCAGTCGCCCGACTCTTGGACGGGCGCAAGCCGCGGCTGATGGTGTGCGATCCGCCGTATGGAATTGAACTCGACAGCGAATGGCGCGATCGCGCCGGCTTAAATGGTCACGGCCCAGCAGAGCCGAGTTATATGAAAAAGCGCACGGTCGGTCACACGGAGACGACGATCTCTGGCGACACCCGAGCCGATTGGTCCGAAGCCTTCGCGCTGGTGCCGAGCCTCGAGGCGGCCTAC
>Ga0210401_10004122_pt1 | contig 15238 bp, 14 predicted proteins | sample IncBWH32MmetaG_FD_150866 | JGI IMG/M metagenome (GOLD analysis project Ga0210401, IMG submission 150866) | Forest soil microbial communities from Barre Woods Harvard Forest LTER site, Petersham, Massachusetts, United States - Inc-BW-H-32-M | ecosystem: Environmental > Terrestrial > Soil >... | reverse complement strand
TGTTGTGGCTGCACCGCCGCCTGCAGCCGAATGCGCTGAAAGCCGAGGCCGCGCGGTCAATCGATTATAGTTAATCGATCTACCTGCCGGTAAGTGGAGATACTGATTGGTCAATCAGCCGGAAGAAAGCCCGATCGGGCACAATCGCAAACTCCAGGTTGCGCCTCCGGGCGAAATACTCAACCCTTTCGGGCAAATTAAAGAAAGCAAATCTACTGATATCTATTATGGAAATTTATTTTCCAAACATTTCACAGCAAAAGACCCTTGTTGAAGCAAGCGGAGGCACAATAATGCGCGTGCTCAAGTTTGATATTTAAAGCAATTACTGTACAAAGGGTATGAGATAGGAGACCGGTTAAATGATTGCCAAGAAGGCACCGAACCCCATTGACAAGCACGTCGGCAGCCGCGTTCGCATGCGCCGCATGATGTTGGGGATGAGCCAGGAGAAGCTTGGAAACAATCTTGGCCTGACATTTCAGCAAGTACAGAAGTACGAGAAGGGAACTAATCGTATCGGCGCCAGCCGTCTTCAGCAAATCTCGCAAATCCTGCAAGTGCCGGTGTCGTTTTTCTTCGAAGGCGCCCCGACCAACGCCAACGCGCCGCGCACGGACGGCATGAACGAGGCGCCCTCACCGGCTTACGTCTCGGATTTTCTTGCCACGTCCGACGGCCTGGCGCTGACCAAGGCCTTCATGCGCATTTCCGACTCAAAATTGCGGCGGCGCATCGTCGATCTCGTCGAGCAAATAGCCGTCAGCGATAAAATCTAAACGGCGCCGTTTTTGAATTTGAATTTCCCACCGCGCGCTGCGTTGTTGGAACTTCAAACCCACGATGCGAAACGCGGCTGGCACCCAACAAATCGCCCACATTTAGCCCACATCTTGACCGCGCAGACTGACACTGCAACAACTTTGTCACGGTCAGCGCGGGGTCTCGTCGGCGCCCGAACCGAATAACGCCCGAGGCGACGAGACTGGCTCATAGGGGAGTGTTTCTCAGTGGAACGTTCAAACTACTTGTTCACAAGCGAGTCGGTATCGGAAGGACATCCCGACAAAGTCTGCGATCAGATCTCCGATGCGATCCTGGATGCGTTTCTTGAAAACGATCTCAAGCTCGGTATCGCCGACGACAGCAAGGTCAATACCCGGCTCGGCTGCGAGACGCTCTGCACGACGAACAAGATCGTGATCGCCGGCGAAGGGCGCGGCCAGGCGCCACTGTTCCGCAAGCATGGCGACAAGGCGGTCGTCGATCGCGAGATGATTACCGAAATCGCCCGCGGCGTGGTCAAGGACATCGGCTACGACCAGGACGGCTTCTCCTATTACGGCGCCGATGTCGAAGTGCTGTTGCACGGCCAATCGCCCGACATCGCCATGGGCGTGGACGCCAAGAACAAGAAGGGCAGCGAGGAAGAAGGCGCCGGCGACCAAGGCATGATGTTCGGCTACGCCTGCACCGAGAGCGAGGTCTATGAAAAGGGCTCGTTCATGCCGGCGCCGATCTACTTTGCGCACAAGATTCTCAAGGTGCTGTCGGAAAAGCGCCGGTCAGGCGCGCTGTTCGACCTGCAGCCCGACGCCAAGAGCCAGGTGACAGTGAAATACGTCGACGGCCATCCGGTCGGCTGCACCAAGGTCGTGGTCTCGACCCAGCACAACGCCCAGACCCGCAACGGCAAGAAATATTCGCCCGGCATGGTCAAGGAGATGATCGGCGATTCGGTCGAAGAGGCGCTGCCGGATGAGTGGATGCCGAAGAAGCCGAGCGATTTCCTGGTCAATCCGACCGGCAATTTCGTCATCGGCGGCCCGGACGGCGACTGCGGCCTGACCGGCCGCAAGATCATCGTCGACACCTATGGCGGCTATGCGCCGCATGGCGGCGGCGCCTTCTCCGGCAAGGACCCGACCAAGGTCGATCGCTCCGCCGCCTATGCGGCGCGCTATCTGGCCAAGAATGTCGTGGCGGCGGGCCTGGCGCAGAGCTGCACGATCCAGATCGCGTACGCGATCGGCGTCGCCGATCCGATGTCGGTCTATGTGGACACGCACGGAACCGGGCAGGTGGAAGAAGCCAAGCTGCAGAAGATCCTGCCGGAACTGTTTCCGCTGCGGCCGACCAACATCCGCCGTGCGCTGAAGCTCAACCGGCCGATCTATCGCCGTACCGCGGCTTACGGCCACTTCGGCCGCGCGCCGGAAAAGGACGGCGGCTTCTCGTGGGAGCGGACCGACCTCGCCGACGCGCTGAAGCGCAGCTTCCGCTAAAGCCGGTTCGCTGCGTTACGCAGCGTAAGCACCAAAGAGGCGGTGGATCGCAACGATCCGCCGCCTCTTGTTTTGCTGCCGAGCGCACCCACATCGCGAGCGAAACGGACCGGTCGCCGGAGCGAACGAACATGAAAGCCAAGTTCAAAGCAACGTTCTTTGGATGCGCGTTGACGCTCGGACTTGCGGTGACAGCGATGCCGGCCGACGCCAAGGGCTGCATCAAGGGCGCGTTGATCGGCGGCATTGCCGGGCATTATTCCAGTCATCATGGGGTATTGGGCGCAGCGGCCGGCTGCGTGGTCGGCCATCATTTGGCGAAGCGGCGGGCAATGCAAAATTCCTCGCCCGAGCACCCGCGCTAAAGCTAATCTCCGCTCAAGACGTCGAACTTTATTTGTTCAGGCCGTATGAGAGCATGATCCGGAAAAGTGGAGGCCGGTTTTCCGCAAAGATCTAGCTCCGCAATAACGATGGATTGCGAACCGCATCACGCACGCGCCTTTTTCGGCCGGCGCAAGGGTCACAGGCTGCGCGCGCGGCAAGCCGAACTCATCGAGACGGTATTGCCGCGGCTTGTGGTCGATATCGGACATCCTCCGCCCGCGGATCTCGCGACGCTGTTCCCGATGACGGTCGATGAAATTCAGCTCGAGATCGGCTTCGGCGGCGGCGAAAACATGATCGCTCAGGCGATCGCGCGGCCGCGCACCGGAATTATCGGCGTCGAGCCCTTCGTCAATGGCATGGCCAAGGCGCTCGCCGCCATCGAGACGGCGGGGCTACGCAATATCCGCCTGCATTTCGATGACGCCATTGCGCTGCTCGCCTGGCTGCCGGACGCGTCGCTGGCGCGGATCGATTTGATCCATCCCGATCCATGGCCGAAGCGGCGCCATTGGAAGCGGCGTTTCGTTCAGCACGCGACTGTGGAGCAATTCGCCCGCATCTTGCGGCGCGGCGGCGATGTTCGCTTCGTGACCGATATCGCCGACTATGCGGCGTGGACGCTGCGGCATTTCGTCCAGTCACCGGATTTCGCCTGGACCGCAGAGCGCGCCGACGACTGGCGCAAAGGCTGGCCGGATTTCGCCGGCACGCGCTATCACGCCAAAGCCGCGCGCGAGCAGCGCCCGCCCTGCTTCCTGATTTTCCGCCGGGTGTGATCGCTGCTTCAGGCGCCGTTGGCCTGCCGCACCTGCCAGAAGCGCACGACGCGTTGCGCGGTGGACGCCGAAAGCCGCCCATAATTGGTGAAGGCGGCATCAAGTCCGAACGCCGACATTCCGTTCGCGACCGAGCGCAGCATGATCACCGCTTTCACCGCCGGCCAGCTCAGGTTCGCAGCCTTGCACACGATCAGCACCGGATCGAAGCGGTCGTTGTCCATCAGGCGATCAACGATTTCGATCTGTATTTTCGCAAGCGTCGCGAGCGTAACGACCGCTTCCTCGAATTTGCGTTCGCCGCAGAATCCAAGCAGCGTTGTCTCGTTCAGCCGGTTGACCTGGCCGAGGCCGAGCACGACCCGTTGCGCGGCGCGATAATCGCGCGGGCCGACGCGCGCGCCGACCTCTTTGGAGACCTTGGCGAGCACGTCGGCGATCGCCGCCCGCATTTCGGGCGTCGCCGACGCGATCAGGCGATCATGCACGACGGCCGTCGCCTTTTCGAGCAACGCGCGAAACATCAAGAGCGGAATGTCGGGCCGCGATGCGACCTTCTCGGCCAGAATGCCGTCATCCTCGGCACGCTTGACGAGGTTGGGGAAGCTCTTTTGCGAAATGCGCGCACCGCGATTTTCGGCGACGCTGCGCGCGACCTCGCGATCGCCGCGGCGGACAAGCACATCGGTCACCGCCTCACCCAGCGCACGCCGCTCGGAAATGGCGCGCAGGTGTTCTTGTCCCTTGGTGTTTGCGATGTCGACCAAATCGGTTTCGGCGAGCCGCGGCGAGAGTTTCAGGACCGGCTCGGCGACCGTGATGTCGTCGTCGTTGGCGAGCGTACGCAGAACATTGACCGGCGCGTTGGTCAGCGGAGCAAGATGCCGCGAAAGCTCGGCGCGCGCCTTGCTCTCGATCTCTTCGATGAGCAGCGAGAATACGTCGTCGAAAAGACCGACATGCGCATCATTGTAGTGACCGGCGCCGTCGAGAAAGAGCGCGGTCATGCGTTGCAGGATTTCGCGGCGCTTCGCGCGCGAGCCGCGCTGAACGACGTCTTCCAGTTCCGGGATCAGGGAGAGGGTGTCACCCATGTCGTAATCAGGAATCGTTAAGCCTTTTGGCCTGTTTCTGATTACCGACGACCGATTACCGTTCCCTGAACGGCCCTTGCAACGTTTTGAGGAAAGGCTATATTCCGCGCATCCGATCATAACGGATACCTCATAACGGTCGGCTGATCCGAACGGTTTGTGAGAGTGGGCCCCCCGGGACCCGCTCTTTTTTATTACCTAGGGGCCGACAGTTCCGTTGCGGACGATTACGTAAGGACCAAAGTTTCGCAGCATGAACGACGGGCCGACAGCCTTTGCCGAAGAGCCGCGGCTGATCACCGAGCCGGGACGGGCGGCGCGTGTCGCCGCTCTCGCCGAGCCGGTGCTCGCCGATCTCGGCTATCGGCTGGTACGCGTGCGCGTCTCCGGCGCCGCCGGTTGCACCGTGCAGATCATGGCCGAGCGGCCGGACGGCAGCATGGCGATCGAGGATTGTGAGGTCGCCTCGCGTGCACTCTCGCCGGTCTTCGATGCCAGCGATCCGATCGAGGGCGCTTATCGGCTGGAAATATCGTCGCCCGGTATCGACCGGCCGCTGGTGCGACGCTCGGATTTCGACCGCTATGCCGGCCATGTCGCGCATATCGAAATGCTGGCGCCGCTCGACGGCCGCAAGCGTTTCCGCGGCGAGCTTCTGGGCACGCAAGACCTATGGGTGCGGCTGCGCCGCACCGATCCGGCGGCAGGCGACAATCCGGAGGTTCTGCTGCCGATCGACGATATGGCCGAAGCAAGGCTTGTTCTCACCGACGCGCTGATCGCCGAATCGCTGCGGCGGAGCAAACACGGCGAGAAGCTTGAAGAACGCGCTGCCGGGCCGCATGCAAGCGGACGACAGCACAAGCATCGCGAACGACAGGATCATCAACACGGACAGGTGGGCGGCGCACCCGGCCAAGACCGGCGCGCCAACCAACGCAAAGGAGACTGACCATGGCGACGGTAAGCGCCAACAAACTCGAACTGCTGCAGATCGCTGACGCAGTCGCCCGCGAAAAGGCGATCGATCGCAAGATCGTGCTCGGCGCCATGGAGGACGCGATCGCCAAGGCGGCGCGCTCGCGCTACGGCAGCGAGACCGAAGTGCGCGCGGAGATCGATCCGAAAAGCGGCGAGCTGCATCTGTCGCGCCACATGCTGGTGGTCGACGCAGTCGAAAATCCGTCGTTCCAGATCAGCTTCGAAGATGCGCGCCGGCGCCATCCGGCCGCGCAGATCGGCGACACCATCGCCGACCCGCTGCCGCCGCTCGAATATGGCCGCATCGCCGCGCAATCGGCCAAGCAGGTGATCGTGCAGAAGGTGCGCGAGGCCGAGCGCGACCGTCAGTACGAAGAATACAAGGAACGGATCGAGGATATCGTCAACGGCATCGTCAAGCGCGTGGAATACGGCAATGTCGTCGTCGATCTGGGCCGCGGCGAAGCCATCGTGCGGCGCGACGAGATGCTGCCGCGCGAAGTGTTCCGCAACGGCGACCGCATTCGCGCTTTCATCTATGACGTTCGCCGTGAGCAGCGCGGGCCGCAGATCTTCCTGTCGCGGACGCATCCGAAATTCATGGCGAAGCTGTTCGCGCAGGAAGTTCCGGAAATCTACGACGGCATCGTCGAAGTCAAAGCGGTGGCGCGCGATCCCGGCTCACGCGCCAAGATCGCGGTTGTCTCGCGCGATTCCTCGGTCGATCCGGTCGGCGCCTGCGTCGGCATGCGCGGCTCGCGCGTGCAGGCGGTGGTCAACGAGCTGCAGGGCGAGAAGATCGACATTATTCCGTGGTCGCACGATATCGCGACCTTCGTGGTGAACGCGCTGGCGCCGGCCGAAGTCGCCAAGGTGGTGCTCGACGAAGAACGCGAGCGCATCGAGGTGGTGGTGCCCGATCAGCAGCTCTCGCTCGCGATCGGCCGCCGCGGGCAAAATGTGCGGCTCGCCTCGCAGCTGACCGGCTGGGACATCGACATCCTGACCGAGCAGGAAGAATCCGAGCGCCGCCAGGCCGAGTTCGAAAATCGCACCCGCATGTTCATCGACTCGCTCAATGTTGACGAGGTGATCGGCCAATTGCTCGCCTCGGAAGGCTTCACCTCGGTCGAGGAGCTCGCGTTCGTGGACACCAAGGAGATCGCGGGCATCGAGGGGTTCGATGAAGACACCGCGGCCGAATTGCAGACGCGCGCGCGCGACTATCTCGCCAAGATCGAGGCCGAACTCGACGCCAAGCGAACGGAATTGGGCGTCGCCGACGAGCTCAAGGAAGTGCCCGGCGTTACGACCGCGATGCTGGTCCGCTTCGGCGAGAACGGCATCAAGACCGTCGAGGACCTCGCCGGTTGTGCAACCGACGATCTGGTCGGCTGGACCGAGCGCAAGGACGGCGAGACCGTGCGCGAAGCCGGCATTCTCGACGGCTTCGATCTGTCGCGCGAGGAGGCCGAATCCATGGTCATGCAGGCCCGCCTGAAGGCCGGCTGGGTGAGTGAAGCGGATCTGGCCCCGCCGGCCGCCGCGGAAGAAACCCCGGTCGCCGAAGCTCAGGCCTAGAGCGGGATGAGTTATATTTGGATCAGCATCCCGCTCTAGCTTTTTGTTTGAACATGATCTTTTCGGAAAACCGGTCTCCACCTTTCCGGATCATGCTCGGGCGAAGCCTGCGACAATGAAGCGAGCGCATGATCGCCGGAATGCAAGAAGTCGTAAGCTCCGTCGAACTTGACCGCGGCCCCCGGGCCGGCGAACGCACGCGCATGTGTGCGGTGACCCGGGAGATCCGCCCGCTATCCGAGCTGATCCGGTTCGTGGTCGGCCCCGACGGCGCAGCCGTCCCCGACGTCAAGACCAAGTTGCCCGGCCGCGGCCTATGGATAACGGCCAGCCGGGAGGCGTTGGGCGAGGCGATCAAGCGCAAGGTCTTTAGCCGTGGGTTCAAGCGGGAGGTCCGGCTCCCCGCGGACCTCGCCGAACGGACGGAACGGCTCCTGGAACGCGCGGTTCTCGATGCTTTGGCGATGGCCGGAAAGGCCGGGTCGGTCGCGGCCGGCTTCGCCAAAACGGAAGCCGCCCTGGAACATGAAGAGGTTATTGCCGTCCTTCATGCGGCGGGAGCGTCCGCCGACGGGGTACGCAAGCTCCAGGCCAGAGCCAACCGCCACCGGTCAGGGGTACCGCCCGCGGAGATCGGATTTTTGACCACGGCGCAATTGGATTTGGCATTGAACCGCCCAAATGTGGTACATGCTGCCCTGCTCGCCGGACCTGCGAGCGAAACCTTTTTGGCGCGCTGCCGGCGCCTAGAGCGGTTTCGCACCGGCGATCAGCAACATCAGGCCGGAAAGGCTGCGCCGAAGTAACGCCGGCCGGAGACATGAACGCGTATGACTGAGACGAACAAAAATAGCGGCGAGAAGCTGAGCGTCACTTCGACCAAGACGCTGACGCTCAAGCGCGGCGGCGTCGAACAGGGCGTCGTGCGTCAGAGCTTCAGCCATGGTCGCAGCAAGGCGGTCGTTGTCGAGAAGGTGAAGCGTCGCGTCGGTCCGGGCGAGGCGAAGGCGGAGCCGCCGGCGCCTGTCGAGCGCAGTGCCGCGCCCGCGCCGAAGCGCAACGTTACCTCTGCCAGGAGCCCGTCGAGCACGCCGACATCGGCTGCGTCTGCGGCCGCCCCGGCGAAGCCGTCCGGCGTCGTATTGCGTACGCTCACCGAGGAAGAGCGCAGCGCGCGCGCACACGCGCTCGCCGACGCGCGTTTGCGCGAGGCGGAAGAGCGCAAGATCGCCGAAGAGGAAGCGCGGATTCGGCAGACGCGTGAAGAGCTCGAGAAAGCCGACCGTGCAAAGGCCGAAGCGCGCAAGCGCGATGAAGAAGAACGGCGCAAGCACGACGAAGAGACCAAGCGCAAGGCCGACGAAGTCGCCAAGAAGCGGTTCGGCGCAGAGACCGCGACGCCGCTCAAGTCGGCGGCCACGCCCCGACCCACGCTTGAAGCCGACGAAGAGGAAGCTCCGCGCACCCCGCGGCGCGGCGGCGTCGCCGCGCGCCCGGCACCGGCGCCGAAGACGCCGCGCGTCGGCGCCGAGAAGCGCCGCGGTCGGCTCACCGTCGTGACGGCGCTCTCCGCCGACGAGGTCCGCGAACGCTCGGTCGCCTCGTTCCGTCGCCGCAACCAGCGCATGACCGGTCACCGCGACGAGCCGAAGGAAAAGATTGCGCGCGAAGTGACGATCCCGGAGACGATCACTATTCAGGAGCTGGCCAACCGCATGGCCGAGCGCGCGGTCGACGTGATCCGCATCCTCATGCAACAGGGTCACATGGCGAAGATCACGGATACGATCGACGCCGATACCGCCCAGCTCATTGCCGAGGAGCTCGGCCACACCGTGCGGCGCGTCGCCGAGTCGGACGTCGAAGAAGGCATGTTCGACGCGCCCGACGATCCGGCGAACCTGCAGCCGCGCGCGCCCGTGGTCACCATCATGGGCCACGTCGACCACGGCAAGACCTCGCTCCTTGACGCCATCCGCTCGACCGAAGTGGCGGCCGGCGAAGCCGGCGGCATCACCCAGCATATCGGCGCGTATCAAGTGACGTCGCCGTCGGGTGGACGCATCACCTTCATCGATACGCCCGGCCACGCGGCCTTCACCGCCATGCGCGCCCGCGGCGCGAAAATCACCGACGTCGTCGTGCTGGTGGTGGCAGCCGACGACGGCGTCATGCCGCAAACGATCGAGGCGATCCATCACGCCAAGGCGGCGAAGGTTCCGATCATTGTGGCGATCAACAAGATCGACAAGCCGGACGCCAAGCCCGAACGCGTGCGCACCGAGCTGCTGCAGCACGAAATTCAGGTCGAGTCGCTCGGCGGCGAGGTGCTCGAAGTCGACGTCTCGGCAAAAGAGAAGACCAATCTCGACAAGCTGCTCGACGTGATCGCGCTGCAAGCGGAAGTGCTTGAGCTCAAGGCCAATCCGAACCGTGCGGCAGAAGGCACCGTGATCGAGGCGCGGCTCGACCGCGGCCGTGGCCCGGTGGCGACTGTGCTGGTGCAGCGTGGCACGCTGCGCCCCGGCGACATCGTCGTCGCCGGCTCGGAATGGGGGCGAGTGCGCGCGCTGGTGTCGGACACCGGACACGCGGTGGTGGCCGCCGGCCCGTCGATGCCGGTGGAGATCCTGGGCTTCAACGGCACGCCCGAGGCCAGCGACCGCCTCGCGGCGGTGGCGACCGAAGCGCGGGCGCGTGAGATCGCCGATTACCGCGCGCGGCAGAAGCGCGAGATCGCGGCCGCCCGGCAAACCGGCATGCGCGGCTCGCTCGAGCAGATGATGAGTCAGCTCAAGACGTCGGGCCGCAAGGAATTCCCGCTGGTGATCAAGGGCGACGTGCAAGGCTCTATCGAAGCCATCGTCGGTGCGCTGGAAAAGCTTTCGACCGACGAGGTTGCCGCCCGCGTGATCTTCGCCGGAGCCGGCGGCATCACCGAATCCGACGTGACGCTCGCTGGCGCGTCCGGCGCCGCGGTCATCGGCTTCAATGTGCGCGCGCACAAAGAGGCGCGTGAAGCCGCGGAACAGGCCGGCATCGAGATCCGCTACTACAACATCATCTACGATCTCGTCGACGACGTGAAGAAGGCGATGTCGGGATTGCTGGCGCCGATGCTGCGCGAGACCATGCTCGGCAACGCGACGATTCTCGAAGTCTTCAAGGTCTCCAAGGTCGGCAACGTGGCCGGTTGCCGCGTGACCGACGGCGTGGTCGAGCGCGGCGCCAACGTGCGGCTCATTCGCGACAATGTCGTCGTTCATCAAGGCAAGCTCTCGCAGCTCAAGCGCTTCAAGGACGACGCCCGCGAAGTCGTCGCCGGCCAGGAATGCGGCATGGCGTTCGAGAACTACCAGGACATGAAAGTCGGCGACGTAATCGAGTGCTATCGCGTGGAGACCGTGCAGCGGACGCTGTGAGTTCAAGTCTCACGTTCGCGTGCGATCGTTGAAGCCGGCGAGCCGGCAATCCCGATAAACACGTTCATTGTCAATGGAATGGAGGTGCGCGGGCTTAAGCCCGCGCACGACTGGCGGCAAGAAAGATGTCACGTCACCACCATCGCGCTCAACCGGCGGGCGGCTCGCAGCGCCAATTGCGCGTCGGCGAGCTGATCCGCCACGAATTGGCGGCCATGCTGTCGCGCGGCGACGTGCATGACCCGGTGATCGAAGCGCACATGATCACCGTGCCGGAAGTGCGCATGTCGCCCGATCTGCGGCTGGCGACGATTTACATCGTGCCGCTCGGCGGACGCGACGAGAAAGACGTGTTGGAAGCGCTCGATCGCAACAAGCGTTACCTGCGCGGCGAGATCGCGCGGCGCGTTAACTTAAAATTTGCTCCTGAAATTCGTTTTCGCATCGACGAACGATTCGACGAAGCAGAACGGATCGAGAAGCTTTTGCGAACACCCGACGTACAGCGCGACCTCGCGGGCAAGAAGGACGAATAATGCCGACCACGAACAACATGTGCGATTCGCACGCGGACGAAATGGATCGCGAATCGCTAGTCGTCGCGGCGAACGAATCGCATGCGGCGTTGCCGGAAAAAGCCGCCAACAAAAAGCGCGCGAAGCGCGACGTGCACGGCTGGGTGGTACTCGACAAGCCGATCGGCATGACGTCGACGCACGCGGTCGCGGTGATCAAGCGTTTGTTCTCGGCCAAGCGCGCCGGCCATGCCGGCACGCTCGACCCGCTCGCTTCCGGTTGCCTGCCGATCGCGCTCGGCGAAGCGACCAAAACCGTGCCGTTCGTGGTGGACGGTCGCAAGATGTACATCTTCACGGTGCGCTGGGGCGAAGAGCGCGACACCGACGATGCCGAAGGCCGCGTAGCGAATACGAGCGCAAGCCGCCCGGAGCGCGCCGCCATCGCGGCGGTGCTGCCGCGCTTCACCGGCACCATCGAGCAGGTGCCGCCGCGCTTTTCGGCCATCAAGATCGAAGGCGAGCGGGCCTACGATTTGGCGCGCGAAGGCGAGACCGTCGAGATTGCGCCGCGCCCGGTAACCATAGATCGGCTCGAGCTTGTCGACATGCCCGACCCGGATCACGCGGTGTTTGCCGCGGAATGCGGCAAGGGTACCTATGTGCGGGCGCTTGCCCGCGATATCGGCCGCCTGCTCGGTGTCTTCGGCCATGTTTCCGCCCTAAGGCGCAGCCGCGTCAGCCCGTTCATTGAAAGCGACATGATTTCGCTGGAACGGCTTGAGGCTTTGTGTCATAGAGCGGCCGCTGGCGAGGGAAATCTCGCCGATATGCTACTGCCGGTCGAGACCGCGCTGGACGACATCCCGGCGCTGGCCGTTAGCCCGGCAGACGCGGCGAGGCTCAACAGGGGTCAAGCCGTTTTGTTGCGCGGACGGGACGCTGCCGTCATCCGCGGCACGGTCCAGGTCGCTTCGAGCGGACAGCTCGTGGCAATTGCCGAGATCGATCGCGGCGAAATCGTCCCCAAGCGCGTGTTCAACTTATCCGGCGTGACAGGTCGCGCCGACAGACAAAAGGGTTGGTGACGATGTCGATTACGACCGCACGCAAGGCGGAGGTTATCCAGACATACGCCGTAAAGTCCGGAGACACGGGTTCGCCGGAGGTTCAGGTTGCGCTTCTTTCGGAGCGGATCAACAATCTGACCGAGCACTTCAAGAGCCATGTGAAAGACAATCATTCGCGGCGCGGGCTGTTGAAGCTCGTTTCGCAGCGCCGGCAGATTCTCGATTATCTGCGGCGTACCAACGAAGGACGTTACAAAGAGCTGATTGAACGGCTGGGTATCCGCCGTTGACGACTTGCGCGCGGCTGATCCCGCGCGCTGTTGGCGGTGCGCAAAGGCGACCGCCGCATGTGCGGCAGCTTAAGCTGCCAATTTGAACGACGGACAAAAGGTCCGTCCCGTCGAAGAAGGTCCGAAGGCCATGGCAGGATCGCCGGACGCTGTAATGGCATGGCAGTTTCGCTGCGCCGACAGTGTCTCGCCGTCTTGCTTATGGCTTTCGCGCTTTCGCGAAAACCATGAGAGACAATCGCAATGTTCAATATTCATCGTGTACAACTTGACTGGGGTGGCCGCGAACTCACGCTAGAGACCGGCAGATTTGCGCGCCAAGCCGACGGAGCGGTATTCGCTTCGTATGGCGACACCACCGTGCTCGCGACCGTCGTCGCAGCGAAAACGCCGAAGGAAGGCATCGACTTCCTGCCGCTGACCTGCAACTACCAGGAAAAATACTACGCTGCCGGCCGCATTCCCGGCGGTTATTTCAAGCGCGAGGCGCGGCCGACCGAAAAGGAAACGCTGGTTTCCCGGCTGATCGACCGTCCGATCCGTCCACTGTTCGCCGACGGCTGGCGCTGCGACACGCAAGTCATCGTGAACGTGCTGTCGCACGACCTCGAGAACGATCCCGATATTCTGGGGATGGTTGCGGCGTCCGCGGCGCTCACGCTGTCGGGCGCGCCGTTCATGGGACCGATCGGCGCCGCCCGCGTCGGCTTCATCAACAACGAGTATGTGCTCAATCCGCAGATCGACGAGATGGCCGAGAGTCAGCTCGATCTCGTCGTCGCCGGCACCCAGGATGCGGTGCTGATGGTGGAATCGGAGGCCAAGGAGCTCTCCGAGGACATCATGCTTGGCGCCGTGATGTTCGGCCACCGGCATTTCCAGCCGGTGATCGACGCCATCATCCGGCTCGCGGAGAAGGCGGCGAAGGAGCCGCGCGAATTGACCCTGGCCGACAATGCGGCGCTCGAAAAGGAAATGCTCGATCTGGTCGAGAAGGAGCTGCGAACCGCGTACGCGATCCCCGACAAGATGGAGCGCCACAAGGCAGTCGACGCCGCGAAAGACCGCGTCATGGGGCATTTCGCGCCGCCCGATGTCGAGAACCCGAAATATCCGAAGCTCCAGGTCGCCGGCGTATTCAAAGAGCTCGAAGCCAAGATCGTGCGCTGGAATATTCTCGACACCGGCACGCGCATCGACGGCCGCGACGTGAAAACCGTGCGCCCGATCGTCTGCGAAGTCGGCGTGCTGCCGCGCACCCATGGCTCGGCGCTGTTCACCCGCGGTGAGACGCAGGCGCTGGTAGTGTCGACGCTCGGCACTGGCGAAGACGAGCAATTCGTCGATGCGCTGCAGGGAACCTACAAGGAGACTTTCCTGCTGCACTACAACTTCCCGCCCTTCTCGGTCGGTGAAACCGGCCGCCTCGGCGCTCCGGGACGGCGTGAAATCGGCCATGGCAAGCTCGCCTGGCGCGCCATTCATCCGGTGCTGCCGCCGCACACGGAATTTCCCTACACGATCCGCGTCGTCTCCGAGATCACCGAGTCGAACGGCTCGTCCTCGATGGCGACGGTCTGCGGCACGTCGCTGTCGCTGATGGATGCGGGCGTTCCGCTCAAGCGGCCGACCGCCGGCATCGCCATGGGCCTGATCAAGGAAGAGGAGCGGTTTGCCGTCCTCTCCGACATTCTCGGCGACGAAGACCATCTCGGCGACATGGATTTCAAGGTGGCCGGCACCGAACGCGGCGTGACCTCGCTGCAGATGGACATCAAGATCGCCGGCATCACCGAAGAGATCATGCGGATCGCGCTTGGGCAGGCGAAGGACGGCCGCCTGCACATTCTCGGCGAGATGAGCAAGGCGCTCACGCAAGCCCGCGCCGAGCTTGGCGAGCATGCGCCGCGCATCGAGGTGTTCTCGATCCCGGTCGACAAGATCCGCGAGGTCATTGGCTCGGGCGGCAAGGTCATCCGCGAGATCGTGGAGAAGACCGGTGCCAAGATCGACATTTCCGACGACGGCACCGTCAAGGTCGCCTCCGCGAGCGGCGAATCGATCAAGGCCGCGATCAACTGGATCAAGTCGATCGCGTCCGAGCCCGAGGTTGGGCATATCTACGAGGGCACGGTCGTCAAGGTGATGGATTTCGGTGCGTTCGTGAACTTCTTCGGCGCCAAGGACGGCTTGGTGCACATCAGCCAGCTCGCCGCGCGCCGGGTGCAGAAGACATCCGATGTCGTCAAGGAAGGCGACAAGGTGAAGGTAAAGCTGCTTGGCTTCGACGAACGCGGCAAGGTTCGGCTGTCGATGAAGGTCGTCGACCAGGAAACCGGCGAAGATCTGGAAGCGAAGCAAAAGGCCGAAGGCGGCGAAGCGCGCGAAGCGGCCGCCGGCGGCGCGGAATAGCTCCGCGCTTTCAGCGCAGCTCGAACAAGACGAAAGGCGGCCGTAGGGCCGCCTTTCGCGTTTCTGCCGCGCGCAGTTTCGCGAGAGGGTTTGCTCGCCACCGCCGCTGCTTAGCCCAAGCCCGTTATCTTGAGGTCACTTGGCCGCAGTCACTTGGCCACAAGTCACTTGGCCGCGCCGGCGTCCTTGCGCGCGCGGCCCGAAGGCTTCGCAGGGGCGGGAACCGGCTTTGTCTGCGTCGCAGCATCACTCTCGGTGTGATGGGTGAGACGGTCAGCCAGGAGAGACAGAGTCAAAACCACGAACGGGAGGTAGGTGGTCCAAAATATGGCGTAGAAGATCATGGATTCACGCTCCTTGGCGTGATCCCCCGCCCCTCACGGACGATGGCCGAGACACACAGCTGGCCTCTGTTCAGAGAT
>Ga0210401_10004121_pt1 | contig 15239 bp, 13 predicted proteins | sample IncBWH32MmetaG_FD_150866 | JGI IMG/M metagenome (GOLD analysis project Ga0210401, IMG submission 150866) | Forest soil microbial communities from Barre Woods Harvard Forest LTER site, Petersham, Massachusetts, United States - Inc-BW-H-32-M | ecosystem: Environmental > Terrestrial > Soil >... | reverse complement strand
CACGTCTTTCCGGCCAGCGAATACGGGCCACCTTCGCCCTTCTTCACGAAGCCCAAGTCTTCAATAGCCACGATCTCGGCGATGGTGAAACAGTCGTGAACTTCGGCGAATTGGATGTCGGATGGCTCCAAGCCTGCCATTTTGTATGCTTTTTCCGCCGATATCTTCACTGCTCGCAGCGTCGTGATGTCTTCTTTTTCATCGAGGGCGACGTTGTCGGAGGCCTGCGCGATGCCCAGCACGCGCACCGGCTTGTCGGTGAATTCGGAGGCCCGTTCGAACGGCGCGATCAGCACTGAAGCCGCTCCGTCGCTGATCAGCGAGCAATCGTAGACCGTCAGCGGCTCGGAAATCGGCTTTCCGTTCAACGCCTGCTCCATGGTGATGACCTTGCGCATATGCGCCAGCGGGTTCTTGGCGCCATTGGCATGATTCTTCACCGCCACCGCGGCCATTTGCTCGCGCGTGGTGCCGTACTGATACATATGCCGGCGCGCGATCATCGCGAACAAAGCTGGAAAGGTCGCGCCCGCTCGCACCTCGCCGCATAAATCGCCCGCGCCCGCCAGGATCTCGGTCACTTTGGGCGTCGGCTGCGAAGTCATCTTTTCGACGCCCGTGACCAGAATGACGTCGTACAGCCCGGCCGCCACCGCCGACACGGCGTGGAAAAAGGCCGCTCCGCTCGAGGCGCACGCCGCTTCAAATCTGGTCGCGGGAATGCCGGTGATTCCCATCCCAGCCGCTACGTACGGCGCCAGATGATTCTGCCCGACAAACGAGGGTCCGGCGAAATTCCCCAGGTGGAACGCCTCCACCTGTGATGGTTTCGCGCCCGCGTTCTCTAGCGCTTTCTGACCGGCTTCCACCGCGAGCGACCGAAGATCGCGATCCGGAAAAGCCCCAAACGCAGTCTTCCCGATGCCAACAACCGCAACTTGTCTCATATTTTCAGGATAGCTCGCTTGTCGCGACCCGCACCATTGAGTCCCAGGAATGAACATCGCACGCGCGTACCTTTCTGACCAAGCAGTTGAATCCAATCAAAAAAAAACTGGCAATCTATTTGCTCAAAAACGCTGGTCATGGAGGTGAACACCGATGCCTAGAGTGGAGCGCATGCGCGAAGTTTTAGCAAATCCCCTGACCCAGGCGTACGTCGATCACAAGTCCGGTGAAGGCTGGAGACCGGTCGTCATCGTTTGGGAGCGCCAGGTGGAAGGCGAACAAACGGGATCGGCCAACATCACCGAAGACCCGCCCTATGGCCTCAAAATCGCCGAGGACTGTCTGCAACTCGAGCAGGACATCCAGGAAAAAGAGGCGCTCCTGGTGATGCTCGAAATGATCATCCAGGACAAGCCGTTGTCGGAGATTGCTGAGTCCTTGAACCAGCGCGGCTTTCGAACCCGCCACAACAACAGGTGGACCCCGGGAACCGTCTTCGATATGCTGCCGCGACTGATCGAAGTCGGCCCCAGGGTGTTCACCAGTGAAGAGTGGGTGGTGCGCCGAGGCCGCCTGATGAACGCCGTCTGATCTCTCCGGGCGCCACTCCCGTAAGCTGGTCCGTGCTATCTTCAACTCTTTGTCCCCTCCACTGACAGGCGTACGTGTTCTGGACCTTAGCACCGTCGTAGCCGGACCGACCGCCACCATGATCCTCGCCGACCTCGGCGCCGACATTATCAAGGTCGAGCGCATCGACGGCGGTGACGACGCCCGCGGCATGCCGCCCCATCGCGGCCCCTGGGGTTCTTATTTCACCCCGATTAATCGCGGCAAGCGCTCCATTTCACTCGACCTCAGAAATCCCGCCGGACGCGACGTGGTGCTGAAGCTGGCGGAAAGCTGCGACGTCTGCGTGGAAAACTTTCGCGGCGGAAAGGCAGCCGAGCTGGGGCTGGACGAGCCAGCCATTCGAGCCCGTAAACCGGACATTATTTATGCTTCGCTTACCGCTTACGGATCGCGCGGTCCCGACTATTCGAAACCGGGCTACGATGCCATCTTGCAAGCGCGCAGCGGCATAATGAGCGTAACAGGCGTAAATCAGGACGCGCCTATGCGCGCCGGCGTCTCCATTCTCGACATGGGCGCGGGCGTCTGGATGGCGCTAGGCATCGTGACGGCTCTTTACGAGCGCCAGAGATCGGGATGCGGCCAGCGCTTGGATGCCTCATTGCTCCAGACCGGCGTGATGCTGATGTGCTATCACTTGCTCTATCGCCAGTTCACCGGCGTCAATCCACGGCCGGAAGGCGCGCGTCACGCCTCGGTGGCTCCCTACGGCGCATTCACGACTGCCGACGGCGCGATCATGATCGGCATTTCGAACGACCGCCTATTTCGCCGGCTATGTAAGGCTTTGAATCGTACCGACTGGCTGGACGAGCCGTGCTATTCATCCAATGCCGAGCGCTGCCGCAATCGCGCCGGCCTGGAAGGCCAAATCGGCGATCTGCTGCGAACGAAGCCTACCGCGCATTGGGTCAGAATCTTCAACGAAAACGACGTGCCCAACGACGCCGTTCAAAACGCGGAACAGGTTTTGCAGGATCCCCAACTAGCTGCTCTTGATGCTTTCGCCGAAATCGAGCTTTGCGGCGAGGAACCGGCTCTTCTTCCCCGCTTGCCGATCGCACTGTCGCTTACTCCGGCTGGTCCGGCCGGACCGCCGCCCCAGTTGGGCGAGCATAGCCGCGTTATTCTCCGCGAAGCCGGTTATCCGGACGCGGCCATTGATGAATTGATTCGCCGTGGGGCGTGTGGCCCGGAGGTTTAAGTGGGCTACGGCCGCTACTTCGACGAGCTCGAAACCGGAAAGCAATTTCGCCACTGGCCCGGCCGTACCATCACTGAATTTGACGACACGCTCTTCAGTCTGATGAGCATGAACCAGCACCCACTACATATTGACGAGCATTACGCCGCCGGAACGCAGCACAGCCGGCGCCTGGTGGAAGGTCCTCTAGTGATAAGCCTGGTCATCGGCATGAGCCAGGCCGACGTCGGTGGACGGGCGACCGAAACACTCGGCTACTCCGACATTCGCCATCCTGAGCCGGTCTTCCACGGAGATACAATTTATGCCGAATCGACTATTGTGGCGAAGGAAGAGCTGGCCGACAGTCGCGGCGTCGTCATCGTGGAAACAAAAGGCCTCAATCAACGAGGAGAAGTAGTCCTCACGCTGCGGCGCAAGATCGTCGTGCCGAAACGCCCCGAAGGAGAGCCGCCGTGGCCAAACTGACCGCCGAGCAGGAGTTGATCGTCGCCACCGTCCGGCAGTTCGTCGACAAAGAAGTGATGCCGGTGGCGTCGGCACTGGAGCATCGCAACGAGTATCCGCACGCTTTGGTTGAACAGATGCGCAAAATGGGCCTGTTCGGATTGAACGTAGCGGAGGAGTACGGCGGCGCCGACACCGATTTCACCACCTTCGCCATGATTTTCGAGGAGCTCGGCCGAGGTTGGCTGGGCCTGGCGGGAGTGATCGGAACTCATTCGGTCCTCTGCGATGTGCTCACTCGTTTCGGGACAAAGGAACAGAAACAGCGATTCCTGCCGGGGCTCGCCTCGGGTGACCGGCGCGGCGGCATTTGTCTGTCGGAACCAAACGCCGGGACCGATTTGCAAAACATCACTACCATCGCGACTCGCAACGGCGACGGATACCGGGTCAATGGCTCTAAGATGTGGGTCACCAACGGGCGCTATGGCAACACGTTCCTGCTGCTCGCCAAGACCGATCCCAAGGCCGAGCCCGCGCACAGCGGTATGAGTGCGTTCGTCATCGAAAAGGCCGCGCCCGGTCTTACCGTCAGCCGCGACATCGACAAGCTAGGTTACAAAAGCGTCGAGACGTGCGAGCTGCACTTCCAGGAGTTTCCAGTGCCCGCTTCAAATCTGATCGGCGGCGCGGAGGGCCACGGCTTCAAGCAGGTCATGACAGGGCTGGAGGCCGAGCGCCTCAACGTCGCTGCCCGCGGCCTCGGCATCGCTCGCGCTGCGTTCGAGGAAGCCATTCGGTACGCTCAGCGGCGCACCACTTTTGGCAAGCCGATCGCGGAACACCAGACCATTCAGATCAAGCTCGCCGACATGGCGACCCGCATTGAAGCCTCGCGTTTGCTAATTTATTCCGCCGCTGAGAAAAAGGACCGCGGCGAGCGCTGCGACCTCGAAGCCGGCATGGCCAAGCTGTTCGCGACGGAGACCGCCGCCGAGGTATCGTTCGAAGCCATGCGGATTCTGGGCGGCAACGGCTACTCGAAAGATTTTCCCGTGGAGCGATATTATCGCGACGCTCCGCTGGTGGTGATCGGCGGCGGCACCAACGAACTGCAGCGCCTGATCATCGCGCGTAATTTGCTGAAGAAATATCGGGTCTCATGATTTTCGGGCGCTATTATGACGAATTCCACATTGGGGCGGTTTATCAGCACTGGCCTGGCCGAACCATCACCGACCATGACAATACCTGGTTCGCTCTGCTCTCGATGAATCAGCATCCGCTGTTCGTCGACGATCATTACGCGCGCCGCCAGGCCCTTGGCCGACGTCCGGTTATCGACACCTTGGTCTTCAGCCTCGCCGTCGGCATGAGCGTCGCCGACACCAGTGGAAAAACAATCGCAAATCTTGGCTACGAAAGCGTCGTCTTCGAGCGCCCACTGTTTCCGGGCGATTCGCTCTACGCCGAATCCGAAGTGGTCGACATACGCGAGTCGGCCAGCAAGCCGGACCGCGGCATTGTCGCGATCGAGACGCGTGGGTTTAATCAGAAACGCGAGCGCATCATCGTGCTTCGCCGGGCATTCCTTGCTCCGAAACGTAGTCCCGCATGAAACAGGAGACTCCTCACTACACTCGCGATCTGGTCGACTTCCTCGCCGATCTCAAGCCATCAGAACTTTCCGCCGCCGTCTTCGACCGTGCACGTTATCTTTTGCTCGATTATCTCGGCGTCGCCATCCGCGGCTCGTGCGCCGAATCCTCCGCGCCCGTATACCGGATGATTGAGCGCGTGGCCGCGCCCGGCTCGGCGACCGTCATCGGAAAAAGCATTCGTACTCTACCCGGCTACGCCGCGCTCGCTAATGGAACAGCCGCTCATGCCATCGAACTGGACGATACGCACAACGCGGGCTCGATTCATCTCGGCGTCGTGATGTTCTCCACCGCCCTCGCGGTCCTCGAAACCCTGCCAGACCTTCAGCCAGACCGATTCTTCACCGCCGTCACCGCCGGATATGAAGCAGCCGCCCGCATCGCCATGGCGGTGCAGCCCAAGGAACACTACTTGCTCGGCTTCCATCCCACCGCGACTTGCGGGGTTTTCGGCGCGGCTGTTACCGCCTCGAAACTACTAGGCCTCACCACCGATCAGATGCTTTCCGCAGTCGGGATCGCTGGCAGCATGGCCGCAGGATCGCTCGAATTCCTCTCCGATGGCGCTTGGACTAAGCGGCTCCATCCCGGTCTCGCATCGCAAAACGGCATTCAGGCTGCCTTACTTGCAGCCGAGGGTTTCCGTGGACCCTCTCGCATTCTCGAAGGCCGCGACGGTTTCCTTCACGGCTACTCGCGTCAGCCTCTGCCGGATCTGCTGACCATCGACCTCGGCCAGTCTTTTGAAATCCTGCGCACCAGCGTCAAACCGCACGCCTGCTGCCGCTATATGCAGGGACCCATCGATGCCATCCTGGCTCTGGTTCACGAACACGACATCCGGCCCGCACAGGTCCGCCAGATCGAGGTTGCGGTTCTAGAAGCTGGTTGGCCGTTGGTAGTCGAGCCTCGCGCTCAGAAATACGACCCACGCTCGATCGTTGAAGCACAGTTTTCGATGCCCTACGGCTCAGCGGTCGCGGTTATCGATCGGGCCGCCGGTCTGGACCAATTCAATCAAGCGCGGCTGCAGTCTCCGGACGTGCGCGCTTTCATCGGTAAAGTCGTCATGATTAAGAATTCCGACATCGAGAAAACCTTTCCCGCCGAATGGCCCGCTGTTGTCAGCATACATCTCGAAGACGTCCGTAGCTTCGAAAAAATGATCAGGCATCCCAAAGGCGATCCGCAAAACCCGCTGAGCTGGCCTGAACTTATCACGAAGTTCCGTGGGCTCGCCGGATATGTCCTGCCGTTGGATCGCTGCGAAAAAATCGTCGGCCATGTGACGGCCGCTGATTCTCTGGCGGGACTGCCCGCTCTTTGTACACCTTATGAAAACTGAGTTCGATCCCGATTTTGGCTCCGCTCTCGAAGCCGCCGCGGCGATCCGCGAGCGCAAGATATCCGCCGTCGAGCTGACCCAGCACACTTTGCGCCGCATCGATACCTCGCAAACCAAGCTCAACTCGTACGTGTATCAACTCCGCGATCAGGCGCTCGAAGCGGCCAAGCAAGCTGACCAGGCCATCGATCGCAAAGCGGCAACTGGCCCGCTTCATGGCGTCCCGATCAACGTCAAGGAAAGCTTCGGCGTACGCGGCCAGCCCTGCACTTGGGGCGTCCCTGAATTCAAGGATGCGAAAGCGCCGGCCGATTCCGTCTCCGTTCGCAGGCTTCGCGACGCCGGCGCTATCCTGCTCGGCGCTACTAACGTTCCGAAATTCCTAATGGACGGCCAATCCTTCAATGAAATTTACGGTGTTTCCAATAATCCGTGGGATCTCGCCCGGACACCCGGCGGATCATCGGGAGGCTCGGCCGCGTCGCTGGCCGCTGGATTAGCCTTCTTGAGCATCGGCTCCGACATCGGGGGCAGCATTCGAACGCCCGCGTCCTTCTGCGGAATCTACGGCCACAAGCCGACGCTCGACATTGTGAGCATGCGCGGCCATCTTCCCGGCGGACTGCAGGACAATCCGGGATTTTCTACGCTGCTGGCGGTGGTCGGACCGATGGCTCGCACCGCCGAAGATCTGGAAGCAGGGCTGAACATCCTGGCTGGCCCGGAACCGCCCGACTCCAAGGCATTCCAGTGGGCCCTGCCGAAGCCGCGCCACCAGCGCCTACGAGACTATCGCATCGGCTATTTGCTCGAAGATTCTGGCGTTCCGGTCTCCACCGAAACCAAATCCGTGCTCGAAGCGGCTATCCGGGCGTGCGAGAAGGCGGGGGCTACAGTCAAGCCAGGCTGGCCCGATGGCTTTCAATTTCAAGAATTCCTCGATACCTACTTCTTCCTGCTCGGAGCGTTCGACTTCAGCGTCATGCCGCCAGAGCGCCAGCAGCATGTGCGCCCGCATTTCGAGAAAAGATCGGACAATCTCGCGAGAGGCGCGCTCAGCGGTTTCTCAGAATGGCAACGAAAGAGCCGTAAGCGTCTGGGTTATCGTGCGATGTGGGAAAAATACTTTGAATCGGTGGATGTGTTTCTGCTACCGACCGCATTCACCACGGCGTTCCCGCACGACCCGACGCCAGTCGATCAACGAAAGATCCCCATGCCCGAAGGCGGCTCGCAAAACTTCTGGAGCCTCCTCTCCTACATCACGCCCGCTACTCTGACCGGCTGTCCGGCCACCACGGCTCCGGCGGGCCTTAGCAAAAGCGGATTGCCGGTCGGGCTGCAAATCATCGGCCCATATCTGGAGGACGCCACGCCGATCGCCTTTGCGCAACTGCTGGCGGGCGAAATCGGCGGATTCAGGCCGCCGCCAGGCTACTAATTGGGAGAGCGCTAAAAAGCTTGATCAGGTTGCGTTCCAATCTGGCTGGTCGTGGGAATTCCGCCAGCAAAGGCGCGATTTGTAGACCCGCCTGGCGGCAAAATCCCGTATCAGCCCGCGGCCGAGGCCAGGGCCAGGGATCTCGGAAAGAACCACGTGTACGACGAACCCGAGGCACATTGTTTTATGTCCGGCGTGCCGCACTCGGCTTACCAGCAATTCCGATTTCAGGGTCGTGCCGCCGCCGCGACATCAAGATGTTCATGGGCGATTCGGTGGGCCATTGGGAAGGCGACACGCTGGTTATAGACACCACCAATCAAAACGGCCGGACCTGGTTTGATATGGTGGGAGATTTCACTACACCCAACATTCACGTAGTCGAGCACCTCACGCCTATTGATTCCAACGCCATCAGCTACGGCCACTATCGAAGACTCGACCATCTATACTCGCCCCCGGAAGATCGCCGGCACCTGGCAGCGCCGTCCTGATGACAAGGATTACCAACAGATGGAATTCGCTTGCCTGGAAGGCAACCAGGACTTGGAGCACTACACTGAGGGCGTGGATGGCGCGGCCAAGAAAGTCCGTTAGATCTTACCCAGCTCGTCAGATCCTACCCGGCTCATCGTCGCTGTGCCACACTGAATTTGAATGGCTTGGTTCACGCGGGAGAAGACGTCCCTAAAGACTGACGAGGGCGAGCGTAAGGTAAAAACCGAAGGGTTGTGGCTCAAGTGCGAGCATTGCGGCGAGATCGTCTGGCGTAAGGCGCTGGAAGATAACCTGCAGGTTTGTCCTAAGTGCGGGCATCACGACCGGATCGACGCGCGCACGCGCCTGACCATGCTCTTCGATGGCGGCCAGTTCGAAGAGTTCGACGCGCATCTTGCATCGTCCGATCCGCTAAAGTTCGTCGATTCGAGAACATACAAAAAGCGCCTAGCCTCCAATCAACAACTGACGCACCTCCGCGACGCCATCATCTCGGCCGGGGGGAATCTGAATGGCCGTCGCGTCCACATCTGCGCCTTGGATCTGCGATTCATCGGCGGCAGCATGGGGGCGGCGGTGGGCGAGGCGATCACACGGGCCATCGAGCGGTCGTTGGAGCGAAATGTCCCGCTGGTCATTATTTCTGCGTCCGGAGGCGCGCGGATGCAGGAAGGCACGGTCAGTCTGATGCAGTTGGCCAAGATTTCGGCCGCGCTCATGCGGCTGGACGAAGCCAGTATCCCTTATATCAGTGTACTGACCGATCCCACCACCGGCGGCGTCACGGCCAGTTTCGCGATGCTGGGCGATCTAAATATTGCTGAGCCGGGCGCGCTGATCGGTTTCGCGGGTCCGCGCGTGATTGAACAGACCATCCGCCAGAAGCTGCCGGAAGGCTTTCAAACCAGTGAGTTTTTGTTGAAACATGGTTTTCTGGACGCAGTTGTAAAACGCGGTGACCTGAAGGACTATATATCCAAGGCTCTGGATTTCTTTCTCATATGACTTCTCCGCAGCAGTACAAGGCGGCGTTGCTGGAGGCGCTCGATCGCATCGATACCAGCCGCGTGGAGCAGGCCATCGAATGGTTTCGCGAGGCGCGCGATAGCTCAAAGCACATTTTCGTTTGCGGGAACGGCGGCAGCGCAGCGACGGCGTCGCATTTCACTTGCGACATCGTAAAGGGGGCGAGCTATAATCGCGACACGCGCTTCCGCATCATGGCGCTGACCGATTCGCTGCCGACCCTGACCGCTTATTCCAACGACGTCGGCTACGAATGCATTTTCGTGGAGCAATTGAAGAATTTCGCGCAGCCGGGCGACCTGGTGATGTGCATCAGCGGATCGGGCAATTCGCCCAACGTAGTGCGGGCCATGGAATACGCCAATTCGATCGGCTGCAAAACGATCGCTCTGACCGGGCGCGATGGCGGCCAGCTAGGCCCGCTGGCGCAGCTCAATGTTCATGTTGCAGTGCCGCATATGGGCCGGATCGAAGATGCGCACATGGTGGTGTGCCATATGATCGCATACCATTTCATGGAAGAGTAATTCCTCACAGTCCCTCCGAGCAAAAGTTACCAACGTACTGGCTCGTTACACCCTTTGCAGCCTGAAATGACGCCATATTTCAGGCGTACTACAAAAGGCCCTTGACGTGCCCCTTCATCAGCGGACCGAGCAATTTCCGGTCTCGAAAAAAGGGGAGGAAACAAGAATGAGATACCTCGTAGCGTGGGTTCTGGGGGTTCCCGGCGTCCTGATTGTTATCTGGTTTCTGATGAGCCACCACTGAGAGTGGCTCCGTTCCGGCAACTGGGGGCGCCGTTTTGCAAGCGGCGCCACGGAATGTATTCCATTTAAGCGCCTCGCGGCAGATTTATCGATTCAACCGGCGTCTGGATCCGCTCTAGGGCCTGCGCAAGGGTCGTTACCACCTCGACTGAAAATGCGGCAGCCAGACGTTCGTCGGCTTGCTCTCCACCATCGGAGAAGTTCCACAGGCCCACCACCACTCTCAGCTTCGGAAAACTTCGTCGCAATTGTTTAATCAAAGACCGAACAGGGAGCAGCGCGAACGGCGGCAATGCCGAGATGCACACGACATCGCATTCTTGCCTGGAAACCAGGTCTAGCGCATCCCCAGGAGAGCGAGGAATAGGTAGGAGCACAGCCGTATAACCAGCCAATTCTAGAATTTGGGTCAACATCGCCGCGGTGCTCTCGTCAGCGCGGTCGCTGGCCGGGATACACACCACCCGCAAATCCCGCGCGTGAATGGGTTTCTTAAACTCGATTAGCGGTGCGTCCTCGGACCTGACAGTTTTGGCGGGCGACTCCAGACCGTGTTCCGTGAGGTCGGCAATAAACTCGTTGATGCTCTGAATCAGGAAATTTTCCCGGTTTTCATCCAAATTTCCTTGATGTCGTTCTTCCTCAGCCATGCTCAAGGCCGGGATCATGAGGTGGTCGTAAAGCTCAACTAACGATCGATCCTTGAGAAATGTATCAATGACGGCGTTCGCTTCTCGTTGGTCCATTGCCAGCAGCCGCTGATAAAACTGGGCCTCGGGTAATAAAACAGGTTCGTCACCCAGAATGATGTGGAGGAACTCCAGGTGTGGAACGTAGCGGCCGAGAACGACCAGGCACACGGTCAAAGGCGTCGATAGCATCAGCCCGATAGGACCCCAAAGCGCGGTCCAGAACGCGGCTGCGACCAGGATCGCCAGCGATGAAATGCCAATGCTGGTTCCGTAGAGCCATGGCTCAATGACATACGCGACAGTCAGCTCGATAACTAGAAAAAGGCAAAGGCACAAAATCGGCTGAAGCCAAGTCTTGAAGACGGCCAGCGCGAGGATAAGGGGTAAACCGCCTCCGATGATGGGGCCAATATAGGGAACAAAGCGCAAGAGGCCTGCGAGAACTCCCCAAAGCAGAGCACTTGGGACACCAATAAGATAAAGCCCAATCGCCATGAGCGAGCCGAAGGTCGTATTGACAACGAATTGCAGACGCAGGTAGCGGCTGACGCGCTGAGCGGCGTCATCGAAGGCTTGTGTCGCAAGATTGAGTTGTCTGCGCCCCGCTAATCGAAGTAGTCGATTCCGTAGATCTTCCCGCTTGATCAACATTACGGCCGTGAAAACTACGACGATCACGGCGATGCTGATGGGCGTAACCAAGGGGCGGAGCAGAATCCTCAAAGATTGAAGGGGGCTCGGCGTGGGTTCGGTAAGCTCAACTCGCACGGGACGGTCGCTGGACGGCAGCGGCGGCGCCGATTTCTGGTTTCTGGCCGCGGTCGGCTGCTGCACGGGAGGGGCTACCGCACGGTCGGGGGGCCTGGATAATTCTTTAGTCAACTTCTGAACGTTGTCAGTCACTTTGGCAAGACTGCCGCCGCGTGGGCCATGGAAGGACTCCATCTTGGTGCGGATGTTGTTGGTATAGTTCGGCAGCTCGTTTACGACATCAATCAACTGATTGCCGACAATCCAACCGATCCCACCGACTAAGGCAAGCGAGACTAGCATCACCACCATTACGGATGGCACGCGACCCAGTTTCAGGCCTTCCAAACGAGTTACCGAGGGAGTAAGGAGGAACGCAAGTAAAACGGCCAGAGCTAGCGGGACCAGCACGTCTTTTGCGAAGTAAAGAGCTGCAATGGCGATAACAAACGCCGCCAGGGGCAAACGGCTGGAGGTGCTGGCGAAATCACCGGATCGTTCCATGCAGTGGTAGTGCCCCGCCGTTTGAAAAGGCGAGCATTCAGTTGGCAATGGTTGGATCGTCAGCGAGACGTTGATGTTACAGCATTTATTTATTTATTTATTTTTTGGACCCGATTGAGGCCGAAACGCGCTACGCGAGACGGACTCGCTGCTCTTTCCGTAGGGCCCGCACAGTACGATACTTACGGGGACAACAACGGGAGTCTCCTAAAGAGTCTCGCCGAGATGACGGGAGGGCGTCTGATTGAGGAGGGCACCGTGACCTGTCAGACTTGGCTAAGAAGATCATCGTCGACCTGCGCAACCGGTATGTACTGTACTACTCGCCCACGGACAAAGCTAGGGACGGACGTCACCATCACATCGAGGTTCAACTCAATCCGCCAAAAGGGCTCCCCAAATTAGCAGCCTACTGGCGTACCGGTTACGAAGCGAGATCAACTGAGCAGCCTCAGTTAACGGCCGCGCCGTTCTCTTACGTTCTGGCTGGGTGGCGCGACAACTCGATGCTTCCCTTAACATACCCGCCGTCTTCGATGATGATGCCGGCGGAATGAATGTCGCCGATAAGCTGCGCGCTCTTGCGGATATAGACCTTCTCCACGGCTTCTATCTTGCCTTGGATCGAACCAAGGACCTCAACCTCCCGCGCCTTGACGTTAGCCCGGACTTTCCCATTTGTTGCAATAGTGAGACGATGGTCCAACATCTCGATCGTTCCTTCCATTTCCCCCTCGATCGTCAGATCTTCCAGGCTTCGAATGTGTCCTTCGACTATGACCTTGTTCCCCAGCATGGCTTTGGCGACCGGCAGCTCTCTCGCAAATGACGTGGCAGCCGACATGATTACTCCTTGTTCAGACTTCGCTGAAGAGATGATCGACTCCGTGATGGTCTTTCTTTAGACAACGCTTCATCAATAAGTTTTTGTGTTCCGAAATAATTCTAAGTTACGTAGCGTTTGGAAAATCTGTAGCGGCCGGTATTGGTCCAGCAGGCAGTGCTCGCTGACGCGCCCCGGACGCGTTGGCAGATCCGAAAAGGCCCGGCTGATTTTGCTACAGCGACTGCCTTTCGTTAAATCTCTTCCTGCTTCCAATCGCCGTATCGGCGGACAGAGGCCAAAGAATTCACCCTCCCCGTCGCGGCGAGGAGCGCAACTCAATCGGCGCGTCTTCGCCTTTCTTGGACTCTAGTCCCGCTTTTCGCAGCATCCTCCGCAGCGCCGCTTCCCCGCCGGCGCCATTTTGTTGGCTCGCCACCCGCCCCTCACGATTTATCAACACGTATTGGGGGAAACTCTTTGCGGCGAACACCGCCGCAAGATTGGTGTCCTCCATCAACACGATCTTGGTTTTCCGCGGATTTCGCTCTAGAAAAGCCTTCACTGTCTTCTTCGACTCCGCCACGTCCACTGCCAGCACCACGAGCCCTTCCTTTTCGAACTCCATTGCCAGATCATCGAGCGGTACCGCATCGTTCCGGCAGTAAGGGCACCAAGTTGCCCAGAACTCCACGAGGGCGACTTTGCCCAGTAGCGACTGGTTGTTGAATGCCTCGCCCGCGAGCGTTTTCGCGGAGAATTTTGGCGCGGGTTCTGAGCGGTCAAGGGCCGGCAATAACGCCGACATTCCAAATGAATAACCGGCGATGGCTAGAGTCTTTCGACGAGATAGCGGAAAATCAGTCGGCATGCCGAGAAAGTTTAGCACGGAATCAATGGCGCCTGAATTCTAGCCACTCCCAAGCCTTATTTTTTGTCACCCTATTAAAAGGGACCAACCCCGTGAGACAGGGATCACTAAGTAAGCTCGCAAGCCAGAGGTGGTACTGTGACTGATGCCGAAAAAAGTCTCGGCAAGCCCCGCTGAAAGCGTGCGCCGCAGGCACAGTAAAATAAAATGGAATGAAACTGGCCGTCTCTATCTCTGTTTTCGCCTGCCTCGCGTGGAGCCAACCGCCGAATAGCGCAAGAGTGGACCGCGTGGGCGCGACCGGCTTCTTGCAACTGGAGGCGGACAGCTTTCGCAGCTTGACGCCGCAACAGCAGGCTCTCGCTTATTGGCTCACCGAGGCGTCCATCGCGATCAATCCGATTATCTACGACCAGATGTCGCGCTTTGGCCCGCGGCAAAAGGCGATCCTCGAAATGATCGTGGCTCACCCGGAAGGAGTGAATCGCGCGAGTTACGACAAGATACTGGCGTTCACCAAATTGTTTTGGGGCAACCACGGCAATCACAATGAGACCACCGCGCAGAAATTCCTGCCGGAATGCACGTTCGACGAGTTGAAGGACGCAGGACTGGCCGCCATTCATCATGGAGTGCGGGGACTCACTGAGCCAGCTTTCCTGAAAGAAATCGACGAGCTGAAAGCCTCATTATTCGATCCCAACTTTGAGCCGCTGATCACCGCCAAGAGCCCGCGGGGCGGTCTCGATATTCTGCAAGCCAGCGCGAATAATTTTTATTTCGGCGTTACATTAGCTGATCTGAAGGGATTCACCGAACACTACCCGCTGAATTCGCGCCTGGCCAAAATCAATGGCCACTTGGTGGAGCAAGTTTACCGCGCCGGAACGCCGGATCATCGCGTACCGCCGGGGCTGTATGCCGAGTATCTGTCGAAGGCGAATTTTTATTTCGAGAAAGCGGCGGAGGTGGCCGAGCCCCAGCAGGCACAGGTGATCCGCGACCTGATCCGGTATTACCAAACGGGCGATCCGAAGGACTGGATACATTTCGACATTGACTGGGTGCAGAACAACGCGCCGGTGGATTTCGCCAACGGTTTCATCGAGGTTTATCGCGACCCACGCGGAGCCAAGGGCACTTCACAGAGTTTCGTCACGATGACTGACCAGCGCGTCAACTCACTGATGGTGAGAATAGCTGACAACGCGCAATACTTTGAAGATCGCGCGCCGTGGAAGGCGGAGTATAAGAAGCAAGGCGTGAAGCCGCCGCTGGCTAAGGCCGTCGAGGCAGTCATCGAGACCGGCGATTTTCATGTCACCACGGTCGGGGACAACCTTCCCAACGAAGACGAGGTCCATGAGAAGTACGGCAGCAAGAGCTTCTTGTTCACGGGCAGTTCGCGAGCCATTTCGCATGCCAGCGGGAACGGCATGCTGGATGAGTTTGCGGTATCGAGGGACGAAATCGAGATTTGCAAGAAGTATGGCGACGAAGCAGACGATCTCCTCACTGGACTCCACGAGATCATCGGCCACGGCTCCGGCAAGTTGAGCCCGAAACTCACGCATGAGCCGACCTTTTATCTGAAAGAGTATTTCTCAACCCTGGAAGAGGCGCGGG
>Ga0210401_10004120_pt1 | contig 15240 bp, 14 predicted proteins | sample IncBWH32MmetaG_FD_150866 | JGI IMG/M metagenome (GOLD analysis project Ga0210401, IMG submission 150866) | Forest soil microbial communities from Barre Woods Harvard Forest LTER site, Petersham, Massachusetts, United States - Inc-BW-H-32-M | ecosystem: Environmental > Terrestrial > Soil >... | reverse complement strand
CCGCATGCATGGCCGGCAGCATGCCGACAAACCCGCTGATGTCGGCGTACCACACATTGGCATCGCGATCGACAGCGATGCTGAACGGCCGGGCATTGTCGCGGGGAAGCGCAAAGATCTCGATGTGGCCGTTGCGCAGCCGCCCGAGGCTCGCGCGGCGCATCATGCCAAACCAGACGTCGTCATTGGGAGCCACAGCAATGCCGCTGAGACCGACATTTTCCGGACCCAGCTCGACATCGGAGAATTGTCCATCCTTGAATCGTCCGATGCGGTTGGCGCGAAACTGCAGAAACCACACTGAGCCGTCGAAGCCGACCGCGACGTCAGTCGGCACGGCGCCGCCGCGCGGGAGGTCGAATGTCCTGCTGGTCCCGTCGACGGCGAGGTGGAGCAGCTGGTTGCCGTTCTGCAGCGTGGCCCATATGTCGCCGTCGGCCGTCACTGCGACCCCATAGGGTCCGCCGCGCGCGGACTCGATCTGATAGCGGGTAAAAACTCCGTCCTTCAGCTTGGTCAAGCCATAGCCGGTCGGATCGGCGAACCAGGCGGCGCCGTCGGGCGCGATCGCCAACCGTCCGAGGCGAGCGATTGGAGTGTCCAGCACAAACCGTGCGATCTCGCCTACGCTGCTGATGTGCGCAATGGCGCGCGCGGCGAGGTCCGTGTACCAGGCGCTGCCGTCGGCCGCGACAGCGAGCCCGAGCGGCTCGATGTTGCGGCTCGATGTGGGCAGTCGCTCGATGCGGCCGTTGCGCAGACGGCCGATTGCATTGGCATGGTCGATGGTGAACCAGATGCTGCCGTCAATGCCCGCCGCAATCGCGATCGGCGCATCCTGCGGCTCGTCCATGCGGTACTCGACGAATTTTTCCTCCGGGACGGCGCGGACCAGCAGAAGCGCGCCTCCCGCCAGGACCGCGATGCCGAGCGCCGCGGCCAGTGTCCCGATTTTGAAGTTCGCAAGCATTCGCGGCACCCTCCGTACGAACCTTGGTTCCCACGCGGATCAATGCGGCTAACGCGCGGCGGCCCGCCGGCGCGACAGGTGTAGCGCCGCGAGACAGCCGCCGATCAGCATCAGCCCACAGAACGAGACCCCGCCGACGAGGCTGATCGGTTCGATGCGCGCCAGCAGGTTGCCGCCTTCGAGGGCCATTCGCCAGACTTCCGCATAGGGCATCAGCGAGAAGACCGCGTAGATGACGCCTGCATCGTTTGGATCCCGGGCGAGAGGCCCGGCCTCGATGTGAATTGGAAGGTTGTCTTCTTTCGCCGCCCAAGTTTCGCCGCCGTCGTCGCTGCGATAGATTCCGCGATCGGAGGAGACGACCAGGGTCATCGCCTCTGCACTAGCTGCAATGCCGCGCACTCTGGCTCTCGCCTCAGGCAGCGAACGTCCGACGGAATGCCAACCGGAGCCGAGATCGTCGCTGACCACGATCCGGCCGCCCGCCGCCGCCCAGATGCGTTGCGGCCGGCTGGCATCGGTCGCGATCGTGTCGACCGGCGCACCTGCGCCGCCGAAGCCGGTGTTGCGCCAAGTGCGCCCCCCATCGTGGCTGATCATCGCCCGCCCGTCGATCACGGCCGCCAGAATGTCGCCCGATCCCGGGATCGTCACCAGCGCCGTCATCTCGCCGATCTCTGGGACTCCGGGCACGACCGCATAGGTGCGGCCGCCGTCCTCGCTCGCGAACAGCTCCCTCCAGCCGAGCAGATAGAAACGATGGTTCGCCGGCCCGGCGATAAGCGCCCGCGCCGGGATTGCGGACCCCGGGATCTCGGCGCGCAGCCAACCCTCCTGGTCGCGACGAAACACGCCATTGGCTGCCGCACACACGGTCAGCTCGCCGTCTGGCGAGAACGCGAGCGCAAATACCGCGCCGATGATGACGTCGCGCGCCTCCGGCGCCCAGCTCCGCCCTCCATTGTGCGAGGTCAGGATTCCGAGATCGGTGCCAACCAGCAGGTGGGACGAATCGCGTGGATCGACCGCAATGACGAGCGCCGCATTGAGAAACAGGCCGACATCCGCATTCAACCAGGCGGCGCCGAGATCGCGAGAGCGAAACACCCCGCCGTAGCTGCTCGCGTCATGTGCCGACGCGCTGCTAGCGAGGAGGGACACCACGCAGACAAGCCAGATGGTCAGCCGACGCAGGCCGGATTGCTTTTTTCCAATCACAAGATGACGCGATCGGGGTGGGGAGGCTGGTCCCACCCCGACAACACCGGTCATGGCTTGCGCGATTTTTCGCCCGGCGCCAGCGTGATCTCGGCCATGCGTCCGCCGTTCAGCGCCTCCCAGGAATTCTTCGTCAGCGGATATTTGTCAGTGTAGCTCAGCGGCTCGTGAGCGGCGACGCAGTTGTTGTAGCCGCCGGTAATCTTGTAGCACTTCTCGTAGGCGAGGAACTGCTGGACCGTATCGGTCTGCTGCACGTTCGCCGTCATCCAATCGCGGATGCCCTCGTACGACGAGAACGCGTCTGAGCCGAACACCAGCTTGCCGATGGCGGTAGGCACCTCGAGCAGCTGCGAGCCGGCCGTATGGGCGCGAAACGCCGGATGAATCCGCACGCCGGGCAGGATCTCCATCTCGCCATCGACGATCACCGCCTTGCCCTTCAGCACCTTGCCGTAGACCTCCTCGATTGTGAGCGGCATGTAGCCGCAGGCGGGCGTACGGTTGCAGCCGCCGGGATCGGAGTTGATCGCCCGAATGTGCGGTTCCGGATAGTTGAGCGCCCACTCAATCGCCCTGAGCTCCTCGCGTTGCACATAGAGCACGGCATTGGGCAGGTCGGACAATTGGCCGGCGTGATCCCAGTGGGCGTGTCCGATTACCACCTTGGTGACATCGGCGGCATTGAAGCCGAGAACCTTCAGCTGGTCGGGCAGCGGAGCCCAGTGGTCCGACCCGGTCATCTTGAGATATTCCTGCTGCTTCCAGCCGGTATCGTAGAGGATCAACTCATTGCCGCACTTGATCACGCCGATGTTCACCGGCAGATCGACGGTCGGAATGCTGTTCTCCGGCTTGGTGCTGCCGGGCACGAATGCGCGATCCGGCATGAACGCTCCGAACGGTACTTTCATGAAACGGCTGCTCTCGATCAGCCATGCCGAGCAGACCGGTTGCTGGGCCTGCGCTGCCGCGTCGAAGAGGCAAACCAGTGCCGCTATTACGGCGGTCCATGCGAACGGACGTATTCTTAACGAGCGTTTTCTCATTGCCTTCCTCCCTACAGCTAGATTCACCCTTTCTGATTGAGATCGGAAATGCGCTTGTCTCTTTTCCTTGATCCGATTGCCACCTAGTGCGGCCTGTATTGTCCCGGCCACAACACTTCGCCGACGCGCAGCATGTCTTCGGAGGCCCTCACGTCCAGCCCGTGGGCAACGTCAAGACGCTGCGAGTCGCCGTCTTCGGTGAATTTCAGCACTTCGGCTGCAGCGTTGGCGTAGAGCGCCATTGCTTCGACGTACTGCCCGTGCGTTTTTGACAGCGAAGGCGGCGGGCTCATGGTCCGGACCTCAACTTCAGCATCATGAAAAAATTTCGCCAGCGGCTCGATGCTCCGTGCGAGCGCGCGCGTGTCTCGATTCTCGGTCTGATAGGCGATGCCGGCAAAGCTCATCGCCACCGCCGAGCGAGTCGCCTCCCGGTGGACGGACCACAAGGCCGTCGCGAAGCGTTCCTCGTCCGCTGTCAATGCCGGCGGTTGGGGTTTCTCGGCTCGCGTGCTGACAGTTTGCGCCGCCTGTTGCACCACCGACTGCGGCCGCATCTCGTGCAGCCACGCAGCACCCACGGTTGCCGCGAGCGCCAGAACGACGCCGGCAAGCAACAACGACCGCGCAACGGGCATGCCGATCGTCCGAATGGCGCATCCTCCATTCTATTATAGCTGCACTTTATCCCTAGGTTTCCGGCGGTCAACCGGTGCTGGCGGAGAAGTAGACCTGCGCGCACTCGTGGCTAGCCGCTGACCCCAAGCCGTTCGTCAACGGGGCTCCCAGGTCGGCGCGTCGCTGAACAGGCCGCCGTCGGCAAAGCCGATGCCGTAGATCAGTACCACCCCGAAGACGAAGCTGACCAAGCCCGATGCCACGCGGAGCCGCCAATTGAATGTCGGAAGATTGACCGCTGTGAACGCGAACGGCGCCGACAGAATCAGCGTGATCAGCATCATTCCGACGACAGTGCCGAGCCCGAACAGCAGCAGGTAGCCGAGCGCGGCCATCGGTTCGCGGATGATGGACAGGACCATCAGGGCGACGGCGGTCGACCCTGCCAGGCCGTGCACGAGGCCGACGGCGAAGGGTCGCAGCCACTCGTAGAAGGGTAGCCGACCGGGCCCGCAGCGGTCGAGCCGCGCCAGCGGCGTGTCCTCCTCGGCGTGCCCGTGGGCGCCGGGGGCGTGACCGTGCGGGTGCCGGTGCACGTAGTCGCCATGCGCATGCAGGTGCTCGTGGAGGTCGAGCCCATGTCCGCCGGGGACGTCCGCATGCACGTGGGCCGTGCCGACCGCGCGACCCATCCCTGTCAGGGTGATAACGCCGAGCAGGACCAGCATGATGCCTACGGCGAACTCCATCGACAGGCCGAGCTTTGGCGGAATGACGACCCCGAACACGATGATCGCCGCGCCGACCGCCATGACCGTGAGGGTGTGCCCGACGCCCCAGGCGGCACCGATCAGGGCCGAGCCCGCCATGCGGTGCTCGCGACTGACGATCGTCGCAATGGCGACCACGTGGTCGGCGTCGGTCGCATGCCGCATCCCGAGGAAGAAGCCGAGAAACAGGAACGACACGATGCTCGGGGCGCTTCCGGTCATTGCGCAGGCGCCATGATGGTTATTCTCGGCCGCATTATGCAAGGTTTCGATCGGACGCCAATTCCCAAATGCGCTGCGTCCGGTGGCACGGCTGCTTTGGGAGCTCAACTCGACACCTGACTATGCCAAAGAAGGGGATCCCCTCACGATCTAGGTCGGCGCCAAGATGGAGCGGATGGTGGCCGCGGCCGGAGTCGATGTTTCCGCCGCCCAGGACAATGACGCCTGGCTGCTACCGATCCCGGCGACACTCATTGTCGGCCGCGACGGAGTGATCCCGCGCATGGGGATTGAGGACATGCTGGCGGCGCTGCGCGCCCTGATCGCCGTGCTTGTTCAGGCAATCGTCAAGTTACCGGAGAGCGGACCGACGGGCGCCTCAATGCGCGGGGTCTGGCCGCCGCGCAACACGCTGTTACCTTCAAACAGCGTACGCTGGTCGATGGGCGCCGGATTGAGCCAATCCTGCTCCTTCATGACGCCAGAGAGACCATAGGCGGCCAGCGCATTTTCGTACGTGACCTTGCGGATCGTGGCGGCCGGAATGCCGCGTTGTGCCATCAACGCGGCGGTCTTCGGCACGGCAAGTGAGTCGGAGACGCCCCAGTCGCAGGCGGAATCGACAATGATGCGCTCGGGTCCGAACTGTCGGACCAGCTCGGTCATGCGCTCGTTTCCCATCTTTGTGTGCGGATAGATCGAGAACGCCGCGAAATAGCCGCGGTCCAGCACATCGCGGATGGTCTCCTCATTATTATGGTCAATCACGCAACGGCCCGGATCGAACCGGTGCTCGCTGAGCACGTCCATGGTCCGCAATGTTCCGCGTTTCTTGTCGCGATGCGGCGTATGAATCATGATGGGAAGATCAACCTCCTTGGCGAGCTCGATCTGGTGGCGCAGATATTTGTCTTCCAGGGCGGTCTGCTCGTCATAGCCGAGCTCGCCGATGGCGACGACGCTTTCCTTCGCGGCGAAGTGCGGCAGCACCTCCAAGATGGCTTCCGCCAGCGCCTCGTTGTTGGCCTCCTTCGGGTTGAGCGCAACGCAGCAATAGTGGCGGATGCCGAACTGGCCGGCGCGAAATTTTTCGAAGCCAATGATGCTGGCGAGATAGTCCACATAGCTGCCGAGATTGGTCCGAGGCTGGCCGATCCAGAACGCCGGCTCGATCACCGCCACCACGCCGGCGCGCGCCATGGCCTCATAGTCAGCGGTGGTGCGCGAGATCATGTGCGCATGCGGATCGATGAACATGATGCCGGCTGCAGCCGGCATCATGTATCCCTGTGTGTCGGCCTCAAGCCGCGTCGTGCCGTTCTGGCCCCGCAGCGACAGACCCGCGCCGCAACACGGGCACAGAAGTTCAGAGCGCTCCCGCGCCTCGCCCGATCCTGTGGCTCCTTCGAAGGCGGTAAATTGTTGCGACATGCCGCTCCTCCGCTGTTGTTGCTTCTGCGGCGCGACGACGAGAATTGTTGCTTCTGCGGCGTGACGACGAGAAGTCGTTTCGGTCACCCCTTCATTGGCAGCTTCGTAATATCTAGCATGACCCAGGACGTTTGAACACGGAAGACGAGGGCCGGTAGACATTCATAGCCTGTCAGCCACGCTGCCGCATTTGGCCGATCCGGCAGGAGCCGATCGACGGCCGTACCAGGGCGTAGAGCCGAGATCGGCGACACACTGGCGCTTTTTGTGCGTGGGCGTCAGTCGAAGACGTGCGCCAGGATGACCGACTTGACCGCCGCCGCCGCGATCGGCCCATCCGGCACGAGGCTCGGCTCGCTCGAGATCAGCAGCGGACCGCGTGCCGGGTCGTCCACGATGCGCCCATGAGACCCCCGCACGAGGGAGGCATCGAGCGGGATTACGTCCATGACGGTGCGCAGCCCAAGCGCCCGCTTGGCAAGGCGCCAGCCCAGCGCCAGTCTCGGAAACGAGATGGCGGGATCAAGGAAGAGCTCGACCGGATCATATCCCGGCTTGCGGTGGATCTCGACCAGTCGGGCGAAATCCGGAGCGCGCCGATCGTCGATCCAGTAGTAGTATGTGAACCACGCATCGGGGCGCGCCAGCGCGACGAGCTCGCCCGAGCGCGCGTGATCGATCCCGAGCGCGTGCTGCTCGCGCCGGTCGAACACGCCGTCAACGCCTGGCAGGGCCGTAACGATCCGCCGGACTTCCTCAATCAGTGCCGGTTCCGGAATATAGAGATGAGCGATCTGATGATCGGCCAACGCAAACGCCCGCGACTGGGGGATATCGAGCACCTCGCCACCATCCTCGGTGCGCACCGCCAGGAGCCCGGCCTGACGCAAGGCTCTGTTGACGTGGATCGGCATGCTGACGGCTGTGATCCCGTACTCGGACAGCACAATCACCCGCGCCCCCTCCCGATCGGCATCTGCGATGAGCGTGCCAGCGACGGCATCGATCTCCTCCAGACTTCTTGCAGTCCGCGGATTGTCGGGCCCAAGGCGTTGCAGGTCGTAATCAAGGTGCGGCAGGTAGACGAGCGTCAGGGTCGGGGTTCGGGTACGCCTGACATGCAGGGTCGCATCAGCGATCCAGCGCGATGATACGATGGAGGTCCCTGGCCCCCAGAACTGGAACAGGGGGAAGACGCCAAGCTCGCGCGTCAGCTCCTCACGGAGCGCTGCCGGCTGCGTATAGCAGTCAGGCATCTTGCGCCCGTCCGACTTGTAGATCGGCCGGGGCGTGACGCCGACGTCGTGACTCGCCCCCATATTATACCACCAGAACAGGTTGGCGGTGGTGAAACCAGGATCGCGCCGCTTGCCCGCCTCCCAGACCTTCTCCCCTGCAACAAGCCGATTTGATTGTCGCCACAGCCAAATTTCGAGCAGATCGCGAAACAGCCAGCCATTGGCGACAATGCCGTGGTCGCGCGGCAGGCTGCCAGTCATGAAGGTTGCCTGCACGGTGCACGTGACCGCGGGCGTCACCGTGTCGAGCGGACGCATGGCACCTGCGCGCGCAAGCGCCGACAGACGTGGCGTGTTGGGCCCGAGATGGCTTGGCGTCAGGCCGACCACAAGGATGACAATCGTTTTCCGCATTGGCACGCCGTCGCTCGGCCCTTTTGATGTTCGAGGGGAATTGACAGGCCGGGCGTGGCGATGAAGACTACACCCTTCGATGCGTCCGTAAAGAAAGCTGCAACGCTCGCGCGCATCGATGGGAGGAGCACGTCGATGCTCGACCCGGAACACGACGTTCCGCGAACGGAAACGTTCGCGCAGACGTTCTCGATCAGATACGACTATCCGGTCCATTTCACGCGCGATCTTTTTGATCCGCGCAATCCGTGTCTTCGCCAGGTGCTGATGCCTGGCCCGTCGGCCCGGCCTCAGCGCCTCGCCGTGTTCATCGACGAAGGCGTGACACTTGCATGGCCGCAGCTTGCCCGCCGTATCGCCGACTATGGCGCCGCGCACGCCGCCGCGATGCAGCTCGTGGGAGACATTATCGTCATTCCGGGTGGCGAGGCCGTCAAGAACCAGCACGATTGCGTAGAGGCCGTTCTCAAGGATCTCTCGGCGCGGCATATCGATCGGCAGTCCTATGCGCTCGCCATCGGTGGCGGCGCCGTGCTCGATGCTGTGGGATTTGCCGCCGCGATATTCCATCGCGGCGTGCGCCACATCCGGTGCCCTACCACGGTGCTCGCGCAAAGCGATTCCGGCGTCGGTGTGAAGAACGCGATCAATGCTTTCGGTCTCAAGAATCTGCTCGGAACCTTTGCACCGCCGTTCGCGGTGATCAACGACCAGGCTTTTCTTGACGTGCTGCCGGCGCGCGACAAGCGGGCCGGCATGGCCGAAGCCGTCAAGGTCGCTTTGATCCGCGATAGCACCTTCTTTGACTGGATCGAGCGTGAGACCGCGGTGCTCGCGGCCTTCGAGCCGAACGCGCTCAAGACGCTGGTGCGGCGTTGCGCGAGGCTCCACATGCGCCAGATCGCGTGCGGCGGCGATCCCTTCGAGAGCGGCTCCGCGCGACCCCTGGACTTCGGTCACTGGTCTGCCCACAAGCTCGAGACGCTCACGCATCACACCCTGCGCCATGGCGAGGCGGTGGCAATCGGCATTGCGCTTGACTCGCGCTATTCGGTACTCGCCCGCCTGTTGCCGGAGGGCGAGGACACGCGCATTGTCCGGCTGCTACAGGCGCTCGGGTTCGCGCTCTGGGACGATGCGCTCGACCTCAGGGACGGGAGTGGCCGCCGGCGCATCATCGCCGGGATCGGCGATTTCCAGGAGCATCTGGGCGGCGAGCTGACCGTCACGCTTCTCTCAGCGATCGGGCATGGTGTCGAGGTCCATGCCATGGATGAGGAACTGATCGAGAAAGCCATCGGATGGCTGAAAGGACGCGGCCGCTAAGGGGAGACGGCATTCATGCATCTCGTTCACCTACCTCGCGACGTGCATCTGACCTACTGTACGAACATCCATGCGGGTGAGAGCTGGGACGAGGTGCGCCAGAGCCTCGAGACTCACGTTCCACACATCAAGGCAAGGGTCTCGCCGCAGAATGCATTCGGTCTAGGCCTTCGGCTCTCCGGGATCGCCGCCGAGGCACTGAGCGCGCCGGCCGCACTCGACGAATTTCGTGCGTTTCTCGCCCGCGAGAATCTGTACGTCTTCACCATCAACGCGTTCCCCTATGGCCCATTTCATGGGCGCCGCGTGAAGGAGGACGTTTATCAGCCTGACTGGCTTGCGCCGGAGCGGCTGCGCTACACCGATCGCGCCGCCGAGATCCTGGCGATGATTCTGCCGGACGGGATGGTCGGCTCGGTGTCGACCGTCCCGGGGACATTCAAGGCCGTAGCGGCGGCGCGACCGGACGCCGCGAGGGCGATGGCCGACGCGCTCGCTCGCCACGTTGCCACGCTCGTCTCACTGCGACGCCGAACCGGCCGCGAGATCGTGCTCGCCCTCGAGCCCGAGCCATGCTGCTTTCTTGAGACCGTCGAGGAAACGGTCGCGTTCTTTCGCGATCATCTCCACACCGATGCCAGCGCCGCAATCGTTGCCGATCAGACGGGCACGTCGCCCGCCGCCGCGCACGACGCGCTGCGGCGCCATCTCGGTGTCTGCTATGATGTCTGCCACGGTGCGGTAGAATTCGAGGAGCCCGCGCGCGCCTTCGCGCAGCTCGGCGGAGCCGGCATCCGGATCGGAAAGCTGCAGCTGAGCTCGGCGCTGCGGGTGCCCGAGATCGATGCCAACACCGAAAGAACGCTCACGGCGTTCAATGACGGCGTCTACCTGCATCAGGTCGTGCAACGGCAGAACGGCTCTCTGGTTCGCTATGTCGACCTGGAGCCCGCGTTTGCGGCGCTGCGCGCCGGAAAGGCCGGGGGCGAGTGGCGCGTCCATTGTCACGTGCCCGTCTTCCTGGAGATCGCCGGGGGCTTTCATTCGACGCAACCGACGCTGAAGGCGGCGCTTGCTGCCGCCAAGTCGGCCTTTGTCGCGCCCCATCTCGAGGTCGAAACCTATACGTGGGATGTGCTGCCGCCTGAGCTGCGCCAGTCGAGCCGGGCGGATGCGATCGCGCGCGAGATGCTCTGGGTGCTTGAGGAGCTGTCCTGATGGCGATGACGGCACAGCGCCCCCTGTCGCTGACGGCTCTGCTGACGCTTGGCCGGGTGTCAAACCTGCCGACGGTGTGGACTAACGTCCTCACCGGGGCGGTGCTCGCCGGTGGGGCGTGGCACGACGGCCGATTCGGCATCGTGCTGGTGGCGATGTCGCTGTTCTATGTCGGGGGCATGTATCTCAACGATTACTTCGATCGCGGCATCGATGCGTGCGAGCGCCCGGGACGGCCGATCCCGGCCGGAGACGTGGCAGCGGACCTTGTCGCGGCCATCGGGTTCGGCCTGCTCGCCGCGGGCGTCGCACTGCTGGCCGCGATCGGCTTGGCAGCCACGATCTGCGGCCTTGGGCTCGCCGCGCTCATCGTCGCCTACGATCTGTTCCACAAAGGCAATCCTGTCGCTCCGGTGATGATGGGGGCCTGCCGCATGCTGGTCTATCTCGGCGCCGCCGCTGCGACGACGGGCAGCATCCCCGAGTTTGTTGTGATCGCTTCGCTTGCGCTTCTCGCCTACATCGCCGGCCTGACGTACGCGGCCAGGCAGGAGAGTCTCGACCGCGTGGGCAATCTGTGGCCGCTCGTTGTGCTTTCAGCGCCAATGATCATCGCGTTGCCAGCAGTCGCCCAGGGGCCGCTGTCAGCCGCGATCTATATCGCCCTGATCGGCTGGACGACCGCCGCGACCTACCTCCTGGCGCGACGGTCCGCGCCCGGAGCGGTCTCGCGTGCCGTCGCCGCGCTCATTGCCGGCGTCTCGCTGGTTGATGCCGCACTGATCGCGAGCGCCGGTGCGAGCGCGCCGGCCCTGCTGGCGCTTGCCGGCTTCGCGGCCACCGTCCTGCTACAACGATATATCGCGGGGACCTGACGCCGTGGCGATGGAAACCCCAATGGATTCGCGTGGCCCGACCAGTGCCGAACCTGTCTCGATCATAGCTCTTCTGCTGCGCTGGCTTTCCCGTCAGCTCGCGCCCGAAGCAATGGGCTGGCTCGCGGCCGAGCTCGAACGCCAGCGCACGACCGTCGACGAGCGCCGGCTTGCGCTTTCGCTCGGTCTTGTGGGACGCAAGGTCGGCCGCACCGATCTGACGCTCGACCCCGACGATGAATTGGCGGCGCAGCGGCTGCGCGCCGGCTGGCGGCCGCGCCTGTGGGGCACCGACGAGGCAGCGCGCGTCGCCCTCCTCATTGCCGCCTATCGCGGCGATGATCAGCCCTTTGCGGCGCGCATCGACCGGCTGTGCACGACCGCCGAGGTCACTGAGCACGTGGCCTATCTGAAAGGGTTCGCGGTCTTTCCGGCCGGGCGCCAGCTCCATGACCGGGCGCGCGAAGGCGTGCGCTCGTCGATTGGACCGGTGTTCGAGGCCGTTGCCTGTCACAACCCGTATCCGTTCGATTATTTCGATGAAGGCGCTTGGAACCAGATGGTGGTGAAATGCGTGTTCACCGGAGCACCGATCAACAGCATTGTCGGCCTTGAGCAGCGTCGCAATCCCGAGCTGCTGCAGATGCTCCGTGATTTGGTGGCCGAACGGCGCGCAGCAGGCCGGAGCGTGCCGGATGCGGTTCACGCGTATGTCGGCAGTGGATGATCCGGATGTGTCAGCGCTTGTCTGCAATCATGACCTGGCTCGTCCTCTCGGCGACGGCGCTCCTCGCTGGAAACGCCCAGAACGGCGAGGCCCTCTACCAGCGTTATTGCTCAGGGTGTCACGGCGCCGACGGTCGTGGCGGCGGCAAAGGCTTCATGCCCCACGTCGGAGCCCTGACGCGGAAAGGCTACATCGACCTGATCGATGATGCTTCCCTCTCCATGGTGATTGCGGAGGGTGGCGAGGCGATGGGCAAGAGCGGATTCATGCCTTCCTGGAAGGCGACCCTGTCGAAGGACGACATCGCGGATGTCATCGCGTACGTCCGAACCCTACCCTTGTCCGATGGGCCTCAATGAAGAACCGATCCGAACGCACGGATCCGAACGGAAACAAAATCAATCAGGAAATCAAACACACTCAGGAAGATGTGGGAGTCGAAACCAAGCCAGCCAAGGGAGGAGTGTCATGAAATTCTTGCTCAGTATGACGGTGGCCGCAGCGGCGGTCATGTGCCTCGTGCAGGCGAGCGCACAGGAGTCGCGGGGCGGCCCATGGCCAAAACGTGAGCCGTTCAAGCCTGACCCTACCAAGGTTGTCGTGCCGCCCGGCTATAAGATCGGCGTGTTTGCTGCCGGGCTCGATACCCCGTCGTCTGGCACAGTCGACAAGGACGGAAACTTGTGGGTGGCGATTTCCGGCGTTCTCCTGGGCAGCCCCGAGGCGGACAAGATCGACCCGCCGCACGTCAAGATCTTCGACAAGGAGGGAAAGCTCCTGCGCGAGGTCGGCAAGGGCACGTTCAAGACGGTGATGAACGAGATCGGCTACTGCGCGGAGAACGGCAAGACCTACATTCCCGAATATGGTGAGAAGATTTGGGAAATGGGCGGCGTCAACGGCGAGCTCAAGCTGATCATCAAGGACCTGCCGATCGGCGACCACCGCAACGGCGGCATCACCTGCAAGGATGGCTACATCTATTTTGCGCTGGGCTTCCCGAGCAACAGCGGCTTCGCGGATCCTGATAATCACGGCTGGACGGATATCCCGAATGATCCGTTCTGGGTCAAGCACCAGGACGGCCACGGCACCACGCCGCATGATCCGGTGTGCCGCGACATCGTGCATACCGGCCTCACCGTCAAATCCTCGGACGGCCGCATGACCGGGGCGCTGCTGCCGGTCGGGGTGCCGGCAACGCCCGGCATGGTGATCAAGGCGCAAGTGCCCTGCGGCGGCTCCATTATGCGCGTCAAGATGACCGACGCGGGCGCCGACGGCATCTATCCGCATGAGAAAATGGAAGTCTACGCCATGGGCTTCCGCAACCAGTCTGGTGTCGCCTTCGGGCCGCCCGGCACCAAATGGGAAAACGCGCTGGCGGTTGCCGACAACGGCGCCAACGACCTCGGCCACCGTCGCATCGCTAATGGGGCTGAAAAGCTCTATATCGTGACCGAGAAGGGACAGGACGCCGGCTTCCCCGACAAGGAGGGAATGGGCTTCGTCAGCAACAAACGCTTTGGGTTCGAGGCCTACCGCGGCTACGCCGCCGACCGGCCATACTCGCAGCTCTTTATCGGCGACAAGCCGTTCGTACCGAAAATGCCGCCGTATCGCTTCCAGTTCCACGTCGACGGCGTTCGCGGCGTACCGCTGATCGCCGCAAACCCGAACCCGAATGGCTACATCAACCCGGTGCTCGAATGGGACACCAACAACCCGATTGACGGGATTTCCTGGAGCGTTCGCGGCTTCGGCGCCGACAACACTCTGTTCGGCGCGGTCTACGGCATCCTCGACACCGGGCCGGAGAGCCTCGTTCCAACCTGGCCTGTGGTGCTGCGGATCGAGTTCCTCGAGCCAGCCGGCGTCAAGTGGAGCCAGTTTGCCCACAATATCGATCCCGGACCCAACGCCTATCAGAAACCGGAGAATCGCGGCGGTCTCGAGCGACCGAACAAGGTCGTCTTCGCCAATGATGGACGCACCATGTATGTGGTGGATTACGGCGAAGTGTTCGCCGACTTCTACAAGACACCGCCGTTCTACACCGTGCCAAAATCAGGCGTGATCTGGACGATCACGTACGAGGGCGCGACGCATTGAACTGTGGTTCGGGCACACGCCCCTCCCCCGCACCGGGCGCTTGCGGGGGAGGGGCGAGAACAGGCGTCGCCCTTGTTTGGGTTGGCGGCAAGAATCCGGCTCATAGCAGCTTGTTGCCGGCATTGTGCGCCGTGAACGTCCTCAGCCGAAAAGCCCGCGCGACATAGCCAAGCTGCTGGCCGACAACGACGTGAGAATGTTCGATCCCAGTTCCTCTCCCTCCGGCCTGGTCGGCGCGAGAGCGGCAGCGCCGCATCGTTGTCGTCTCGTCGCTCACTGGTGGTAGCTGGCAGTTGTCGGCGGCAGTGTGACCGAAGCGCGCATGCCAACTGATCGGCGCCGACGCCGTGATATTATTTGGACCGGACGCGATTCACCGAGGTCACTACGTTTTTCACCAAGCTTTCGGAAAACAAGGCTCTGCCAATCATCATGGGCGCCGCGGTCGGCGCCTAAACCGCTGGTCTGCATCTGTACTATTTGAGCCCTGAAAAGCCGCTGAGCGGATTTATTACGGTCACCGGCGCCAGCAGCACCAGTACAATTCACATGAACGCCACGACGTTCGTCCCGTTGGAGCCACCGCCGCCGATCGTGCCTCCATCAGATCGGCAAGAGCAGGGCTGACGCGCCCGCATCGATAGCGCTGCGGCCGACACGCTGGCCCTATCCCTAGCGGCTTCCCAGCGGCGCCAATCGGCGCGGAATCATGGGGCATGCCAGACGCCCCCGCTCGCTTACGACCTTGTGTTATCGCTGGTGAGACCCGGCCCGGTGACTTTTGCGTCGTCGCCGCGGAGGGCGAGACGGTCGGGCGGATGTATCGCGTTGACAGTGCGCAGACCGAGACCTGGGCCTGGTTTGCACACTTCGGTCGCTCCCCTGCCGGCAGGACCTCGAGCCGCGAGGAGGCCAAGCGCCAGTTCCGGGCGGCCTGGGACGCGCGCCCTCGATGATGCCAAATGCCGATCTGCCTCATGTCTCTGAACTCGGGTCCGATCCTGGTTCCAGGCCCGAATGAAACCCTCGCGTTGCCAGATTTAAGTCGCATT
>Ga0210401_10004118_pt1 | contig 15243 bp, 19 predicted proteins | sample IncBWH32MmetaG_FD_150866 | JGI IMG/M metagenome (GOLD analysis project Ga0210401, IMG submission 150866) | Forest soil microbial communities from Barre Woods Harvard Forest LTER site, Petersham, Massachusetts, United States - Inc-BW-H-32-M | ecosystem: Environmental > Terrestrial > Soil >... | reverse complement strand
CGGTCGAGCCCTGCCTCGGAAAATTTGATTGTCCGCATGGCCTTAAACTTGGACGTGGGGGTGGATGATGCTGGGTGCGATTTGGAACTTGTTCACCTGGGAAGGCCGTTTGGACAGGCCTGATTTTTGCGCCGGCATGCTGGGATTGTTGATCTTTGTGACCGCGCTGATGGGGATTGTTTGGGCAGGCATGTATTTCCACTGGAATGTTGATCCGAGCGCGTTTTTGCCCTTGGGTGGCCTTTTTTTCGTCGTCTGGTTGACCGGCGTGTTGTTGGAACTGTCCCTGGTCATCCGTAGATTTCATGATCTTGGGAAGCCCGGATACCATGCCCTCCTGCTCCTGGTTCCGTTCTTAAATATTTACTTCCCTGTACTGCTCTTTTTTGGATCAAGTGTCGGAGTCCAACCTGCCCTTGAGGGGCAGCGATGAAAACCCGGCAGCTGGCTCAATGGGGTTTTGAATTTGGGGCATTTTTCCTGATGTTGGCGGCTATATTCTTGGTCATTTACTACTTTGTACGAATGGCTAGCGCCACCGGAAAGAAGCCCGTCCTATGGCTGGTGCTCAGCGCCTGCTGCTATGTGGCTGCTTTCGGCGGACTAATATTCATGATGATTTCCTATTTTCAGAATTTTGTCCCCACGATGGGCGATTTCAGCAATGTCAGTTGGAGCGGCGGTTCGATGACCGCGGCTAATGAAAACGGGGAATTCAAGATTTCGAATTTGGTGGAGTGCATTTCCAATCCGGGCGGCAGGCCCCAACACAGCGTCAGTTTTCGTCTGACGAACCTGTCTGAACACACCGTCACCATTCAACGTTTTTTGGTGATAAGTCGGATCGATGATAAGGAGGTAGGGCCGTATGAATCCAGAAATAGGACACCTTTGCAAATGGCGGCCGGTGCCGATGAGGACGTCGAGCTTCACGCGGAGATCTCCGATCGAATTCGTGACCACAAATCAGAGAGCAGCAAGAATGACTATGGCTTGACCGCCTATTTACAGGTGGTGAGCTCCGTGGGCTCTTTGCCAGGCGTCCCCATTCATTTTCCGGACAACCAGTGCCCATAGGATCTGTGTCTTCAAGGAAACTGCAGAGATGAACAAACCGTCCATCAAACGCAAATCCCCGGAAGTCGACGCCTACATCCGCCAATTTCCGGCCCCGGTCCGGTCGAAACTGGCCGCCGTCCGGCGCACCGTGCGCAAAGCTGCGCCGAACGCCGAGGAGCTGATCAGCTACCGCCTGCCGGCCTACCGCTACCACGGCATGCTCGTCTATTTCGCCGCGTTCAAGCATCACATTGGTTTGTATCCCACCGCCTCCGGTGTCCGCGCGTTCAAGGCTGATCTGGACGGCTTCAAGACCTCCACAGGGGCCATCCAATTCCCGTTGGACCAGCCTCTGCCGCTTGATTTGATCGGAAAGATCGTCCGTTACCGGGTACGGGAAAACTTGGCCAAGCGCTAACCTGGTGATTGTGCCGGGCCACCGCCCCGGCTTTCGCGCTTGACAATCCATTAGTGTATGCTTATATATGTTTATGCAAACAAAGAGCGCCATCTTCAGGGCCCTGGGCGACCCCAGCCGGCTGGCCATTTTCGAGAGCCTGGCCCGCAAGGAGGCCCCGGTGAAGGAATTGACCGGACAGTTCCACATCTCCCAGCCGGCCGTGTCGCAGCACCTGGCGGCCCTGAAGGCGGCCGGGCTGGTGACGGTGCGCCGGGACGGGCGGCTGGCCTATTACAGCGTGAAGGCGGCCGGGCTGAAGCCCTTGAAGGATTGGCTGGCCCACTACCAGGCGTTCTGGCCCGAAAAGGTCAGCCGTCTGGACGCGCTTTTGAAGGAGATGGACTGATGCCCGAGAGCGCTGGAACGATCAACCTGTCCTGGGACCTGCCCCATCCGCCCGCCAAGGTGTGGCGGGCACTGACCGAACCGGCCCTGGTGGCGCAGTGGCTGATGGGCACGGACATGCCGGCGGTCCGGGGCAAGGCCTTCACCTTCCGCAGCCAGCCCTTTCCAGGCTGGGACGGCGTGATCCACAGTGAAATCCTGGAGCTGGAGCCGCAGAGGCGGCTGCGATACTCCTGGAAAGGCGGGCCGGCCACGTCCGAACTGGACACGGTGGTGACCTGGTCCCTGACCCCCCTGGCGGGCGGGACCCGCTTGGAGCTGGAACACAGCGGTTTTCAGTCCCGGCAAAGCCAGGCCTTTGCCGGCGCGGGGCTGGGCTGGAAACGGAACGTGGGCGAACGCATGGCCGCGGCCCTGGCGGCCTTGGCTTGAACTTTGAACCTAACCGAAAAGGAGTGACGTCATGAACATCCTGCTGTGGGTCCTGCAAGCGGCGCTGACCTGGTTTTGCATCGCCGGCGGCGTGTACCAGATGCTGAAGGTCGAAGAGCTGAAGAAAATGACGGCCTCCATGCGCGAGCTTCCGCGCGGGCTATGGGCCTTCTTCGGCTTCTGCTCCATCCTGGCCGGCCTGGGCCTGGTCCTGCCTGGAATTTTCCACGTGATGCCGGTCCTGACCCCTGCCGCCGCCGCCGCGCTGTGCCTGGAGAACATCGTGATCAGCGGCATCTACGTCCGCTATGGCGACAAAGCCCCGCTACCCTTCAGCGCCGGCATCGCGGTGGTGGCTGCGTTCGTCGCCTACGGAAGGCTCCTGCTGGCGCCCCTCTAGGGCGCTGGCCTGGATGTGGTGTACCTGCCGCTGCGGAACATTTCGAGAGGATTCCGCGCTTGAGACTCTGTTGGAAATTAGTGATCATTTCGCCGAAGGTTTTTCAGGATTGAACCGGGGCGGGGGGATGATGAAGAACGGTCGCTACCTATTTATTTTGGCCCTATGGGCCGCCGCCTGTACGGGCTGCAGTTCGGACAACAACCCATCCGGCCCGTCCAGCGTCTCAACGCCGACGCCCGACTTGACCCCGGTGGCTGCGACCGCCCAAGTCCTTTGGAAGAACGGTGTGAAGGGCAGTTGGTGGGGTCACGCCGTGGACGTCGGCGTCGCGTACCCAGCGCAAGGCTCCGTCGCATTGGCCACGGTCACGGACACCCTGACCGGCGACACCAAGGCCCTGGTCTACAAAGGTAATGGCGCTGCCGCCCCTTATCAGAGCAACATCATTTTTTATTTTTCCGGGGCGTCGAACGCCTCCAACTACTACAGTACCGGACATATCCAGTACGATCTGATGCTCGGACCGGCGTTCGGTGCCGGAAACAGCCTTTGGACGGCCTACAGGAATCCCGCGGGGGCCTGCGTCAGCCCATCCATGCCTGGGTCAGGCTTCAGCGCGACATCCTTCACCCACGTTTCCGTGGCTTTGGCCGGTGGATTTGGATCATGCAATGACACGGCCATGGTCAATCGGGTGGGCATCGGCATCCCGGGCGGCGAGACCGTGCCTGCGGGACTTCAATATTATGTCAACGACGTTGAGTGGACCCCCAACTGACATCGGAACCGCATGCCGGGACCAGGCTTTGATGAGGGAGTCCATGGATCGTCGGGCGAAATGGCTTCTGGGCGTTCTTGGGGTCGCGGCCGGCTTGGGCATCTATTTCTGGCTCGCCGGCCATTTTGAGGACGGGGCCCGGCTGGACCTTGCCAACGGCCAAGTGGCCCTGGACGCCCTGAAGAAGAAGGACCACCAAATGGGGGAAGATTTTTTTCATCAGGGTAATTTTGAAATGGCCCGGAACTATTTCCTGAAAGGCGCCGAGAGGAACCAGCCCTATGACGAGGACTGGATGGGGTCGCTTTACGAGAACGGGCAAGGAGTAGGTCAGGACTACGCCGTGGCCTTGGCGTGGTTTCAAAAGGCCGCGGACCAAAATGATCCGACCGGCGAGGCCCGGGTCGGGTACTACTATGAGTATGGTTACGGAGTGGATGCGGATCCCGGCAAGGCCAGGGCTTGGCTCAAGAAAGCGGCGAACCAAGGCAACGCGATGGCGGCCGGCGAATTGGAGAAGTTGCCGGCTGACGGGAACTAGTCCCCCTGGGGCCAGGATCGTCCACTATGATTAAGAGCATGGATTTGACGGCCCAGTATCCTTAGATTCCTGCCATGCCCATCTTAGCTGCCTTGGCCCTGGGCTTTGCCGTCTTCATTTATTTCCGACATCCACGCCCGGCACAGCCGCAGCCGTCCCCTGTCCATCCACCACGCCTAAATTCACCCAAGCCTTGGGTGGCCTGGGCTGCGCGCCGGCGCGCGGCCTTGCTGGGCGAACAGCTGCCGCAGCTGCTGGAGTCGCTGAGCGCGGCCATGCGGGCGGGGCAGAGCCTGCCGCAGGCCCTGGAAAGCGCCCGGGCCGACATGCCTGAACCCAGCGCCGCCTGGCTTGAAGGCGTGCAGGCCAGCGTGCGCCTGGGACTGGCGCCGGAAAGGGTGCTGGAGGAGGCGGCCGACGCCCTGAAGGGGGCCCTGGCCGCGGACCTGCGCCTGCTGGCCACCGGCGTGGCCATCCAGCGGGACAGCGGCGGGGACCTGGCCGGGCTCTTGGACCAGCTGGCCGAAACCCTGCGTGAGCGCCAACGGCTGCTGGCCCAGGCCCGGGCCCTGACTGCGCAGGGGCGCCTGAGCGCCTGGGTGGTGGGGCTGCTGCCGGTGGCCCTGATGATCGCCCTGCAGATGATCGACCCCGAGATGATGTCCCCGTTGTTCAACACGGCCCAGGGCTGGGCCATGCTGGCCGCGGCCGTGGTGCTGGAAAGCCTGGGCGTGCTGGTGCTGAGGGCCATCGTCAGGATCGAGGCATGACGGCCTGGGTCCTGCTAAGATGGCTGGGCCTGGGTGCGGCCGGCCTGGCCGGTGGCCTGGCGGGGTCGCTCTTGTGGAGCCAGCGCCAGCGCCAGATGGCGGCGCAGCGGGCTTGGGCGGAGCCCGGGCAGGCCTTCAGCCCTCTCAGTTGGAAGGACGGCTGGAAGGACCTGGCCCATGCATGGACCCGGCGCCTGGAGCGCAGCCTTCCGGCGGGCCTGCAGGCGCGCCTGGCGGCCTGGCTGTCGGCCCAGCCCGGCGCACCGGCCCCCGGCCCTTGGCTGGCCCAGAGCCTGCTGTGGGGCTGCGGCGGCGCGCTTTGCGGCGCGCTGCTGCAGGGAAGCGAAGCAGCCCTTGGCCTGGCCTTGCTGGCCCTGCTTCCCACGCTGCGCCTGCGCGAGGCGGCCCAGCGCCGCCTCCGGGAGCTGCGACGGGCCCTGCCGGACGCCCTGGACCTTTTGACCGCCTGCGTGCAGGCCGGCCTGGGCCTGGACCAGGCCCTGCAGCGGGTGGCGCGGCAGCTGCCCCTGGGCCCGCTGCGCATGGAATGGGAGCGCAGCCTGCAGCAGCTGCGGGCCGGGGCCCCCCGCCGCGAAGCCTTGCTGGAACTGGAGGCCCGTTGCGGCCTGCCCGAGTTCGGGCCCGTGCTGCGGGCCATCCTGCGCAGCGAGGCCCGGGGCGTTTCCCTGGCGCCGGTGCTGCAGGCCCAGTCCGCGCAGATGCGCCGCCTGCGGGCCCTGCGCCTGCAGGAGAAGGCGGCCCAGGCGCCCGTGAAGATGCTCTTCCCCCTGATGGTGTTCTTCCTGCCCGTGGTCTTTTTGGTGGTCTTCGGCCCCATCCTGCTCAAACTATCGGAGTCCGGATTCTGATGCTGCCCCTCACCGTTCAGCTCCCCGACGGCCGTTTTCTGGCCGACCGCGCCCGCCGCAGCACCCGGTGGCACGAACGCGTGCAGGGCTGGCTGGGCCGGTCGTCGGTGGAACCCGGCGACGGGCTGCTCATCGCCCCCTGCGGCTCCATCCACACCTTCGGCATGGCCTTCCCCATCGACGCCGTGTTCCTGGACCGCCAAGGCAAGGTCCTGAAGCTGAAGCCCAGGATACGCCCCGGCCGCCTGGCCTGGGGTCCCTGGCTGGGCCTGCTGCTGCCCTGGACCGTGATGGTGCTGGAGCTGCCCGAAGGGACCGCCGCCGCGTCCGGCTTGGCCGTGGGCATGCGCCTCCGCCTGGAAAGCCCGGAGCCGTGAGGCCGGCCGCCGTCCTTCCGGCGCTGGGCCTGGCGCTTGGCCTTGGGCTCGCGCCCTGCCCCTTGCGCGCGTCCAACGCCGGGGTGGCCCAGGCCCACGCGGACCTTTCCGACCGGCTCGCCAAGGCTGGCCGCCTCCAGGATGCCTGCGCCGAATTGGACGCGGCCCTGCAGGCCGACCCCGGCCGGCCTGACTGGGCGCAGCGCCTGGCGTCCCTGCGCGGCAGCGCCCATCCCGGCGCGTCCAACGCCCCCACGGCGGCGCCCCTTTCGGGCAGCGCCGCCGTGAATGTGGCGGATTGCCTGGCGCAGGCCCGCGAGGCCTACCGCCAGAGCGACCTGGCCGGGGCCGAACTGGCCTGGCGCCAGGCCCTGTCCCTGAAACCGGGCTTGGCCGAGGCCGAGGAGGGCCTGGCGCGGCTGCAGCGCGAAGCCTACCACCACGACCCGGACCAGCCCTTTGACCAGAGCGTGGGGGACCTCTATGACGCGGCCTTGCGGGAGATGCGCAAGGGCCGCCTGGTGGAGGCCCGCCAAAAGCTCGAGAACGCCCGCGCCCTCAACCCGGTGCAGGCCCAGGTGCTGCAGGCCATGGGCTGGATCCAAGGCCAGGCCTCGGTGCAGCAGCAGAGCCGGGACGCCCAGTCCCTGCTGGCCGAAGGCCAGCGCCGCCTGGCCGACGGCAGCGACGCCAAGGCCGCGGCCGCCTTCAGCGCGGCGCTGCAGGCCCAGCCGGACCTGGCCGAGGCGCGCAAAGGCCTGGAGGAAATACGCAAGCGCAACAGCGACAAGGTGCAGGCCGCCTTGGCGCAGGGGCGGGCGGCCGTGGCGAAAAAGGACTGGGCCGCGGCCGACAAGGCGTACAGCCTGGCGCTGAGCCTGGCCCCGGAGGACGCCGACGCCAAGGCCGGGCAGTCCCAGGCCTCCGCCGAGCTGGAGAACGCCCGGCAGGCCGCGGCGCGGCGCAAGGCCGCGGACCTGTCCTACAACAACGGGGTGGAGGCCTGGCAGGCCGGCGACCTGGGCGCAGCCGCCGTGGATTTCAGGGAGACCCTGCGGGCCGACCCCCAGGACCAGGAGGCGGCCAAGGCCCTGGCCTCGGTGCAGGCCAAGCTGGAGGCCTCGGTCGACCAGGACCGGGCCAAGGCCAGGGGCCTGCTGGCCGAGGGGCGCCGGCTGGAGACCGAGGGCGCTCTGGAGGAGGCCCTCAAACGCTACCAGCGCGCCGCCGCCGCGGACCCGGGCCTGACCCCCGCGGCCCAGGCCCTGGACAGCCTGCAAAAGCGCATGAAGGGGCTGTGAGCCCGGCTTGGTAATGTTAATGTGGTGCCATGACCGACAAGGAACCGGACGCTAATTTTGAGCTGGTGGCCACCAACCGGGTGGCCTTCCACGAGTACTTCATCATCGACAAGATCGAGGCCGGCCTGGTGCTGAAAGGCACCGAGGTGAAGAGCCTGCGGGCCAAGCATTGCCAGCTGAAGGACGCCCATGCCCGGGTGGACCGCGCCGGCAACATGGAGCTGCTCAACTTCCACATCAACCCCTACGAGATGGGCAACCGCTACAACACGGACCCCACCCGCACCCGCCGGCTGCTCTTGCACAAGAAAGAGATCGCCAAGCTGGGGCAGGCCCTGGCCACCAAGGGCGTGACCCTGGTTCCGCTGCGGGTCTATTTCAAGAAGGGCCGGGCCAAGCTGGAGCTGGGCGTGGGCAAGGGCAAGCAGGCCCACGACAAGCGGGCCACGCTGCGCCAGCGCGAGGACGAAAGGGAGATCAGCCGGGAGCTGCGCAACCGCAACCGCCGCGGGGAATAGGACGGCCTTTTTTGCCGCCCCGCCACAACCGCACCGCAGAGCGCCGCGTAAAGGCCTTGTACCCTAGCGACGGAGGCGGCATGAAGATCGGGATCCTGGGAACCGGCATGGTGGGCGAGGCCATCGGCGCCAAGCTGGTGAAGAACGGGCACAGCGTGAAGCTCGGCTCCCGGCAGGCCGGCAAGGCCGAGGCCAAGGCCTGGGTTTCGGCGCAGGGGCCCCTGGCCAGCGAGGGCAGCTTCGCCGACGCCGCGGCCTTCGGGGAGCTGGTGTTCCACTGCGGCAAGGGCGAGCTGGGCGTGGAGATCGCCCTCGCCGCCGGCGAAGGCAACCTGGCCGGCAAGGTGCTCATCGACCTGACCAACCCGCTGGACTTCAGCAAGGGCATGCCGCCCAGCCTCACGGTGCCCAGCACCGATTCCATGGCCGAGCGGGTGCAGGCCAAGCTGCCCCGCACGAGGGTGGTGAAGGCCCTCAACACCCTCAACTGCAACCTGATGGTGCAGCCCGGGCTGGTGCCGGGGGACCACAACCTGTTCATCTGCGGCAACGACCTGGACGCCAAGGAGGCCGTGAAGGCCCTGCTCAGCCGGGAATTCGGCTGGAAGCCGGGCCAGCTGCTGGACCTGGGGGCCCTGAGCGCGGCCCGGGGGCAGGAGGCCATGGTCCTGGCCTGGGTCTCCATCATGGCGTCGCTGGGACACACCAATTTCAATTGGCACATCGCCGTGGGCCCCACGCCGCAGGCCTAAGGCTCGGACAGGGCCGGCCCAACGGGGCCGGCCCTTTTCATTCGGGATGCGCATGACCGTCTTGGCCGTCATCCTCGCCGCCCTGATCCTGGCCTACGCCGTGGGCCCGCGTCCGCGCATCCCGAGGCTGGACCCGGCCCTGCCCGCGCTGCCGGGGGAGGCCGCGGCGGCGGCGGCCTGGCTGGCGGCCAAGGAAGCCGCCCTGCCGGTGCGGCCGGACAACCAGGCCCGCGTTCTGTGGGCCGGGGCCCCCGGCGAGAAGAAGCCCTGGTGCCTGGTCTACCTGCACGGCTACTCGGCCAGCTGGCGCGAAGGCGCGCCGGTGGTGACCGACACGGCCCGGCGCTACGGCGCCAACCTCCTGCTGACGCGCCTGCGCGGACATGGGCTGGAATGCGGCGAGCCCCTGCTGGATCTGGACGCCCAGGACCTTTGGGACGACGCCAAGGAGGCCCTGGCCCTGGCCGGCGCCCTGGGCGGGAGGGTGGTCCTGGCGGCCACCAGCTCGGGCGCGCCCCTGGCCCTCCAGCTGGCCGCCAAGCACCCCGACAAGGTGCAGGGCCTGCTGCTTTACTCGGCCAACATACGCATCCGCCAGCCCGGCTCCCGGCTGATGACCTGGCCCTGGGGCCTGCAGGTGGCCCAGGTGGTGAAGGGCGGCCGCTACAACCATTGGGGCCAGGAAGGCGAGGCCACGCGCTACTGGTACCAGCGCCAGCGCCTGGAGGGGGCCGTGCAGCTGCAGGCCCTGCTGGACGCCTGCGTGAAGCCGCGCGACTTCGCCAGGGTCACCTGCCCGGCCTACGCCGCCACCTACTACAAGGATGAGGCCCACCGCGACCCCACCATCCGGGTCTGGGCCGTGCGTTGGATGATGGGCCTGCTGGGCACCCCGGACGCGCAAAAGCGCTACCAGGAGTTTCCGCTGGCCGAGGACCACGTGATCGCCTGCGATTTGATGAGCAAAGATTGGTTGGGCGTCCGCCAGGGCACCTGGGACTTTTTGGAACAAATCTTAGGCTGGCGTCCCCTCTAAGCCGAAATCACGGACCAAATTATGGATAGTCTTGCCGTCCACCCCCAGCAGGCGGGCGGCCTGCATCTTGTTGCCCTTGCTCTCGGCCAGGGCCCGCTGCAGCAGGTCCAGCTTCACCTGGCGCACCGCCGCGTCAACGGCATCGCGCATGGGCTGCAGGGCCTGGCCGGCGGCGCTGGGTGCCGCGGGCGGGGCTTCCGCGCCGTCCAGGAGGGCCGCGTCGCCGCGGGCCCTCAGCACGGCGGCGTCGATGGTGTTGCGCAGCTCACGCACGTTGCCCGGCCATTCCCTGGCGGCCAGCCCCGCCATCTGGGCCGGACCCAGCGGCGCCAGGCGGCGGCCGAACTCGCCGCAAGCCCTCTGGAACAGGAAGGCCGCCAGGGCCGGGATGTCCTCGGGATGGTCCCGCAGCGGCGGGATGCGCACCGGGAAAAGGGCCAGGCGCCAGTACAAGTCGGACCTGAAGCGGCCCGCCTTGGCCTCGGCTTGCAGGTCGCGGTTGGTGGCGGCCACCACGCGCAGGTCCAGTTTCAGGGTCTCGCTGCCTCCCACCCTGCGCAGCTCCCGGTCCTCCAGCACTTTCAGCAGCTTGGCCTGGGCGGGCAAGGGCAGCTCCCCGATCTCGTCCAGGAAGAGGGTCCCGCCCTGGGCGGCCTCGAAAAGGCCCACCCGGCGGCGCTTGGCGTCGGTGTAGGCGCCGGCTTCGCTGCCGAACAGCTCGGCCTCCACCAGCGTCTCGGGCAGTGCCGCGCAGTTGACCTCAATGAAGGGTTTGGCGTAGCGGCGGGACAGCCGGTGCACCAGCCGGGCGGCGTGCTCCTTGCCCGTCCCGGTCTCGCCCAGCAGCAGCACGCTCAGGTTCTCCTGGGCCGCGGCCGTCTCCAGCTCCCCATAGACCCGGCGCATGCCGGGCAGGACGGTCACGCCCAGCTCCTGGGACGCTTCGGCCACGCGGGCCTGGCGCAGGCTTTCCAGCTCCAGCTCCACCCCGTGGTGGCGGTCCAGCTTTTCCACCAGCACCAGCAGCTCCTCGGGGTCGAAGGGTTTTTCCAGGTAGTCCTCGGCCCCGGCCTTCATGGCCTTGACGGCCACGGTGGTGCTGCCCGTGCCGGTCATCACCACCACCTTGGCCGAGGGCGACCGCTCCAGCAGCCGCGGCATGAGCTCGATGCCGTGGGCGTCCGGCAGCATCAGGTCGCTCAGCACCAGGTCCACCGGCTCGGCCGCCAGGGCCTCCAGGGCCTGGGCCGCGTTGTAGGCGGTCCGCACCTGGTGGCCGGCTTCGCGCAGGCGCCCGGCCAGCAGCTCCGCCAGCGGCTCCTCGTCGTCGAGCACGAGGACCCTCATGCCAGCCTCCGGGGCATCCAGACCACGAAGCTGCTTCCGCTGCCGGGCCTCGAGAAGGCGCGCAGGACGCCGCCCTGGGCCTGGACCATGGTCTGGCTCAGCCATAGGCCCAGGCCCGTGCCTTCGGCCTTGGTGGTGCGGAAGGGTTCGAAGAGCCCCTGCAGCTGGGCCTCGTCCAGGCCTGGCCCGCTGTCGTCCACCCACAGGGCGGCGCCCTTCTCCAGGTCCTCCCAGCCCAGCACCAGGCTGCCGCGGCCCTGCATGGCCTGGAAGGCGTTCACGATCAGGTTGATGAAGACCATCTCCAGGCGCTGGCGGTCCCCCCGCAGCCGGAAACCCTCGGGGCCCTCCAGCGAGACCCTCACGCCCTTGTGTTCGGAACCGTACTGGGCCCGCGCCAGTGCCAGGCTGTTGCGCATCAGGTCGCCTACGTCCATTTCCGTGGCCTTGCCCTCGGGGTTGCGGCTCAACTGCAGTGTGTTGTCCATGAGTCCTCGCATGCGTTCGATTTGGGCTTCGATGCCGGCCAGGCTGCGGGCGGCCTCGGGTTCGTTCCCGAAGCGCCGCTGCAGCTCGCCGGCGTAGAGCTGCATCACCATGAGGGGGTTGCGCACCGCGTGGGCCAGGCCGGCGGCCATGCGCCCCAGTGAAGCCAGCTGCTCGCGCTTGGCCAGCTCCACGTGCATGCGGGCCCGGGCCGAGGCGTAGCGCAGCACCCGCTCCAGCTTGTCCGGCTCCAGGTTCTCCTTGGTGAGGTAGTCCGCGGCGCCTTCGTGCATGGCCTCCACGTCCAGGGCATAGTCGCCGCGCCCGGTGAGCAGGATGCAGGGAAGGTCCATGCCGCTGCGGCGCACGTCGCGGATGAAATCCAGGCCGTCCGACGCGCCGAGCCGCCAGTCCACCAGGCAGGCGGCGTAGCGCTGGCTGGCCGCCGAGGCCATGGCCTGGGCGGCGGTGGAGACCCACTCCGCCTGGAAGGGCTGGCGGGCCCGGCTGAGGCAGTCGCGGATGAGGACGAAATCGTCCTCATCGTCGTCCAGGACCAGGACGCGTTCAGCTTGGACCGGCGCCATACGGCAGCTCCGAAGACACGAACCAATAGCGCAGCAGCTCCCCCATCAGCGCCTCCAGGGCGGCGAAGCTGTCCGGCTTGGAATGGAATGCGTTGCAGCCGAGGCGGTAGGAGCGCAGCACGTCCTGCTCGGCCCGGCTGGTGCTGAAGACCACCACCGGAAGGTCGCGCAGGCCCTCGTCCATCCGTATCGCCTCCAGGGTTTCGAAGCCGTCCATGCGCGGCATGTTCAGGTCCAGCAGCACCAGCGCCGGGCGGGCCGCGGCCCCGCGCTGGCCGCGCAGCAGGCCCAGCAGCTCATCCCCATCGGAGACCTGCCGCACGCCGCGGGTCCAACCCCCGCCCAGCAGGGCCTCCAGGGCTAGGCCGCGGTCGTCCGGATCGTCGTCCGCGATGACGATGTCGCCGCGGTAAGGCAGCGCTGTCGGGTTCATGCCAACTCCTCTTGCTTGGGCCGGCCTTGGGGGAGGCTCAGGATGAACGTGGACCCCAGGCCGGGCCTGCCCTCGGCGCGCAGGCTGCCGCCGTGCCGTTCCGCGATCTTGCGGCAGATGGCCAGCCCCAGGCCGTTGCCGGGGTATTCGGAACGGCCGTGCAGCCGTTGGAACAGCTCAAAGATCTTTTCGGCCTTGGCCGGGTCGAAGCCGATCCCATTGTCCCTGACGCGCAGCTCCACCCGTCCGGGCTGGGCGGTGCAATCCACCCTGATGCGGGGCGCCTCGCCGCTGCGGCGGTACTTGATGGCGTTGCCCAGCAGGTTGACGAAGAGCTGGCGGAGCTGGCTGGGGTCGGCCCGGAGGCTGGGCAGGGGATCCGCCTCCAGGCGCGCCCCGGATTGCTCGACCGCCAGTTCCAGGTCCGCCCAGGCTTGGCGCAGGCAGCCGTCCAGGTCCGTGTCCACGTCGGCCCAGGGCCGGCTGGCCACGCGGGTGTAGCTGAGCAGGTCCTCGATGAGGGCGCGCATGCGTCCGGCGGCCGAAAGCATGCGGCCCAGGTCCTCCAGCGCCTTGCCGCCTGCCTCGCCCTGCAGGGCGGACGCGAGGCGTTCGCCGAAGGTGAGTATCTTCCGCAGGGGTTCCTGCAGGTCGTGCGCGGCCACGCTGGTGAAATTTTGGAGCTCACGGTTCGTGTTCTCCAGGTCGCGGGCATAGGCCTCCAGGCGGCGCTGGGCGTCCACCCGGTCCTGGACGTCCATGGAGTAGCCACCCAGGTAACGGACGCCTCCTTGGGAAAGCGGAAAGCGCACCACCAGCAGCCGCCGCAAGCCCCGGGGCGTGGGGATGTCCACCTCGTCCTGGCGCGGCCCTGCACCGGCCAGGATCCCGGGGATGTCCTGGTTCAGCCGCTCGATGACGGCTTCCGGCATCCCGTCCAGGCGGCGCTGCCCCTGCCAGGCTGCGGAGACCGGAAAGTTCTCCCGCATGTTCTTGCTCGTCCACACCATGCGGCCCTCCGAATCCTTGATGTAGGCGTTCAACGGGCTGTGGTCGATGAAGGCTTCAAAGCGGCCGCGGGCGTCGCCCAAATCCGCGTCGGCGCGCCCCAGTTCGTGGCGGCGCGCCAGGACCAGCACCATCGTCACGGACATGGCCGCCACCGCGAGGCCCAGCAGGGCCAAGGAGAGTTGCCGAGCCTGGCCCAAGATCCGGTCCTGCCCATCCAAATCAAGGCTGAGGCGGGCCTGCAATGGGCTGGGCGTGTGCGGGCCCGGACCTTTCCAAGTCCCAGCCAGGACCTCCGACCGTTCCAAGGCCAGGTCCTGGGAAAGCTCCCGGAGCGGCCGTTGAACCAGGAGCGCCGCGACCGTCAGGCCACTGAAAATTAACAGCCCGGCGAGCAACCCTATGACTGAGGTCACACGAGTCATACTCTTGTCCGAGAGTAAATGTCGGGAATGTAGATTTTAGTGCAGGTTTTCCCAAGTCATGTATCTTTTCTGCAAATAAGATGCCCGGAGATGTAGCAATGGCTAATTTTTTGTCACGAATATCGCAACGGTGTATCGGAATGTAACATTTTCTAAGGAAACCTTGGGTATCTTGGCGCGTTCTATCTTTAGGCCTTGGTGCAGTTTTACCGCGGCGCATGACGGTGGGGAGCGCTTGGCAAGGCCGCTGGGCGCAGGCTATGATTCATCGGACACTTGGCGCCAGGAATCTGGCAGACCTTTCGAGGTTAGGGTGAAACGTTTTGCATGGATGGTGGCCGCTGCGGCGGCGTTGATGCTTCGGCCCTTGATGGCCGACGACCATGAAAAAGACCACGGCGGCGGCGGCGGGGAACACCACTCGGCCCCAGCGCCGGTCCGCCATTCAGCCCCGGCCCAAGGCCACCGGCAGGGAGGGGCCGTGAACAACCATGTGAGCCACCCGCAAGGGGCCCAGCATGGCCAGGGCCAGCATGGCTCCATCCAACAGCATGGCAATCAAGCGCATGGCCAAGGCCCGAACCACGGCCAAGCGCAGGCCCAGGTGCACGGCCATGCCCAGGCCCAGGCTTCCTTCGGGGCGCATGGAAACCACGGGGCGCCGGTCCACCAGTACCGCACCCAGGCCGCGGTGCACGCCCGGCTTTCCAGCCTGGGGGTCCATAGCACGCCGCACGCCATCACGGACCGCTCACACCTGATGGTTTCCGACCGCGCCCATTCGCAGATCCACCTCCCTGAGCACGGCCCGGGCAACATGCACTTGAGCCAGCACGCGGTGGTGATGGCCCATTTCAGCGCCTCGCCCATGCGGGCCCACATGTCCTTGGTGGCCCGGCCGGAATCCATGCACCGTTTCGAGGAACGCGAAGGCATGGAGCACGAGCGGAACCATTACTACTGGCACGACGAAGGCGGCTACCGCTATTGCCACTACTACGATCCCTACGGCTACCATTGGTACGGATGGTACGTCGGCGACAGCTGCCTCTGGGTGCGCTTCTATTCGGACCATTGGTGGAATTACGACCGCGACTACGACCGCTGGATGTATTGGAACGATGGCCGCTGGTGGTGGCAGGATCCCAGCGGGGTGGTCTACCTCTACAATGACGGCGAATACATCCCCACCCAGCCCGTGGTCCAGGCCTCGGTCTCGTTCAACGAAGCTCCCCCGTCGCCCGGTGGAACCTTTGACAGTCCGGATGGGGCCCGCCGGGTGAAACTGGTGACCGATGGTTCGGGAGACGCCTTCC
>Ga0210401_10004116_pt1 | contig 15247 bp, 14 predicted proteins | sample IncBWH32MmetaG_FD_150866 | JGI IMG/M metagenome (GOLD analysis project Ga0210401, IMG submission 150866) | Forest soil microbial communities from Barre Woods Harvard Forest LTER site, Petersham, Massachusetts, United States - Inc-BW-H-32-M | ecosystem: Environmental > Terrestrial > Soil >... | reverse complement strand
GTTGCCGTACGTTGAAAAATGCTACGGCAAAGTGGATTGTTGAGAATCGTCACCGGTCGGTAAAGCGAAGGCAGGCTCTGCCGGAGGGCAACCCGCCAAGGAATGGCCGACTGGAAAACTCATCGCTGTTGTGGTTCTCTTTACTCTCAGGGGGCCGCTCGAAACGGAAACACCGGTCGTTGCTGCGATCGGGGTTTTTAACTCTTCGCCTCGTCGACTCTAACTTACCAGAGAACCTCCGCTGCGCTTCGGCGATGATGATGAAGGGGATTCACTCTCAAACCGCGGCGCATGGTCAAAAAAACACGTTTTCTGATGCGCGGCGACAAACCTGTGCGCCCAGGCAGAATCTGATTGGAAGCGTGTTGGTCCACAAACCCGCACCTTAGATGGTAGGTTGCCCCGGGCGAGAAAAGGCGCGTATAACACCTGTGACGCGTTTGTGCTCGCGGTAGTTGGTGTTTCTATCCCGATCCCTCGCGGATCGGCGAGAGAGTGAGGGGCATTTGTTTCCGCCTTTGATCGGCGGCTTTATCTTTAGCGGTCTTCTGGAATCATGAGAAAACCATTCTCGTTGGATCACCGAACGGGGCTAAGATTTTCTTCTTGGCCGACGGCGCTTATCGGAATAGTAGTCATCAAAGCCGTCCTTTCAATCGCCGTAAAGCCAGGTTCTACACTATTTTCGTACAGCGGGATCAGTTACTTCCTTCTCCTGCTTTTGGCGACTAGTTTCGCCATCCGCAACGGAATCCAGAACGTGCTGGGGGGGCGGCCATTCTGGATGTTCCTCGCCGTTGCCTACGGCCTTTGGTCGCTAAATCAGGGACTTTATCTGTACTACGAGCTTGGTCTGCGTATCGAGGTACCCGACAATTCGATTGCTGATCCGGTGTTGTTCCTGCACATTGTACCGCTCATGGCGGCTGTCGCAACCCTTCCACACCGGAATATATCCGACCGCAAGCCGTACCGCGTGATCCTAAACTCTCTGCTCTTGCTGTTTTTCTGGAGTTTTCTTTATGGGTACGCGGTCTTTCCCTATCAATATTTCCGGGACGCCACCAGTTACGCCCTGCGATTTGACATTCTCTACCTGTCAGAGAACTTGGTGCTGGTCTTGGCTTTGGGTATTTTGAGCCTTCGCGTGCAGGGTCCTTGGAAGTTAACCTATCTTCATGTGTTGGGCGCCTCGACACTGTACGCCCTAAGTTCCGCAGTCGCCAACCTTGCAATTGACTCGGGCGGATACGTCAACGGCAAGGTGTATGGTCTGGGCCTCACCGCTTCTGTCTGCTGGTTTGTGTGGATACCGCTACGCGCACGCCAGGTACCGGGAGTGGAAGCAAGCGCAACGCGATCCGATAACAACTACAGCTCACAAGGGTCGGTGTGGGCGATGCTCGTGGTTGTGATGATCTCGATCCCGATTGTGTGGGAGCTTTTTACGCGGAATGAGAACACTGGTCTGCGTACGCTCCGCATATTTGTCGCAATCGCCGCGATTGTGTGTCTAGCGAGCGCCGCCTACATAAAAGAGTACCTTGCCAGACGCGAACTGGCTTTTCATTTCGGTTTGGCCAATGATCGGCTCCGTTTGGCAATGCAAGCTAGCACGTCGGTGGCGTGGGAATCGGATGTCAAGAGCGGACGGGATTTTTGGTTCGGCGACTTGCAGGCTATCTTCGGAATCCCGTCCGACACCTATGCCGCAAGTCTAGAGGAATTCATTCGTCGCGTACATCCAGATGACCGACAGCAAGTCTCAGAAGCGATCGCTGATGCAAGGCAAAACCGAAAACTGTATGCGGCAGAGTTTCGCATTGTACGGCCCGACGGGACGGTTCGATGGCTGGCAGCGCGAGGCAAGTTCTACTACGCAACGAACGGTAACCCCGAGCGGATGCTCGGCGTGTCGCTAGATATCACAGAACGCAAGTTTGCGGAGGACAAGCTGCGAGAATACGAGAAGGCCGTGGAAGGTTCGGAGGAGATGATTGCGGTTGTGGACCGAGAATATCGTTACCTGATCGCGAATCGTAAGTTCCTGGCCAATCGGAGCATGACGAAAGACCAAGTGGTAGGGCGTTTAGTCCCCGAAGTATTGAACAAGGGGATCTTTGAGACGGTCGTCAAGGAAAGGTTGGATGAGTGTTTCCGAGGTAAAGTCGTCAGGTACGAGATGCGATACACCTACCCTGTGCTTGGCGAAAGGGACTTACTCATCTCGAACTTCCCCATCGAAGGCCCCGGCGGCGTAGATCGCGTGGCTTGCATTTTGCAGGACATCACTGAGCGCAAGCGGGCGGAAGAGGCACTTTCCTCCATGAGCCGTAGAGTGATTGAGGCAGAAGAACGGGAACGCAACCGGATCGCCAGAGACCTTCACGAAGACATCGGTCAGCGTCTTGCTTTATTGGCAATTGGGATCGAACAACTCAAGAACAACCTCCCCAATCAGGCGGTTGAACTTCTCGACCGCATGAACACAGTATGGACCCAAACCTTGGAAATACTAACCGATGTCAAAGCTTCGGCGCACGAATTGTACTCTCCCAGGTTGGAGTATCTCGGCATCGCTGCGGTTATGAGCAGCTTCTGCGCAGAGTTCGGGGAACGGAAGAAAGTAGAGATTGATTTCAGGAACCACGGTCTCCCCAGCCTGGTGCCGCCGGACATTTCTATTTGCCTCTTCCGGGTTCTACAGGAAGCGTTGCACAACGGGGTGAAGCACAGTGGGGTCCAGAAGTTCGAGGTGTACTTGTGGGGTGCGGCGGACGAGATTCATCTGACGGTGAGTGACTCCGGCGCTGGCTTTGACCTTGAAGCTGCAAGGAAAGGCCGAGGGCTCGGTCTGACCAGAATGGAGCAGCGAGTAAAACTGGTGGAGGGAACGTTTTCGATCGATTCACGACCCCAGCCTGGGACTACAATCCACGCCCGTGTGCCTGTCAGTTCGAAAAACGGTGTCATGCATGCAGCCGGGTAAAGAGCACCGGAATCGCGGAGTCCCTACAGTTTGGGGGCGGAACTTATCGGCGGAGGGTGCTGTCTAAGGAAAAGAATCCTACCCCGCCACTCGCATGGCGTCGCTCCCCGAAGTGAGAGGCACGCGGGCGTGGACGGTGGTGCCTCGCTCGGGTTGTGATGCAATTGAGAACGTTCCGTTCACTAGTTTGAGCCGCTCCTCCATGCTGATAAGACCGATCCCTCGGCTCTCCTTTGCGGCTTCCCGGTCAAAACCCAGGCCCGCATCCCTCACCGTCAGATGAATCTCACCAGACACTCCCCACAATCGCACTTCAAAGGATCGAACTCCGCTATGTTTTGCCGAATTGTGCAGGGCTTCCTGCAGAACTCGGAAGAGGCAAAGAGAGATGTCAGGCGACAACGGGCTTGGCAGGCCGTGGGTATTGAAGTCAATTTCCACGTTCTGCTGTTCCCCGAACTCTTTGCAGAATCCCCTTACGGCGGCAGCCAGGCCCAGATATTGCAGCTTTGCTGAGTGCAACTCGTGCGACAAGGATTGGATATCGGTCGCTATCTCGGAGGTCTGCCTCCGTAATTCGCCCATCCGGCTACCGACTTCAAGGCGCAGATTGGGAGGGTTTTGTTGGAGTTGTTCCAGCTCGATGGCCAACAGTGCGAGACGCTGACAAATGTCGTCGTGAAGCTCTCTTGCGATCCGGGTACGCTCCTGCTCTTGTGCCGCAATCAACCGGCGGCTCACGCTTGCCAGGGCCTCTTCCGCCAGTTTTCGCTCGGTGATGTCGATAAACGCCACAACCGCCCCAACAACCTCTTGCCCTCTGCGCTGTGGATACGACCAGAGTTCAGCTGGGAAGCTCGTACCATTCGCCCTCCATAGCACCTCGTCGTCAACGTGGATCCCCTCGCCGGCTCGGATTGCCCGGAAGCTTCGACACTGCTCAACCGGGAACATGGTCCCATCGGCACGAGCGTAATGAATTAGATTATGCATATTCTTGCCGAGCAGTTCGTCCACGCGTTCATATCCCAAGGCGCGAAGGCAAGCAGGGTTGCAGAACGTGCAGCGTTCTTCGAGGTCAATTCCATAGATGCCTTCGCCGGTCGAGTCGAGAAGTAGCCGGAGTTTGTCCTCGCTCTGGCGCAGAGCAAGCTGGCTCTGTGTATGTTCCTCCACAACGACCGCGAGAACCATGAAAGGGGCTGCAACGAAAAGTAGGAATACCTGTATCGACGGCACATTATTAGCTGACTCCGACCCAATGAAGGGACCGCGTCCTTGGACTGCGCCCCAGATTGCCAGAAAGGCCACAGCAATCGCGACACGACTGACACCGGTTGTTCCGAAGCGCAAAGCCGACCAGAGCAAAAAGGGCACGATAGTCAGCACCGGTGCGATGATGGTCGAAGATGAAACAAAACTGTAATATCCCAGAACCGCCAAACCAGCCAGTAGCGCTGACGCTTCAAGGTAGCGGGAAAACGACGCGTGTGCCCATTCCGATCTCTTGTTAACCCACCCCAAAATGGCTGGAATCAGCGTGAGGTATCCTAGCGCCTGTGACAAAAAAGCAATTCGCCAACTTCTCCAATACTCCCCGTGTGTGGTAAGCGCACTGAAAAAAGCTCCGGCCAATGGTGCGAGGAGCACGGCGAAGAAAGCATACTTGGCCAGGGCCTTGACGCTGTCTAGCAGAGGCACACCGCCAAAGCAATAACTGAGACCCAATGCAGCTGTCAGGACTTCTGCTAGATCAGACAGCTGGAAGAAAATGATGGAACGAATCGATATGCCCATGCGCAGATCATAGAACGCAAATGTCACAAGGGCCGCTGCGATTACTATCGGCCAGATTCTGCGGGGAAGGTACAGCAGCGCGGATACCAGGAGAATATTTCCCGGCCAGAGCGGCCAGTCCAACGAGTCCCGTATTACAACCGTCGTCCCTAACTTCGCAGCGAGGTAGGACATGGTGGCCACCAGGCACGCGAGGATCGTAATACGAAACGGGGAGTTCAGATTCGCTGCGTTCCACCATGGGCGACTTTGCATAGAACTCATAGAACCATCAAATCCGGGGCCCCTACGATAGTGGTTCATTATCTGTCCCCCCGGGATCGAGAGTCAATCAATTGACGAAAACAGACGTGGCTGTTGAAAAACTCCTTCCCGCGAAATTCGCCAAAAATCACATTGCGTCAGGATGCCCTACCAACGACTTTCTCAGTGTTTCCTAGACATTTTCCATCCCCCAATTTTCGCTGTTTTGAGGAAAACGGAGTTTTTCAACACCCACAGACCATTCCCCTCAAAACCCCTTGGCATTCCAAAAGGTCACTCCCACGGTTGCACAAACTCACTGATTCTGCAGTCGTCAAATTGCCAGTTCTGAGCCTTCCAGAAAGACTTGCTTGCGGAACCTTGGACGGCGATGTTAGGAGCAGATTTACGGCCCCAGTCAACTGCCGGCTCGGCATATAATTGGCCGATGCGAGGCCAACATGACTCCTTGTGCTGTTTCTCTGCCAGTCACACCCGCGCTCACTCTGGAATGCAAGTTTTGGCTTGAGGACGACTCCTGGGTAGGTATGGCGGAAGGAGTCCCGATTACGATTGTTGCTGGGTCCTTTGCAGGCGCGAAGAAAATGATGGAAGAAAGATTAGCGAGCTATCTCCAAGATCTGTTACGAAGTCGGGCCGCTGCAAGAAGTCAATCGGTAGCGTGATCGATTTCGAATGACCTGATGTTGACGCTCCAGAACATAGGAGGGTGCGATGTGGAAGTGGACTCAGAAAGATGAGAATAGGCCGGCGCCTATGGGTAGCCCCGTGCCTCCCGTGCGTGTTATTCCATCCGAGGAATCTCTGCAGGCGGCGGTTCTGGGGCTGCAATCGGTCGAGGGTTCCGACCCCGATGTCACACGTATCGGGAAGTCGGTCGTGATCAAGGGTAACATCTCCGGAGGTGGGAGCCTCTATTTGGACGGCGAACTTGAAGGTAATGTCGAGCTCAACGGTAGCCTTACTGTCGGGCCTGAGGGACGTGTCCGCGCCAACTTGCAAGCTCGTAGCATCGAGGTGCAAGGCCGAGTAGAAGGAGACCTGTACGGCCTCGAGCACACTAAGTTGAAGAAATCGGCCACCGTTGTGGGTGACATCTATACACCTCGCATCGCCATCGAAGATGGTACGTCCTTGACGGGAAGCGTGCACGCCAACAAGGACATTTCGCGTCCCCAGACAAAGAAGACGCCGCAGCGTGAAGTAGCTTAGTGTCACGTGCCTAGCGCCTAAGAACGTAGCTGTAGGAGTGGATTCGGCGCAGTAGATCATCGGTACGCTCCGCACTCTTTTTGATCCGCGAAAAGCGGGTCGCCCCTAACGGCAGGAGCAATTCGGCGAGGCTCAGACGATTTCCGTGCGGACTGGCAGTTTTGCCAGTTGCATAAATTCGCCAGTTCGCAGGACTGTGTCTAGGTGAAGGACTTGAAACCTTCCGGTGTGGGATCAGCCTCCGCACCCTCGCGTTGCATATGGAAACCAGTGCGCCTAAACGGAACCACAGCCAACCCAGAGAGCTAACGCTCGCATCGGATAATGCGCGGCGGGCGGGCAGGATTGCGCGGTTGCCGCCCAACGGCAGCCGAACTACCTCTGGGAGCAGAAAGCCCGCCTTAGCCGCATTAGCGCTTCGCTGGACGTTCGCCCTTGCCCCAACCCTACCCCACCCACCGATCATGTATCCTGAGCCACGCTGAACGCTAGCGCGGGCCATCCTACGCGATGCTTCGAGAGCGAACGATTAACGAAAGTCATTCCGGAGGCTCAAGCGATGCCCCCGGGGGACCCACCCCGGCCACCCCGCCAGCCGCGCGCGTAACCCCACAACCAACTCAAAACTCCAAAAAGGGATTTTTGCGCTGCCCCGGGCCGTGCTTTACACGGTCCTTGGTCGGCTTCTGGGCCTGCTCCAGCCGCATCTTGAGCAACCAGCATTCTTCGTGGATGGCATTGCCGTTCTCATCAATCGTCGCTGCTTCAACCTCCACGGGTTTATTGCAGATGCTGCAGAGTGGTACTCGCAGTTTGCGGATAAATTTCAGGAATTTTGCCATTGGGTAGCCTCCGAAAAGAAATCATCGGATCGCACAAGAGACCGGGGGGCCGCAGGGCACGGCGGAGAGATGTGTAAAGGGACTGCTCATAGTTTAACAAGTTCGGGGAAAAAGTGTTGCGCGCATTTTTAGGGCCTGCGATGGTCACGATGATGGCGCAAGACACAATCGAGGAACTAACGCGAGAGGATTTAGGCGATTTGCGGGAGTGCATCGAGCAACGCTTGGTTTTCAGTGACCAATCGCGGCCCGTGCGGCTCCCGTGGTATGAGTCGCTGGAATGGTGTGAGTGGTAGGACGTAGAGATTTTGCAGGCGTGGGTAACTTTGAACGCAGCGGTTCTCGACAAGGACTACAAGGGGATTTCAATACCCACGGCGCATGGGCGGGAACCTAGTTCCCCGGCGTGTGGCTGATAGTTTGGCCGCTTCCCGGGGGCCAGCATTCCTACGGCATTCGCTGTATTGTCTTTTCACCAGGCTCGCGGTATTTTCTCTGTCGACGAAACTCACAACTGCATCGGGCGATCATGGGTTTAGCGTCGGGCTTTCCCCCCGATATTCGGACCCTCACGATCGCCCTCCTTCTTAAGTTGAACCAAAATCCATGTTCGGTAGCAAACATACAAGGCTTATCGCTCGCTAGCAGCGCGAGGATAAGTGGGCCTCAGCACTCGGGGGAGGGTTGAGGCCCAAACTTTTGTGGGTGCGGGTGTGCCGCATTGTAGCTCTGCACCATGCGAGCCCGAATTAAAATGGTCGGGTCATGCCAAGCTCGCGGAAAATCAATCTTGAAAAAGTGCGGGCATCGCTCGATGCGGTATGCCCGAAATGTGGAAAGGTGATTACGCCCGCGGAAGTGCGACGTATCGACTTTGAGCATATCGAGTGTCCGGTGTGCGGAGAGCGGTTTGCGCCGCGTCCTGTGAAGCATGAAGCGGATTGTTGAACCTCCCCTTTGAGGTTTCTGGGAAACCGCTATTGACATAGCCAAACTAATAAGAGTAACGTGCTTGGCGTAACACCTTCCCCCCCAGTTGGGTCCCCAGCAAGACCGTTTCTATTCTCTAAGGAGAATAATTTATGCACGACAAACGCAGATTCGCTCTCTGTGCGTTGCTGATTTCGCTGGTTGCGACGCTCGCACGTGCGCAGGTTTATTCAATCACCGATTTGGGATTACTCTCTCCGACAGCGATTAACATCTGGGGGCAGGTTGTCGGTAATCTCAATGGACAGGCCTTCATCTGGACGCGATCCGCAGGCCCAAAGGGATTGGGTACATTGGCTGGCGGCACATCCAGTTACGCTACAAGCATAAACGATCTTGGAGTCGTTACGGGTACTGCTGACGGAACCGGCACAGTGATCTCCACGTTCCCTTCTATCCCAAATCAACAATGTAGCGATCTCACTCAGCCCTTCGTTTGGACACAGAGAAATAATATGCAGGGCTTGGGTGCTGTCGCTCCTCCCTTTAGCGACGAGGACCTCGGTTACCAGCGCTGGTGCGAAGGTCTTTTGTTCCATGGCACTGCCATCAATGCTCTTCCACCTCAGGTAGTTGGATTTGTCGAAATTTATGGCACCTTTCAATGGGCTTTCCTCTGGACACCTACAGCTGGCTTGAGCGTATTCGGGGGTAGTTGTCCAACCACCTTTGTCAATGCAATTAGCAATGCCGGCCAAATAGTTGGTCAAAATAGCGAATACCTGTTTTCCATTTTTCTTGAGCATGCGACGTCATGGAAGAATGGCGTCGCCACGGATTTAGGAACGTTAGGTGGTACAGCGGATGAGGGCTACCCGTTTGGCTACAGTAGTTCGGCGAATGGAGTTAACGACCTGGGGCAGATTGTGGGCTGGTCCACCACCGCTCCCATTTTTGAGAACTTTGTTGGCTGGACTGGGTCGTCCCCTATACACGCGATCCTGTGGCCGACAAGTGGAGGAATGAGCGATTTGGGGACTCTCCCGGGTGACGAATTTAGCGCCGCATCGAAAATAAATTTCTTTGGGCAGGCTATCGGCATTTCGGGAAATACGGCTGCTTATGACTCGTTTGATCAGCGTGACGAAGTGATAGGCCGTCCCTTCGTCTGGACCCAGCGCAGCGGAATGCAAGATCTAAACACTTTAATCTCTGCTAACTCAGGTGCTTAACTCGACAACCGGAATCAACATCTGGGGGCAAATCGTCGGATCGGGCATCCTGAACGGGCAGAGCCACGGTTTTCTGCTGACACCTAGGAAGTTGTGAGAAGCAGGCGTCGCTTGGAAAGACCTCGCTGCGAAAGTGTAACCGGAATGTAACTCACCGAGGTAAACCGAGAGGCACGGAGAAGCACTTAGCGCAACCCGCCCGTTTTCGGCCAGTGAGACCACGCCCTTTATGGTGCAATGAGTTGCGAAAAAAGCGGGCCGTTATGGCGCGGGATTCGAAGGGCAATGTCTGGCGGTGAGCAACATGTCCCCTGATCATCGCCCAAGCCATGGGCGAAGTACCCGAAAGGCACCGGTTTGATAACACGATCCGCCCCGATGGCACCCCAGGATTTTCCAGTGCCAGTTGGATACGGCGTTCGCCGAAAATCCGGCCCGCCCCACCTCGACTTGGGGCGGCCGGTTCGGGCTTCCACCGTCATCTATGGAGTGGCGGCTCCGGTGAAGCCGCCGGGCATGGGCAAGGTGCTGAAGTATTGACGAATCCGCTGAACAGGAGAAAGGGCGCCGATCTGGAGTTCCTGATTTCGAGAACTCACATCTGGCCCCGCCATGTCGATTAAGGTGAAATTGGCCAAACAAGACAATAAATGAGGAGGCGCGAAATGGCCCGAAATGCAGAATCAGAAAGACTCCAAGAGGCAAACACGCTTAAGACCCTCAGATTCCAACGGGAAGCCCCCGGCAAGAAAGCCTGGAGAAAGTGGGGACCTTACCTTAGCGAGCGGCAATGGGGGACGGTTCGCGAGGACTACAGCCAGGACGGAAATGCCTGGGACTACTTTAGCCATGACCAGGCCCGCTCCCGCGCCTATCACTGGGGCGAGGATGGCTTGGCCGGCGTCAGCGATTGGAACCAGTTGCTGTGCTTCAGCGTAGGTCTGTGGAACAACAAGGATCCGATACTGAAGGAGCGCCTGTTTGGGTTGACCAACAGCGAGAGCAATCACGGCGAGGATGTCAAAGAGTATTACTTCTACCTCGATAGCACGCCCACGCACTCCTACATGAAGTACCTGTACAAGTATCCGCAGACCGCGTTTCCCTACAACGATCTGATCGAGACGAGCAAGAGGCGCAATCGTGGCGACATGGAATATGAGCTGCTGGATACAGGTATCTTTAATGGCGATCGCTACTTTGACGTTTTTGTCGAGTATGCCAAGCATTCGCCGGAGGACATCCTGATCCAGATCAGCGTCAGTAATCGCGGTCCTGAGCCAGCCACAGTGCACGTCCTCCCGACACTATGGTTTCGCAACACCTGGACCTGGTGGCCAGGTACCCCGAAGCCGTCACTGAAGCAGGTCTCTGGACAGAAGGGTGCTAAGGCTGTTGCGGCGTCACACGCCGATCTGGGGGAGCGCTATCTGTACTGCGAGGGAGATGTCCCACTACTGTTCACAGAGAACGAGACGAACAACGAGCGGATTTTCGGCACGCCTAACGCGTCTCCCTATGTTAAAGACGGAATCAACAACTACGTAGTTAACGGACGTCAAGATGCAGTCAATCCTGAAAAGACGGGAACTAAATCTACGGCACATTACGAGTTGCAAGTAAGAGCAGGACAGACAGCCACCATCTGTTTGCGGCTAAGCAATGCGGCACCGGACGCCATCGGCGATCCCTTCAAGGACTTCTCGGAGATCATGCAGGCACGCCAGCACGAGGCCGATGAGTTCTACAAGTCCATAACTCCAACCCGCATCAGCGAAGATGAGGCCCGAGTCATGCGCCAGGCACTCGCCGGGATGCTCTGGAGCAAGCAGTATTTCTTCTTCGACGTGGACAAATGGCTGCAGGAACACGGTGTCGATGCTATTAAGCCCGGCAAACGTCTCATGCGGAACAGCGAATGGTTCCACATGGTGAACCAGCATATCATCTCCATGCCGGACAAGTGGGAGTATCCGTGGTACGCCGCCTGGGACCTCGCGTTCCACACCATCGCTCTCTCCACGGTCGATGTGGAGTTCGCCAAACAACAGCTCGACCTGATGCTGCAGTCGTTCTTCCTCCATCCGACCGGTCAAATCCCGGCCTACGAGTGGAACTTCAGCGACGTCAATCCGCCAGTACATGCCTGGGCGACGATCTTCCTTTACCGGACGGAGCAGGCCCTTAAAGGGGAAGGCGACCTCGAGTTCCTCAGGCGGTCGTTTGCGAAGCTGACCCTGAATTTCAGTTGGTGGGTGAACCGCAAAGACCGGCTTGGCAAGAACCTGTTTGAAGGCGGCTTCCTCGGGCTAGACAACATCGGCGTCTTCGACCGCAGCGCAGCCCTGCCGACCGGCGGTAGTCTTGAACAGGCTGATGGCACCGCGTGGGTCTCCATGTTCGCTCAGAACATGCTGGAGATCGCCGTCGAGCTGGCAGCTCACGACAGCTTTTACGAAGACCTGGTCCTGAAGTTTGCTGAGCATTTCATGTGGATCGCGCTCGCCATGAATCAGACCGGGCCAGAGGGTATGTGGGACGAGGAGGATGGTTTCTACTACGACGTCCTGCGCCTCCCCGACGGCAGCGCCAGGCGGCTCAAGGTTCGCTCCATGGTGGGTCTGCTGCCCTTGTGCGCCACCACCGTGATCGAGCCGTGGCAGGCCGAACGAGTACCGCGAGTGAGGGAGATGTTGAGGGAACGGTTGGAACGTATGCCCGAACTGCGCAACAGCATTCATGCAACCGGGCACGGCCATTTGGGGTATGCTGGACGCGGCATTGCTGCGCTGGTGAATGAGGACAGGTTGCGCCGGATTCTGACGCGCATGCTGGACGAAAACGAATTCCTCAGTCCTTACGGCATCCGGGCACTCTCCCGGTACCATGACCAGCATCCGTTTGTCGTCCATGTAGAAGGACAGGAATACCGGGTAAATTATCTCCCGGCGGAATCCGACACCGGCATGTTCGGTGGAAACTCTAATTGGCGCGGCCCGGTTTGGATGCCAGTGAACGCGCTGCTGATCCGTGCCCTGTCGTCCTTTTACCTTTATTACGGCGACAACTTCAAGATTGAGTGTCCAACGGGCTCGGGCAACCGCATGAATCTGTTCGAGGTGGCCCGGGAAATTGCCAGGCGGTTGACAGGGATCTTCCTGCGGGACAAGTCTGGCCGGCGGCCGGTATACGGAGGAACCGAGAAATTCCAGAACGATCCTCACTGGAAGGATTACATTCTGTTCTACGAGTACTTCCATGGAGATAACGGCGCTGGATTGGGAGCGAGCCATCAAACTGGCTGGACCGGGATCGTCGCCAAACTGATCGAGCTTTTTGGCCGGCTCGACGGAGCTCAGTTACTCGATGCGGGTAAAGCGGGCGCGTTTGCCAGAAGTGAACCGGCACGGAATAAGCAGCTTGCGTGACCGATGGCGTCACGTACTACCACCGGTCCAACGAGGAGGATGAGTGGCGTAAAAGGCGCAGACCTACGGGTAAGTTCCGGGCGTCGTGAATGTGATGCGGAACCGTGTCGGCTGTCGTTCGGCGTGATGAGAATGTTTAGGTGTCCTCAGGCTTTTCTTAGTAAGCGTGTAAGCCCGACCAAAATTACGGCGCCAATAAATGCCACAATGATGGAGCCGATCATGCCGCCGCTCGCCCCGATTCCTAACAGCCCGAAGACCCAGCCGCCCAAGACCCCGCCGAGGATGCCGAGAATGATGTCGACCACCACGCCGTAGCCACCGTCCCTTCATCACTTGACCAGCAAGCCAACCTGCGATGAGTCCAACCACAATCCATGCGACAAGTCCCTTGACGAGCCTCCTTGAGTCCGCTTTAAGCGGGCCTGACTGGAAATGTACACCTCGTCCCGTCAATCCTGAACCGCTAACAATCTTAGGCTGAAGGTTTTCCGTTACAAACTAGCAAAAGTGGCAGGTTTCTCCCGGCTAGGCCGATGGTAGAATTGGGCTCCCACTTCGGACACTCAGCGCAGCGGTCCTTATGCCGTGGCCTGCTGCGATTTTACACACCCGATGACCGCATCTGGATGAATCCCAAAGAAGATTCACCTGGGCGCGAAACCCTCCAGGCGATTCCAACCTTATCGCAAAGGAGCAGATTAAGCCTCTTACTCCAAGCCAAAAGCAGGATCTTGCCGCGCATTGTACGCCCACCTTGTGTCTCGTCCAGGGATCCAAGCAGCCTTCTTCTGGACATGCGATTGGGGATCCCGCTCCCCTTCACGGGGGAGTTCGAAGTAGTAACCCTGATCGCGGTTGACCGACGAGATGCATGGGTCGGACTGAGTTCCTGACCTGGAAAACGATTACGAGCGAGCCTACGGTTGGAAAGGCAACATTTCAACGAGAGCGAAATGGCGCTCTGCTTTGAGTGCATGCAGTCGTGCGCTCGAAAAGTGCTTGACACGGGCCGACATTGTTAGAGCGGCGATTTTTCGCCAACAATCCTTATGGATCCTCGCAAACTCCACGGCTTTCATTGACGTGCCGGTTTCACAGAGGTAAGATTCCGAGAATCGGCGTTGCGACCATCGGATCTCCAAGGAGGACTTGTCAGAGTTGACATTCTTCCTTTTCAGCCCCAGAAGCACACCGTGTCGTGCGCCGTGGGCATGGCGACCCATTTAATTAACATGCCTACTACTAGCACTGTTGACGCCCGCCACTTACCCAAGATGGCCTATGGCGAGATTGTCAGCTTCGCCTACGACACGTTCTGCAGCGACAAAGTGCGGTTTGCTCTCACAGCATTAGGGATGGTCGTCGGGACGGCTTCGCTTATTCTCGTGGTCACAATCGCCATGACGGGAAAGAAGTACGTTTTGGATCAGATTCAGGGTATCGGCGTGAACATGATCGTAGCTGAATACCAAGGTGGAGACCACGGGCGCGATTTTTTGACCATCGATGACATGGACGCTGTATTACGGCAAGTGCCGGGCATCGTGGCTGCTTCTCCGGTGGTTCCGCTCGCTGACCGAATCCCTATTGGCCTTAACCAGGAGCGTGATCTCGACGTGCTGGGCGTGTTCCCCGAATACATCACAGTGCGTAATTTGGTGGTTCTTTCCGGAAGGTTTTTCGATGGCCAAGACGAGCAGGCACACAACAAAGTTGGCGTAATCACGCAAAAACTCGCCGAGCAAGTCTACGGGTCGGCGGATGCTGCGGTAGGGAAGGTTGTGAAACTGAGTGGTTTGCCTTTCACGATCATCGGGACTTTCAGAGAGCGGGTGGACACCTTTGGGCGGTCAGAGGTGACCAACAACTCCATGGTGATTCCCTACACCGTCACGCGGTATTTCACTAACTCGCCTGAGGTACGACAGCTCTATTTCTCAGCCGCCGAACCGTCCATTGTGATCCCGGTCACCGGAAAAATCCGAAAAGTTATCCAGTCCCGCCATCGGTCGGAGTCGTCCTATTTCGTGCAGAATCTTACGAAGGTGGTCGCAATGGCGGAGCGGACCGCTAACGCACTCACCTTGGTGTTGCTGCTCATCGCAACGGTGACGCTCCTCGTGAGTGGCATAGGAATCATGAATATAATGTTGGCGACGGTAAGTTCACGCATTACCGAGATTGGCATACGCAAAGCAATCGGCGCGACCAATCGTGATATCCGTTTTCAATTCTTGTCGGAAGCGATCCTGATCTCTCTCATTGGAGGCTCTGCTGGAGTAATCTTCGGACTGGCATTGCCGTTATCGGTGCGCATCTTTACCGAATACAGGCTCCCCATTTCAGCACTGTCTGTTGTTGTGGCGATCGTAGTCTCGTGCTCAGTCGGTATTCTTTTCGGAACCGCTCCGGCTACGTTTGCGACCCGGTTGGATCCAGTGGAGAGCATGCGCCATGAGTAATCCTGAGCTGCCTGCAGGTGCTCTGCAAAGAGGAAAGCCGGTGATTCCGAACGCGCGAGCCATAACACTTTCACTAACCTTTCTGATC
>Ga0210401_10004114_pt1 | contig 15256 bp, 20 predicted proteins | sample IncBWH32MmetaG_FD_150866 | JGI IMG/M metagenome (GOLD analysis project Ga0210401, IMG submission 150866) | Forest soil microbial communities from Barre Woods Harvard Forest LTER site, Petersham, Massachusetts, United States - Inc-BW-H-32-M | ecosystem: Environmental > Terrestrial > Soil >... | reverse complement strand
GCGGTGATCTGTCCAATCAGAAGCGTCTTTTGCAGGACCTGCGACGTGTTGGCTTGGCTGGGGTCCATCTCGACGTATACGCCAGGGACCCTGTTAGAGCTTGGATAGTATGTGAAGTTGATTCCCATCGTCATTCCCTCCCGACGCGGCGCGACTCGTCAGGCGCAGCCGGCGCTTCATTGGTCACATCGCCGTCCCGCAGGCGGCGCAGCCAGAACGAGTCACCGTCTGGAACCTCGCGGCCCTCATCCGGTAACAGTTGGAAGTTTCTCGGATCACGCACGGCGCGGCCCGCAACTGGGTAGACCTTCATGTATGCCTCCATTCATTTAGTCTCATCGCACGCGCCTCGCTCCAATGAAGCCGAACGCGCTATTCCCCGCCACGGTAAAGGTGGAAAGCGCGTTCAGATAAACCATCGTCGGCGATGCCAGACTCAGGCGGCTGGTAGGAACCGGGAAAATCGGGAATACCGCACCGGGCACAAAGGCCGGTTGAAAAAGCCGGAACAGCGCACCCGATGATATGCTTGGCAGGGTCGCAGACACGGTGCTGATGCCGCCGGCACTGCTGGTGATCGAGGTCGTGGCAGCAGGAGCAAAGCCGACCGCGCCGCTAATATCCCAGTCGCCTGCGGTTAGCTGAAGGCCGTATATCATCATCGTCACAGCCGTCGTCATCGGTATTGCCGCCAGTGACGCGATATAGCCAGAGAGGAACTCGCCAACCTGACCGGGCGGCGCATTGTCATTGGTGGTGGTGCCTGCCAGGGGCATGAACGGACCAGCGGCTTGCAGGGCCTCGATTTCACGCTTTGCCGCTGCAAAGTTGGCGCGCACGTCAGCGGTCAATGCCGCTCCTGCTACCGGCTTGGTCGGATCAATGGCGCTTGTCATCAGCATGCATCCAGGTTGGTCAGCTTGACGACCGCAGCCGGATCGGGATGGTCTTCCAGCGGCGCAAGGTGAATGTCCACGTCGATTTCACGGATAGGCACGCCAACCGGCTGCACACCATCTGCATCGGTGATCTGCCAGTCGATGTTAAATTCCCACTGATACCAGAGGCGCGCACGGTCCAGGTCCAGGTATCGCGCGCCGGCAAATGACGCGCCGCGCACCATGCGGCAATCCCCGATCACCATGTTCAGGCACGAGGCGAATATCTGCGCTTCGATTTCCTCAAAGTTCATGGTGGGTGCCTGCCCGCGCCGGTCAGTCTGCGCGTCAAGTTCCACGGCGATGCCGATGCCCTTGTGCAGTGTCTGAATCAGCCCGGTCCATACCTGATTGGCGTCAGCCTCCTGGCCAAGCGGCAGGACATAGGCAGCCGGCAATGGCATCGAGGTATTGTAGTTGCGCAGGCCCGCATAGAACTCGGCAGCACCAGCCACGCGCCCGCCGAAGATGGGTGCATTCGCGCGCAACTGGGAAATGAACGCAGCCATGATCATGCGCCGATTGCCATCTGCCAGCGATATTCCCGCACTATCGCGGGACGCATTTCCGTGACGTATTGCCGTCTCGCGCCCTCTGACATGACACGGCAGGCGGTCAGCATCAGGGGGAACTTATCCCGCATCACCCGATCCAGCAGGCGGTCGTCAATGAACGAGTCGCGCATTCACTTGGTCTGCTTCCAGGTCAGTGCTTTGGACAGTGCCAAGTGCACGCGGCGGTCCAGTTCGGTGTGCTCCTGCTCCATCACCCGATCCAGGAAGGGGCGCGGCTCCATCTCACGCCGCTCGCCGCGCTGCTTGGCGCGGGCCTTGCGCACGGTGCGGCCCAGGCTGCGGTGCTGACGCTTGCCGCCACCTGCGCCGCCATAGGCACCCACCTCCAGGAACAGCGCGTAAAACTGCCGCGCACGCACCGCGAAGCCTTCACCGGATGGATACACGAAGGTCTTGAGTGATCCGCGCAGCGTGCTTGTTGGTGCCGCTGGCGGCTGCCCTGGTGAACTGGCGCGGTATGGCGGCGCGGCTGGGCGGTATCTGGTGGCTGGGTGCGCGCCGTAGTGTCTGCCGCCGCCGTCGCCCTTGTTGATCAGGCGCGCCGTCTTGTTCTTCACGTCATTGCCGGCTGACCGCATCAACTTGGTAAGCTCGCGCTTGTCCAGCATCACCTGACCCCAGCTTGAAACGGTCAGCTTAAGGTCACTCACCCCTGCGATACCTTCACCGCGAAGTCAGCGGCGGGATCGGACCACCATGCGCCGGCTTGCCCAGGATCAACATTAGGAAGTGAGATGATCACAGTATCGGCGTAGACGTTCACGGTCCCTCCATCGAGGGTGATGTTGCCGCGCGTGGTGCCTGTGCCGGTTTGCACGCTGATATCACCAGATTGATTGCCGGCATTGCCGCTGTAAATCTGGATGTTGCCGCTGCTGTCACTCTGGCTCGCGCCGGAATAGATCAGGAGAATCCCCGTCGCGCCTTGCTGCGAGTCGCCAGAATAGAAATAGACAGCGCCGCTGTGTCCCTGCTGTGCATTGCCTGTGCCCATGCCAACGTCGGCAGTGTTGGTCGGACCTGGACCATCGGAAGAATAGACCCACGCGCCACCGATGCCGGTAGACATGATGTTGACGGCAGGTCCGGTCACGTTCGACAGCAAGCTCTGATCGTCACTTAGGTTCAGCGCGTCAATCGTCAGCGCGCCGGCAAGCTGCGCATCACCAGTATTGCGGTCGATGCTGAATGCCTGCCCTTGGTAGTTCCCGGCAGTGTCATACCGTGCGAAGCTCAATGCGGTCTGACCGAACTGCAATTGCCACGCCCAGACGCCATCATATTGAACCTCTAAAGCGGACAGACCTGATGCCGCGCTGATCATCCGCATATTCGCGGAAGTCGGCGGGATAGCCTGGGTGCCATCCAGGATCAGCACCGCAGGCGCGGACCCCATGCGCGGCGGCACAAGCCGCAAGGTGCCGGCCATGGTGCCGCCTGACAGCGGGAACGCATAGCCGATCAGGTAATTTTCAACGAACTGGTAGGTTGCCGCGTCCAGTGGTCCGGTCGGATCGGCTGCCAGGGTCAGCACCCCCAGCATTGTGCCGCCAGCCAGCGGCAACCATTCCGCAGCATCCATGGCGTCCTGGAGCGCACTGATCTCGTCAGCGGCTGCCTGGAAGTTGGCGCGCATATCTGCGGTGTATGCGTTCGGGCTGGCCGGCTTGGTGGCGTCGATGTTGCTGCTCATTGCCAGACTGTGTCCCAGGAGGTGCTTCCGCCGTCCCACACCACGTTGCTGTATGGTTCCGTCAGCAGCGCGTTGCGCGTTGCGTCACTGTCATCCGGCGTGGTCCTGCTGCGCTCTAATTCGCATTCCAACTGGAGGAACCGCTTGCGGCCCGCAATCTCCAGGGACCGGCGCACGCGGTAGACCTCACTGCGCAGGCTGCCATCTGGACGCTGCGTGGTCCGAACCACGACCTCGATTGTGGCTGGGTAGTCCTGCCAGCGGATGTAGACCATGTGCGTGACCGGCGCATCGACCTGGGTGCTCTGGTAGAAGGTGCCCGGTCGCGTGCCCTGGATGTCAGCGTGCACTGTTGCCAGCGGCACAAGGTTCTCGGTCAGTGCCAAGTCATCAGCAGGAGACTGGTCGCGCCGGTATAGCGTCACCAGCCAGCGCAGCGAGCCTATGGATGCCGCCAGGGAGCCAGACGGGTTATCCGGCATGGTTCAGCCAGCAAACGTCCAGAGGCGATAGGGATCGAGCAGGCGGTAGAATGCCGGTGGCATTTCCGCCGTCACATCACCCCGGTTTTCGTAGTAGTGCGCGGTGCCCACCATGATCGCAATGCGGATCGGCATGGGCACGGCATCAGGGTCGCCGTCGTCATATCCCGCCGTATAGTCAATGATCATGGACTGCTGCGGGATGCGCGGCAGAAGCTGCGGCTTCACCGCAACGTATCCAGGTTCCACGCCCAGGTTCAGGCTGTAGTCGTCAGTGTCCGCAACCTGCATATCATCCAGCGGCCCCCAGGTGATCTGCTCCACCGACTGGCAGGGCGCGCGGGGAAGCTCAATCGGTCGTTTGACCAGAGGTGGCCAATTGAGCGGGAACACGATCAGCGATTGCGGGACAAGCGGCGTGGCGGTTGGCGGCGGTGCCCAGGTGATGGCGAATTGCAGCTTCTGCGTGAACAGCGCGCGGTTTAGGAAGGCTTCAGCCTCCACCCGCGCACTGGTCACATACATGGCCACAAGGTCGTCATCGTAATCCGCGTCGATGCGGCAGTGCTTGCGCGCAAGGTCAGTCGTGACCGGCTCACTTGATGGTGCCTCGATCACGCGCAGCGCGGCATACATGCTACTTCTTCACGATGCCGGCTGGTGCTGTCTGACGCTCGGGGTTGACCGTCGGACCAGTTGGCACCAGGAGGTGCAGCGGTTGCGCAAGCCGCTTGGCGGCAAGGTCCTGCGCGGCTGCCATGGGAACCGCGATGATTTCACCAGCATTGTAGTGCTGAAAGCGCCGCATGGTCCGCATGCTGACGAGCGTGCCGTTGGTATACGAGTCACTCATTGGTCAGTCCTTCACTGGATGACAACGCCATTCGATGGCGGCGCGGCGGTCGATCCTGCGGCGTTGGTGGCGGTCACGATGCAGGTCCCGGTCAGTCCCACGTCAGCAACCTGCGTTGCATAGGTGGGTGAGTTCGTCCCGACGTTCACGCCGGCAACGCGCCACTGGTAGGCATAGCTGGTCGGCGTGCCGGTCCAGTTTCCCATCGTGCAGGTCAGGTTGCCCCCAACCTGCTGCACGGCGGGCACTGAGACGTTGGATGGCGGTGAAAGGATCACGCCCTTGTCGGCCAGGACCTGCTTCTCGCCAGCCGTGAAGCTCGCAACTTCACCTGGATTGTAGCTTGCCCAGTGCTGGCTGAACGTCACGACCTGATCGCGTTGCGGGATGCCTTCCACTGCCATCGCATACATGTTGCGACTCCTTATGCCGGATCGGTCAGTGTTGGCGGCGGGTTCGCGCCGGTCGCCAGGGCCGGTCTGATCGCCGCAGCCTGTGACCACGTGGGGTTAAGCGGCTGGGTAGTCCACGGTGCCCCAGGCGAGCCAGGAACGCCGGCAAATGCCCAGTCCTGCGTCAGCAGCACCACCAGACTCTGGAGGTGCCGCATGTTGCAGTCGTGTTCAGATATGACCCTGAACAATGACTGATCACGCTGGAAGGCCGACACCATGTTGGTTCCGTCATTGTAGGCAGCCACGTCTGACGCATCGACCACCACGTTATACGTGTCTGCAATTACAAAGTCGGCCATGTCGCAAAAGTAGATTTCGGACGCCTTGGTGTTGGCACCCATCACAAGGTTCGTGGGTATCTGCTGGGTCAGGCGGATCGGGTAGCCTTCCCACATGCCCCTTTCGATTTCATCCTTCCAGTAGAAGCCGCCCACCTGATCGCGCGCCAGACTGATGAAGCGGGCAATCGTGGGTGCCATAATCCAGGTCGGGCGGATCATGCGCGACATGCCATTCTGAAGCGCCAGGATGGCAGCAGATGCGCCAGACAGGATTGCCGTCAGTTGATCACCAGGGGCCGGCGTTGCCGGCATGGCAGTCACGGTGATCAGGTTAGATGCCTGGACCAGATGGCGCAGCCCGACCGGCCCCTTGTCTGTTCCGTCACCACGGATGAAAGCAAGGTCTTCGCGGCGTGCAATGGTCTGCACCAGATCATCCCGCACGATTTCCTCCACGCCGATAGGCGAGCGGCGTATCAGGTCATTGCTGACGGGAACCATGGCGGTCAGTTTCTTGGCAACGAAGTTGACATCATCGAACCGCTCTTGGCTGATGCTGATGTCGTCAAGCTCGTTCTGGTAAGCAGCGGTTGCGCCGCCGGCCAGACGCGGGATGGTGAGGTTGCCCATCGGCATTCCCACCTCCATCGGGTTCGCGCCCCGAACCGCAGTCATGGCGCGCAGTAGCTCGATCAGGTCTGCCATGAAATCCTGCGGGATCAGCGCGCCACCTTCGCCGGTCACGCCAGAGTTCAGCGCGCGGGCAACGATGTCATCCCCGAACCTGTTGGTGACGAACTCTGCTGCCTTCTCCATCGAGACGTGATGGAAGCGGGCATGCAGCAGGCCCAGCACGTAACGCGCTGCCTTGACGCCGCGCTTGTCCTTCAGGCGCGAGTCAGGGTCAGGCTTGGCACGCGCCGGCACTGTGGTTGTCCGCACGCGGAAGCCTGCGCCGTGCTGCAAGGTCTTGTCGTCATCATCCCCGCCCTCGCCGTCGTCAGCGTCCTGTGCACCTTCAGCGGCTGCCTGCATGGCTGCGGCAACGCGCTGGAGGCGTTGATCGATGGCTGCCAGGGCAGAAGACAACTGATCGAACGTGGTGCTTTGCTCATCATCCAGCGGCTTGTCATCATCTTCAGCCTTCACGATCTCGCCCATCTTGGCGACAATCTCAGACCGCCGACGCTTCAGTTCGCGGTGTTTCTCACTCAGGGTGGCCATTGTTCATATCCTTTGTGCAGCGCGTTCCCGCGCAGTGATTGGTGGACGGCGCGCAGCCCTAGACATCGGTTGCCAGGGCAAGTTGGAACGCGCGTCGGCGGCGCATTCGTGCTCTTGTTTGTTCTTCATTGTAGGCAGTGAGTTCTTCACCAGTGACTGGTGGAGTATCCGACGCGACTGCCGTGCCTTCACCCGGCCCTGGCGCATCAATCAGCGCCTCGGGGTTGGCTGGCACGGTGACAATGGATAGCTCGACTAGTTCCTGTTCCTCGAAGTCGATGCCTGGGAACCAATCATCCGCGCCGCGTGCTGCATCGCGCGTGTAGTCCCATTTGACAGGTCTAAAGCCCACACTGGTCGCGGCAATGAAGCCGCCGCGCGCCAGCCGGTAGACCGACTCCGCGAACTGCCCACCTTCCGGCGTGTCCTGCGGGATGAACTCCACTGACGCTTTCAACGCGCCATCTTCAACCTTCACATCGAACGCGCGCCCGATGGGCAGGCGTGACGCATCATGCCCCCACAGCACGACGGGATTTTGTTTGTAGTTCTTCAGGTCCCAGCCGGCGACGGCGATCTTGTCCTGCTCGCGGTCCACGGCATCCGTGCTGATGGTGAAGCGCAGGGCGCGCAGGTCCCCGGTCATCTGTTCCGCCGCGCCGATGATCTGCTTGCGGATGCCAATGGCGGCGCGCGTCACGTTGCGGCCCCTGTTCAGTGACTTAAAATGCGTTGCGCTGACGATCATCATGCGGCACCTCCAGGTTGCGGCTGCGGCGCGGCGGCAGTGGGTGCATTGCTTGCCTCGGATGGAGCGGCGGCGGTTGGCGGCTGATCAGTGGGCAAGGCGGTGTTCAGCGGCACGCGGTATTCATCACCATGCCCATCATCAATCGGGTTCAAGTTCTCCCTGGCGCGGACCTCGTTGCGTGACAGCCAGCCATTGAGCGTGCCGATCTGATACGCCTGGAATCTGGTCAGCAGGTCCCCGCGCGTCATGTCATCAAAATCGAACTTGCATTCCAGGGTCATGCGCTCGTCATCGAACAGCAGATGATGATCGAACAACTGTTCCAGCGAGCGCGTGGTGGGCTTCAACGCGCTGTCAACATACTGCTGATTCTGCTGCTCGATGTTATTGAGCGTTGCCTTGTCAAGTTCCCCCAGGCGGTGCGGCGGCACGCCATACAGCCGGCAGATGTCGATCACCTGGAAGCGGCGCGTTTCTAAAAACTGCGCTTCCTCATTGGTGATCGCCACCTTGTCGAACTTCATGCCTTCCTCCAGCACCGCAGCCTTATGGGCGTTTTGCACGCCGGCATGTGTCTCACGCCACGAATTGGCGATGCGGTCTGCGGCTTCCTTGGACAGCTTGCCGGGATGACTGATCACGCCCCCGACTTGCCCGCCCTGGCGGAACAGGATGCCGCCGTGCTGCTGCGTGGCCAGCGCCAGCCCAATGACATCCTGCGCAATGGCAATGGGCGAGACGCCGACATACCCATCCATGCTGATGTTCTTAATGTGGATCATGTCATCAGGTGGCACGATCAAGCCGTAACCAAGCCGGCGTGAATTGATCCGATACCAGAGTTCCCCGTCGTCAGTCAGCATGATCGTGCAACGGTCAGGAGCAATGGGAACCAACTCGATAGGGTTGGCGTCATTGTCCCGTTCCACCACCACGAACGCGTTGCCGCGCAGGCATAGTGAGGTGATGGCATAGCCGATGAACTCGAACCATGTTTGCCAGCGGTTGGGCCTTTGGAAGACCTTATTGAGCGGATGCCGTAGCTCGCGCTTGTATCCGCCGCCGCCCAGCTTGCGGCGCACGAACGGGGACAGCATGGCGATGTCCTGGGAGATGGCGCGGATGCAGCCATACACGGCGGCGGCTTGCAGTGCGGTGAATGGCGTGACCGGGACGCCGGTATTCGACGCGTAGCCTCCCAGCGCCGCGTATAGCATCGGCTGTGGCCACCCCAGCCCGCCAAGGGTGGAGGTGACAGCAGCATCGGCCTTCACCACGGAAGCGGCTGCCCCGGCTGTCATGAATTCGCGCCGCGTCAGGCGAGGCTCGCGCGGCGTGCCCTGAAGCGCACCGTATGGTCGCATGCTCATGTTGCAGGTCCCAGGTCCACCATGACGTATTGCGAGCGGTCAGCCACGCCTGCGCCGCCGCCAACAATCGAAGCCGGCTGCGGTGCTCCACCAGGGGAAGCGTCCCGCATTGCAACCTGAATGGTCACGACTGGATTGAAGCCGGTGACATCCGCATACAGGTTGACCGTGAAGCCGCTCGCAACGCGCCCGCCGCCTGGAACATTGTCGAAGCCATATACCCAGGCGTTGCGCTCCGGTTGTCCCAAGATGCGCGCGGCAAGGATCAGGATGCCTTGCCCCACTTGCCCACCGGATGCGCCGGTCAGTTTCACATTGGCTGACAGGCTGACCATGATGCGTGAAATGCCGCCGCGCTGGATCGGGAATGCGCGCACGTCCAGGTCCACCCAGTCACCATTCACCGGGATTGCCAGATCAGCCGGAACATTGAACAGCAACGCAGACGACCGCTGCGTGTCCACGTATGACTTGGTTGCCGCATCCTGCGGCGCGGTCGGCATGCCTAGCGCGGTGATCCTCTGATTAACCATGCTGATCGGCACGGCAACCATTAACTGATTGAAGAACCACTGCATGACGACTTCGCCGCTGATCCCGACAACCACGACGTTGCCGGTGCGGAAAAAGCCGGTTGAATTGTCCCCGATTGCCAGACCTGGATCGGTCACGCTGGTGCCGCGCGCTGTGATCAGTGCCCCCAGCATCTGCCCGCCAGCCTTGGCAAGAAAAGCGGACATGTCAGGCGTCAGCGCGTCAGCGTATCGCTTGGTCACTGCATGGTTGTCAGCGGTTGGCTCGAGCGCCAGGGACAGGATGCCGGTCATCAGCCCGCCATCCCGGCGCAGATACGGGGACAGGTCAGGCACCAGGGAGTCGGCGTAGCGTTTGGTGGCTGCCTGCGCTGGCGTGGTCGGATCTGCCGCCAGCGCCAGGGGTCCCAGCATCTGCCCGCCGTCCAGGCGCAGATACGGGGTCAGGTCTGGCAGCAGCCCGTCAGCGTATTGCTTGGTCACGGCATGGTCAGGCTGGGTTGGCGGAAGCTCCAGCGTGAAGGTGCCCTTGGCCCTGGCAGCCTCCAGCCACAATGCCTCACCGCTGACCGTCAGCCCGCCCAGGAGCGTGCCGCCAGTGATGGGCAGCACAGGCACCCAGCCATCGTTCAGCCGGCCATAGGTCTGCCCAGGCGGCGCGTCAGGGAAGGAAGGGGGACCTGGGACCCCCTGCGGCCCCTGCCCGCCCTGATCGCCCTGCGGGCCGGCTGGACCCATGCCGCCCTGCGGGCCGGCTGGACCTATGCCGCCCTGCGGGCCGGCTGACCCTGGCAGCCCTGCTGGACCGGCTGGGCCTCCTGCGCCCTGGCTCCCAGGCACGCCTTGCAGGCCCTGCGGCCCAGGCGGTCCCACGCTGCCCTGCGGGCCGGCAGGACCTGGGACGCCTTGCGGGCCTTCCTGCCCTGGCGGGCCGGTCACCGGGCCGATGCTGACCCAGTCTGCGGCGGTGAAGACGAAGACGTCGCCGGCTTGCGGATCAGGGTCGAACGGCTGGAAGACCAAGCCCTGTCCGACCAGCATTTGCAGATCGGTTGGCGGTCTGTCTGGACCGTCCCAGTCAGCCGGGATCAGCCCATCAGGCGGCAGGTCAGTCGGCCTTGTCACGAACCCGAATGTGCCCACGATTTGGGTGACGCGGCCCTCGGGCCCCTGCGGACCTGCGGGACCTTCCGCGCCCTGCGGGCCGGCAGGCCCAGGTGGTCCCGGTATCCCGCTTTTCACGTGGATGTCGATGGCGCGCGGCTCGCCCAGGATGCCGGTCACTATGTCAGGCATCAGGCCGACTCCGTCACGGATGGCGTCACGAAGACATGGCCAGAAACGACGGTGGCAACGGTGCCATCCCCCAGCGTCAGTTGCAGGTCCCAGACCGCGCTGCGCCGCGTCAGCTTCTGTGAATCATCCCGCGAAAGATCAGCCTCGATGATGTTGGGTAATGTGGTCTTCAGTGGAAGCGCCAGGATCAGCGCGCCGCCGTGCCGCTCGCGTATCTCGGATTTCGGTTCAGCGCCGGTCAGGTCGACCGGCTGCGTGCGCTTGCGGTCCTGCCATAGCGTGAACACCCACGACGCGGTGTCACCGCGATACAGTTTCAGGTTGAAAACTGCGGGGATCATGCCGGCAGGACCGCTGGACGCTACGCTAGATCACTTCGGCTCGGGACGCGGCGGGATTGCAGCCGGATCGACGGCAACATACCGCCAGCCCACACCAGGGATGCCGGCCACGACCCAGTAGACCTTCGGCGCTACCGGCAGGCCCTGGTCAGGCGCAGGCGGCGTCACCGGCAGGCCCTGGTCAGGTCTTACGGGAGGACCACCCGGCAGGCCCTGGTCAGGACGCACTGGACGCTCGGGACGTTCTGGACGCCCGCCCACAGGTGGCCAGATTGCGCCTGGAGGCGTCCCAGGCGGCGCGGGCTGGATGGGATGGCTGGGCGTCAGAGGTGGCCAGATGCCGGGAGGTGGCTCGGGCAGCCCGCCGTCAATCTCAGGCCCACCTTCGTCAATGCCGTAATCAGGATCGACCGGGCCTTCCTCACCGGGCAATTCATGGCCAGGGTGGCCACGCCGGATGATATGCAAGAAACCTTTCACGCGAGGCATATGGAAACTCCGTTTCTGTTGAAACTAACTCAGCACGAGCAGGCCCCGGCTTTCGTAGACCGAGGTTGCATCGACGTGCGACATGCTGCGCGCAATCCCCATGATCACTGCCATCGTCGCGTCGATCTTGTTCTGATCCCGCGCACGGCGGGGGAATACGTTGCCGCGTGCGTCATAGTGACCAACGGCATTGGATATGCACCACGCCAGCGGTCCATTGCCGTCATGGCGCAGCCGGCCCGCGCGTGACGCGGCGTCGAGTTCCTTGGTGGGTTCGCTGAAGTTCTGGACGTTCTGGCGCATCTCCACCATGGGCACGCTTTCCGCCATCAGCCGCTGTGAAAGCTGCACCGCATTCCATGGGTCAAACGCAACCGCCTGGACCTGGAACCGCTGACACAGTTCCAGGATGTCTGCCTCGATCCGCATGAAGTCGGTTTCGTTCCCTGGCGTGATGATCAATTCACCGCTGCGCGCCCAGCCTGGGTAAGACGGATTGCGCGCCTCGTGCACCGCGTCTTGGTTCAGGTAGCAGCGCGCAAATACCGCATAGCCGTTGCCGTCAGGGAACACGATGCCGATGGCGGTGAGGTCGGTCTTGCTGGCAAGGTCCACGCCGATGTAGCAGGGCATCCCGGCAAAGTCGTCGATGTTCAGGGACGCATCCTTGCAGTCCTGCCACGCGCGCATGCTGAACAGCGCATTATCCGCGCCGACCCAGATATTCAGGTGCCGCGTCTTGAAGATCGACTCCTGGGAGGCGTTATTGCGCGCCTGCTTGGCGAAACCACGGATGGCGTCAGGCTGCACACTCTGACCCCAGCCAGGATTGCACTTGCGCCAAGTATCCTCGCTCCAGGGGTCGTCTTTGGCGTCTGCCGTATAGATCAGGCTGAAAAGCCGGTCATCGTCCTGGATGCCCTCCAGGACGCGTAGCGAGTAATCCCATAACTGCTTCCCGATGCCTGCCGTATTGTCAGTGGCGGTTGTGATCCCGATCAGCAGCGGCTGGTGACGCTTGCCCATGGCGGTGCGCAGCACGTCATACACTTGCTGCGTTTTATGGCTGGCAATCTCATCGCAGACCGCTATTGCCACATTCAGACCGTCCAGTGCCTTCGCGTCGGAACTGATCGGCGCAAAGCGTGATGCGGTGTGCTCCTGGAATATGGCGTTGACCATCACCTTGACGTTGTGCGGCGGCTTCTGAATGCGGGATGTCCTGCGCACCATCTGCTGTGCCATGTCGAACAGGATGCGCGCCTGATCCCTGGTCACGGCTGCGGCGTAGCCTTCCGCGCCGCCCTCACGCTCCATGAACGTCGAGTAAAGCGCAGCCGGCGCAACAATGGTCGTCTTGCCGTTGCCACGCGGCACTGCCACGAAGGCTTGGCGGAAGCGCCTGACCTTGGTGCCGGCTTCCACAAATCCATACAGGTTGGCGTATACGAACCGCTGCCAGTCCATCAGCCGCAGCGGCTTGCCGGCTTCCGGCCCTTTGATGTTGGGCAGCATCGAGACAAACATCATGGCGCGGTTCGCCAGTGCTTCATCGAATTGCCAGGGACTGTTGCCGGCGCGGGCCTCCTGCAATTCACGGATGAACCGCTGACAGGACATGCGCGCGGTTGCGCATGCGCCGGCATCATCCGCCATGCGTTCCGCAAACTCGATGGCAGGGGAAACGTGGTCGCGACTAAGCGACATCCTTGGCAAGCTCGTCCCACGGATCAATCTCGCCCTCTATCATGGGCGCGGCGTGACCTGGGATCAGTTGAATTCGGGGCCGGCTGGCCGGTGAAAAGCCTAGCTCCATCGCGCAGCGCAGCATGATCAGCGCGGCATGGTTCATAATGCGCAGATACGGTGAACTGATGGGGAAACCATCCTTGCCCTTGGTCAGCAGCGGCATCTGATTGCCGCTGTCGAGCTTCGCCTGTGTCATCATTGCCGTGCGGTGCCGGTCTTCCGCTTCCACCCATATCAGCAGCACAGCGCGGTCCAGCGACTTCAGGAGGCCACGCGGCGCGTGCCGCATGACATAGGCCCAGCCTTCCTTCTGGCTGGGCGTCAGGAACTCTGGCGGGACCGGATCAAGATCGGTTTCCGGCTGCGGCTCGTATTTGTTCTGCCGCGTGACGTTGATCGTGCCCTGAAGTTTCTTCAACGCGGTCGGCTTGCTGCGCTTGGTCTTCATGCCGCCACCAGCCGCATCCCGTATTCATCATCCCCAGGTGCAATCTCCAGCCCAGGCTTGCGGATCAGCCGGTTGCACTTGAACTTGCTGTAATCGACCTGATGGTGATGCCGGCCATACTTCCAGGTCACGCGGCACACGTCAGGGTGCAATGCGGTCAGCATCAGCGACTTCGCCAGGGTGCCCCGCGCGTAAAGCTCGTCCGTGTTGCCGCCACGGATGCGCTGGGTGCGCGGCTTGTTCACCAGGAACGCATTAAACAGCACCGTGCACAGTCCAGCCTTCAACATGCGCAGGGACAGGTCGGCATCCTCGTTGAAACGCGCCCGCCACCTGAACGGCAGGTCGTTGCGGATCAGATTGCAGGAGAATACCCGAGTATTCAGCGTAATGGGCGGTCTGGGCGCGCGGCGCAGCACGAAATTCTCGTAATTCGGACCCCCCATCGCTACATTCTCGTAGCGTAAGCAAAAATCCTCCATAACCTTGAATATAGTTCCATCTGCAACCTGTATTTTGGTGTTGCGGTTGCTGCGGTAAAAGCCCGCGATGTTATCATCCATGATCCAGTGCCATGCGGCACCTTCTGACACGGCATGGTCCCAAATGAAGTTGCGCGCCGGCCCGCTGCCCTTGCTCCTGGAGGCGTCCCAGTCGTCACACGTCTGGTAGTCGCGCTGGTATGCCTTATCCAGCACCAGGAGCTGTCCAGGGTGAATCACCTGGGCATAGGCGCGGTATTCCTGTTCCTCCACCACCACCCGGTATGGCACGCGCAGCCGGTCCAGATACCGCATGGTGATCCTGGTATCGTGCCGGCCCTTGCTGGGGATGTAGATCGGAAAGCTAGGATTCATCGCTGGCATACACCAGGGCGCGGGCCTTCTGCCGCTCCACCTCTGGAAACCAGATATACGGCGCTTTGGCGGGGATATCCTGACCTATGCGCCGTGCGAATTCGTCCATTGCCTCCTGGTCAGGGAAGTGCACCACCAGTGACCGGAAGCTCGTCAGATCGTCCTGGTGGTGCTCCGGCATGCCCTGCCACTCCTGGCCAGGGTCTTCTACGCCCAGGTCCAGCAGTGACTTGACCTCGTATGCCTCGAAACCCACCAAGCCCAGGTCGATGCCCTGCGCTTGCAGGTCTGCGACCTCCAGCTTCAGCATGGCGGGGTCCCAACCTGAATTGAGAGTCAGCTTGTTATCCGCCAGCGTGTATGCACGCCGCTGCGCGTCACTCCAGCCGTGCGCAACCATCACCGGCACCTCTGGCAGTCCCAGCTTGTGACCGGCCAGCACGCGGCCATGCCCTGCGATGATGGTGCCGGCTTCATCCACCAGGACCGGCATTGTCCACCCCCACTCGCGGATGCTGGCGGCAATCTGCGCAACCTGCGCGTCATTGTGGGTGCGTGCGTTGCGTGCGTAGGGGATCAGCTTGTCGATTGCCCAGCGTTCCACCTTGTCAGCCGGCCATTGCGGCTGCTGCGGCTTCACCTGGGCAGTCTGCTTGCGCGGCATCAGTCCTGGCGGCTGATCTTTGCCCGCACTGCGGCGTCTTTCGCTTCCAGGAGCTTCCGCAGTGCCGTGGTGCGTTCTGCATTGCGCGGCAAGTTGGTGACCATCCATTGCGCCAGTTCGGCAAATGGCCGCGAGAACGGTTGCAGGTCTTCCCGCAGATGCGCGAACTCGAAAAATTGCAGGATGTGGTCCTTTGTCTCACTCATCGGGTCAATTTCCTCGGATTCGCAATCCAAAAATTCCGACTGGGGGGCGGT
>Ga0210401_10004113_pt1 | contig 15259 bp, 14 predicted proteins | sample IncBWH32MmetaG_FD_150866 | JGI IMG/M metagenome (GOLD analysis project Ga0210401, IMG submission 150866) | Forest soil microbial communities from Barre Woods Harvard Forest LTER site, Petersham, Massachusetts, United States - Inc-BW-H-32-M | ecosystem: Environmental > Terrestrial > Soil >... | reverse complement strand
ACCGGGCTGGACCCCAGCGACACGCAAAAAATCGTGGCGCGCCTGACCATCGAAAACATTCCCTACCAGCTTTCAAGCGACGGAACTTCCATCGATGTGCCGGCGGATAAGATTGACCGGGTTCGCATCGAGATGGCCTCGCAGAATCTTCCGCATACCGGCCGCATCGGATTCGAGCTGTTCGACAAGCCCAACTGGTCCAGCAGCGATTTCTCCGAACGCGTCAATTACCAGCGCGCACTCGAAGCCGAACTGGAACGCACCATCGAGACCATGGACACGGTCGAGTCGGCCCGCGTCCATTTGGTCTTGCCGCGCGAATCACTCTTCACTTCCGAAGAGCGTCCGGCGAAAGCGGCGGTGGTCGTGAAACTTCGCTCGCAGCGCCTGGCCGATGAAACCGTCGCTTCGATTGCCAATCTGGTGGCCAGCGCCTGGGAAAATCTTTCTCCCGACGACGTCACCATCGTAAGCGCCGACGGCCGCCTGCCACTCACTGCCGGAAAATCAAATGGCGTGTCCCTGCGTCGCGGCTTGTCCGATCTGGAAACGACGATCGCGGAGCGCATCGTGGACACGCTTGCTCCCGTAGTCGGCGCCGAGCACGTCAAGTCCAGCGTGACGATCGACTACAACCCCGACTCCGGGGAAACCACCCAGGAGGTTTACGATCCCAACGCCAGCGCGCTCCTGACTTCGCAATTATCCGAAGACCAAACCACCGGCGCGGCTCCGCTCGGAATTCCGGGCACGACCAGCAATGTGCCGAGCGCTCCGCCCGCGCCTGCCGCTGCTGGCGCAACGCCCAATGCCCCGCAGCAGAATTCCTCCGCTGCCGCTGCCGCTGGCGTGGAGCTGAAGCCATCGACGGTTACGCAGGGAATGCGCAGCGAAAGCAAAACGTTTGCCGTGAGCAAGACGGTGCACCACACACTCGAGCCCCCCGGGCAGATCAAGCATCTGGCCGCCGCCGTGCTGGTCGACGATTTTGTGGAAGTGAAAACCGTCAGCGGCAAGCCCCAGGAAACTCGCCGCAAGAGAACGCCGGAAGAAATGAAACAGCTGGAAGATCTGGTGCGCGCAGCGATTGGATTCAGCGCCCAGCGCGGCGATGAACTCTCGCTGCAGAATGTTTCTTTCCAGACGCCCCCCGTGGAAGTTTTACCCACGCCCACAGCCATCCAGCGGACCCTGCGGATTATTGCGCCATGGATGGGCCTGTTGCGCTATGCCGGGTTGGGGATTTTATTCTTGGTGATTTATGCGCTGGTCCTCAGGCCGGTCACGAAACAGGTTCTTGCTACCCTTCGCGCGCTTCCCGAAAAAAGCCAGCAGGCGGCCCTGGCCGCGACGGCCGGAACACAGACCCCGGGAAAGATGGTGACGGGCGCGGAACTCGAAGGCGAGTTGCAAAAAGAGCTGTCTGAAACCAATTCGGAAATCATGCGCACCGTCGTATTGAAGAGGCATCTGGTGGAAAAAGTGAAGAAAGAGCCTGAGAACGCAACCCGGCTCATTCAGGGCTGGGTGCGGCAGGCCTGACAGAGAGCGTGATGGCCGAAGAAAGTCAACCTCTGACGGGAATGCGCAAGGCAGCCATTCTCCTGGTTGTGCTGGGGGATGAAGCCGCCAGCGCGGTGTACAAAAATCTCGGGGAAGAAGAACTGCGCGACCTTACCCAGGAGATTACGGACCTGGACTTCATTTCGCCGGAAGTGGCGGGCAAGGTTCTCCAGGAATATCACCGCCTGACCCTTACGCAGGAATACCTGGCCCAAGGAGGGCCGGCCTACGCGACGCAGGTGTTGATGAAAACGTTCGGAGAAGCCGGAGCCAAATCGCTGCTCAATCAGGTCATGAAGGCGCAGGAAGGGGCCGCGCATAACCTGGTCACGCTGCAGAAAGCAGACCCTCAACACCTGGCCAAATTCATCCAGAGCGAACACCCGCAAACCGTAGCCCTGGTGCTGGCGCACATGAGCGGCAAGGCCGCTTCGGCGGTGCTGGCCTTGCTCCCGGAAAAGCTGCGCGGGCAAGCGGTGGTAAGGATGGCGCAAATGCAGCAGTTTTCGCCCGAGATGGTCCAGAAGATTTCACTCATCCTGAGCCGCAAGATGATGTCCCTCGGCGATCAAAGCCGCCGCGGTTTTGGCGGCGTCAAGGCGGTCGCCGATCTTTTGAACACCGTCGAGAGCACGCTCAGCACTGAAATTCTCACGGCGGTGGAAGAGGAAAGTCCGCAACTCGCGGTTTCCATCCGCAATTTCATGTTCACCTTCCAGGATTTTCTGGAAGTTCCGGAAACCAGCCTGCGCGAACTTCTCGGGCAGCTGGACAAGAAAAGTCTGGCTCTCTCCCTGAAAGGGGCTTCCGAGGAGCTCAAGAATCATTTTTTCAAGTCCATGTCATCCCGCGCCGTGGAGATGTTAAAGGAAGACATGGAGGCGCTGGGCCCGACCCGCTCCCGCGACGTCAACGCCGCGCAGCAAGAAGCCATCGCCCTGGCTCGAAAACTCGAGAGCGCGGGAAAAATGGCCCTGAAGAATGAATCGGAGGAAGCGTTTGTCGTCTAAAACCAACATCGTCAATGAAACATCGGGAGCGGAAGAATTCACTTACCCTCCCGCGCCCTCCGGCCAGGCGCCCGACCCGAGCGATGCGGTCCAGACCAGGCAACTGTGGGCGGAGAAAACGGGCGCCAGGACGCACTCGGACTCGAATGCTGCCGCGCATAAAGAGCAGCAGGCCTGGAACAAAGGCCATGAAGCGGGACAGGCGGAAGCGCGGGCCGCATTTGAGCAGCAGATCGCCAGGCTACGCGGGGAATTTTCAAAAACGCTCCACGATTTCGCCGCTGAGCGCGAGCGTTATTTTCAGCGTGTCGAAGAACAGGTGGTCCGGCTCACCCTGGCCATTGCCCGCAAAATCCTGCATCGCGAGGCGCAAATCGATCCGTTGCTCCTCGCCGGAATCCTGCGCGTGGCGCTCGAAAAAATTGCGGCCAATACAAATACGCGGCTTCGCGCGCACCCTTCCGACATTAAAGTGTGGCGCGAGTACTTCACGCAATCGCGCCAGGATTTCCCGGTTCCCGAATTGATTGGGGATCCCGAAATGCAGTCCGGGCGATGCATTCTGGAAACGGAACTGGGCGTCACGGAAATTGGCCTGGAGACGCAACTGAAGGAGATCGAGCACGGATTTCTGGACCTGCTCGCGCAGCGGCCGGGTTCGGGCTGATGGCGCCGCGCGAATTGCTGGAGCCGTACTTCAAACGCCTCGATGAATTTTCAACCCTGCGCTGGGTGGGCCGGGTGACCAAGTCAGTCGGCCATCTCATCGAATCGGAAGGGCCGTATGGGTCGGTGGGCGAGGGCTGCGGCATCATCACCTCCGACGGAAAAACATATGCCGGAGAAATCGTCGGCTTTCGTGGACGCACGGTATTGTCCATGCCCCTCGAACGGCCCAGCGGCATCCGCTACGGAGACGCCATCGTCACCCGCGGCACACGGCCCGCGATCCCCGTTGGCCCGGGCCTGCTCGGGCGCGTCGTGGACGGCGCGGGCCGGCCGCTAGACGAGAAGGGCGCGTATCGCGCGCGCGAGACCCGGTCGCTTTTTTCCGAGGCGCCGCTCCCCCTGGCGCGCACCCCCATTCACGATCCTATCGGATGTGGCATACGCGCGATCGATGGTTTTATCACTTGCGGGCGCGGGCAGCGCGTGGGAATTTTTGGCGGCAGCGGCGTGGGCAAGAGCACGCTTCTCGGCATGATGGCGCGCGGCACCTCCGCGGAACTCACCGTGCTCGCCCTGGTCGGCGAACGCGGCCGCGAAGTTCGCGATTTCCTCGAAGATGCGTTGGACGAAGAGGGGTTGAGGCGCTCCGTTCTGGTCGTATCCACTTCGGACCAATCCCCATTGCTTCGGATTCGCGCAGCGTTGACCGCTACTTCCGTCGCGGAATATTTTTGCAGCCTGGGCAAGCATGTACTTTTGGTGGTGGATTCCCTGACGCGATTTGCGATGGCTCAGCGCGAAATCGGCCTGGCCACCGGCGAACCTCCCACGGCGAAAGGGTACACGCCTTCCGTTTTTTCCCTGCTGGCGCGGTTGATCGAACGCGCCGGACATTTCGGAACGGGAAGCATCACCGCGTTTTATACCGTCTTGATGGAGGGCGACGATCAGCAGGACCCGCTCGTCGACTCGGTGCGCGCCTTGCTCGATGGCCACATCGTTCTGGACCGCAAACTGGCGATCCAGGGCCACTACCCGCCGATCTCCATTCTCGACAGCCTCAGCCGCTTGATGCCCGCGGTGATATCGCCTGAGCATCTGGCCAAGGCGCGGCGCATCCGGCAATTGATTGCGTCCTATTCTGCCGCTGAGGATTTGATTCGTATCGGCGCGTACCAGAAGGGATCCGACCGCCTCCTCGACCAGGCCCTGATGGTTCTCCCCGCAGCCAACGCGTTCCTGCAGCAGGACCGCAAGGAGCATGCTCCTCTGGAAGAAAATATAAAGTCGCTACTTGCTCTTCCCGGCTAGAAAAAATATGGCGTTTCATTTTCCATTCGAGACAATTTTGCGTTTGCGTCGCGGGGAGGAACGCGCCGAGCGATTGAAGCTCGAAGCCATCGCTTCCGAGCAGGCGCAGGCGCGCAGCCAACTCGAGACGATGACCGAGCAGTTCTTTGAATCTCGCCGCCTCTTCCAGCAGCAATTGACCGAGGAAAAATTTGGATCGGAACTGCAATTTGAGGATGCGCGATCCGCGCGCGTGGCCACCGCGAGGCGCGCTTCAGAGTCGCGCATTTCCGAGCTGGAAGAGCAGCGCCTCAATCAGATTCAGGCGTATAGGAAAGCCCGCCAGAACCGCGAAATGTTTGAAAGTCTGCGCAGCAGAAAATTCGAAGTCTACCGCCAACTGCTTTCCCGCCGCGAACAGCAGGAACTTGATGACCTGTTCTTGATGCGGCAGAATATATTCTGGGAAGAATAATCGTTGCCGGGTAATTGGGCAAAGCTTGCCGCGGTGGCCCGTGCCGCGCGATCGCAGGTCCCCCTAAAGCAAATCTTCGCGAGATTTATCTCTTCTATTTTCTTTGAATTGTGAGACGCGCGCAGCGACCCCGGGAACTGCGCCATCATGGCCGTCAGCTTGCAACGCCAGTGTCGCTGACTCGCGCACACGAGATCATTATGCAGGCCATACCTATCTCGAATTTATCAACAGCGATTGCCTCAAGCCCGGCCGCCGCGGCGCCGCATCCGTTCGAGCCTCGACCGTCTTCTCCTTTTACCGCCGTGTTCCAATCTGTGCTGAAAGGTGCGGGCAGCAACGCCAAAATTCCCCCGGCGGGCAAATCGCAAGATTCCAGCCGCGAGCAAGCCGCCACAGCGGGAACCGGGAGCAATCTGCTGAACCCGTTGCCGCAGGAAATTGCGGCTGCCGCCTTGCGCACAATTCTTCCAAATTTACTTAATCTTCCCCAACCGTCTTTATCTCCGACTATTTCGCCAGCCCAGGCCGCACTCGCCAATCCAGACCGTGCCTCTCAGCCTCAACCACAAGCCCTGCCGAATTATTTCTCCGCAGAAGCTACGACCGGACTCGGCACAATCACAGCTCAAGTCAGCAATACTCTGCGGAATTTCAACGCGGCCACAGCAATCCCATTAAATCCACTTGAACCGCAGCCTGCGCTCATGACTTCCGCGGCTGTTTCTCAAGACGCGACTGCGTTGCCTATCGCTGCGCAAGACGCGACACCCGCTCCGAATGTTGCCTCCAATTCCAATGTCCCGGCCGCTCCAGGGCAGGCCGTTGCGATTGCGCCCGCTGCGGATTCCAACCCAATTCCGCCAGCATCAGCGGTGTCAGCAACTCCAGATGCAGACGCCAATTCACTTTCGGGAAGTCCGGCCCAACCGCAAGTCGTTCCGACAAACGGTTTGAACCCGCCGAATGGCGAAGTCGTGCAGGCGATTCGCGCGGACCTCAACTTCCTGAGCGTGCAGGCGTTGACTCCGGCAGGCGTAGGCACAAAAGCATCGGTCTCAGTTACGCCAACGCCGGCGGCGAATCCAGTGGTCCAGTCGAATCTGCAGTCGCTTACTGCAGCCGGCGCGGTCCCTAAACCTTTCGCCACGGTTGCATCACCACCAGGCGCGAATCTGGTGGTCCAAACGAATCCGCAGCCGCCGGCCAATCTGCCGCCAACCTTGCCTGAAACTCTGGCGCACTCCGCCGCGAAATCCGCGGCGATGGGCGCATCCACGATCAAGTTGCACGAAAATCTGCAGGTCCCGACGGCGGACCCCGCACCATTCGTGCCGGTAACAGCCGTACCTGGCAAGACGCAATCGCAGGACAGTTCGAACGCATCGCCGGGCAACGAATCGAATCCAAAGCCGGAACCTGCTTCGAATGCCCACGGGAATGAGAAGGGATTCGTCCAGGCGCTCGTCCCGGCCGCTCCAGAGCCGGTCAGCGGGCATTCGGCGGCCGCGGATTCAGCCGCGGTAGTCGCGGCAGCGCCCGTTCAAACGCAGCCGGCGAATTCGGGCGCAGCGCCGGCTACGACGGGCGGCGGCGGTCCGCAGCCATCGGAGACTCTGCCCGGGGCGCCGCAAAATGCGCCCGTTGTGAATGCGGCCCGCATCGTCGATCAACAGGGGCAAACCGAAATTCGCATCGAGATGCAAGCCGATTCGCTGGGCGGGGTCGAATTACGCGCGCACATTGCCGGAGATCAGATTGGAGCGTCGATTGCCGTCGAGCACCACGACGTTCAAGTGGCGCTGGCTACGGATTTGCCGGCACTTCACAACGCGCTCGCCGAAAAAAATCTGCGCGTGGAAACGCTGAGCGTCTCGCATGGAAGTTTCTCATCGCTGAACGAACGCCCTGGACAGGACAGCGGCCACAGGGATTTTGCGCATTCCTCGGCGAAGTTCGCTTATTTGGAGCAACCCGTGTCGCCTGAGTCGTTCACGGACGGCCCGGCGGAGTGGGCGGGCCCGTCAGCTTCGAGCGCAGGGCTGAGTGTAGTCGCATGAGAGCCGCAATTAGTTCCACGGAGGGACGCCATGCAAATCCATAATTTATCAACCATCGCGGCGGATGCCGCATCGCCTGCGACCGCAGCCTCGGCGGCCCGCGCATCCGGAGCGGCGGCGAACGCCGGTGGTCTCAACAATCCCAATCTGTTCATTTCGCTGCTGACCGCGCAGCTTCAGGCGCAGGATCCACTAAATCCGATGAGCCCGCAGGACATGGTAAATCAACTGACCGAGGTGAGTTCGCTGCAGCAGCTCATCAACATCAATCAGACGCTCACGAACCTTTCCAATGGGAATTTGGGCGCGGCACCAGCGCCGGCGAGTCCGACAGGAAACGCTAATCCAACAGGAAATTCACAATAGGAGAAGACCATGCCATCGTTTTCAACACCCCTTTCCGGTTTGAACGCAAATTCGCAGGAGCTGTCCGTTATTGCCAACAACCTCGCCAACCTCAACACGGTTGGTTATAAAGCCGACGTCACCAACTTCCAGGATCTTTTCTACCAGCAGATCGGGACCAATGGCGCGGGAGATCCCGTGCAGGTGGGCGTCGGAACGCAGATCAGCGCCGTCTCCGGGCAATTCACGCAGGGCAGCATTGAAGCGACCGGCGTGCCCACCGATATCGCCATACAGGGCCAAGGTTTCCTTACGGTGGTGAACAACGGATTGCAGGAATATACCCGGGCCGGAAATCTCTCCATTGCCGCCGACGGAGCGCTGCTCACTTCGGGCGGGGGTCTGGTCCAGGGCTATCAGGCTGTCAATGGGGTCATCAATCCGAACCAAACCATCAGCGGAATCTCGATTCCCCCCGGGCTGACGAGCCCTCCGAAATCGACTTCAAATGTACAACTCACTCTCAACCTTAACTCCGGGACTGTAATCGCTCCCAGCCCTGCCAGCCAACAGACAGGCACGGGAATTTCGCCGTCGACAGTACTCAGGACGGGCAGCGTCCTGGCGTTCTCGGACGGGACCAACAGCTTTTCTTATACGACAGTTGCCAATAACACGTTGAATAACATTGTAACGGCCATCAATGCGAACCCCAATTTCACCGCCAACCTTTCCGGAAACTCGCTGATCGTCACGGGAACCAAGGGCACCCCCGTGACCTTCACGACGAACACGCTCACCGATGCGGCAACCGGGGCGCAGAGCGAAGCATTTGCCCCCTCCGGAACGTCCACGGCCGGCACCTTCAGCACGACCATCGCTGTGAACGACGCCCTGGGCGCATCCCATATCCTGACCTTTACGTTTACAAAAACCGCCGCGAACGCCTGGAATTATTCCATATCCATTCCCGCCACCGACGTAGGAGCAGCCGGAAATCCCGTCGTAATCAAGACCGGGACACTGTCTTTCAACGGGTCAGGCCAGTTGGTCACGCCCGCGGCCAATGTAACCGGAATTGTCTTGACGGGTCTCGCCGATGGCGCCAGCAATCTCACCTTTGGATGGCAGTTGTTTGATACCAACGGAACGGGATTGCTCACGCAAGTATCTGGCGCGTCGGCAACCTCCTCCACTCTGCAAGACGGATATCCCAGCGGAACGCTTTCCAGTTTCAACATCGACAGCACCGGAACGATTGAAGGGATCTTCAGCAACGGTCAAACCGTTCCGGTGGCACAAATCGCGCTGGCCAGCTTTTCCAATTTGCAAGGCTTACTGCGCAATGGCTCCAACAATTTTCTTCCCACCCTGGCGTCGGGAGCGGCCAATATCGGCCAGCCGGGCACAGCTGGCCGCGGGACAATCAACGGCGGTTCACTTGAGCTTTCCAACGCGGACATCGCGACCGAATTTTCTCAACTCATCCTGGCAGAGCGCGGCTACGAGGCCAACGCCAAGGCCATCACCACCTTCGATCAGGTGACTCAGGATGCGATCAACCTGAAGCAATAAACAAGTTTCCCCGTCGGCCCGTAAGAGCCCGTCCCTCGCGCCGCGAACGCGGGGGACGGGCGCAGGTCATTCGAAGAACATTCTAATGAGATTTTTCCTATTTCGTTAAATCAGTGCCAATGGTCATGAGGATTTCCATGCGGCTTCTTTACCCTCGAAATTAACTTCTGATTCCTCAATGCGTTGCCTCCCCTAGATGGGCGCAATTCCTCGATTCATAAGTCCGCGTTCGGCGCGTGAATTGCTTTTCATCGTGCCATGGCAGATGCGCCCGCAAATCTAACGCCTCCACCGCCGCCCGCCAAAACAACGCCGCGCAGATCCGCTAAGCGATCCGTTGCCGCCGCGGCCCTGCTCCTCGGAATTGGCTCCGGAGTCTGGTGGGGGTTCGCACGGGCGCGCGGCACGAGTTCTGCGAATCAAGAGCAGGCGGCGGCGACGGCGAGAACCATTATGCCGCTGGAAAGCTTCACGGTGAATTTGGCCGACCCGGAAGAGGGGCGTTTCCTGCGCGCGACCCTGGCGTTGGGTGTGGATGGAGAACTGCCGACGATCGCCAAAGGGGAGGGCAAGACGGTGGAAACGGGCGCAGTGTCCATGGCCACGATCCGCGATTCGATACTCACGGTTTTGGCGCAGTGCACTTCCGATCAGCTGCTGACTCCGGATGGCAAGGCCAAGCTCAAGGCCGATTTGATTAATTCCTTGAATCGCGACGTGCCGGATTTGCGCGTGCGCGAAGTTTATTTCACGGAATTTCTGGTGCAGAGGTAAACGGTGGCGGAAAAAGCCCGCATTCACGGATCGCCGCGGCCTGATTTTCCGGTCGCACTGTGGGAAGAAGCCGGCTGGCTGCCGTGCAGCGTCAGCGTGGAATTGCCCGTCCCCGGATTGACGGTGCGCGGCCTGCTGGAGCTTGCGGCCGGCTCGCTGGTGGAGACGGCGTGGAAGAGCGGCGAAGACGTTCCGCTGCGCGTGAACGGGTGGCAAATCGGGTGGGTGGAATTTGAACAGATGGGCGAATCGTTGGGTGTCCGGTTGACGGAGCTTTTGTGAATTGGTTCGCGGGAGAAATGGGAACGTGATTGCCACGAGCGCGGCGGGAAAGGCTGGCCATGTCGAAGGGGCAAGCGCAAAGCTCGCTTCGCTTCTGAACCGGATTGCTTCTTTCGCCTCCGCGCACCGGCGCGAGCGGCGGCTGCGCCTGTGCGAAATGCTTTCGCTCGGCGAGAAACGATTTATCGCGGTGGTGGAATACGGGCCGGACAAATTTCTGGTGGCCGGATCGCCGCAGAATATTTCCTTGCTTAAAAAATTGGACAGCAAGGGCGAAGGGGTAAAAGAGGCGCCGTGCGCGCAACCGAATCCAGAGTAGGCCTCCGGCACAATGACGAGCGTAACCCAAATCAGCCGCAATATTTTTCTGGCCCTCGCGGTAGCCTTCACTCTGGCGGCGTTCCTGCCCGACCGCGCGGCCGCCCTGCCGGCGCCCCGTCCCGCCCCGCAGGCGCGTTCCATTCCGATTCCAGGGCTCAATTCCCGCAACGATTCGCTGCCCTGGACGGTGATCGTTTTGTTTACCGTGCTGACGCTTCTTCCGGCGCTGCTGCTGTCGATGACTCCGTTCGTGCGCATCCTGATCGTGTTCCATTTTCTGAGGCAGGCGCTGGGCACGCAAACTGCGCCGACCAATCAGACGCTCATCGGACTGGCGCTGTTCCTCACGTATTTCGTGATGCAGCCGGTGGGCATGTCCATCGACAAGGCTTCCATCGAGCCGTTTGCCGCGGGTTCGATCAGCGCCTGGCAGGCTGTCGAGCGCAGCGCCAGCCCGCTGCGCCAGTTCATGCTGCGGTACACGCGCGAAAAAGACCTGGCCCTGTTTGTGGAACTTTCGCGCGAGCCGAGGCCGGCACGGCCGGACGATCTCTCGATGCGCGTGGTTGTACCCGCGTACATCATTTCCGAATTGAAAACGGGATTCCAGATCGGAGCGGTTCTGTACATGCCGTTTCTGGTGATTGACATGGTGGTGGCCGCGATTACCACGTCGGTCGGAATGTTCCAGCTTCCGCCGGTGGTGATTTCGACGCCGCTGAAGATCCTGCTTTTTGTGGTGGCCGACGGCTGGAACCTGGTGGTCGGCTCGACGCTGAAGAGCTTTTACTGAGAGGATAGTTTGACAGTCGATAATGTAGTGCATCTGGCGCGCCTGGCCTGGCAGGCGGCATTTTGGGTGACCATGCCGGTGCTGGCCTCGGCCACGTTAGTGAGCCTGGTCATCAACGTGGCCCAGGTGATGACCTCGATTCAAGACGTCACCGTCACCACCGTACCGCGGCTGACGGCCGTGGGCGTGATCCTGTTTTTCATGACGCCCTGGATGCTCAATCACCTGGTATCGTTCACGATTTTGTTGTTCGCTGATTTCCGGCCGTATTGCCGCTGAATGGGAGAGAGCGAGGAGATTTGGACAGGGAGCTTTTCGGATGGCTGGCGCGAGTCGCTCCGGTGGCGTTGCGCGTGGGCGGGCTGCTGACCTTTGGCCCGTTCCTCGGAGACCGCGCCATTCCCAACCGCATGAAAGCGGGCCTGCTCATCGCGCTGACGGCTTTGCTCGTTCCGGTAACGCCCGTGCGGCCGGTGCTCGTTGGTCCGGTGGAATGGGCGCAGATGGTTCTGGGGGAATGGCTGGTGGGAATGCTGATGGCGCTGAGCCTGGCCGTCGTGTTTGAAGGGATGCAGTTTGCCGGGCAGCTTTCCGGTATCCAGCTTGGCCTTACTCTCGCGACGCTGTTCGATCCGCAGAGCGAGGCGGATTCTCCGGCGCTTTCCGTTTTCTACAATCTGATTACCCTGCTCATTTTCTTGCAGCTCGATATCCATCACTGGGTGCTGCGAGCGCTGAGCCGGAGTTTCGATTACCTGCCGGTGGGATCGGTGGTGGCGACGCAGCTCATGAGCCGCGAACTGGTGCGCGTGACAGGGTCGCTGTTTGTGCTGGGAATTCAAATTGCCGCCCCGGTGCTGCTGGCGACGATGATGATCGACCTGGTGCTGGGCTTTCTGAGCAAGGCCTCGCCGCAGCTTCCGGTATTACTGTTCGGTATACCCATCAAGAACCTGACGGGCTACGCGCTGCTGATGGGCGCGGTCACGCTCTGGCCCGGAATTCTGGAGCGGCGTTTCGCGCTGGCCATCGCCTCCGCGGAACGAATGCTGCACCTGGCCCACTAACGGGAGCCGGCATGGCGGACGCAAGTCGCAGCGAGCAGCCGACCGTAAAACACAGGCAAGAGGCGCGCTCGCGCGGGCAGGTGGTTCGCAGCAGGGAATTGACCGGCGCGCTGGCCTCGCTCGGCATCGTGATCCTGGCCGGGCTGCAGGCGGGGATTCGTGTCGGCCCGTGGCGAAGTTTGTTGGGACAAATGCTGGATGACGGGCAAAGGGGGAATCAAGAAATCGTGAGCCGTGCCGTGCCTGTGATCGGAGCACTGATGCTGCGCTGGCTTGTGGGTCCGCTGGCCCTGCTGTGGTGGATTGCAGTCGGCTCGAGCATCGCACAAGGCGGTCTGGTCATTTCCTTGGAAGCTCTGCAGCCGAACCTGGAGCGGTTGAATCCCCTCACCAACATCGGCCACCTGTTCTCGCTGGCGGGGCTCAGCCGGATGCTGAAATCCCTGCTGCCGGCACTGGTGATTCTTTACCTGGGATACGCAATCGCGCGGCGCGACTGGACGGAGGTCATTTCTTCATCGCGAGCCAGCGTTCCGGCGCTGCTCAACTGGATGTTCGGCCGGTGGTACGAAATCGCCTGGAAGTGCGGCCTGGTCCTGCTGGCGTGGTCCGCCGCCGACTACTTCTTCCAAAGAAGACAGGTCGAGAACTCTCTGCTGATGACCAAGCAGGAAGTCCGCCAGGAAATGAAGGATTCCGAAGGCAATCCGCTGGTGCGCGGAGAAATTCGCAGACGGCGGCGCGCGCTGCGGCAGCGCTGGACGATGAAGGACGTCGAGCGGGCCACGGCCGTGGTCACCAACCCGCAACACTTTGCCGTGGCGCTCGAGTATCGCCCGCAAACAATGTCCGCGCCGATCGTGGTGGCCAAGGGCGTGAACAAGATCGCGTTGCGAATCAAGGAAACGGCGCGCTGGCACGGCATCCCCATCGTTGAAAATCCGCCGCTGGCTCAGGCGCTGTACCGGGCCACGGAAGTGGGCGAAGCGATTCCGGCCAAGCTGTACACGGCGGTCGCGGAAATTCTGGCGTTTTTGTTTCGCACGCAGGCGAGTTTGCGCAATCAGGTGCTGGCCGCGCGGGCCGCCGCCCGATCCGCAGGCAGGACCGAATCCCGGCCGGGAGTTGGAACGGGAAAAAGTTCCGCCGAGGGAGTGAGCAACTAGAGTGGCTGGCAACGCAAGCGCTCCCGGCAAGCAGGCGTCCACCGACTGGGTGGTTCCCGTCGCGACGGTGACGCTGATCTTTGTGATGATTGTGCCGGTGCCGCCGTTTTTGCTGGACCTGCTGCTCGCGACCAGCATCACGCTCGGCGTCATTGTGCTGCTGGCTTCCCTGTACATTCTGCGCCCCGCGGAATTTTCCGTGTTTCCAACACTGTTGCTGTTCCTCACGCTGTTCCGGATTTCGCTCAACATCGCCAGCAGCCGGCAAATTTTGTTGCATGGAAACGAAGGGCCCACCGCGGCGGGCAGCGTGATCGCTTCGTTCGGCCAGTTCGTGGTCGGAGGAAATTACGTCGTGGGCTTCGTGATCTTCCTGGCATTGATTTCGATCCAGTACCTGGTGATCAACCACGGCGCGGTGCGCACGGCGGAAGTCGCGGCGCGCTTCACTCTCGATGCCATGCCGGGCAAGCAGATGGCGATCGACGCCGACCTCAATGCCGGGACGATCAACGAGCAGGAAGCGCGCGCGCGCCGCGCCAAAATCGCGCAAGAGGCCGAATTTTACGGCGCGATGGACGGCGCCGCCCGCTTCAGCCAGCGGGACGCGCTGGCTACTGTGCTGATCACGGCCATCAATATCCTGGCCGGATTTCTCATCGGCGTATTCCAGCTGAACATTCCGTTCCAGGACGCGCTGAAGACCTACACGATCCTGACGGTGGGCGACGGGCTCGTCACCATGATTCCTTCGCTGCTGGTTTCGGTCGCGGGCGGATTGGTGGTGACGCGCGCTTCCTCCGACAAAACGATTGGCGTGGACCTGGCGCGGCAGCTTTCCAAGAAGTGGCCGCTGCGCATCGCCTCTGGCGTCATGTTTCTGCTCGCGGCGTTTCCGGGGCTTCCGAAATTTTCATTTCTTCTGGCGGGGTGCGTGGTGGCATGGCTTTCCACGCGCGCCTCGGACGGCGCGGCGGCGGCCGCGGAGCCGGCGATGGAGGCGGCGGGCAAGACCAAGGAGCCCACGCAACAGCAGCAACTCGAAGACCTCTTGAAGCTGGACGAAGTCCACCTCGAGGTTGGTTATGCCCTGGTGCCGCTGGTGGATCAGGCGCACGGCGGCCAATTATTGCAGCGCATCCGCGCCCTGCGCCGCCATCTGGCCACGCAACTCGGCTTTCTGGTGCCCTCGGTTCATATCACCGACAACATTCGCCTCAAGCCCCGCGAATATGTGGTCGAACTGCGCGGCGTGGAAGTGGCGCGCTACGAGATGGCGCAGGACCGCGTGCTGGCCATCAGCTCGGACCCGCACGCCGCCCCCCTCGAAGGAATCGACATGCACGAGCCGGCATTCGGAGTAGCCGCCAAGTGGATCGAGACGCGCATGCAGGAGAAGGCCCTGGCCGCGGGATACGCCGTGGTGGACCAAACTTCGATCATCGCCACCCACCTGGCGGAAATTGTGCGCCAGCACGCGCATGAACTTCTGACCCGGCAGGAAACCAAGCGCCTGCTCGACGCGCTGTCTGAATCGCAGCCCAAACTGGTCGAAGAACTCGTGCCGCGCCTGCTGTCGCTCGGCGAATTGCAGAGGGTGCTGCAACTTTTGCTTCACGAGCAGGTGACCATCCGCGACTTGCCGGCAATTTTGGAGACGCTGCTGGATACGGCCGCCGCCAACAAAAATCCCGTGCACCTGGTGGAAGCGGTGCGCATGGCGCTGGGGCGTTCTCTGGTCACACCACTGCTCGGCACGGACCGCAAGCTTCGGGTGCTTACGCTGGATCCCGCTATCGAGGACGAACTATCGCGAAGCATCGAGGCTCCTGTAGCGACCGAGCGGACCGCGGCGCCCGCGACGCCATT
>Ga0210401_10004111_pt1 | contig 15260 bp, 13 predicted proteins | sample IncBWH32MmetaG_FD_150866 | JGI IMG/M metagenome (GOLD analysis project Ga0210401, IMG submission 150866) | Forest soil microbial communities from Barre Woods Harvard Forest LTER site, Petersham, Massachusetts, United States - Inc-BW-H-32-M | ecosystem: Environmental > Terrestrial > Soil >... | reverse complement strand
CCACCCATGCGAGATTTGAAACTCGAGGCTCTGCTACCCTACCTGCAGGGCAAGAAGCCGATCGTTCTCGCCGCCGAGGAAGCCAACGATCTGCAAACTGCCGTGTCCCTGGCGCACGAGTTCAACTTGAGGTTTGTGCTTGACCACATCAGCCAATCGCAGTCTGTCCTCGACTACGTGGCTGGGCTCAAGGTCCCGGTCATCGTGGGCCCCATCTACGAAGATCCGAAACCCTACGAACGCTACGACGCGGTTTATAGTTTGCCGGCGCGGCTTTACAAGCGAGGAGTCAAGATCGTCTTTGCCTCGTTTGACGCCCACAATGTGCGCAACCTGCCTTACCAGGCTGGCTACGCTACAGCGTTTGGCTTGCCCTATGACGAAGCGCTCAAGGCCATTACGCTGAATGCTGCCGAAACCTGGGGCGTCGCCGACCAGTTGGGATCGCTCGACACAGGAAAAACCGCCAACGTGGTGATGGCTAACGGTGACCCTCTGGACGTGCGAACCGACGTGAAACAAGTCTTCATTGCGGGTCAGGAAATTCCGATGACCAGCCGCCAGACGCGCTTGCGGGATCAGTACTCGGGCCAGTGAGTCCCATCCCAGCCAGTCTAGTACCGGGCCAGACTGGCAGGGCGTAAGGTGCCATAAAAGTGGAACCTGCAAAGATTGGCGACGACAAACCACCCGCATGGCGCTGGGTAGTATTCATCATTTTCTTGGTTCTGTTTCCCATTGTGTTTAAGCCGTGGTGGCTGGCGATTTTTTGTATCGCAGGATTCTCTCTGTTGATGGTGCTGCTCTATCCGGGCAACCAGATTCAAAAGTAGCTCACCGCCTCGGTTTGACCACCCCAGCGGCCAGCAGTTAGGATGCAGGTGGACTGAGCCGCCGGGTTGAGGCTTTCCCCGGGACCCTTCTTTACACCGATTCGTGCTGGCCATTACACTACTTCTTCCCTTTTCTTTGCCTTCAGGAAGGTGGGACGTTCATGGCCGTTGCCGCAAAAAAAGAGGTTGTCGAGAAAGTCAGGCAGATTATCAGCGAACAGTTGGGGGTGGATGAAGCCGAAGTCACCCCGAGCGCATCCTTCATTGATGATCTGGGAGCTGATTCCCTCGATCAGGTGGAACTGGTGATGGCCCTGGAGGAAGCCTTCAATATGGAGGTCGGTGACGAGGACGCAGAAAAAATTCTCACCGTGCAAAGCGCCATCGATTACGTTGACAAGCACGCGAAGAGCCGGTAACACAGAACCTGGCCGGTTCGCGAAATCCGGGCATCTGGGAACAAAATCCGTATCATTTCAGCATAAGGAGAACTCATGGCAGCCGTTGATGAGAAGGTGAAACAAATCATTGTGGAACAACTGGGTGTGGAAGAAGGCGAAGTGACGCCAACCGCCTCGTTCGTGGACGACCTGGGCGCTGACTCGCTGGACACCGTCGAGCTGGTCATGGCGTTTGAAGAGGCCTTCGAGTTGGAAATCCCTGATGAAGACGCGGAGAAGATCCGCACCGTGCAGGATGCGGTGGACTACATCGGCAAGCACGCGAAAGCGGGGAAGTAGTTGGTGCGACGCGTCGTAGTCACCGGGGTGGGTCTGGTTTCAGCGGTGGGCAACACCACCGGAGAAACCTGGGCGAATCTGCTCGCCGGCAAGTCCGGCATCGGCCCCATTACTCAATTCGACGCTTCGCAGCACAGCTCCAAGATTGCCGCCGAGGTCAAGAATTTTGACCCGCACCAGTTCATCGACAAAAAAGATGTCAAGAAAATGGCCCGCTTTATCCACTTGGCAATGGGCGCCGCCGATGAGGCCATGAGAACCTCGGGCTTGCAGGTCACCCCCGAAAATGCGGACCGCATCGGCGTCCATTTGGGGTCAGGAATCGGCGGCTTCGAAATCATGGAGCGTGAGCATCGCAACTTGCTCAATGGCGGACCCCGCAAAATCTCTCCTTTCTTCGTCCCTGCCATGCTGGTCAATCTGGCGGCGGGAAATGTAAGCATCCGCTACGGCGCCAAAGGGCCGAATGAGGCCACTTGCACCGCCTGTACCAGCAGCGCTCACTCCATCGGAGACTCCTACAAGATCATCGCGCGTTGCGACGCGGATGCCATGATCGCCGGAGGCAGCGAAGCCGCTGTGACCGCGCTCTCGGTAGGCGGATTTGCCGCCATGCGCGCACTCTCCACCCGCAACGATGATCCAGAGAAATCCAGCCGCCCCTGGGATGTGGCGCGCGATGGATTTGTGATCGGCGAAGGCGCCGGAATCCTGATTCTCGAAGAATTGGAATTCGCGCGCCGCCGCGGTGCAAAGATCCTGGCGGAAATGGTTGGCTACGGCATGAGCGGAGATGCTCACCACATCACCGCCCCCGCCGACGATGGCGACGGTGCTTTCCGTGTAATGCAGAACGCGCTGCGCGACGCCAAAGTCCAGCCCGACCGCGTAGGTTACGTCAACGCCCACGGTACCTCCACACCGCTCGGCGACCGTATTGAAACCACCGCCATCAAGCGCGCTTTCGGAGACCACGCCTACAAGCTCGCCGTCAGTTCCACCAAGTCCATGACCGGCCACCTGCTGGGCGGGGCCGGCGGCCTTGAGGCCGGGGTGACCGTGCTGGCCCTCCGCGACCAGATTCTGCCCCCGACCATCAACCTGGAAAAAGCCGACCCGGAGTGCGATCTGGACTATGTACCCAACCATGCCCGCAAAGCGTCGCTCGAATATGCCATGTCCAATTCTTTCGGTTTTGGCGGCACCAATGGCGCTTTGCTCTTCCGCCGCTGGGCGGAGTAGAAGTCCCTGGTTTTTAACCCTCTTCCTGGTCCGTAAAGCCTGACCCACCAAAAGCCGATGAGTTTGGCAAGTACCCAACGCCGCGCGACGGGACATTTGGGGTAATAACACCTTGGTACTCGGGGATTGTCCTTCTAACCCTTTGCCAAGCCTGGAGATGCAGGCCACAATTGGGAGTACCGGCACGACCAAGATTGCCTATGGAAAAAGCCATCGGAACGGCCGTTCACCCTCTCCCCACCGGCAAGAAAGCTGCCGCCCGGGCGGCCTTGGTCGATCTGAAGGAGCCGGCCCGTCTTCTGCTTTCTGAGTGTTTCCGGCAGTTTGGTATTGAGACCGTGGTGATGTCAGCAAACGCTGTCGATCGCCTGCAAAAAGAAAAGTTCGAAGCCTGCGTTCTGAAGCTGGGGCCGGCCGCACAGCCCATGATGGAGGCGGCCCGTACTTCCCTTTCCAACAGCCGGATGGTCATTTACGGCGTCGGCGGCAGCGCCCAAGACGCCATGCGCTTTTCGAAATACGGCATCAACGCCGTCTTTCAGGAGCCGCTGGAGCGCCACTCGGCTTTGAAACTCGTCCGCGCAACCCAAATGCTGGTGTTGCACGAACTGCGCCGCTACGTGCGTATTCCGGTCATCACCGAAATCACGGTGGTTATGGCCGGCGACAATCGCCGGCTCTCCGCCACCAGCGTGGAAGTCAGCTCCGGCGGCATGTCCATGCGCAGCGCCGAAGACGTCTCAGTCGGTCAGTCAGTCGAAATCTCGTTCGCTTTGCTTACCTTACCTCGGGTCTGGGTACGTGGCTCCGTAAGCTGGCGAAATGCGCCGGGAAAAACCTTCGGAGTTCGCTTTGATCCGCAGGACGAACGCCGCCACAAAGTAAAAGCGTGGATTGACTCTTGCGTGGACGGTCAGTAGTCCGTCTCCCGGCCAACGTGTAAAATCATAAATGGAATGGCGGGCGCTGCCCAACTCGTGCAAATTGATGTCGCGCCGCCCCTCCGTCAGCCCAAGCCGGACTGGCTCCGCGCCAAAGCTCCGGTCGGCGACAACTTCCACAACCTCAAGAAGCTGGCCCGCGGGCTCGGTCTGCACACGGTCTGCGAGTCCGCGCAATGCCCCAACATCGGCGAGTGCTGGAACCACCGCACCGCCACGTTCATGCTGCTGGGCGACATCTGCACCCGCCGTTGCGGCTTCTGCGCCGTTCCCAAAGGCAAGCCTGAAGCAATCGACTGGCAAGAGCCGGCGCGAGTAGCCGAAGCGGTTGCGACTCTCGGCCTGCGGCACGCGGTCGTAACCAGCGTCAATCGCGATGACGACAATCTGGGTGGCGCTCGCGTGTTTGCCGAGACCATCCGCCAGATTCGCGAGTTGACTCCTGGCTGCCGCGTCGAAGTTCTGATCCCCGACTTTCAGGGCCTGGACGAGGCGCTCCAGATCGTGCTCGACGCTCAGCCCGACATCCTCAATCACAACACCGAAACCGTACCGCGGCTCTATCGCGTCGTCCGTTCCGGCGCGCGCTACGAGCGCACGTTGCGTCTGCTTGAAAATGCCAAGAAGTTCTCGCCCGGCATGGTGACCAAATCCGGCGTGATGGTCGGCTTGGGAGAAACGCTCACCGAGTTAATCGAAGTGTTCCGCGACCTGGGTTCACGCGGCGTGGACATTCTCACCGTCGGCCAATATCTGCGGCCTTCGCGCGACCACTTACCCATTGCCCGCTTCTACACGCCGGACGAATTCCGCACGCTGAAAGGCGCCGCCCTCGAATACGGCTTCCGCCATGTGGAATCCGGCCCGCTGGTGCGGTCGAGTTATCACGCGCATGAACATGCGGATGCGGCTGCGAGAGTTTAGGCGATATACCCTAGCACGGTCTCGGTCCCCGTTTACCGCTCCACATCCTGGCGAACCTCCAAGTTAACCTCAAGGCGGCGGACAAGAACATCCGCCCACACGAGTCGTGACGCTTCACGTCTCAGGGCCAGACCGGGCTCGCCAACTCAATCCGCCAAACTGGGGTTTCGTAGGCCAGTGCGCCCTCTAGTTTGACGAAAGCTGGAGCGTCGCCGGAAAGAATCCAGACGTGGGTATCAGTGGGTTGCTTGCCTAGCATTGGCGCGACGACGCCTGCGGCGCCGCCGATCTCGACCTTTAGGACGTAGTGCGTGGCTTTGCGGCTGGAGCCACCGACCGAGAAAGTATCCTCGCCAGGGGAACTGACGGCTAGCTTGATGAGACGCGGCTTGGGCGTAGCCGCCACCATGGAGAGCTTTCGCGGCCACGAACTGGGCGGAACGTTCATGAGCAGCGTGAACAGCACACCGTTGGATACATCCGGGGGTAGCATGAGACGTGCGGCGTTCAACTGCAGTTTGCCCTTGTCATCGGCGCTGTGGACGGTGACTTGTCCGGTGGAGCCGTTGATCAACACGTCCATGGGATGAGGAAACGACGGACCCTTCTGAATGAGGTGGTCACTAAGGAGCCGGAAGGTGCGATCCTGGGAGAAAATGGCGGTTTCGTCATGAACGGAGCCGTCCTTGAAGTGGAACACCAGCTGGGTGGTTACGCGGTTGCCACGGGAGACCTGAATGACATCACCGTCAGCGAGGGCGTCGCCTTTCAGCGTGCGCAACACCAGGAAACCGTGGACCGTTCCTTGCGGATAGCGAACGCCTACGGCTTGCGCCGGGGCTACGGCTGGCTGAAACAGCGTGGCGCAGGCCAGGGCAGCTGCGGGCAATGTAGAGAGGAGAGATGTCCGATTCATGGGGAGGACTCCGGGAAGTGCTATCTACACCATAGCAGTTTCTGCGGGTGATGCTGGCATGTGGCTCCGCCCCATGGAAAACCGCGATGGGTGGGCCAACCAGATCTTCACAGGAAAGTCAGCCCCAAGAAAGGGGACAAGAGTGTCCGCCCCACACGAGCTAATTTCCTCAGAAAATCTTGACGTGGATGGTCAGATACTTCTTGGGATTCTCGCGCATAGCCTTGATCAGACTGCGCGTTTCAACCATCAGGTTGTTCGTGTTGTCATACAGCGCAGGATCGTGCAACAGCTTGCCGACCGAGCCGGTAGGATTGTTAAGTTCGGCGGTCAGCTCGGAAATGTTGTTCATGGTCTTCTTCAGCTTGTCGGCGAATTCCTGGTCGCGTGCCATGACGCCGATCGCCCCCTTGCCTGCGTTGATGTCGTCAGTCATCTGCTTTACGCTGGCCATGGTTTTATTCGCATTGTCGTAAAGTGTGGAATCGCTCAGGAACTTCCCGGCAGTGCCCTTGCCTGCCCGAAGATCGTCAATGATGTGGTTCAGCTTGTCGATGGTGTCATTGGCGCTCCTGTAGAGCTGGTCGTCCACCAGCAGCTTGCCCAGGCTGCCTTTGCCATTCGCCACATTGGCGACCAGACCCTGGAATTGGGCTACGGTCGCATTCAACTGGTTGTAAAGCGTGGCATCGTAGATCACCTTGCCAATCGAGCCCTGGCCGCTTTCCACGTACGCAATAATGCGGTCCACGCGCTTGAGCAGCGCATCCATGTTCTGCAGCGTGCTTTGGCTGGCGCGCACCACGTCTTCAATCTGCGGCGACTCGCGTGTGGCCATAACGTCGCCTTCCTGCGCCTCTCGCCCTTTGGCGACGGAACTGTTGATGTCAATGTAGGTTTCGCCCAGCACCCCGGCAGTCGCCAGCGTAGTAACGGAATCTTTGCGGATGCTCTGGTGATACTTGGTAATGACCTTCATGGTCACTTCGACGGGGGCCAGTTGCCGGGTAGGATCAGACACCACCCTGATTCTGGTGACGTTGCCAATATCCACGCCTTGCAGACGCACCGGCGCGCCCTCGCGTAAACCGCCAGCATTGTCGAAGTAGGAGACCAGGGTCATCTTGTGGGTGAAGATGCCGCCGGTGCCGCTCATCAGCAGAATAAGAATGGCCAGCGTGATGCTGGCAGCCAGCACCGTGATTCCGACTTTCAGTTGAGACCACTTCAACTGCTTCTGACTAGGCACTGGTTCTCCGTAAGAACGTCATTCCAACATTCTCCGCGTGGTCTACGCCCGAACAATGCCCTGCATCATAGCAGACGCGCAGGTCATCTTTCACGTGGCAGAAGCCACGGGGTGCAGTCTCGGCGCAATCAGCAGCGCTGCCAGATAGGCTGCGGCGCCGCATGCCAGAGTGAAGCTGAGCCCAAACTGAATGGCGATCACCATGGCCAGCACTGATCCCAACACGCTGGAACCGGCGTTCATGGCCCATGCCCATTCCACGGCGTTGTCCTTTGCCCAGCCTGCCTGGGAACTTGCCAGTGCCCGCAATCCGCTGGGAAATGGCATGCCCATGGCAAACCCCAGCGGCCCCAGCAAGAGCAGGCTTGCCGCCAGTTTAACCACAAAAGGCAGCCCCACCAGCAGGTTGAGAAACGCCGGCAGGATTACCACGTAAAGCAGAATCACTCCCGCGATCAAGACTAGCGGGAAAACGCTGCGCCCACTTTGATCGAGCCACCGGCGGGAAGCCAGGCTGCCCATCCCGCTCGACAACAGCAACAGAAAGACAACCACCGTCAAAGCATAAGTGGGGTGCCCAAGGAATAGCACAAAACGCTGGATGAACGCGATCTCTACCAGTATGTAGCCGAGTCCCACCGCTACAAAATAAAAAAGTGGTACGACGCCGGGGTGTCCGCGGCTGCCGCGTAAAGCCAAAGGAGCAACCAGAAATGCCAACACCGCCGCGACAGAAATCACCAGTACTGTGGCCAACACGGCTACTCCAACGTTCACCTTCCAGTCGATGCCCTGCTCCAATCCCTGACGCCGGCCAAGAACTTGTCCCAGTTTCAGAGTGAAAAAGAAGAACGGTGCGTTGTCGCGAACCGGAGCGACGTTGTAGGCGTACCCCTGAGCGAAGGCGTAAGGATCGTTACCCGTGATCAGACCGGAAAAAGGTGTTTCCTCGAACTTCGAGGGAAGATAGATTGGCGACAAGGCGCGGTAAGCGTCCATGTGGGCGCGCACAGCGGCTTCTTCCTCGGCAGTAAACGCGCTTTTCTTGGCCAGCACCGCGACTGGAATACCGTCTTCGTCGAGTTGGCCTTGTGAGATCACCATGAAATTGCGCGCTGGATCACCGACTCCAAGTTCGTGCAATGCTTGCATCGCGACTGAGACCACACGCAGCGCCTCGCGTGGCTGGTGAAACTCCCAACGGGTGATGGCGACCAGGCCATCCGGCTTCAAGTGCTGGAAGTATTCGCGGAAGGCTTCGACCGTGTAGAGACTGTTCTCGCTGAGGGCAAAAGCTCCGGCGCCGGTCGAGGCCCATGTATCCACCAGCGTCATTTGCACAACGTCGAACCTTTGCCTGGAACTTCGAATGAAGGAGCGGCCGTCGCCCACGTGGATGTGTACTTCCGGCCGCTCATAAAGATGGTAGGAGAAATCCGCGTAGCGGCCGCGCATGATTGTGTCGGCGATAATGGAATTGATTTCGATTCCGGTCACGCTGGGACTGCCGTTGGCCAGCGCACGTAGCACGTCCACCCCGCCACCCGGCCCGATAATGGCGTATTCTCCATGTGGCCGCAGCACGTTAGCGAGTGCCGGTGGCGCGGACATGAGATTCTTCTCCCAGTCCGTTCCTTTCCACTGCCCAGGCGCGGCGTTCATAATGTACGTGGAGGCATCCGCGTCAATGACGATAGCTTTGGCGTAGCCCTGGCGATCCACTTCGACCCGCGAGATTGCGTTCCAGCGGGCAAACTCCACCCACGCGGGATCGCGCAGCCTGCCCTTCGCCTTGGTGATGTCGATCAGCTTTCCGGAATGATTCGCCGCGATCGCAAGCACAAGCACCGTAGTTAGCGTGATCGTGAGCCTTCTCGCACCCCGGCCAGCTGACCACACCGCCCCTGCCCCCGCCGAGAGGGCGGAGGCGAACAGAACAGTGTTGGGACCGCCGAGCCAATTTAGCAGCGGGACCACCAGCAGGCAGGCCAGCGCGCCGCCGGCCAGATCGGCGCCATAGAGAAGAGGAATGTGCTCCGCTTCGCGTGCAAACAAAACCGAAAATTCAATACCGGCAAGGAAAAACGGCACTGCCGAGCACAGGTACATCGCAGTCAGCCGGGCAAAGTTGCCGCGCGAAAGTTCAAGTGAAACCCCCAGGTGCAGGCAAAGTTCCAGCACCGCCGGAACTGCCAAAGCATTGGCAGCACAGAGCAGGACGAGTAGACTGCGGGTCTCGAAGCCGCCTAGCCAACGTTTGCACAGGTACGCGAACACTCCACCAGAACCCAGCCCGAGCAGCGCAATCGAGATTGCCAGAAAGGCGAAATGGTAAAAAAGCACGACGGAAAATAACCGGGTCAGGGCCAGTTCGAGCAGTAGCGCTCCGCAACTGCTGGCTGCCACGCCGACCAAAAGAGCGCGTGAAAGTTTTTTCGGAGCGGGGCCGATCACAGGAAGCTCAAGAGTTTCAATGGTGGCAGGCATTCGATTCGCAAGAATGCGACAGTCTACCAGAAGGCGCGCGCGTTGATTCCCCCGTGATGAGTCGCAAGCTATACTTCTTCACGCATGAACTCCGATCCCGCCAATCAATTGCTCTACCTTTCCCACGCAGACGTGCAAGCTGTCGGCCCAACCATGTCTGAAATTATCCAGGCGCTCGAATCCATGTTTCGCGAGAAGGGTGAAGGGCGGGTGGAAATGCCGCCGAAGATTGGAGTGCACACTCTGCCCGACGCCTTCATTCACGCCATGCCTGCTTACATCGCCGCACAGAAAGCGGTAGGGATGAAATGGGTGAGCGGCTATCCCGAAAATAGCAAGCGTGGCCTGCCCTATATCGCCGGTCTTCTTATTCTGAACGACGCTGCGACCGGCATGCCGCTCGCAGTCATGGACTGCACCTGGATCACTGCCCAGCGCACGGGAGCGGCAACAGCAGTTGCCGCCAAGTATCTGGCACGCGGCGAATCAGAGACGATCGGCATCCTGGGATGCGGCGTGCAAGGCCGCAGCAATCTTGAAGGTCTGAAGGTCCTGTTTCCCCTTACGAAGGTTAAGGCCTACGACGTACATCCTGAGCGGACCGCCGAATATGTGAAAACCGTGAGTACAGAGCTGGAGATCGAAGCTGTGGCGGTCGTGACTGCGCGCGAGGCAGTGCTCGGCTGCGACATCGTGGTCACTGCCGGCCCGATCTTGCGCAAGCCACATGCAACCATCCAGCCCGGCTGGCTCGCCGAGGGAGCATTCGCGTCGCTGGTGGACTTTGATTCCTACTGGCATCGCGATGCACTTCGCCAGGCCGACAAGTTCTGCACCGACGACGTGCCCCAACTCGAACACTATCGCCAGATCGGATATTTCCAAAACCTTCCCCCGATCTATGCTGACCTTGGAGAACTGGTCAGCGGGCGCAAACCCGGCCGTCAACGCCAAGAAGAACGCACCTTTGCCTGCAATCTTGGCCTCGCGCTTGACGACATTGCCACCGCTCCGCTGATCTACCAGCGTGCGTTGGAGAAAAGCGTGGGAACCTGGCTGCCGCGGTAGGTTGCGTTTAATTCTCCAGAATAACCTGCGCGATGGCGTGCTCGGCAGTGTGAGTAAGCGACAGCGCCACGTGCTTCGCCCCCAGCCTGGCGGCAAATTCGGCCGCTTTTCCATGGAAGCTGATTGTCGGGCGGCCGCCGGGCATGCGGCTGACTTCCACATCCCGCCACGTGACGCCGTGATTCCATCCCGTGCCAATGGCTTTCATAGCCGCTTCTTTGGCGGCAAAGCGGGCCGCGTAGCGCTCCACGCGATTGGCCTTCGAATCACAATAGCGGATCTCGCCCTCGGTAAAGATGCGGCGAACAAACCGGTCACCAAAGCGCGCGATGGAAGCCGCGATGCGAGGCACTTCCGCAATATCGATTCCGGTGCCGACGATCATGGATTGATCTGACTCAGGACCTGCGTCAGATTCTCATCCTGCTCGGAGAATACCGTCCGCAGATCCAGCAATACGCGGCCTTCTTCAACCCTCGCAATAATCGGCGGATTTGAACGTCGCAGGCGCGCAGCCAGTTCGTCCGCACTCAGGCCTTCCGCATGGACCCCCAGCAGGCGAGTTGGCAGGACCGCAGAAGGCGCCGCTCCCCCACCGATCACCGATTCGCCGTCGAGGACTTCAACCGCCAGTTTTGAAGAGCGAATCTTTCCGGCAATCTCCCCGGCACGCCTCCCGATTTCTTCTGGCGAAAGCCGCATCATGCGGATGGCGGGAATCGCGCCGGGGTCGCTCTTTACGCAGGCCAGGAGGGTGGCTTCAAGAGCAGCGTAGGTCAACTTGTCCACGCGCAGCGCACGGAACAGAGAATTCGCCCGCATGCGCGCGATCAAATCACCATGCCCGCTCAGTAGGCCTGCCTGCGGACCACCAAGCAACTTGTCGCCACTGTAAGAAACTACGTCTACGCCCGCCTGCAGACTGTCGAGCACGCCGGGTTCGCCGCTCACTCCCAGCAAATTAAGATCGACCAACGCTCCGCTGCCCAGGTCTTCCAGGAGCGGAATGTTGCGCCTGCGGGAGAGTCCCACCAGTTCGTCAAGCCGGGGTTGCTCTGTGAACCCGGTGATTTCAAAATTCGAGCGATGCACCCGCAGCAGGAGACGTGTCTTGTCGCTGATCGCCCGCTCGTAATCTTCGAGACGGGTGCGGTTCGTGGTCCCCACTTCCCGCAACACCGCATTCGACTTCGTCATCACGTCGGGGATGCGGAATGAACCGCCGATCTCGACCAGTTCCCCCCGCGAAACAACTACCTCACCGCCTTCCGCCAGCGTGTTCAGGGCCAGCAGAACAGCTGCGGCATTGTTGTTGACCACGATGGTAGAAGTATTCTCCGAACCCTCGAACAGCTTGCGGAACAGGCGATCTACGTGGACATCGCGCTGGCCACGTTCCCCGGCCTCAATGCCGAACTCAAGATTCGAGTAAGCACCGGCGGTTTCGCAGATGTGTTCCAGCGCAGAGGCGGCCAACGGTGCGCGTCCCAGATTGGTGTGCAGAATTACGCCCGTGGCGTTGATGACGGTCCGAAGGGAATAGCTCAGGGCTTGCCGCACCCGCCGCTCCACCGCGCCGTCAAGTCCGGAGAGAGCTAGCCCCACACCATTCTCGTCGAGCTGGCCAACACCAATTTCATCCCGTAAAGACATCAGAACCGCCCGCGCAGCGTCGGTCACCGCAACCAGCCCTTCCCGTGAAACCAAAGACGTCAGCCCGGGCCGGCGGACAACTTCATCTATCGACGGAAGCTGGCGGTACAAGCCGGACCTGGCTTCGATTTTCATCCGCCAAGATTATGACACCCGCCACAGCAAGTTGCCAGAATCGCAGCAAAAACTGGTTGACAGCACCAGCCTTGGGGAAGTAGTTTCTTAGTGTTGTGCGCCATCAGAAGATCAGTCCGTTCGCCTGGATAGTACTGCTCAGCACATTGACCATCATTGCGCTGATCCTGGTGCTGCCTGACGTTGACCTGCTGGATACCGCGTTTCATAGCAATACTTCTCCTTTGGTGATCCATGCCAGCGGCACCTCGGCGCCTTCCGGAGCAATGTCGGTATCGTCGTTCCATCTGGCTTCGGTTTTCAAGGGAAGCGGGAACTTTCACCGCCATGCGGATTTTACCGGGCGCGCGACCCACAGCTTTATCACTGACCTCACGCATTGCCTTCGCTGTTAGCTCCTTCTCTGATGCGGCTTTCTGCTGCGAACAGGCGTCGGCGTCGCCTACAAGGCTCGATCCGGACTGGGGGCAGTTCGGATTGAAACCCAATACTCATAAAACCTTTTAGGACAACCCAGCGCCTGGTCCAGACATAACAGTCGGGACGAGCGGCAGCTACTCACCCTGCAGATTACTTACCCTGTGTAATCAGGACCTGAGGATACGACTGCCTTGGGAACACGCAGCGGTGACTGGCGATTGCGCCCGGGCTCGGGACAAGCAGCTTGGGGACGGGCGCAATCGCACTTCTCAGCCAACTTCCACTAGTCCGTAGGTTTTCTGCCACCGGGTATGCATGTGACGTAGCGCCCGGTTGATGTCTTCCTGCGAAATCTCGGGGTTGGGACCCTGCAAGACCGCAGCCGCTTCGCGCTTCGCGAGCTCCAGTAATTTTCGGTCGCGAATCAGATTGGCCACCTGAAAACTCGGCAGTCCGGCCTGGCGTGTCCCGAAAAACTCCCCCGGCCCCCGCAACTCGAGATCCAGTTCCGCGATCTGGAATCCGTCACTGGTACGCACCATGACATCGAGACGCCGTTCTCCGTCCTCGGAAACCTTGCCGCCGGTCATTAACACGCAATAGGACTTGGCTGCGCCACGCCCGATACGCCCTCGCAACTGGTGCAGTTGCGCCAGGCCGAAACGCTCGGCGTGTTCAATGACCATGACGTTCGCATTGGCCACATCCACGCCCACTTCTATTACTGTGGTGGAAACCAGGATGTCCAGCTCCCCCTTTTGAAACAGGCGCATCACCTGGTCCTTCAGGTCGGCATCCATGCGGCCATGCAGCAGCCCCACGCGCAAATCGGGAAATACTCGCTGGCCCAGCTCTTTGTACATTTTGATGGCGGCCTTGAGTTCGGTTTCTTCGTTTTCTTCGATCACCGGATACACGACGTAAGTCTGATGTCCAGCCACTACTTGTTTGCGCACAAAATCCCAGACTTCGGGAGAGCGCTCATCCGAGACCATGCGCGTGATGATCGGCGTGCGCCCGGGCGGCATTTCGTCAATCACGCTGACGTCAAGATCGCCATAAAGAGTAAGCGCCAGCGTACGCGGAATGGGAGTCGCGGTCATTACAAGCACGTCGGGCTCGGGGTCTGGATCTGTGCTGCTGGCATCTCCCCCGGACTTTTTCATCAGTTTGAATCTCTGTAAAACTCCGAAGCGATGTTGTTCGTCCACGATGACCAGTCCCAGCTTGGCGAACTCCACTTTCTGCTCGATCAGCGCATGCGTACCGATGACCAGTTGCGCGCTCCCCTGGTTGATGTGACGGCGAATCTCGCGCTTACGGTCGTCTTCGAGCGAGCCAGTCAGCAGAACGATGCGGTAGCCGGCCGGCTCCAGAATGCGTCGGGCGGAAAAGTAATGCTGTTGCGCCAGAATTTCCGTCGGCGCCATCAGCGCCACCTGGTAGCCGTTCTCCATGGCGATGATGGCGGCCTCGAAAGCAACAATGGTCTTGCCTGAGCCGACATCTCCCTGCAACAACCGCCGCATGGGGGACGGTTTTTCCATGTCTGAAGCGATGTCCTTGAGCACCCGTTTTTGCGCTGGAGTGGGATGGAAGGGAAGGATCTTCTTGATGGCGGAACGAACGCGACCGTCCAATTGAAAGCGGACGCCGGTTTGCGCTTTCTGCTCGCGTCGTTTCAGCTCGAGCCCCAACTCGATGAAAAACAGTTCCTCGAAAATCAGCCGGACGTGAGCCGGAGTGCGCGAGGACTGCAAGTCTTGCAAGCTCTCGCCGGCCTCTGGCCAATGCACTCGCCGGAGTGCTTCCCGCGGAGGGACCAGATCCAGGCGGCGGCGCACGGTCGCGGGAATCGCATCCGGCAAGTCGGGGAGATTGTCCAGCGCGGTGTGGATCACGCGACGGAACCACCGCGAAGTCAGCCGTCCTTGTCCGATGGCCTCGTAAATAGGCACAATCCGGCCAATTTCGAGCGAGGCGGCGACTTTTTGCTCAGCAGCGTCGAGCGATCCCTCGTCACCGGCCTCACCCACGATTTCGAATTGCGGCTGCACGATTTGCAATTCGCCGCTGCGATTATCCGCTTCCACCTTTCCGTAGAGGGCAACTAATTGCCCGGGCTTGAACTTATCGCGCAGATACGTAGCGTTGAACCAGATGCACTTCAATCGCGCGCGTCCCTGCCCGGCTGTCATTTGGAAAATCGGCATGCGGCGGGTGCGAAACAGCCCCGAATTGCGCACCTCGGCGATCACCGTCGCCATCTCTCCGGCACGAAGTTCAGAAATCGTGCGCGGGTTGAGACGGTCCTCGTAGCGAAACGGCAGATAATGCAGCAGATCATCCACCGTGTGGATGCCCTTGCCTGCCAGCACCTCCGCCAGGCGCGGGCCAATGCCTTTCACGTACTGAACGGAAGTCGCCGGTTCCAGCATCTGAAAGATGGTAGCAGGAGGAGGAACCTGCGCTGTTAGGTTGGAGGGGGACGGCAAGAAACCATGTCAAAATCAGCAACTGATTTCTTACAGGCTCTACTGGCGGTCATGCTCGGCAACCTCGCATATTTTGCCCTGGAACGATATCTACCCTCCTGGGCCCAGCACGTTGGTTTTCGGACCGATCTCGGAACCCTGGTGGATTTCTGCTTCT
>Ga0210401_10004110_pt1 | contig 15260 bp, 17 predicted proteins | sample IncBWH32MmetaG_FD_150866 | JGI IMG/M metagenome (GOLD analysis project Ga0210401, IMG submission 150866) | Forest soil microbial communities from Barre Woods Harvard Forest LTER site, Petersham, Massachusetts, United States - Inc-BW-H-32-M | ecosystem: Environmental > Terrestrial > Soil >... | reverse complement strand
AATGTCGCTGGAATATCTAGCCGAGACGGCTGCTTTCACGCGGACTTCGTCGTTCCACCGGCAGATATTCTACGCCGCCACTCTGCATGCGGACGGGTTGCGGATAAAGCTTCAACAGTTGAAAAACATCGTGCGGCATATCTGTACTGACTGGCAGGCCAAGCGACTTCGCGGTCGAGGCCCATATCGGGTAGTCGTGCGTCCATTTACCGGATGTGAGTTGTTCGGCGAGCGAACTGGCCTTTTCCTCCGGCAGGCGGCGGGTCATCAACTCGCTCGCGGCTTGCCTGACTTGCGCAATCGCCTTGCGCCCGACATCGGCCAAGATCAGTGTTCGATCGTCGATTTTCGCAATAGGCTTGTCTGCGGTGACCTTGATGAGCGAGGCCGCTGGCAATTCTCCGAGTTGCGGATCGATCGGGCCCAACACGGAATGCTCGCACATGACGATTTCATCGGCAGCGAGCGCGATCAGCGTGCCGCCTGACATGGCATAGTGCGGCACAAAGACGGTGACCTTAGCCTTGTGCTCACGGACAGCTTTCGCGATTTGCAGCGCCGCCAGTACAAGGCCACCCGGCGTATGTAGGACCAAGTCGAGCGGCACATCGGCGTCCGTCATCTGAATGGCGCGCAGAACGTCTTCGGAATCGTTAATGTCGATGTAACGCGCGATTGGGAAACCGAGGAGTCGCATGGTCTCTTGCCGGTGCACCAGCAGGATCACCCGCGATTTTCGCTCACGCTCGAGCTGCGAAATCTTGCGTACCCGCATGGCTTCGAGCATCTGCTGCCGCAGCATCGGCTGGATCGCCGAGAAGATGAAGAAAAGCCAGAACAGATCACCGATGGACATGGAATCCTCCTATGGCATGACGTCTCATATCTGCCCCCTTGTATCGAAGCCGAGCACGCCTTCGTCCGGGTAGTACACGCGGTAACGCTGCTCGGATCGGACCAGCAGCGGGCCAAGTATAAACCCCGCCAAGAATCCTCCGACATGGGCCCACCATGCGACGTCTCCGGTGGAGGATGGTTGCAGAAGCTCCATCGTCGACTCCAGGATCTGAACCAGGAACCAGAGACCGATAAAGACAAACGCGTGGACTTCGAAGAACAGTGGGATGAACAGGATCGGTACGACCACTACGACCCGCGCCAGCGGGAACAGGCGCATGTAGCACCCGAGAATGCCGGCGATTGCGCCAGAGGCGCCCAATGCGGGTATGTTCGAAGTCGGGTTGAACATGACGTGCGTAATCGAAGCCGCGAGCCCGCAAACAAGATAAAACGCCAGATACCGGCTATGACCCAGCCGATCCTCGATGGTCGGACCGAACAGCCACAGCGTCCACATGTTCAGGATGAGATGGAGCCATCCTCCATGCAGGAACATCATTGAGAAGAAAGGCAGGATATCCCCGGCAGCCAAATCGATGCCTCCAGATGCAACCTCGGAGTAGCGCGCGGGAATGAGCGCGAATTGGCGCAGGAGCAGCTCAAGTTCGTCGGGACTTAGGCTGCTTTGGAACAGAAACACGAGGCAATTGGTGCCGATCAGCATCCAGGTGATCACAGGCGGATAGCGGGACGGGACAGCGTTCCGGATCGGGATCATCTGCGCCTCTTCGAGCGTATGTCGCGGATGCAGGACAATGTCGCGCGCTTTCAGATCGCGCCTGGGCAAATGACGCGGGTTTGATAAAATGAGGAAGCTTGGGGAGCGTTGACCGCCGTCAAGATCACGCGAGATTTATTTGGGCGGTCGCACGCGGAGACGGTGCCTGGTGGCGAATGAAGGCTCCAGACGCTCCTGCAGCTCTGCTGCTTTGATTGAGAAAAGTTGATGTCGGTCAAGGCGACGCCGCGGGCGACGCCTCATCCTGCAGCGCCGAGCCCCTCTGGAATAGACATGACAAGCGCGCTGCATATTGTCTGTCCGCATTGCGACGCCATCAACCGTGTGCCGCGCGAACGACTGCGCGATGACGCCAAGTGCGGATCCTGCCATCGGCGGCTTTTTGAAGGGCGGCCGGCCGCGCTGAACAGCGCCGCTCGCTTCGACAAGCATGCAAGGCATAGCGACATTCCACTGCTGGTCGATTTCTGGGCGGCATGGTGCGGTCCCTGCAAGTCAATGGCGCCGATCTTCGAACAGGCGGCAACCCAGCTCGAGCCCGACGTTCGGCTGATCAAGGTTGATAGCGACGCGGTGCCGGAACTGCTGCAGCGCTTCTCCATTCAGGCCATACCGACGCTGATGCTCGTGCACCGCGGCCGCGAGATTGCGCGCAAGTCCGGCGTCATGCCCCTGTCCCAGTTGCTGGCGTGGACCCGCGAGCATGTCGATGGCGTGAAGGTATAGCATTGCATCGGCCGATCCGATCAACTTCCGAGCAGTTTGGCCGCCCAGCCCTTTTTAAGGCTCTCACGGCTCGTTCGTCCGTCAGGAAGGTGAATGACGAGGTCGGCCTCGCGCTCGCGCGCGAGCTGCTGGGCGACCAGTTCGGCCGCTTCTCTGGTGGGATAATGTCCGAACTCCTGGCCAGCGTCGCCGCGCACCACCCAGTCGTCGAAGCTGTCGTCCGGAACAACATGAATAGCGGCGGCTGCCATCGCCTGGGCTCCACGGAAAGAGGAACGATTGCCGGAAGATCACCGACGGCGCCCTGTGAGGGATCAATTTTCGGCGCCACCGAGAAAATCGAAAGAATCTGACAATCGTCAATTGGAGCACGGCCCGGGCACGGCAAGATCGCAGAAGGAATTCAAAAGCCATGACCGCCGCGGTGCAATTGAACAGAAGCCCGACCACTCACGTCATGAGCGTGGCGAAGTTCGAGCGTTTCTTGCGGATCGCGGCCGGACTCGATGTCGACAAGCAGGACCTCAAGCGCTACAGCGACTTCATCAATCAGAAGGTCTATGACCTCGTGCTTCGGGCCGAAGCCACCGCGAAGGCAAATGGCCGGCTCATCATCGAGCCGTGCGACCTGCCGATCACCAAGGGCCTGCAGGAAAGCATCCACGAATTAAAAAAGATCGACGAGCAGATTGAACTGCAGCCGATTCTCGATCAGCTCACCGCACGGCCGCCGCTCGACCTCGCCTATGACCAAGATACCGAAAGTCAACTGCCTGAGGTCGTCGGCGGGCTGAGCGTGGCGCTCGCGCGCACCTTCAAGATCATTGATGGTAATCTGAAGAATCCGGCAACCGAGCATTGGCAGAAGTGCTTCCGCATTTTCGATCTGCTGATGTAACTCTGCTCGAGACATTCCGCTTCAAGCCGATCACGTCGGTCCGGTCGGATCGGCGGCGCAGTCCAAACGGTTTCGTCGCGGCGTTTGTCGTCAAGCCCAGGAGGTAGCGATGATCAAGGATGTCATGGTTTGGCTGGATGGAAGTATCTCCGACGAAATTCGTCTGGCAGCTGCCGACGCAATTGCCCGGCAACTCGACAGCCAGATGGTCATCGGATTGTTTCTCGTTCTCTTGCCGTTGCCCGGACCGGTCGACGCGGACGTTGGTGGTGCGCTCGCCACGGCCGAGCTGTTGAACCTTGCGCGCGAGGCTGGCGATCAAACCGAGGCGTTGCTGGCCAAGCGGCTCAGACAGCTTGACCGTCCAATCGAGATTCGGCGGTTCGATATACTGGCCGACGACGTCGCCCGTGTTGCCGCCCGCGAGGCGCGCTCCGCCGATACCTTCGTCGCGCTGCGTCCCAATGGGGCAATGGATTTCGAACGGCTGGTCGAAGGCGTTCTGTTCGGATCGGGCAGGAGTATCTATCTGGTTCCCGAGACGGAGCGGCCGAAGATCGCCTTCGATCGTATCCTCATCGCCTGGAACCGCAGCCGGGAGTCGGCCCGAGCCATGGCCGAAGCCATGCCGTTTCTGCACCGGGCAAATGAGGTCACCGTCGTCGTGGTGATCACCGACGAGCACCCGGCCGAAGAGGAGGTCATCATGGGGACCGATGCAGTCAATCACCTCAAGCATCACGGGATTGACGCCGTGCTTCATCGCGTCAAGAGCCGGCCTGCCGACGTTGGAGCCCACTTGATGGAAGAGGCTGAACGGCGAAAGGCCGACCTTATCGTTATGGGCGGATATGGTCATCTCCGCCTGCGTGAGCGGCTGCTCGGCGGCGTGACCTACAATCTGATGCAAGAGTCGCCTGTTCCGCTACTGATGGCTCATTAATGGGCTTACGTCGCCCTAACAGCGAGGATCGACATGTCAAACGCCGATATCGATATCCGCAACGAGCAAATGTTTCCGAAGCTGACACCGCAGGAAATCGATCGGCTTCGCCGTTTCGGCGAAGTTCGGCACTACGCCGCCGGCGAGCCGCTGTTCGTGACAGGAGAAATCGCTTCCGGCATGTACGTGCTGATCAAGGGCTCGGCGCGCGTCACCCGACGCGATCCCTTGGGGCACAGCGCCCCGATCGTGGAGGAGGGACCCGGCCAGTTCGTCGCCGAAGTAGGACAATTGTCGGGCCAGCCGGCGTTCGTCGACGTTCAGGCAATCGACGATGTGGAAGCGCTGCTGATTCCGCCCGAAAATCTGCGTGCCCTGATGATCGAAGAGCCGGAACTCGGTGAGCGGATCATGCGGGCGCTGATCGTGCGTCGCGTCGCTCTGGTCCAGGCTGGTGCCGGCGGTCCGGTCCTGATTGGCGCCGAAGACAGTCCGGACGTGGTTCGCCTGCAAGGCTTCCTGGCCCGCAATGCATACCCGCATCAATTGCTCGACCCGACGCGGGATCCGGACGCCGCGAAACTGGTCGAGCAATATGCTCCGAATCCCGCGGACCTGCCGCTGGCCGTGTGTCCGAAAGGCGCGATCCTGAAAAACCCGAACGAGACCGAATTGGCGCGCGCGCTCGGCATGGTGCCGATCGACGAATGGGATCGAACCTATGATGTCGCGGTCGTCGGCGCGGGTCCGGCTGGCCTATCGACCGCGGTCTATGCCGCGTCGGAGGGTCTTTCGATCATCGTGTTCGACGCGCGCGCCTTCGGCGGACAAGCCGGAGCAAGCGCTCGCATCGAGAACTATCTCGGTTTCCCCACTGGCATTTCCGGCCAGGCGCTCACCGGGCGTGCCTATGTGCAGGCGCAGAAATTCGGTGCCAGGATGGCGATACCTTCCGAAGTGACACGCCTCGATCTGACCGAAACCCCGATTGCGGTTCACGTCAACGATGGCCGGCGCGTCAAGGCCTCGACAGTGGTCATCGCCACCGGCGCGCGCTACCGGCGCCTTAACATTCCGAACCTTGGTGATTTCGAGGGGCGCGGCGTCTGGTACTGGGCTTCGCCGATCGAAGCGCGCCTGTGTCGAAACGAGGAGATCGTTCTGGTCGGGGGTGGTAACTCGGCGGGCCAGGCCGCCGTCTTCCTGCGCAATTTCGCTGCGAAAATCTGGATGCTGGTGCGCGGGCCAAGTCTCGAGGAGAGCATGTCGCATTATCTCATCGAGCGCATCCGCGCGATCGACAATATCGAGGTATTGACCAACACAGAACTTGTTGCCCTGTTCGGCAGCCGGGAAAAGCAACTGGAGCGCGTGCGCTGGCGCAATAATTTGACCGGCGAGGAAAGGGAGAAGCCGATTCGCCACGTCTTTCTCTTCATCGGCGCGGATCCTGCAACGGCCTGGCTTAAGGGGAGCGGGGTCGCCCTGGATTCAAAGAATTTTGTTTTGACGGGCTCGGATATTCCGCCGAAGGTCCGCCGGTCGAACAATGGATCCGGCCGTCCGCTGCCGCTCGAAACCAGCGTGCGCCGCGTTTTCGCCTCCGGCGATGTGCGGTCCGGATCGGTCAAGCGGGTGGGCGCCGCGATCGGCGAGGGCGCGGTGGCTGCGGCGGAACTGCACGCCGTTCTGGCAAATGGCGCTGCGGCATCGCCGGGTAAATCGAAAACTGAAGCAGCGTGAGCGCGTTCATTTGCGCGGCGAGGTCAGCCGATCTTGCAGGCGGTCGAGATAGAGATAAATAAATCGGCGTGGTGAACAAGGTCAGAAGCTATCGTGGTGACCGGCCCAGGCCGTACGGCCTCGCGTATGTCGCAGGTTGCCTTGCGGCAACGTGCCAGGCCTGCACGGTGCCCGGCGCGGACAGGTGGATCGGGACGTCCTCTGTCTTGGCTGGCGCCACAGACGTGTGATCCCGTGTTGACGGTCGTCAAGGTCGCGAACGCCCTTGAGCGGCAAAGTCTGTCAGCTGCGGCTAGCGTCCGAACGTTCGCGCAAATTGAGCGCGATCCGCATCGCGTCGGTCATCGCGGCTGCGGTGCAACGGTTTCGGCCAACGGTTCGCGAATGCGCTGAATAAGTCGCATCGGCTGGCTCCACAAGCGGGCACGAGACATGAATGCTGGACGCGCCAAGCCAGGACTCTTTCGCGATCGTCGCGAAGCGGGCCGGCTGCTCGCTGAGAAGCTCGCAGCCTATGCCCATCGCCCAGACGTGCTGGCGCTGCCGCGCGGCGGCGTGCCTGTCGCCTACGAGGTTGCCCGCGCGCTCGGAGCGCCGCTCGGTCGTGGTTTCCGGCCGCGTCCCGGACGCGATGCCAGCCAGCTTCTGCCGATCATTCAGAGCCTCGACAAGGCGCGCTGGATCAGGTCCGCGCACGTCATCCAGGCTACAAGATAGCCGTGACCGGCCTGTCGGCGATCGCCGCTCGCAACAGTGCCCTCATGATCGAGAAATTGAACCGGGGCCTGACGCTGGAGTTCCTGTTTGTCGCCGTGTTCATCGGCCTGGCCTTTCGCTCATTCGTCGTCATGCTGGCGTGCATCATGCCGGGAATATTTCCGGTCGTTTTTTTGGAACATTGTTGTGGGCGATCGGAGAGGGCCTGCAATTAGCCAGCGTCGTGGCGCTGACGGTGTCCTTCGGATTGGGCCTGAGCGCTACCATTCATTTCCTGAACCGGCTGCGGCAGGAGGAACCGCCGGACGAGGACCCCGCGCTGGCTGTGGAGCGGGCAACCGTGCTTGTTGGTCCGCCCCTTGATCCTGACGTCCGTGGTGCTTGCCTGCGGATTGGTAGTAACGGTCCTCTCTGATTTGCCGTCGCTGCGCCTGTTCGGCTGGTTGAGCGCGTTCGCCATGCTTGCGGCGTTGGCTGCTGACCTGTTGATCCTGCGACCCACGGCCACGTTCCTGAGCAGGCTTGCACGCCTGATTGGCGGCAAACGATTTCACCGGCTGCAACCGGGAGCCTAGCGGCGCGTTCCGTACGGCATGCGGGACTATGCGTGCGGATGAGTTTGCCGTGACAACCCCAAGCGGTCATACCGATCGGAAGTTACAATGACAGGTTTGGCGTCACTCTGTCCCTCCCGAGCATTGTGGGAAGTGAGGGCGTAGTTCGGACCTTCGAACCGGAAATGTCAGGCGAGGAGCGGCAAGCGCTGGAGTTGGGCGCCGCCGTTTAAAGAAACCGGAAAGCCGAACCTGATGACGTCGGGCCGGGACCAAGCTGTCGCGGCTCACCGCCAGCGCTGGTCGACGCAGGCCTTCGGCTGCTCGCCGCGGTCCTGCGCCAACGAGGGATAGTCCGTGTATCCCTTCTCGCCGCCGCCGTAATACGTCGTCGGATCGTCGACGTTCAGCGGAGCGCCAACGCGTAGCCGCTCGGGCAGATCGGGGTTGGCGATGAATTTGCGGCCGAAAGCGATCAGGTCCGCCCTGCGTTCGCGAAGCCACTGCTCCGCGGTGTCGGCCTGGAAGCCGCCCGCCACGATCAGGGTTCCCTTGAATTTCTTCCGGATCATCTCGGCCATGCTTAGCGCCCGCGGATCAGGCTCCTTTCCATTCTGCATCTGCTCCATCGCCGGGTTGACGATATGCAAATAGGCGAAGCCGTAGTCGCTGAGCCGCTCGGCGATATAGCTGAAGGTCGCTTCCGGGTTATCGTCGTGGATGTCGTTCAGCTTGGCCATCGGCGACAGGCGCACACCGATGCGATCCGGCCCCCAGATCGGCATCAGGGCCTCGGCGATCTCGAACAACAGTCGCGCCCGGTTCTCCACCGGGCCGCCATATGCATCGGCGCGCCGGTTGGTGCCGGTCTCGATGAACTGATCGAGCAGATAGCCGTTGGCGGCGTGGATCTCGACGCCGTCGAAATCGGCGGCCTCTGCGTTTCTGGCCGCTCGCTGATATTGTGCCACGATGTAGGGCATCTCTTCGATGTTCAGGGCGCGCGGCCGTACGAACGGAACAAGTTCACCTTCGCCGCGCTCATTCTCGATGAAGGCCTTGCCCTCCGGGATGATGGCCGAGGGCGCGACGGGCAGCATGTTGTCGGGCTGCAGCGCAGGATGCGAAATGCGCCCGACGTGCCAAAGCTGATTGAAGATTAATCCGTTGTCCTGATGGACGGCCTTGGTGACCCGCTGCCACGCGTCCACCTGCTCACGGCTGTGGATGCCGGGGGTCCAGGCGTAACCCTGGCCTTGCATGGACACCTGCGTTGCCTCGCTCACGATCAACGCTGCGGATGCGCGCTGCGCGTAGTAGCAGGCGGCGAGGGAGCTTGGAACATTGCCCGGCTGGCGTGCCCGCGATCGGGTCAGTGGCGCCATGAGGATGCGATGCTTCAGATTGAAGGGGCCAAGCCGGTACGGCTGGAACAGTAGGTCCGTATCTGGCGCCTGAACGGCGCGTGTTCGCGTAGCGGTGGCGATTTCGTCCATATTTTTTCCTTCCGGGAAATTGGGAACCCCAAAACCGTCCGCCTTGCGAGATATTAGGAGCAAAGCGATCCGCCTCAATTGACCACCGTCAATGCGACGAGACGATTAAAACGCGGCGGGCGATGGTTCAAGCCGATCTGTGCCTTGTCGATGTGCAAAGACAAGGGACAGGATACCAGCTCAGCGTCCCACGCGCCCGCGCAGTTCCGGATGGAGTTCGGCGCGAATCGTAGTGACGACGTTTGCAGCATTATCTTGGAGAAGCCGCAGACGAGAAGCACTTGATCAGCCAGCGCCAGGCCTGCTGCGACGTTCTCTGGAAACACCGTGTTGGCTCCCGCCCGCGCAAGCCGTCGGAAGCCTTATATGCGCGACCAGGCTGATGGCGCAGACGGAGGCGAGGATCACGACTAGCGTCTTGACCAACAGGGCGTCCGCCATGCGCGGCTCCGATGCGCGTCGCGCTCACTGTATCGTACCAATTTGTCGGGGCCTTGACGGACGTCAAATTCCGCCAATCCTTGAAAAATGCCAGTTTTGGCAGTCGCCATGGGTGACAATCGTCAATGTGACGACGGCGCACGAAGCGTAACCTCCATCTTGCAGGCCTCTCGTTCTGAAGGCTATGGCAGCGGCGGCGCGCAGCGGAAATCCGCATGACGCTTGGGCGCAACTCGGGGGCACTCGACAGCCATGATCAAAGCGACCGACACGATTACGGTGATTGAAGGCTATGACGCGATGCGCGTCTTCCTCGAGATCGTTTGGCGCCGCCATGGCAAGCCGATCGACGAGGTTGCGTTTTTGCTTGGTAGCTTGAAATGGGCAGATGGGTCGCCAGTCGATCCGACGACGTGGCAAGACTGGCTGGCAGCCGTTCAAATGGCGGCGTCAGCCGGAAGCCGTAAGATCGCCGCGGGCCGATGATTGCGTTGCCGCCTCGTTCGCGCAAGATGCGCACGCACGAAACAGGCCTTTACAGCATCGCCAATGCTATCGCCTCGGTGGGCGCGGGAAACCCGCGGTCGAGCGCGGCGAGATCCTCTCGCGTGAGCGCGGCTTTGCGTTATATCGAGCGGCTACATTCTTAGTTCTCGATGCCCGAGCAGGACGGCGGCGACGTCCGCTGGCTCATTGGCGGCACCATCATCCTGGCGAGCTGGCCATATGCCTATTTTGTCATGGTACCGGTAAAACTCTGGCTCTGCGCCATTCCACCGGAAAGAGCCATCTCGCCGGCGCGCAAACTGATGCGGGACTGGGGGCTGCTGGAATGGGGGCACGCCTTGATCGGACTTGCCGCCACCTGCGTATTCGCCTGGGCGCTCGATTGGCCGCCGTGATTGATGGCCGTCAATGCTGATGTCCGGCGCCGACGCCAGTATCGTAACCCGGATCGAATGAGAGTTCTCGGGCCGACAATAGCAAAATGAGGGGTCGATGCTCCACATCGATATTCCGACCCTGGCGGAGTTCAAGGCGCTCGCGCAGATCAAGGGTGAAACCTGCGTTTCCCTGTACTTGCCAACCTCTCCTTTGGTCGAGCACATCCGGGCCAATCGCGTCGCGTTCAAGGACCTCGCCAAGGAGGCGCTGTCGCAGTTGAAGGAAGCCGGCGTCGACAAGGGCCAGATCGCCATTTTCGAAGCGCGGTTCGAGCATCTCGCAGGCCCTGAGCGCAACGTTCAGGATGAAGACAAGATCAGAAAGCTCCAGCGCGCGAAGCCGGACCCGATCGATGAGTTCTGGCACTATCAGGCGAACGGGTTGGCGGTGCTCGCTACCCCCGACATGATGCGAATGTTCCGTCTGCCTGACTCGCCAAAACCGCTGGCCGAAGTGGCGGACCGATTTCATCTGACGCCACTGATACGGGCCATGACGTCCCCGCACGATGTCTTCGTGCTGGCATTAGCGGAAGAAAGCGTTCGGCTGATCCACGCGTTCGTCGACTTTCCGCCGGAGCGGCTGCAGGTTCCAAACCTGCCCAGGAACGCGGAGGAAGCGACACGACGTCCATCCTTTCACGTTCGGGCTCCGCGCCGCAGGCTGCAGAACCTTGAAGGCGAGAAGGTGCTGTTGCATCAGTACGTGAGGAAAGTCGAGCAGGCGATCCACAGCGTGCTGGCCGGGCAGAATGCACCGCTGGTTCTTGCGGCGGAGGAGCCGATCGCGTCTATGTTCCGTTCGGTCAATACGCATCCCAGGCTGGCCGACGAAATGATCGAAGGAAATCCGGGCCTGATAACGGATGCCGAACTGGAAGACGCCGCGATCCCGATTCTCGATCGTCTGTATTCCCGCGAACTGAAGGCGGTGATCGCACTCTACGATCAGCTGAAGCCAAGACGTGCGACGACCGATGTTTCCTACGCCGCGCATGCAGCAACGGCGGGCGTCATTGATCAGCTTCTGGTCGACCTCGATGCGGTCGTTCCCGGCCTCGTCAGCGACATCGATGGCAGCGTGACCTATTCAGCCTCTGACGATGCCGAGACCTATAGCGTCGTCGACGAAATCGCCCGGCGCGCGTTGAGTACCGGCGCCAGGGTGCTGGGAGCGCGGAAGGAAGAATTGCCGGATCGGGCTCCGCTGGCCGCTATCCTTCGCTACGAATTCCACTGAGACCTCGGCCTTAGGCATCATCGCAATTCGCCCGGCTCCCCTCAGCCGACGTCTTTGGCTCGATCGGACATTTCCATCGCCTGAATATCCCTCACCAGGCAACGCAGCCCGTGCAATTGATCAAGCAGATGCAAAACGATCGCAATGCCCTCGTCGTTGACACCGAAATCCGCCTTGAGATCCTGGATCAGCCGGGCCCGCGCGAGATCAGCGTCCGAAAAGAGAAAGGTGTTTCCCCTTCTGAGAGGCACCAGCCATTCTGCTTCGATCCAGGCATTCAACGTTGGAGTATCAAGATGCGACCGGGCGACGAATTCCTGGGTCTCCATCGTTACACTCCCATCGATTGACGCGGACTGTCCGCCTCCGGTTGCCATTGCTCGACGAAAGCCTCGAGCTTCGGATCGGGCTTTTGCGGAAGCACCAGCTTGAGCGTGACATATTCATCGCCTTTGCTGCCATCGGGACGCGGTACGCCGCGTCCTTTCAGCCGAAGAATGCGGCTGGTGCCTGACCATTTTGGTATCGTCGCCGCGACCGCTCCGCCGGGAGTGGGAACCGTGACCTTTGCGCCCAGCACCGCCTCCTTCAGGGAAATCGGTAAATCCAGATAGATGTCGTCGCCTTTGCGGGTGAAAAATGGGTGCGGCAGAACGCTTATCTCGATCAGCGCATCGCCTGGCGGACCTTCGCCTGGCGCCGGGCGGCCTTTGCCCTTCAAGCGCAGAATTTGGCCGTCCCGCGTCCCCGGTGGAATGGTGACGTCCAGCGTAGTGCCATCTGGCAGGACAATTGATTGCTTGCCGCCGTTAATGGCATCAAGAAAAGAAAGATCGAGATGATAGCGGACGTCCTGGCCCCGCCTGCGGCGGCCCGCGCGACCCGTGCGGCCGAAAATCTCCGAGAGAATATCCTCAGCCCCGGCGTAGTCACCGGAATCGGAAAAGCCAGAGGTGTTCGTGTAGGTTGACCAGCTATCCTGATCGGCGAAATCCCGATAGTATTGCCGACGCGGCCGCTCCGTGCCCGAAGCATCGATTTCGCCGCGGTCGAAGCGCGCGCGCTTGTCTGGATCGCCCAAGAGATCGTAGGCGGCCGTAACTTCCTTGAATTTATCTTCCGCAACCTTGTTGCCGGGATTCAGGTCCGGGTGCAGCTTTTTCGCCAGGCGGCGATAGGCTTTTTGAATATCGTCCTGCGTAGCGTCCTTTTTCACGCCCAGCGTTGTGTAAGGGTCCGCAGCCAATGCCCCCTCCTGTTTGCACGCCGCCGGCGAAGCCGAGCCAATGTGGCGTCATTGTTGTGCAGCGCTCGACGACGACTGCTGGGGCTTGGCTACCACAACACGCGCCGGCCGCAGCAGACGGTCATGCAGCATGTAGCCGTTTTCCAAGACCTGAACCACGCGGCCGGGCGGCTGTTCTGTCTCATCGCTCTCCATCACCGCTTCGTGTTTTTCGGGATCGAACGGCTGGTTGAGGGCATTTATTTCCTGGACGCCGAAGCGATCCAGAATCTGTGTCAGGATGCGGTCGGTGGCCGCAACGCCCTCGATCAAGCCGGCGGCTCCCCTTGTCGCCTCTGCATCGGTCGCACCCGCGTCGATGGCACGACGCAAATTGTCGACAACCGGCAACAACTCACGGGCAAATTTAGCGATCGCGTATTGCTGGGCGTCTTGCTCGCGCCGTTCACCCTGACGCCGGGTATTCTCGGTCTCGGCCAGCGCCCGCACCAGGCGTTCGCGCAAAGAGTCAAGTTCGGACGAGAGATCGGTTTCCGACGAGGGATTGTTGTCCTGTGTCGGATCGCTCTCTTTGCTTTCGCCCGTAGCTGACAGGTTGACGTCGTCGTCCACGGTGTTCGTCGCCATGTTATGCTCCCAAGCTTATACTCCCAGCCGATGTCTCGCCGCGGCACGCCTGCGTGAAGCCTTTTCAAGACGCTTTCTGGTCGCGAGGATCGACTTCCTCGAATTCGGCATCGACGACGTTGTCGTCGGAAGAGCCACTGCCGTCGCCGGAAGATCCCGCTTGCCCGGCTCCTTGCGAGGCCGCGCGATTCAGGGCTTCGCCTATTTTGGACGCCGCCTGCATGAGCCGCTCCGTCGCCTGACGGATCGATTGCGGGTTCTCCGATGTCAGATTTTGCTTTGCATCCGCGACGGCTTGCTCGACCTGCTGCTTCACGTCGGCAGGGACCTTTGTCTCAGCGTCCTTGAGGGCCTTCTCGGTGGTATAGATCGCCGCGTCGGCCTGATTGCGCGCCTCGACGAGCTCCTTGCGGCGCTTGTCCTCTTCGGCATGGGCTTCGGCCTCCTTCACCATTTTCTGGATGTCGGCCTCGGTCAGACCGCCGGAAGCCTGAATCTTGATGCTCTGTTCCTTGCCGCTCGCCTTGTCCTTGGCCGACACATTGACGATGCCGTTGGCGTCGATGTCGAAGGTGACGTCGATCTGCGGGACGCCCCGCGGCGCGGGCGGTATTCCGACCAGGTCGAACTGGCCGAGCAGCTTGTTATCGGCTGCCATCTCGCGCTCGCCCTGGAATACGCGGATGGTGACCGCTGTCTGATTGTCCTCGGCCGTTGAGAACGTCTGGCTCTTCTTGGTCGGTATGGTGGTGTTGCGATCGATCAGCTTCGTCATGACGCCACCGAGTGTTTCGAGTCCGAGCGACAGCGGCGTCACGTCCAGCAGCAGCACGTCCTTGACATCGCCCTGCAGCACGCCGGCCTGGATGGCGGCGCCGATCGCGACCACTTCGTCCGGATTGACGCCCTTATGCGGCTCGCGCCCGAACAGCTTCTGCACAACTTCCTGGACCTTGGGCATGCGGGTTTGCCCGCCGACCAGCACGGCCTCGTTGATATCTGACGGCTGCAGGCCGGCATCCCTCAATGCAGCCTTGCAGGGCTCGACGGTGCGCTCGATCAGATCGTCGACCAAAGCTTCCAGCTTCGCCCGGGAAAGCTTGATGTTGAGATGCTTCGGCCCGTTCTGGTCCGCCGTAATGAACGGCAGATTGACGTCGGTCTGCGTGGCGCTCGAGAGCTCAATCTTGGCCTTCTCAGCGGCGTCCTTGAGCCGTTGCAGCGCAAGGCGATCCTTGCGCAGGTCGATGCCAGTCTCCTTTTTGAATTCGTCGGCCAGATAGTCCATGATCCGCTTGTCGAAATCCTCGCCGCCGAGGAAGGTATCGCCGTTGGTCGCCTTGACTTCGAACACGCCGTCGCCGACCTCGAGAATCGAAATGTCGAACGTGCCTCCGCCGAGGTCATAGACGGCGATCTTGCCGCTTCCCTTTTTTTCGAGCCCATAGGCGAGCGCCGCCGCGGTGGGCTCGTTGATGATGCGCAGCACTTCGAGACCGGCGATCCGGCCGGCGTCCTTGGTCGCCTGACGCTGGGCGTCGTTGAAATAGGCCGGTACGGTGATCACGGCCTGCGTTACCTTGTTGCCGAGAAAGGCTTCCGCGGTTTCCTTCATCTTTGTGAGAATGAAGGCGCTGATCTGGCTTGGGCTATATTTCTTTCCCTTGACCTCAACCCAGGCGTCGCCGTTGGGACCCGGCGCGATGTGGTAGGACACCATCCCCTTGTCCTTTGCGACGATAGGGTCGTCGTAGCGACGGCCGATCAGCCGTTTGATGGCGTATATCGTGTTTTCCGGATTCGTGATGCTCTGGCGCTTGGCCGGCTGGCCGACCAGGACTTCACCATCATCGGTGAAGGCGACCATCGAGGGCGTGGTGCGGGCGCCTTCGGCGTTTTCAATGACCCTGGCCTTGCTTCCTTCCATCACGGCAACACAAGAGTTGGTGGTTCCAAGATCGATTCCAATTGCCTTCGCCATGACCAGGCTCCTTTTTTCCAGATATGCGCGAGTTGCTTCGAGTGTTGCGGCGACCTCGTTGATCG
>Ga0210401_10004108_pt1 | contig 15263 bp, 16 predicted proteins | sample IncBWH32MmetaG_FD_150866 | JGI IMG/M metagenome (GOLD analysis project Ga0210401, IMG submission 150866) | Forest soil microbial communities from Barre Woods Harvard Forest LTER site, Petersham, Massachusetts, United States - Inc-BW-H-32-M | ecosystem: Environmental > Terrestrial > Soil >... | reverse complement strand
ATCGAGATACACGACGAGCTTGCCTTCCATAGAAGCGCATTTACTTCCGTTTACGTCTTTGCCAAACATATGACCCTCACTTCCTCACCATACATCCAAAAAGGCAGGCGAAAAACGCAGCCCACATCCAAATGCTAAGCGGGCTGCTGGCTGCGTTGCGCTGGAGCTCGTTCCACCCTCACCGTAGGGCTTACGAGCGGCGCCAGCTCAACGCGCAACGTCTCATACGCTCGGAACAAAAGCGATTTCAGCGCGCTCTCCGAGCATTCCAATACGCGCGCAATCTCGTCGTAATCGAGTTCCTGATATTTGTGCAGCAGCACGGCCGCGCGCTGTTTTTCGGGCAACGCATGAATCGCTCTGAGGATCATTTCGGCCCGGCTGCGCGCGACCAGTTCCTGCTCCACGGTCGGAGCGCGGTCAGGCACCTCGAGCGGCCGCGCGTCCTCCTCACCTGAGTCCGCGGACTGGTCCATCGAAATTTCCATCCGGCGGTGGCGATTGTCGCGAACCGAATTCAGCGCCAGATTCGTGGCGATCCGGAACATCCACGTCGTGAACTTCGCGCTCGGCGCGTAGTCTTCGCGCGCGCGATAGACGCGCAGAAACACTTCTTGCGCCAGTTCTTCCGCAACGCCGACATCCCGGACCATCCGGTAAAGGAAATTGACCAGAGGAGTCCTATACTTGCGGAGCAAAAGCTCAAAGGACGCCTCGTCCCCGGCTTTCACGTCCAGCATCAATTGGACGTCTGTCCTGGCCATGGCCTGCACATCCTATATAACCCTTGCAGGGTCAAAAAGTTGCGAAAGTCATACGGCGCAAGGGTCGATCCGGCGATCCCACAAATCTAGTGCAATCAACCCTATAGCGGCAGTCAAATCCAAAGGCAATCCGGTTCGCATGGGTCAGTTGATCTCGGATCGCGAGACTGCCAAATAGGTGAGCTTGGAATTCTCGAATCTGGCATCGATTTCAACATGTATGGTCCAAACAAGGGTTTCGTTTGGAAAGTTCGTATCGTGGGGATGCAGCTTCTTATATTCGTCGGGCGATAGCGTCCGCTCACCCTCAAATGAGTACACTATCCCGTTGTCGTAGGTGCCGGAAGGCTGCCCCAAGATTGCCTCCACATCGCGTTGGCCCTCCCCGAGATGAATTCCGGCGTCAGTACCCAAGCTGCTTGAGATGAGATCGGATCCAGCGCAGCGGTCGCTTCCAGTCCAATCGGAGCCACCCGAGAAAAGATAGAATGAATCAATGGCCTCATTATTCTCAAAGATCAGATGGACCTTCTTTGCGCTTCCTGAAGATACGTAGCAAATCTGGTCCCGCGACTCCGCTCCGTCGCCTCGCGAAGTGACCGTAGCTTTTCCTAGCTTCGCGATGACGTCGGGGAAAGAAATATCGCCCAGAGTGATCCCCAGAATTCGAGAATTTGCGGGTTCAAGCAAGCGGTGCTGCACCTTTGCGTGCATGGCGTGAGAATTTTCTAAGGCGGACGACCACCAGTCCGAGTTGTCATTCAGGTAGCCAGGCGGCACCGACCTTTGTGACCACGTCTGGACTAGCGGCAATAGCAGGGCGAACAAGAAGCCAGCCAATTTTGTGAAAGCATTGCGGGTCGAAACACTCCGCAGATAGTCTCGGTGAGAAATATCCTGATGTGGACCGGAGTCCATAGTGTACCTCCAAGGCTATCTCCAGTGTCCTTCCATTGGTGCTCGCGCCCTAGCGATAGCTATCGATGTATGTGACGAGACGATTAGCCGGCAACCTCAGATGGGATAGAGCCATCGGGCCAGATCAAGGTTGTGATTGAAATAATCCGCAGGCGGGGCGTTTTTCGCGTTGTAGACGAATAGCGGAATATCGATTTCATGCAGGGATCCGTGGGAACGTAGTCCGGGAAAGTTTTCCTTCACGTCGTCGAGCTCTCCGAAGACGGTGTCTTTATCGCCGATCACCATGAGTTCTCCGATCATGGAGGCCATCAGGTGAAATTCCTTGGCCGCCTGCGCGCGCGTCAAAACCCGCTCGACTCCGTTCACGCCGGAGAGAATGTCGGTCACTTTTGCCGCGTCCTGCGGATTCGTGAGATACACGTACGCGGCGCCGCTGCAGCCTCGGTGGTGCTTCATATAGCGGTCGCGGCCGGTGGAAACGGCTTTGCGAATCGGGACGCCCTTCCCGGCGCAGAATTGCGCGAGGTCCCAGCACTGGCTTTTCGCATTCATTCCGTGATCGGCGGTCGCGAGGAATGCGGCGTCGGGCGCCGCGGTCATGGCTTGGCCGAAGAGATCGTCGAGCCGCGCTAAATGCTCTTTAGATTCGGGGGCTTCGGGTGCCCACGTGTGCATCGGATAGTCCGTGGTGTGAACGTAGAGCACGCCGATGTCGGGGCGGCGCTTCAGGACGTCGATGGCGGCTTGCATCAGCCAGTAGTTGATTTCGCGGGTGTAGATCGTAGGCGCGGGGCCGAGCCTCTGCACCCATTCCGCGGTAGGCTCCTCGGCCGTGAGCACAATTTCAGCGCCGCCAGAAAGGAACGTGATCGTCTTCGCCTTGCTCGAGAGCAGCGCCGATTTCACGCCCTGGCGCGCGGCGCGCTGGAACAGCGTAGGCGCATGCAGGAGATCGGCGGATTCGACGTACAGCTCTTCCCCGGTCTGCTCGTTGAAATAAGAATTCGCGACGATCCCGTGCGTCTCCGGCCAGCTCCCGCAGCAGATCGAGGCGTTGTTCGCGTTAGTGACCGAAGGCATCACGCCGGTGACTTGCTTGTAGATGCCGTCGCGTTTCCACTGCGAAAGGACAGGCATCTTGCTCTCGGCAAGATAGCCCGGCCCGAAACCGTCAAACATGATCACGACGACGCGTTGCTGCGCGTTTTGCTTGCCCTGTGCAAGCGACATTTTTCCGAGCGCCGCGGACGTTGTGGCGGCCATCCCGTAGCGCAGCAGTTCCCTTCGGCTTATCGCGTTAGTAATGGATAGTGAGGGCATTGCGCCGACCTCCAAAGAGTATCTCGCTCGTGGAGGCAGTATCCTGCCGCGAAAGCGTTTCGTCCAAGCAGTAATTCTAATCGGCGATCAGCCGAGTTTATTGGAGCGGCCAACTAGGTCCGCGCCTTGGTGCGGCGTCCTTGAAAGACGCCTCGCGCGATCGAGCACGAAGCTACGAAACGCACCGGCTGCGCCCGAAGGCTGCGGTCCCATGATCGAAACGACGAAGTATGGGCGGCTGACGCGGAGTCCCTGTACTCCGACAACCTTTACCGCACGCAACTCAATTTCTTTCTCGATTGCGTAACGGGAGACGAAACCAACGCCCAGCCCGGCTTCTACCGCGGACTTAATTGCTTCCGTGGAATCAAGCTCGATCACGTTCTTAAACGACTTCACCCTCAAGCGCACCCTCTTCAGAGCCGTCTCGACCACATGCCGGGAACCAGAACCTTGTTCGCGCAGCAGAAGAGTTGAGGCGGCCAACTGATGTCGAGACAAGTGCTTGAGCTCAAAATCCGGAGGAGCGATCAAGGCCAGTTCGTCTTCCATGAATGCCTCTGTGCGTACCTCTCGCTGCCGCGCGGGGCCGGCGATGAGCCCGATGGAAACCTTGTGATCGAGCAGACGCCGCACAATGGTTTGCGTGTTGCCGCTATGGACCGAGAGCCGGAGACGTGAATGCTCGCTGAGAAAAATGGCGAGCAGCTTTGGAAGCACGTACTGGGCAATCGTAGTTGAAACACCAAGAGCAAATGTTCCCGACAGATGGGCCTTTTGGGCGGAGAGCTGTCGTTCCGCTTCGGAGATAATTCGCGCAATTTTGCGAGCGTGGCGCAACAGGACGGTGCCTTGCTTGGTGAGAACGACTTTCCCTCCGGCACGGTCAAACAGGCGTACGCCGAGGCCTTCCTCGAGCGCCTTGATCTGAAACGTGACCGCAGGTTGTGTAAGAAGGAGCATCTCCGCGGCTTTCCGAAAGCTAAGTTGTTCGGCAACCGTCCGAAAAACTGTCAACCTGAAGTTTTCCAAGTGGTGCGCCTGCGGATTGTGGCGATTCGATCTCAATTTCTGTCTAGCACCATTTCGTATAGCGTCCCGAGCCCTTCGCAAAGGCTTGACGCAAGGGGCCCTATCCTACCGGAATAGCTTGGCGAGCAGCAGCATGAGTGAAACGCCGAGAAAAACCAGGAGGGCCACGCGTGTGTCCGGTTCGCGATTGACTTCGGGGATTAAGTCCGTGGCGGCGACGTACAGCGTGACTCCCGCGGAGATCGGTAGCGCGTAGCCGATCTCTGAGTGCAGGAGGCCCATCAGCAGAATGCCGGCCACCGTCGCGACACCCAGCCAAATCGCGGCAAGGAAAGCCGTGCGCCGGCTTTGTCCGCTGGCAAGCATGAGCGAAGCGACGGTGAAGCCCTCCGGAATTTTGTGCAAGAAGATCGCTAGAAAGATCACGCCGCCCAGCCAGCCGGAAACGAGGAAGCCGGAAGCGATGGCCACGCCGTCAAAAAAAGTGTGAATCGAAAGCCCGAGCAGCGCGGAAATTCCCGCGTGATCCGGCACAAAATGCTCGACGTGCGTCTCTTCGCCAAAATGAAAATGCGGCGCGAGCGTGTGCTCAAAAAAGTGAACGATGAAATACCCGACGAGAACGAAAAAATAGGCGATGTTTCCCGTCATGGATACCGCTTCGGGAAGAATTTCGAGGATGGCGGCGGCCAGCATGAATCCCGCGCCGAGCGCGAGAAAATATTTCAGGTACTGGCGCGACCATTCGCGATGCAGGATAAAAAGCCCGCCGAGAATGTTCGCGGCCGCGGCGGTCAGTCCCAGCGCAAGGGCGAGGAGCATTCGGGAAGCGGGGGCGTCGGCAGCGGGAAGAAGTGCGAGCATCTTGGCTGTTTGCAGCAATCTCAGTAGGAAAAATCCTCAACCTATGGGTTTTTGTCCTTGCAAGGCCTAACCCCGACAGGCTGAAGCCTGTCCTACTTAGCCGCTATGGCGGAAGAGAATGACGTCGCCTTCCTGGACGATGTATTCCTTCCCTTCGAGCCGCACCTGTGCGCGCTCGCGCGCCGCGGCCACGCTGCCCGCCACGAGCAGATCGTCCCAGCGCACCACCTCAGCCCGGATGAATCCTCGCTCGATGTCCGAGTGGATCGCGCCAGCGGCCTTCTGCGCGTTCATACCGCGCTTGATGGTCCACGCGCGCACTTCAGGCTCTCCCGCGGTGAAAAACGAAGTCAGGCCAAGGAGCTCGTACGTCGCCTGGATGATGCGGTCCAGCCCCGAGGATTTCAGGCCGTACGCCGCGAGCATTTCGGCGGCTTCCGCGGGCTCCAGTTCGGCAAGCTCGGCCTCGATGCGCCCGCAAATCGAAAGCACGGCCGTATTCGGGCGGCCGACAAGCTTCGAGAGTTTATGGCGCTCGACCGCGGAGTCCAGCTCGGCAACTTCGCCGTCACCCAGATTCAGAACATAGAGCATCGGCCGCTGCGAAAGAAATTTGTAACCGCCGATCGTCTTGCGCTCTTCGACGTTGAATTCCATCTCGCGAAGCGGCTTCTCCGATTCGATGGCCTGCTTGCAGCGGTTCAGCAGAACCAGCTCCTGTTCGAGAGCCGGCTCCTTTTTCTTCTTCAAGTCCTTTTCGACGCGCTCGATGCGCCGCGCGATCTGGTCGAGGTCCGAAAGCATCAGCTCGAGATCGAGCACTTCCGCGTCCCGCAGCGGGTCGATCGAGCCCGCGGAATGCGGTACGGAGGGGTCGTCAAAGACGCGGAGCACATGCGCGAGCGCATCCACTTCGCGCAGCGGCGCCAGGACGGCGGAGTCCTTCGTGCGGTCCTTCACCATGCCGCCGACGTCGACGTAGTCGACCGTGGCGTAGGTAATCTTCTTGGGGTTGTACAGCTTGGCAAGGTGCTCGAGGCGCGGCTCCGGCACGCGCGCCACGCCCACATGCGTCGCCGCGCGCGCCGCTTTCTCATCCAGTTGCGCCCGGGTCAAAATTTTGAAGAGCGTTGTCTTGCCGACCTGCGGAAGGCCAATAATCCCCGTCTGCATAGGCCGGAAATCGTAGCACACCAACCGGAGTTGCGCCCGATCGCGCGGGACGGTGTCCGATAAGGATCAGGGGTAACCCTGAAGCCTTGGTGTGCCGTGCTTCCATTCCGGGGCCAGGCCGAAGTGATCCCGGTTGGGCATTTTCACCTTCGGCAGGCTCTGCGCGTCCATGACCTCGTCCTCCCGGATGACGCCGTTTTTGAAGAGGAGATAGGCAGTCAGGGCGTACACCTCGTTCGGCTTTAGCGTGCCCTCTTTGGTGAGCGGCATGGCCCGGTTGATGTAATCCCAAATCGTCGTCGCGTACGGCGAGTGGAACGACATGAGGTTTGAATCGTTCACGCAAGGATTAAGGCAAGGATACGGGGACTTGGTCTTGCCGTCGCTTTTTATCAAAGTGGGAGCCGGGCCCCCTGAACCTGTTTCCCCATGGCACGTAAAGCAGCCCTTACGAAGAAAGACTCCCGCGCCTTCCGCGGCGGTTCCGTGTCCCGGCGGGAGCTCCTTTCCGTCGGGGCCGATCGAGATGTCCAACTTTTGAATTTCTTCCGCGGTGGGAGTTCTGCCCACGCCGTAAGTAGGTGACTGTGCCCTGGCAATCTGGCTTAGCCCCAGAATCATCACAATCAGGAGGAGCTTACGCGAGACCATTGTGAACGCTCCCATCGCCGGCCACTCGCCACCCGAAGACACTATTGTCCAGGCCTTTTATCTGGAGATCCTTGTCGTTTGGCACATTCCAGTATTTCGCGATCTCGGCTCGCGTGGGTTGCACGGTGCCCAGCTCGTCCGTGCAGCGTGACATGATCACGCACTCCTTCCCATCCCAAGTCCAGTGGAAGCCAAACCGGGTATGCGCCATGGGATATGCCGGGGATCGAAGCTCAGCGGGCGTCCAGGTCTGCCCGCCGTCGAGGGAGATGTCCACGCTTCGAACGGCGCCCGACCCCGACCAGGCCAAGCCGGTGATCTCATAGAATCCGGGGCCGGGCAGCTTTTGCTCCCCGGAAGGAAAGGTGATGACCGATTTCGGCCCCACCTGGCGAGTCAAAGCAGCAACACGGGAATCGGCGGCCAGATGTCCGTAATCGTTGTAGGTCATATAGTGCTGGTCCACCACCTTGATTCGCCGCAGATACTTGACGTTATGAATTCCTTCATAGCCGGGTACGATCAATCGAAGCGGAAAGCCGTGCTGGGGGCGCACCGGCTCGCCATTTTGGCCGTAGCATACGAGACAGTCGTCCATGGCCTTTGCGAGCGGAAGGCTGGTCGCGCCTTTCACGGTCTCGTCCCCTTCCGCCACGATGAAGGAAGCGCCGCTTTGCACGCCGGCCTCCTTGAGCAACAGAGACAGGGGCACGCCGGTCCACTCGCAGCAACTGGTCATCCCGTGCGTCTGCTGCACCGTTTTGTGCGTGGGTTTCGCGCGATTTCCGCTGCATTCGAGAAAGTGGGTGCGGGTCACATAAGGCAGGCGCTTTAGTTCCTCCACCGTAAAAACCAGCGGCCGGTCCACCATGCCGTGAATCATCAGCCGATGTTCCTGGGGATTGATGTCCGGGACGTAGGAGCCGCGGTGGGTCGCCACATAGTGGAGCGACGTGGCCGTGATAATTCCCACCGAATCCTGGAGCGGCGACAACACGTGAAACGTCATTCCGAATTCATCCGGGGACATCCGTTCCGTCACGGGAATACGGACCGATTTCACGTAGTGGGAGCGCTCGCCATAGGCGATCAGATCCTTGCCATCTTTGTTATCTTTAGGGGGCGCCTCGCCATGCGACATCTGCGCGTCGGCGGACGGCACCACTCCAGCCGCCAAGCCAACTAACGCAGCGCTATCCCTTAGGAATCTGCGTCGACCCGATAACTTAGAACTCATGAGAGCTCCTTCGCAGTTGAAGTGGCCAGGAATTGTCTTCTTGGTCTTGCTGGAAATTCAGAGTATACATCCGTTCGGACTATGACCAAAAAAATCCTGCGACCCAGGCTACTAAAAACAAGTTTCCGACTCTAGTCGAGCGGTTCGACCTTGACGATCGACGCGCCGTGGTTGCTGCCGACCCAAAGCGTGCCAGGGTTCTTCGAATCGTCGACATAGACGCGACGGATGTTGGTCGGGCGCGGCAGCATGTATTCCGTAATCTGCCCGCTTTTGATATCGAGACGCGCGACTCGATCGGTTAGCATCGATCCAGTCCATGCCTCACCATTGCGGTCAGCCACGGCGTCATACGGCGCGCTCCACGCCGTCGGTACTTTCCACTCGGTCATGCGTTCGGTCTTGGGATCGAACATGCCGATCGCGTTGCCCTGATATTCGGCAAACCACAACCGGCCTTCGCGATCGACGCGTCCGCGACGTGGGCGGGAATCGGACGTTGGAGTCGGGTAGACGCTCGCATTCTTCGTCCTGGCATCGATCTTGACGATATTCCCGGCTGCAAAATCGAGGAGATAGACGTTGTTCTGCGCGTCCGAGTGAATGCCGTAGGGCCCGATGCGCTTGCCGGTCCGTGGATCCTTGAAGTTGCCGAGGTTCTCCATTTTGTTGGAGATCAGATCGAGCCGATAGATGTTGCTGCCGTCCGAGTTCTTGATCCAGACCTTATTGTCCGCGGGAGTGCCTTCGATGGCGATATGGCCGAGCTGGCCGCCGTCCGTGTCCCATTCCTTGGGGGTGGTCCACATCTGGAACTTCTCGGTCTTCCTGTCGAACTTTGCGATGGCGCTCTGATACATCACGCCGATCCAGGGATTGTCGTCTGCGTCGAATTCCAGATCGAGCGTGCCTTCCGGCCATCCCGGCTTAACGACCGGGATCGGATATTGCGTCACCTTCCCGGTTTTCGGGTCCATCTTGCCAAGGAACATCTGGCCGAAGTCGGAATACCAGACGTTACCCTCGCGATCGAGCACCACGTCATGCGGCTGAATCAAGGGATTCGGCAAATCGTATTCGGTGATGATCACGCGAGTGGACTTGCCGGTGAGCCGAGGCTGAGTCTTCAGAGGGAAAGTCCAGGTCGGCTCCTGGCTCAGGTTGACGCTGGCGAGCCATTCCGCAGTCTTCCTGCCGTTGCCGCCGCGCTCCACATCGCGAGTTGCCGTGCCGACGAGCCGCTGCGGTTTGAGGGGAGTACTGCCAGGATAGTAGAGGCTCATCCGATGAAAAACTTCCATGAATTCGTCGGCGTCATGCGTTGACCTCATGATGCGTTCGAGCGTGTGGCAGCCGGTGCAATTAAGCAGGAAGCGCTTCTGCTCGTCCGTGCCCGGCATGCTGATCAACCATTCGGCGTTGGTGAGATGGGCGGACAAGTTCTTTACTTTTTTGAGCTTGATCTCAACTTTGGCTTCCCGGCCCGAGGCGACATCCGCGGCCCCGGCGCCGTCCAGTTCATAGCCCGCCGCGCGCGCTCTCAACGCGTAGTGTCCAGGTTCGAGCCTCGCGACCGCGAAAGCAAAACGGCCCGCGGCGTTGGTAACAACGCTGATGCTGATGGTCGAGCCGTCCTTCTTTGCGCTGACCACCACACCTTCCATTGGACCTTCCTCAGCGGTGGTGACCTGCCCGCTCAGCGCTGATGTGGCCTGAGGCGCTGCGTGAAGTCGCGCGGGCGCAGTTTGAAGGAGGATGGCCGCAAGAGCGCCAGCCGCGACTAGCAAGCCTCGCTTGATTTCCATGGTCATCTCCTCGCCTTGGAGCAGGTCATTGGCGGCCATTATCCTCCCGTTGCAGATCCTAACGGAAGCCAATCATTATAAGTAGGCAGCACCGGCCGTGGCGGGAGGGCAGGGCCCCTTCAAACTTCGACCTAGAGGCCTTGCGCCACTCACCACCATAAAGTGGAAGATTCTTTCTTCGTACATTTTTGGGCATCAGTACAAAAATGAATCGGTTTTCGATGTCCGCCTTAGTGTCAAACTAAGAGTAAGCTAATGACTTGAAGTCCGGGAAGAAGTTGCACCTCTTCCCGACACACCGTGCAACTTGGGGTTGTTAAGGCCGGGATCGGGCCCTTTCCCCATCTGATTCGACTGGCAGGAGGTGCTCCATGAAACGGATATTCTCACTCGTCGCTCTAGGCGCTCTGAGCGCGTGCGCTGTGGCCGCGCAGACAACGGCTAACGGGTCCACGAATGCAGCAACCGGCGCGCAAGGGTCAAGCACGGCGGCTTCCGGCAGCACCAGCGCGAAGGCGCCGGTTTCATCTTTGGCAAACTCGAAGAAAGGAAAGAGTTCGGTCACGATTGCCGAGGGCACGAAAATTGATGCCACGCTTGTGTCCTGGCTGGACGCGAGAAGGAGCAGGGTCGGCGATCCCGTGCAAGCGCGGATTGAGCAGGACGTGAAGCAGGGCGGCAAGGTTGTGTTGAAGAAGGGAACACAACTCGGAGGGCGTGTGACGGTAGTTCAGTCGCGCGGCAGCCAGGGGCAATCCCAGGTTGGCATCTCGTTCGAGCGCGCTCTGCTCGCGAACGGTCAATCGATTCCGTTCCATGCCTCGATCGTAGCCCTCTCGGCGCCGCAATCTGCTTCCCCGACCGGAGCTCGCGCGAACGACGCGGTGGCTTCGAGCAGCACAATGGGAGCAACACCAGCCTCGGCCCGCGCTAGCCGTGCCGCAGCAACAGGCGCGGCGATGAATACGTCTAACGCGTCCGCGTCAACGGCGAGCGGAACGGCGAATACAGCAGTGCCTCCCCCGGGCCGGCTGTCCTCCAACAGCAAGGGCGTCTTCGGACTTGAAGGTCTCTCCCTTGGTTCTGCAAAGTCCGGTGCGCAGGGATCGACGATCGTGTCCACCACGAAAAACGTTCGCCTGAAGAGCGGCACCGAGATGCTGCTGCGGACCTTCACCCAGGCGCGTTAGCGTTTCGCGTTCTCTAAAGAATAGAAGCCACAGAGTGGCGCAACCCCTTGGGGTGCGGTCTGGCAAAGCCCGGCTAAGATTCGGAGCCAATCCAAATCCCGAGCGCCCCAACCGACCTAACATCGGGGTACCGGGCAATTTCCAGCTACCGAGAAGCCGGGTGGCCTCAATGGGTCGATGCAACACTTGCTCAAAGTCTTCTTGTGGGAGTCTAGGAAGCTAATTTCGTTCGGCGGGCGTCAACTCAAACAAATCAAAAGCCCTGTATAGGTTCTGATTGAGTACTGCCCTACGGATTGATTCTCGATGGGAAGTGTTGTGAGATCAAATGGTTATAGGGTTGCATCGACCGGTTGAGCCGGGACGACTTGGCCCGATCGTCGCGGCGTGATCGTTTCGATCAGCGTAGATTGGGTCGCAAAAAACTCGTTTCCGATAAGACGGCGTTTCCAATCCGATGCACAGTTCAACGGCCCGCAAGTGCTATGCGGTAATTCACAGAGCTTGTAGACAAACCAGTTCTACCGGTGTATGCCTACTGTCTCCCAGTCCGTCCGTTCTACTTCCTGAAAAGGGAGACGCCAATGACAAGCACGACGGCGGCTCAACTCCTGATAAGCGGTGCCGGCGTTATCGGAATCTGGCCCGAAGGACCGATGAAGGGGTGGTATCACTGTCCCGCCTTCCAACGGGGCCACATGTCAGTCCTCTGCATCGCGGAAAGCCGTACCCGTCTCGAGTGCGTCATAAACACCACCTTTAGAGAAAAAGATTTATAGCAGATCGTGTTGCATCGACCCGTTGAGCTGGCACAACTTATCAGGAACTGGCGATGCGTCACGCGTTGTGAGCTCCTAGCATTACAAAGGGGCATTCGCTCCTGGAGTGTCGGGCAACTTGTACCCCTTTATGCTTCTACTGACAAATGGCTCACCCCGAAGTGCCGTTTCCACAGCAGACAGTAAATCGCTTTGGGTGTCTGTCTTACAGACGTAACCCAGAGCCCCCGTGCCCAAAGCCTCCTCCACTATGTCTGCAGAATGTTCCACGCTTAGGAAAACTATCTTGGAGTTGGGAGAAAATTGTCGTATCCGCCGGGCAGCTTCGATTCCATCTAGTTTGGGAAGGCCAATGTCCAACAAAATTAGGTCTGGTTTCAGTTCTTCGGCCTTCTTGACAGCTTCTGATCCATCCGACACTTCGCAGATGACTTGCCATTCCGGCCGTATTTGAAAGAGCAAACGGACTAGTTTTCGCCAATCCCTGTGATCTTCTGCAACGAGAACTCGAATTATTGGCAGCACGCTTACTTTCCTCTTTCTATTGACGTTCTTGAATGCCTTTGGGCATCCGCCAAGGATTACACTTGATGGGGGCATGAATCCAATGCATTATGAATATGTTCATTATGCGTGTAACGCATTTAAGACAATCCGACCTTAACTTGCTCGTGGTCTTCGCTACCTTGGCTGAGGAACGGACGATCACCGGCGCCGCATCCAGAATGTTCCTGAGCCAACCCGCGATGAGCCGTGCGCTGCAGAGGCTGCGATGGATGTTTAAGGATGACCTCTTCATCCGCGGGCCGGGCGGCTATCACTTGACCCCGAAAGGTCAGACGATCCGCCGCGAGCTTGAAGTCACTCTTCCAAAGCTCGACCGTCTTCTGGGCGGAGACTCATTTGACCCCGCCAGCGAAGAAGCAACCTTCCGCATCGCAGGCAGAGACCATGCCTTCTCGGTGCTTTGTCCTGTGCTCTGCCGGCAACTTGTGCCGGCCGCAAGCAAGGTTTCGTTCGAATTCGTTGCCGCGCACGACGGCAGCTTTAAAGCCATGGAACTAGGAAGGCTCGATCTGGTGCTCTGTACCGACGACGAAGTGATACCGCCGCATTTCCAAAGTGAAGTCTTATACAAAGAAGGAGTTGTGTGTGTCGTCGCGAAAGAGAATGCACTACCCCGAAAGCTGACGCTGAAGCGTTACCTTGATTCATGGCACATCTCGGTGAGAATCAAGGGTAGCGAGCCGACCATCGTCGAGAAAAGCCTTGCGTCCCACGGAGTGAAGCGACGCAGCGCCATTCGGGTGCCATATCTCTGGACTGCGCTTCGCAGCGTTGCAGGAACAGAATTCATGGTGACCGTGCCAAGGCGCCTGGGGAATGCGTTAGAAAGAGATCGTACTCTGCGGATCCTGAAGCCCCCTCCAGAGTTGCGCCCCTTCAAATACCTGATGGTATGGCACCGTCGCATGAATTCTGACGCGGCGCACAACTGGCTGCGGCAAATCATCAGAAAAGCCGGCCGTGCCGTATCGGAATAGCCACGGATCCTTCAGTGGGTCTAGCAGGGGCGGGGCCTTCCGCCACTCTTGACGCCTCCCGGGCTCACTCGTATGCTTCGTCTCCATCGTGGCAAAGACACACTACCCCGTTGACACCGATCAGGCGATGCGCGATCTCTGCCGCGCTGACCGGCGCCTGGCCAAAGTGATCCGCAAGGTCGGGGCGTTCCCGACCAAGCGGCCGAAATCGCAGCATCCCTACGCGGTGTTGCTGAAGGCGATCGTCTACCAGCAGCTCGCGGGTAAAGCCGCAGCGGCTATCTTCGGCCGCGTGACGGCGTTAGGCGCAAACGGCTTCCCTACTCCCGAAGAAATCATCGCGCTGGAGGAAACGAAATTGCGCGGCGCCGGGCTTTCGCGGCAAAAAATCGCGGCGGTGAAAGACCTCGCGGCCAGGACGATCGACGGCACGGTTCCGAGCCTCAAGGAAATTCGGCGGATGAGCGAGGAGGAAATTCTCGAGCGGCTCACGCGCGTGCGCGGCATTGGAGAATGGTCCGTGCAGATGTTTCTGATGTCCCAGCTGGGGCGGCCGGATATCCTGCCCATTCAGGATTACGGGATTCGCAAGGGCTTTCAGAATGTGTACGGGCTGGACGACGTGCCGAAGCCGAAAGCCGTCCTCGAGCATGGCGAGCGCTGGAGGCCCTACCGTTCGATTGCCAGTTGGTATCTGTGGCGCGCCGCCGAGGCCAAGAGGCCGAAGAAGAAAAAGTAGAAGGTCCTTGCATGGCAGATCACTTTTCGACTCTACGGGTCTCGAGCCGGCGGGGCTTCATCATCACCAACTCCCGACCTTCCTGAATTTGACTGCCACGTCCTTTTTGCCTTCGGGAGAGCTCATCGGAATGTAGATATAAGCTCCGTCCTGAGTCGCGGTATAGGTTTGCCCGGACTCCATGATAGGGCAGAGATCTCCGGTCTCGGCGCACTCGTACACCAGTTTCTTCCCGTTGACCTCGGTGAACATGAGGTTGGTGTAGCTGAACATATTGCCCGATGAGGAGCCGTGGATCTGCGTTCTGGCCGTGACGATCTGGACCTTCGTAGTCCCCTTTTCTTTCGGGCCGGCGAAAACACAACCGGGCACGAGAACCAGCAAGGCAATTTTGGCGGGTCGGTTAAGCATGTCGATTCTCCTCCGAAAAGTTTCGGTGCAAGGCTGCAGTAAGAGCTGCGTGCGTTGCCTCACGTTTTTAACTCGGCAGATTGGGAGGGGACTTGAGCCGGAATGTTGTGACGAGCGAGAAAAGGCGCACTGCTGTTCTGAATGGGACAGGCTTGCGATACGTCGGCGCTACTTGCTTGGGCGGGCAGTCAGGAACAATGCCACGAGACCGGAGAGAAGCACGACCATTTCGAGTTGGACGGAGTACTGATGCAAGCGGTTGAACTGCTCGAGAAGCGGGCTACCGGAGGGAGCCGCTCCGATCGAGCCCATTTGAAGGCGCAGTACGTCCATGCGCGCGATCACGCCGTATTGGGAGACCATCGTCGCGATAATCATCAGGAAAACGAGCAGCGCCGCCGGGCGAGCCAAGGTGCCAATGGATTTTTGGTAGCCTGCCGTTGTCGCCAGATACACGCAGCCCGCTACGATCCCGAGGATGTGCAGCCGAGCGAGGGAGTACCCGACAACGAGCCCGGTCAAATCCTTGGTCGGCAAGACCGAGAAAATGCCTTGCGTGAACACGATGAAATAGATGATGCCGCCCAGCCAGCAGCCGAGGGCAAGAAATTGGAGAAAACGGAGTGTCGCGGTCACTTGGCGATCCTTTGCTCGCGGCGCTCAGAGTAACACAGCCGGCTGAAGTCGACGGTGGCACGCGAAAAACGCTTTGAGCACAGCTTGGTGCTCATTCATTTAGAAATTTCGGGAAAAGATGGCAACATAGATGGGCGTGGGTAGTGGTGGGCGATCAAGGACTTGAACCTTGGACCTCTCGCGTGTGAAGCGAGCGC
>Ga0210401_10004103_pt1 | contig 15280 bp, 16 predicted proteins | sample IncBWH32MmetaG_FD_150866 | JGI IMG/M metagenome (GOLD analysis project Ga0210401, IMG submission 150866) | Forest soil microbial communities from Barre Woods Harvard Forest LTER site, Petersham, Massachusetts, United States - Inc-BW-H-32-M | ecosystem: Environmental > Terrestrial > Soil >... | reverse complement strand
ACCATCGACCAATGTTCGCCTTTCCATTCCACTGCCGTATTTGCTATGCCGACACTGTCCAGAAGCTGGCCCACGTAGACATCGCCCTGCTGCTGCAGTGATCCGTCAGCGGTATTCTGATTGGCGACCAGGTAGCGCGTCGCGGCATCGACAAAGAATAATGGCCCGCAGAGATCCACTCCCCAGAGCGCGCTCTTATCGCGATCGCAGAGCGCCTGTCGTTCGCCAAATGCTCTGGCGGCATCCGCCGCGTCGATGGCCTGCGCCCACCCGCACTGCATCACGATGGAGAGAAGTGTCGCCGTGGCGATTCGTGAAATCATGGTTTGCTTTGGCTCGAATCGACGTTCCGCAATAAATTATGTTATGGTTGCTTTTTCAAATAGTCAATTGGCAGATAGACGAATTACGACTATGCTGGATACCTACGACGGACGCGGACATAATCAATCCGCGAGCGTGTACTGCGTTGGGGCCGCGTCGCCTTAAATGACTCACATATCGATCTAACAAAATGGTCTTTTCGTCGCAGCGGTACACCCCCTACACTCTTAAGTCTCAGATGTTGTGGCCAGGGATGAAGAGACAATGAGTCAGGCAAATCAAAAAAAACAAATCGGTGAATTGGCGATGACGGCTCAAGAACCCTCCTCGGCGCCGGGGGCTCCCGGCGTAGCGTGGATTGCCGGGGTGAGTGCATCCGCGGGACTGGGCGCTGCCCTTGCCAGGCGCTTCGCCAAGGAGGGCCTGCTCGTGGCCATGACGGGGCGGAACGCGGATCAAGTTCGCACGGTTGCTCAGGAGATTGCCGCCGCGGGCGGGCAAGCCCATGCAGTGCCTGGGGACATCAGTTCGCCGGAGGAGATCAATCGGCTCGCGCTCGATGTTAAAGCACTCGGACCGCTGCGAGCCGCGGTATTTAATGTCGGAAATGCCGTTCGCGGCGGATTGCTCGAACTAACCCCAGAGCAGTTTGAAGCGACCTGGCGCGGTAGCACCTATGCGGGGTTTCTATTCTCGCGCGCGGCGCTCCCGCAATTGCTCGCCGGCGGCGGCGGAAGTTTGTTGTTTACAGGCGCCACGGCTTTCTTTCGCGTCGGCCAAGGCCTTCGCTCCCTGGCACAAAGTCTGGCACGGGAATTCGGCCCGCGTCTGGTGCACGTCGCCCACGTCGTGATTGATGGCGGCACCGATGGCGAGCGGCTAAACAGCGCGGCTCGCGAGTTCGTCGCGCATGCAGGCGCCGATGGGTTACTGAATCCGGACTCCATTGCGGAATGCTACTGGCAATTGCACCAACAGCATCGCAGTGCATGGACGCACGAACTCGACCTGCGACCTTTCAAGGAGGCGTTCTAATGAGTGCCATTCCACAACCCTCTATCGACGAGTCCGGGATACTCAGGGCGGCCCTCAACTACACACGCAATACCGGCGTTCGGCCCGTCAATTACACCTTCGATCCTCCCCCGGGTGTTCCCAGAAACAGCGGAGAGGTGGATGCGCAAACCGTCTCCATCCATAATGCACGTCAAACAGCGGGGCTCAAGCTCGACGTCAGCGGATTCGAGCTGATTGAACACCAGAGTTCTCTTACGCAATGGTCCTCATTTCAGGATGCCACACTCACCAAGGATGTCGACTATCCGGAAGTCATCGAGGCTTTGAAAACGCACACGGGCGCGGAAAAGGTCATCCTCTTCGATCACACCCTGCGCGACAGTACTTTGCGCCCAGGTAACAACAACGATCTGCGCGAGGCCGTGCGGCGGGTACATAACGATCAGACCTTGGATTCGGCGCCGCGCCGAGTCGCCAAGCATTTGCCCCCTGACGAGGCCGAATGGCGTTTGCGGCGCCGCTTCGCCATTATCAATTTTTGGAGACCGGTGAGCGGCCCTGTCTTGCAGACCCCGCTGGCGCTCTGTGACGCACGCACGATAGCTCCTCAGGACCTGATACCGAGCGATCTCATCTACAAGGAGTGGACGGGCGAGACTTATGCCCTCGCCTACAATCCTCGTCATCGCTGGTATTGGTATCCTCGCCAACTACCCACCGAAGCCACTCTAATCAAGATTTACGATTCGGCGGGTCCCGCACGCCTGAGTGCACACACTGCGTTCGATGACCCGTCGAGTGCGCCCGACGCGCCAGCACGGCGCAGCATCGAAATTCGAGCAATCGCATTCTGGTGAGGCGGCGCTCATTCGCGCGTGTCGAGGGGAATGTCGTGAATTTCGTCAACTGCAGTTATGAAACTCATGCAAGCGCGATTCTCGATATCTTCAACGATGCCATTTTGCATTCGACCGCGCTTTATGACTACAAGCCGCGAGCACCGCAGAGTATGATCGGATGGTTCAAGGCCAAGGAGGTCGGTGGGTATCCTGTCGTTGGCGCTCTCGACTCTCTCGGCTACCTTCTCGGATTCGCAAGTTATGGAACGTTTCGTGCCTGGCCGGCCTATAAGTATTCGGTGGAGCACTCGGTATATGTACACAAAGACCATCGAGGCAAAGGCATCGGCATGGCGCTTGTGCGAAAGTTGATTGAAGCGGCCAAGGCACAGCAGTATCACATCATGGTCGGTGGCATCGATGTAACCAACTCGGCCAGCATTTCGTTGCACGAAAAACTTGGATTTGTGCATGCGGGAACCATCCGACAGGCCGCATTCAAATTTGGTTCATGGCGGGATCTTGGCTTCTATCAGTTGCTGCTCGAGACCCCCGCTAATCCGATTGACGGGTAGCATCGGTGTTGCGCGCGACGTGCACGGCACCGGATTGGAAACATGGCTCTGGACACGCAGTCCGGCGCAACACGCGTGCAGTTGACATTCGAGCGGTCTTCGTTGATACTTCGTCATATAGCTAACCATGGATGTTCAAGGAGAATTCGCGTGCGGACAAGACGGCTGATAGTTGAGCTGTACGGACTGGCTTTACTGCTGGGAGCTATCGGGACGGCGTGCGCCGAGGATGCGAAGCCCGCTTATCCGGTCATGGCGCCTATCGAGCAATACCTCGAGGCAAATGCTTCTGCGGAGATCGCGCTGGCGCGGACCGCCGCACCTCCCTCAATTTCCGGCGATGCGAGCGTTCAAGTGCTGGGCAAGCAAGGCTACGAAACCGCCGTCACCGGCAAGAATGGCTTTGTCTGCATGGTCTGGCGGTCTTGGGTGAGCAAGTTTGATGATCCGGAGTATTGGAATCCCAGAGTTCGTATACCCATTTGCTACAACCCCCCCGGCGTACGCACTGTTCTTCCCGCCTATCTCGAAAGCACAAAATGGGTTGTTGCCGGCGTCTCGAAGACTGAAATGGAAAAGCGCATCCGAGCGGCGGTTGCCGCAAAGCGGATAGCAACGCCGGAACCCGGCGCGATGGCTTACATGATGGGGGGAGAAGGAAACGGTGGAGGAGCAGGAAGCGATGTCGTCCCTCGCCACTGGCCTCCGCATGTAATGATATTTCTGGGTCGCACTGAGAGCGCCGCCTGGGGCGCAGGTCTTCACGGAGCACCGATATCGGCAGACCAGGGAGAACCCTCACCCACCATCACCACGTTTAACATTCGGGTGTCCGTGTTCTCCGACGGAACGCCTGCAACTCCGGGACCGCCGCATTCGCATTAGAGATGCCCAACTTCAGGGCGGAGGACCCTACCTAGCGCGCCGGAGACGGCTCGCGCCAACAAACGGACCCTGCACGGCTGAGCGTAGACCGCGTTAGATGGCCCTTCGAGTGCGTCATACAAACAGATTATTTGTGCTGAGGGAGACGACCGTGCGGACCAAAAGACGACCGACGATCGAATTGTACGGACTGGCTCTCTTGCTGGGAGCTATCGGGACGGCGTGCGCCGAGGATGCGAAACCCGCTTATCCGGTCATGGCGCCGATCGAGCAGTACCTCGAGGCAAGTGCTTCTGGGGAGATCGCGCTGGCGCGAACCGCCGCGCCTGCGTCCATTTCCGCCGATGCGAGCGTTCTAGTCTTGAGTCGTCACGGCTACGAAACGGCGGTCACCGGCAAGAACGGCTTTGTCTGCCTGGTGTGGCGGTCATGGGCGGGCCCGGGCGGCTTTGATGATAATCCGGATTTTTGGAGTCCCAAGATTCGTGCACCCGCATGCTTCAATCCCGCCGCCGCGCGCACCGTCGTTCCCGCCTATCTCGACAGGACAAAATGGGCTCTCGCCGGCGCATCGAAGGCCGAAATCGAAGACCGCACCCGTGCCGCGGTTACCTCAAAGCGGATAGCAACGCCGGAACCCGGCGCGATGACTTTCATGATGGGGGGAGAAGGAAGCGACGCCGCCGGTCACCACTGGCCTCCGCATGTGATGGTATTTGTTGCTCACACCGATGTCGCCGACTGGGGTGCAGATCTTAACGGAGTACCGATAATTGCATTTCGGGGAGATCCGGAGCCGGTCACCACGTTTGCCGTTATGGTGACCTTGTATTCCGACGGAACGCCCGCCCCTCCGGGACCGCATTCGCATTAGAGGCCCCCATACTCCAGCGCGGACCTACCTACCAGCGCGGGGAAGGGTTCGGGGCAGCGAGCGAGGAGCTGCTGCGGGGTCAATTGCGCTCCATCCATGTGATCTTTACACCATCTTACATATCGCAGCCAATGACTCGCGAATGAACTTTTCCTCTCGCTTATAAAACGTCCACTGCCGGATCCTCTTTCCCCGAATCAAACCCGCAAACGTCAATACGCGCAGATGCTCGCTCACCGTAGGGGCGCTCAGTCCCAGCTTCTCGACTATATAGATACCGCAGACCCCGTCCTTCGTTAGGTCCCCATACACCTGGGGTCGAAAGTGTTTGGTCGGCTGCTTAAGCCAATGAAGAATCTGCAACCGACTCTCGTTTGCGAGCGCTTTTAATATTGTGTCAGGGTTCATTTGCCATCTATTCTTTAAGGGCTTCCAAAGACCGGGGACCAAAGCCTCCCCACAAGGGGCTGACGCCATCCCGCGGCTCCTGGCTGATATATTAGCACTCCGGCCCCACTCAGTGTTCGAGCACCCGAGGTGCACACTTTGGCACGAGAGTCCCGGGCTCCGGCGCGGCTTGGAGCCCGGCCCAGTCTAGACCGGCACAGCTGCCGCGACGCCAACCTCTCCCGATACCACTTGTGCCGTATTGACCGTCTGTAGCAATACAAAGTACTATTTTTACGCTTAGCTAATTGAAGAAGTGCATAGTCGCAAGTTGGCGTCTGTCAAAGCGTTTCTCGCACCTGATGCATCCAATTTCGAGCCCGTGCAAGGGGGTGAGTTTCTTTATGCCCAAAAGCCCGATCCCGATATTCTGAAAGGGAGGGAGATATGAAATCGCTGCACCAATTCGCCCTTGTCGGCGTTTTGGGGGTGATAGGGAGTGCGACCGCGGTCGAAGTTTCTTGGGCCATGGCCTTCGACGCGCCGCATGTCTCGCCCGATGCGGCGGCGACAGCCGCCTCTACAATGGCAGTCGCCGATCCCGCGCGCCCCGACGCGGATACCGCGCGGGATGCTGACCGAAAGCCGGCGCAAACGCTGGTATTTATTGGCATCAAGCCCGATGACAAAGTTGCCGATTACGGCGCCGCCGCGGGCTATTTCACGCGCTTGTTCTCAAGCGTGGTCGGCTCCAAGGGTCATGTTTACGCCGTGGAACCCACCCCATTCTTCAAGTACGAGAGTTTCCCCAAGGCCCTCGCGGAGCTTCAAGGCTATGCCGTCGCTCACCCAAACGTTTCCGTTACGACGGCCCCGCCGCTCGAAGGAGTAAAGTCTCCGGAAAAGATTGACCTATTCTGGATTTCTCAAATCTATCACGACCTACACGACAAGTGGATGGGTCCGGCCGACACCGCCGCGTTTAACAAGGCAGTATTCGAAGCGCTGAAGCCCGGTGGCTTTTACGTAGTTCTCGATCATTCCGCCGCTCCGGGCGCCGCCGCCGATGTGACCGAGACTTTGCATCGCATCGAGTCCTCGACCGTGCGTCGGGAGATCGAAGCGGCGGGGTTCAAGTTCGAGAGCGAGAGTTCGATTCTCGCCAACCCCGCGGACCCTCGCACGGCTCGCGTGTTCGACGCAGCGATTCGCGGTCACACCGATCAATTCATCTTGAAGTTCCGCAAGCCTAAGTGACGAGGGCGGCTGGCGGTGGGGACACCATAAGTCCGGAAGAGCACTCGATCTGGTTAGGAGGCTACAAATGATTAAGTCGGGGATGCTATTGGCGATCCTGGTCTGGTTGGGCTGCGGGGCGCACGCGATTGGGAATTAGGACAGAGCAGGCTGCGCTCTGAAGGAAGGAATGCGTGGATCTCGGCGTTGACGCAATGGGCGGTCGCGAGCGTCTGGTGACGTTAACATCTGTACGATTACAGGCGATCGGGCACACACTGCTTGTCGAGCAATCGTACCGACAGGATCCATTTATTGCGGCGTACGCGCGCACCGACGCGGTTTTGGATCTCGCCAACGGGCGCCTACGAACCGATGCGAAATCTACTTGGCCTCAGTCGGACGCAGGTCAATCAGAATCCCGAGTGACTTTGATAGTCGGGCCCGAAGGTGGGGTACATCACGCAAAGGAAGGCGACTCTCTCTGTGGCCTTGCGGAGCTTCTCGCCGCTCGGCAACTGTTGGAGCTGGGCCCGCTCGCATTCTGCTCAATGCAAGCCATGCAACAGACCTGCACTATGAAGCGGCAGATCTAGCTCGAGCCACGCTACATACGGTCGTGGCATTCAGCGCAAGTTCATCGATCCGTGATCGTCAATTTCGGTTCGATCGCACGCGTCGTACGCGGGTCCAACGAAACCGCCGATGTTCATTTGAAAGGCCGCGCCGAAGTACTGCCAGTGAGCCGCACCTATCTGCATCTGTTTCACCAGATGTGAACAATCTTTCGCGATGCTTCTCGCGAGATAGGGTTTCCGGAACCGCTCAGCGTCACTAGCCGATGCCTATGCTCCGCAAACGGTCGAGAACCGAAGAACACACGCTCGAGCTAAAGCCGCGGTCGAGTCAAGCAACTCGCTCTCATCCGGCGGCGGAACCAGTGAGAGTTCCGTACAGCCCAGAATGATTGACCGCGCTCCTCTTCGCCTAAGACTCGCCGCGACGGCACGGATCGAGGCCGTGCAATGTTCGTCGTCGGCGCCTGCTTTGATGCGGCGAATTGCGTCCATGATGAGTTTTTGTTCATCGTCAGTCGGGATTAGACAGTCGATTCCGTGTGGCGCAAGGCGGTTCGCATATATGCCAGTGCAAATCGTGGCAGTGGTCGCGAGCAATCCGACGGGGTCATGGGCGGCATCTCGCGCGAGCAGAGCATGCCTGACACTATCCACTATATGGATCATGGGAAGAGTCGTCGCACGCTGTATGTAATCGAACCAGTAGTGCGCGGTATTGCAAGGCATCACGACACAACTTACATCGCATCGCTCCAGCATTCTCAGTGAGCGTAGCATCGCCGGCAGCGGACTGAGTCCATTCGCAAGGATGGCTTCGCTCCGATCGGGAATGCTCGGCAAGCAACAGGTAACGCTCGCGATCCTGGTCAAACCCTGCCGGCGTCAATTGCGTGAGCTTGACCAAGAAATCCGCGGTGGCTGCAGGCCCCATGCCACCGATGATGCCAAGTACGCCCCCTCGCGCCGGGCACGGCATTGCACGCTCTTGATGGGACATGGTGTTCAGAGTCCGCTTTGAGAGAGATCATTGTAGCCATGCATCCTCGGTTGGCTACGTATGCCATGTTGACAATGTATTCGTCGCTTGGCAAACTTACGATGTAAATGGCCACGCCGAAAGCGAGCCCTCGGCCGACTCAGATCTTTTAGTGGACAACCCAAGGACTGAGTGGATGAACGCCGTTAGAGTAACCGCGCCGCAGGTACCGGTGAATTAAGCATGAGAATACTTGGTGGCGTCAGACGAGCACCCGTCTTAGCGATGGCCTTGCTTGCGGGTATCGCTCCTGCACGGGCACAGTGTACCGAACTTGTCACTGCCGCTCCGAAAGCAATGGGATTCTCCACCGAGCGCCTGAAGCGCTTGGACACGCTGATACGGCAAGCCGTCGACGATAGGCAATATGGCGGCGCCGTCGTGCTGCTCGCGCGACACGGGAAAGTGGTCCACCTGGAGTCGTATGGCGAGCCGAATCTGACCGCGGGAACGGCCGGCGACAAAAACTCGATCTTCCGACTTTACTCCATGAGCAAGCCGCTCACCGGGGCCGCCATGATGCTCCTATATGAAGAGGGCAAGTGGAGTCCGAAGGACCCCATATCGAAGTTCATCCCGGAATTTGCGTCTTTAAAGGTCTTCAAAGATGTGGACGGTTTCGGGCAGATCCGCCTGGAGGAGCTTGAGCACGCGCCAACCATGCGAGAGTTGATGACGCACACGGCGGGCTTCATCTATGGCGGGGGCTCGAGCCCTGTCGACCCGTTCTACCGAGACCAGCAAGGGCGGGGCATTGTCAACGGCTCGCCTACGCTGCACGCGATGATTGAGCGCTTGGCCAAAGCACCGTTGTTATATCAGCCCAGCACGCGCTGGATTTATAGCGTTTCCGTGGATATCCAGGGTTACATCATCGAAAAGCTCTCCGGGATGACGATGCCGGAGTTCTTGAGGCGGCGGCTCTTCGAACCTTTGGGGATGCAGGACACGAACTTCTATGTGCCCAAGGAAAAATGGAACCGCTTGGCGACGCTGTACAGAGTGCGGGAGAACGACAAGGGGGGGGCGATAACGGCTGAGGCCGTGTCCGACGACGACCTGACCAAGGCCAATTTGGGTCGGGGTCGGGACTTCCACCAGGAGCCCTCACTCCCATCGGGCGGCGGCGGAATGGTCTCGACCGCTGCGGACTACTTCCGGTTCGCCCAGATGCTCCTCAACGGTGGAGAACTGAATGGTGTGCGCGTTTTGGCACCGTCGAGCGTCAAGCTCATGATGTCCGACCATCTCCCGGAAAGCATGACCTCCGCCTACGAGAGCGACCCCGTGCTCAATAACACGCCGAGATTGGGAATGGGTTACGGATATGACGGCGCGGTCGTAGTCGATCCAGGCAAAGCAGATGTTCCGATGGGGAAAGGAAGCTATCTGTGGGAGGGAGGATTAGGCACCTGGTTCTGGGCCGACCCGGTCAACGACATCGTGTTCGTGGGCATGGTGCAGAGGACGCAGTTTCCAGGCGACAAAGCACCACCAACGTTCACCGATCTGCAAGAGCTCTCGCGGGCAGTCGTCTATCAGGCACTACTTGAGTAAACCGTAGAGTTTGGATGGACATTGGCTCTTTGCACAGGTAGGTTCAATTGAACGACACTGTTCAGTGGACAGTGTCCATTGCGGCGAGAAATTTGGATTCACGCAGGAAGCAATACTGCGGATCCAAGTGGAAGATAGCCCGGCGGCGCAGTTCGCACTAGCAGGTACCTCTTGCGACGCGACCTGAGACACACCCGCATAGGCACACTCTTGACGGCGCGGAACTGTTGCGCGAGGTAGTGCAATGACATGACGAACTCGGGGCCCCTGCTCTTGCGCGCTCAGCTGGAAAATTGGCCGTTGGCTGCACCGTTCCGGATTACCGGATATACGTGGACCTCGCTGCCGGTCCTGGTGGTCAGTTTGGAGCGGGATGGTTGCGTCGGCCAAGGCGAGGCCGCAGGTGTTTATTATAACGGCGATTATCCGTCCCATATGCTCCGACGGGTTGAGTCGATTCGCCCGACGATCGAAGCAGGCATAGACCGTCGCTCATTGCAACTGCTGCTGCCGCCGGGTGGCACCCGCAACGCCTTGGATTGCGCACTGTGGGACCTGGAAGCCAAGTCCAGCGGCTGCTCCGCCTGGCAGATCGCCGGATTAGAGGAACCGCGTCCGCTTCTCACCACGTTCACCTGCGGCGCTGACACGCCCGAGGAAATGGGCATTGCGGCCCGTGGGTATCCGGGCGCGCGGGCAATCAAGCTCAAGCTGACGGGTGAGCTTCTCGACGCCGACCGCGTTCGCGCTGCGCGCGTGGCCAGGCCGGATGTTTGGCTCGGGGTTGATGCGAACCAAGGATTCACCCGGGCTTCGCTGGAGCAGCTCATGCCGGTGTTGGTCGAAGCCCACGTCGCTCTCATTGAGCAGCCTTTCCCGGTCGGACAGGAAGCGTGGCTCGATGGACTCCAATCGCCAATCCCGATCGCGGCAGATGAGAGTATCCAGGGCATTGCTGACATTGGACTGCTGGCCGGTCGATGTAGCGTGGTCAGCATCAAGCTGGATAAATGCGGTGGGCTCACCGAAGGCCTGGCAATGGCTCGAGCAGCCCGAGATCTCGGGCTGGAGCCCATGGTCGGTAATATGCTCGGTACGTCTTTGGCCATGGCCCCTGCTTATCTTGTTGGACAACTCTGCAGTGTCGTGGATCTGGATGGGCCGCTATTTCTCAGGAGCGATCGCTCTGAGGCGGCCCAGTTCACGGATGGATTTATCTCATACCCGAAGACGCGGTGGGGAATTCCGGACACTTGAGACAGTCACATCTACGGTTAGACAGACGAGCAGCAGTGGCAGTGAAAACCGGCAGAATCCTGGGCTGTGCCCCAATTGCCAAAAGTGGGCATTGGCGAGATTTTCGACCTGGACGCGGCGAGTCGCGGGGCGCCCAGGATGGTGAAATTGAAGTTGTGGCGCGATGAGGCACGAGGAAGCCATGTCGGAAAACCCTACCTTCGATCGCTTGATAGCTTTTTTGGACGAGAATCGGGCGCGCTATCGGCTCATTTCCCATGCGCCGGAGGGGCGAACCGAATTCGTGAGTGCGCTGCGTGGCCATCCGGTGCGGCAGGCAGCTAAATGCATCATCGTTATGGTGAAAATCGGCAAAAAAATCACTAAATTTGTCTTGGCCGTGGTTCCTGGCGACGCTCGCGTCGACCTGCGTGCGATCCAATCTCTGAAAAGCGGAACTTATGCAGGCTTCGCTCCGCCCGACCGCGCGGAGGAACTTGCGGCCTCCGTCGTCGGTACGGTACTGCCCTTCGCATTTGATCCAAATTTGGAATTGATTGTTGACCCACGAATCAAAGAGTTCGATGAGTTGTTCTTCAATGCAGCGCGGCTCGATCTATCGGTTGCTCTCAACGCAGAAGACTATGTTCGATTGGCGACACCGCGTTTTGAACCGATCGTCGTGTACTGAGTTATCGAAACGTGCGAACCTGTCGGACATCCGATAGGTAGGATTACACAACGCGCTCTGCGGAAATTGCAAAGGTTGTCGGGCCTCAATTTGCGACCGCTTCGCGAATCGCACCCAGCGTGATTTCGAGATCGTCATCCGTGGTGACCCAAGAACACTCGCTGAATCTCAGGGCAAGCTGCCCGCGCCAGTGCGTGGGGCCGAACCAAGTCTTGCCTGATTGCTGAATCTTTCTGATTACTTCCGCGGTGTGCTCATCGTCGCGATAGCGAAAGATGACCTGATTGAGGCACACCTCATTGAGGATGTCGAAACCGAGTTCCCCGAGCGCCCGCTCCATATATTTGGCCTGCGCGCAATTTCGGTCGATCAGCTCCTCGATTCCACGGCGCCCCAGGCTTTTGAGGACCGCCCAAATCTCAATGCCCCTGGCGCGCCGCCCCATCTCAGGCGTGTAATAGTTTGGCTCCCGCCTGGCAGTGCGCACTAAGTACGGGGCCTCTACTCCAAAGGCCTCATGGACCGCGCCGCGGTCCCTGCAGAAATAGATGCCGGAATCCATAGGCACGTTGAGCCACTTGTGCGCATCGAGGTTCCATGAATCCGCTTGCTCGATACCAGCCGTCAGGTGCCGCTTCGAGCGCGACGCTCGCGACCATAGGCCGAACGCACCGTCCACGTGAACCCAGGCGCCCGCCCGACGAGCCGCCGCACAAATTCCCTCGAAGGGATCGAAGGAGCCGGAGTTAATATTTCCGGCTTGCGCCAGCAGTATCGTGCGCGCATCGAGCTGCGGCAGCGATTCGACGACGAGACGCCCCTGCGAATCCACCGGACAGCGCTCCACCTCATCGAGGCCGAAGCCAAGGTAAGTCAAGGCACGTAGGACCGCAGGGTGAATATCGGCGCTGGCGACAATCCTGAGCTGGGGTGCTCCACGCAGGCCCGCTCGGCGGACGTCGTAGTCCAGCCGCTTCAGCAGCACGGAGCGCGCGACTGCCAGCGCGCAGAACGTCGCCATGGTGGAGCCGGTTACGAATCCAGCCGCGCAATCTCGCGGGAGGTCGAGGATGTCGAGCAGCCACCGCTCCACGACTTCCTCAATCTTGGAGGCGACCGGCGACATGGCCGAGAAACCGGCGTTCTGGTCCCAGGATGAGCAAAGCCAGTTGGCCGCCAGGGCCGCCGGCAGGACGCCGCCCGAGACAAAGCCAAAGTACCTTCCACCGGTCGTCGCCACCGTTGCGGGGCTACCGTGACGGTGCAGTGCCTGCAGCACTTGGACGGGCGCACATGCACCCTCCGGGACTGCCTCATCAAAGACATCGAGCCCAGCCAGCGCTGAGCGATCAGGAAAGACCGAACGTTGATCGAGAGTAGATATGTACTGCAGGCTCACTTCCAATGCAGCCGACAGGGCGGTACGCAACGCAGCGATTTTTGCAGTACCAGAGGACTTGGATGTCACGTGAGATTACTTTTTGAAAACGCCGGTGCCTCCGGGGAGTCCGCTGGCACATGCCGCGAAACGTCTAAGGATCGACTTGCCCAAGCATGGCCCCGGGACCTGCAAATTGGAATCAAGCAACGACATCAGGTGACTCCCATGCACGCATACCTTACAACGCTGTGTGCTCCGCAGCGCCTATCATGAATCGCTATTCCACAACAGCATACGCCAAGCGGTGGTGGGCACAACATGTTGCTAATGGTGTTTATCTCGTACCATTGCTGCCTCTAGATCGTTGGGCGAATAAGGTAAGGGAGGATTGATGAATTCGTACCCATCTCGTGTGACCAAGACGACGTCTTCGATGTAAAAACGCTGATCTCCTATGTCGAATTCCGGTGCGAATGCCAGCGTGTTACCTAGGTGAAGTACCTTTGGTGAAAATATCTCCACCATCTCGGTGCCATGGGTGTACATGACGTACGTTGACGGTTCGAGCAGCTTTTTCACAGCCTGCACTTCAAGATCTGTTTTGAGGTTCTGTTGATGTTCTTGAACATACTGAGTGCAGGCGCGAATCAGTTCCTCGGACGTGGTGCCATCGCGAATTACGCGAAGACCGGCTTGATAGGCACCGTTCAGCAGGTTCAGTACTTCGCGCTGCTCGGCGGAGAAATGACCCGATACCGGAAAGGTCCTGCCAAGATCTCCCTTGTAGGGCCCGGAATCAAAGCCCACATCAATGGTTATAGTTTCACCGGCTCGCATTACACGGTTGCCTGAGTGAAAGTCATAGAATTTCTCGAAAAACGGAAAGCCCGCGCCCGTCCGGACTACCGGCCACATCGACACGCCGTCCGCGCCAGCCAGCATGCCACCTTGAATCGCCGCCGCCTCGATCTGGCGCTGCGTGCGCCCCGGCTTTATCAAAGCCGCGGCGGACCAGAACCCCGCCACCGAATAATCTGCTGCCTTTTTCATCGCGGCAATCTCACCGGGACTTTTGACGGCGCGTATTTCATTGGTAAACGGAGTGGCCTTTCCGATGTTCGCGTCCGGCCACTTCTCTTTGATCGCGGTTGACCACAGCAGGTATCGATTTTCTATGGGCAACAACCCCGCCGGATTGCTAATACGCGGCGCCCCGCTGCCGTCGCCACCTTCATCCAGGTACAGCACCAGTTTTGGGTTGGACTTGCGTCGCGATTCAACGAAGTCAACGAATTCGTCCCACGGCAGTATGTGATCGATTCGCAAATCGCTTTCGGATTGATGCCCCGGTTCAACAAACACTGAAGCCGCGCCCTTAAGATCGGACATCTGAGCCTTCAGATTCTCCGGTGGGACTAGCACAAACAGCCAAGACTGCTTTACGTTGCCGTCCACGGCAAGAATCGCTCCATACAGATTATTCATGCCCGTAAAGTAACTAAAGTTGGGATCTTGGTGAAAGCCTGCCTCATCCCAGCGTTTACGCGCAGAGAATGAGTGCAGGAGGACGATCCCGTCCGCCGCCTTTTCCATCAGCCTGCTGCGGCGTGCCTGATATTCCGAAGCGTCGATGGTCGTTTGACACCAAGCGATGGCAGTGGAAAATACGAGAACCACACCCGAGAGTAGAATGGCTTTTTTCATGGTGGTTTTGAACTCACGCCTGGAATTTCAATTGCAGTGAAAAGGAATCCAGCATCGCTTAGAATGTGCCGCCGCTCGGATTCGGTCGCCTGCAAACATCTGTTGTCGTAAGCAAGCGGCTCGACCGTCAAAAACGGTTGGATCGTCACAATGCCAGATTGCCAAGTCACGAAGTGATTGTCAATCGAAGAGTCGCCCCTTATGCGAGATTTAATATCAACGCGGGTCCGGTGAGAGCCGTCGTTTGAGCGGCCGGGTAGTGGAAGGTTATAGATCCAGAAAAATGCTGTCGCAGACGTGTCCGTTCTTCGGCCAGCCTGTGAGTTCCGCAGCCGCCAAGGCCGGTGCCACCGAGTCCAGCAGGTTCACGTGTGTGAGTGCGGTTGAGAGAGTCGTCCCCGATTTCCCCGAAGAAACTCAGTGCGCTCCCTCGGATGGCGCCATCACAATGATGTAAGCGTCCGGCTGACCCGCCCTAAGCACGCGAGGCATGTTCCGCGCACTTGGCGGGGAACCGATATCCTTGTCGGTGACATAAGGCGCATAAAACATCAGATGCGGTGATATGCGAACCAATTTGTTCGCCGTGGAAGGCAAAAGGTAGCCCAGGTCTGAAAGCATGTAAACGATTCCGGGCTTGCGTGGGGCCTGGAACTTCCCTGTCCGATAACCCTCATCGAGATCAGCCTTGATTTGGTCTTCGTTCTTCCCCTGCGCGCGTTGCGCCTCGACGAAGAGCCGGGTAAGGAGCGTCGTTGCGCTTCCTTCAGCGTCAAAACAAGTGGGTTCGAGATTGACCGGCACTTGCCGATCCACAAAGCAGGAGAACCCATTGCTTCCGTTTCGGACTTTTACGTAGCCAGTGCTGTCAAGAACATAGACAGTCGCCTTGCTGGAAACCTCGGGTGGGGCCGCGCTCTCGGCCAGCTTGATTTTCTCTTCGCGCGAACGGGAGAAATC
>Ga0210401_10004098_pt1 | contig 15287 bp, 17 predicted proteins | sample IncBWH32MmetaG_FD_150866 | JGI IMG/M metagenome (GOLD analysis project Ga0210401, IMG submission 150866) | Forest soil microbial communities from Barre Woods Harvard Forest LTER site, Petersham, Massachusetts, United States - Inc-BW-H-32-M | ecosystem: Environmental > Terrestrial > Soil >... | reverse complement strand
GAATACCGTGACCTGATCGCTTCTGGAATTCGTCACCCAAACTTGCGTGCCATCGGGCGTGAACGCCAGCCGCTTCGGTTCTTTCCCGCCGCTTTGAAACGCCGTCGCAATCGAATCCGTGGCCGTCGAGATGACGGAAATTTTGCCGTCGATGCGGCTGGCGGCCCATACCTCTTTTCCGTCCGGTGAAATCGCAATGCCCTCCGTGCCCGGCCCGGTCGCCAGCACTTTAACTTCGCCGGTGGATCGGTCGACCACGCTCACGCTGCCCGAGACGGTATTCGTCACATAAAACTTGGATTCGGTCGGCGTCGTGACGATCATGTGGCTGCGCACCTGATTCGTATTCCATACGTGCAGGATTTTTCCCGCGGCGGCGTCGATCTCCAGCACAGCCTGGGGAGTCTCGGAAGTCGACCAGAGGAGCTTGCCGTCATGGCTCACGACCATGCCGTGCGGCCCTGTATGCGTGCCCAAGTCGAAAGTGGCTTTCACTTTGCGATCGACGAGATCGACTACCGTGATCGTGTTGCCCGCCTTGTCGTGAAGCGTGTCCCCCGCGGGATAGACGCTGTACCGGCCGAAATTCGAGACGTAGGCCGTGCGGCCGTCGGGAGAGACCGCTGCTTCATGTGGCCCGAGGCCGGTGGGCAGCCTCGCCACCACCTTCTGCGTCGTCGGGTCAACCAGGGCCAAATTGAAATCTGACTTGCAGACGACGGCCAGGGTGTCAGCCCAAATCCGTGCCGCGCAAGCGCCTGCGGCCGCCAGGACCGTCCCAAGCAAGAGCAATTTCCAGGTTGGCTTCATGGATTCCTCTTTGAGGCCGCGTCGCAACGTCGGCCAGCATCTGCTCGCGACCGTACTCCGGCCCGCGCGCTAAGTCAACGCCGGAGCAGTACTCTGTGCGGCTTTTCTCTGGGACCTCCGTGGTGAAGGTCTTGCTGCCCCGACTTTCTGCAGGTCCGTCAAAACGTTAGCAATTGTGAATGACTTGACAGGGATTCTTGACTTCGAAACAAAGGCCGGAAGATAACGCTCCTCCTTTCAGCAAGCTAAAGCTAGAAGGCATTTGGCTGAAGAGATGCATTGGAGGCGTGGGCCAGAGGCTGCACGGCTGGTCACCCAATAGCGGACAATTGCGTCGTGGCGCTGATCGAGACATCCGCCACAGAGGACACTGAAGACACGGGCAGAAATTAGATTGCACGCAAGCCAAAATTATGATTCCTTGCCATAACCCCCTGCCTGAGTGGGGAGGTCGAACAGTGCACAAACGAAGCGCGGACTCGATGACGGTGAAACGACCAGCCGGGAAACGGAAGCCCACGAAAGTAAGCCGCACATTTCTGCTCAAGCTCGAGCTGCGCAGCCACCCCACGTTTCTGTGCGTAGTTCGCGGAGCGCTCGAGCCGTTGATGGAGTCGTTGGGTTTTTCCGGAGAAGAGAATCGAGCCATCATCCGGGGCGTGGACGAAGCCGTATCTAACATCATGCGGCATTCCTATCACGGCTGCCCGGACAAGCCCATCGACGTATATTGCAATCGCCTTGAGCGGCGCGCGAACGGCCGGAGCGAGCAGGGCATCGAAGTCCTGCTCTATGACTGCGGGCCCGCCGTGGACACCACGAAGATACAGCCCCGGCCACTGGACGAAGTCAGGCCCGGTGGTTTAGGGTTGCATATTATCCGCGGCAGTATGGATGAGGTCGAGTATAAGCGTGCCGGCCGGATGAACCGGCTGCGGCTCGTGAAATACGCCGGAGCGTCGGAGGGCGGAAGCGCCCGCCGAGAGGAGAAGCCGCAGTGAAGATTTCCGCCCGCCGGATCGATCAGGCCACGATTCTGGATGTGACCGGCAACATCGACATGTCGAATTCGCCGGAAGTCCGGAAGGCCCTCCTGCAGGAGATTCGGGCCAAGCGGGCCCCGCGGGTCGTTCTCAATCTGACGAGCGTCCAATACATCGATAGCTCAGGCGTGGCCTCCCTGATCGAGGGGCTGAAGGCGTCGCGAGAGTCGGGCGCCCGGTTTGTTCTATTCGGGCTGAACGAGTCCGCGCGCGAGGTCCTGAAAATTTCGCGCCTACTGAAATTATTTGAAATTTACGACGACGAAGCGCAAGCCATCGCTTCTTGAACGCTTTCCTTTTCACGGGAGAAAAGTAAGCCGCCATGGTCGGGGAAAATGTTGTGGAAGTGTTCTATCAAGTGGGCGTCGGCGTCACCGACAGCCTCGCCTACCTGGGCTCCCTGGCCATGCTGGCAGGGCGCGCCGCGTACTTCACGTTTGTCGGACCCTTCCGTGGGAAAGCGGTGCGCTGGCAGAGCGCTGCGTCCCAGGCGATGGAGGTGGGAGTGCGGGCGCTCCCGATTCTCTCGCTCATTACATTTTTCATCGGCCTGATCCTGGCGCTGCAAAGCGCCTACGAACTGAGCAAGCTCGGCGCACTGAATGTGGTGCCCAAAGCCGTGGCGATCTCGATGTCGCGAGAGCTTGGGCCGCTGATTACCGCGATCGTGGTGATTGGCCGCTCGGGCTCGGCGTTTGCCGCCGAGATCGGCACGATGAAGGTGAGCGAGGAAATCGACGCGCTGGAAGTCATGGCCATCAGTCCCGTTGATTTTCTGGTGGCGCCGAAATTTCTGGCCATGATCATCATGGTGCCTTGCCTGACGATTTGGGCGAACGTGATGGGGATTCTGGGCGGGGCGCTGTTCGGTGTAACGCAAGCGGATTTCACGCTGGGGCGGTATGTCCAGGCGTCGATTGACTCTCTATTTGTGCGCGACATCGTTTCGGGACTTATCAAGGCCTTTATGTTCGGCATCACGATCACCGCCGTGGGCTGCCAGGAAGGACTGGCGACCGGCGGCGGCGCGGAGCAGGTGGGCCGCTCGACGACGCGAGCCGTCGTGATTTCGATCCTGCTGGTCGTGGCGGTCGATCTGGTGTTTACGGGGATATTTTTCTTCCTGGGAGCGCGATAATACGGAAGAGTCCTTTTATGGCGGAGACACATCCAAGGGAGAAAGAGGCCGTGGCTGCGCCGGTCATCTCGTTACGGGACCTGCGCGTCAGCTACGGTGACAGGGAGATTCTGCACGGTATCAATTTTGACGTGATGGCCGGCGAAACGCTCGTGATCCTCGGCGGTTCCGGCTCTGGCAAAAGCACTTTGTTGCGGACGCTCGTGGGCCTGGAGAGGCCCAGCTCGGGCCAGATTTGGATCAACGGGGAGGACATCGCCGCGGTCTCGATCGATGAGCTGTACGAGATCAGGAAACGGACGGGGATGTCGTTTCAAGGGAGCGCGCTGTTCGGCTCCATGACCGTGGGCGAAAACGTGGCGCTGCCGCTGCGGGAGCACACCAAGCTCGAGGACTCGACCATCGAGATTATGCTGCGGCTGAAACTCGAGCAGGTCGGGCTGGCCGGTTTCGAGTACCATATGCCCTCGCAGCTGAGCGGCGGGATGAAGAAGCGGGCCGCCGTGGCACGGGCCCTGGCGATGGATCCGGAGATTCTGTTTTTTGATGAGCCGTCCGCCGGACTCGACCCGATCATCGCGGCGGGAATCGATCAGCTGATCCTGGAACTGAAGAAAGCGTTCCGGATGACGATCATCGTGGTGACCCACGAGCTGGCCAGCGCTTTTTTGATCGCGGACCGCATGGTGCTGATCGACAAGGGCAACGTCGTGGCGATCGGGACCGTCGACGGAATGCGAACGAGCACGCAGCCGAGAGTGCGCCAGTTTCTTGATCGAGTTCCAGAGCCGGACGTCGAGGGCGAGTTGGACTATTTGCAGACGCTCACGGAGCGCTACCACCGCCACGCATGAGTTGGAGGGCCGGGCTTCAGCCCGGCCGTAACACGCTGGAACAGAACCGGCTTTAGCCGCTGAAGCGATTGGACGGGAGTGATCGAGCAAGAATCATGACATCTAGAACCGAACAAACGCTCGTGGGCCTTTTTGTGCTGATCGCGGGAGGCGTTCTGCTTTTTTCCGTATTCGCGATCAACGGCGCCTTTGGCGGCGCCTCGAAAACCTACCACGCCTACTTCCGCTTCGCCGGCGGGATCGAACCCGGCGCGACGGTGCGATATACGGGCGGCCCTAAAGTTGGGCGAGTCGAAAGCCTGCGCATCGACCCTCAGGATAACTCGCGCATCGACATCACCTTCAGCGTGCAGCCCGACGTGGTCGTGAAAACGGACAGCAAAGTGAAAATCTTGAGTCTCAGCCCGCTTGGCGACAATCACGTCGAGCTCTATGCCGGTTCCGCGCAGGCCGCCGTCGCGCAGCCGGGCGCGTTGCTGCCTTCGGATCCGTACGTCGACTTCAACGCGCTCACCGAACAGATCAATAATCTCGCGCCGCACGCGCAGCAGCTCGTCGACACGCTCAACGCTCGCGTGACCGAGCTCAAGGTGACGCTCGATCGAGTCAACGATCTTTTGAACGCCCAGAACCGCGCGAATCTATCCGCCACGCTGGCCGAGACGCGCGGCCTGATCGCCGATTCCCGGCCGCAGGTGAAGACGGCGCTTCAAAACGTGAATGACCTGACCAAGAAAGTCAGCCCGTTGGTGGACGATTTCCGAAAGACCTCCGGCCAGGCCAACGAACTCCTCGCGCACCTCGATGCGACCATCGGCGAGGACCAGCCGGAGATTCGGAAAACGATCGCCCAGCTTCGCGGTACGCTTGCGTCTTTGAACGAGTTGACCGGGCAGCTCAACCAGACGCTTGACGTCAACTCGGAAAACATCGATCAGCTTCTCGATAACATGCTGCACGTTACCGAGAACCTGAAGGAATTTACGGAAACGATCAAGACGCGCCCGTATTCGCTGATTCGCGCGACGAATCCGCCGGAGCACAGGACGGGAGAGTGAGGCGTGACTGGTGACCACCAGTCACTGGTCACAACCATGGGGAGTTCGATGAGGCTCAACACAATCCCAATCGCCATCGCGCTCGCCGGCCTTCTCGCCGGCTGTGGCGCCGCTCGGCCTAACAAGTATTTTCAGCTTACGGTGCCAGGCGAATCGACGGCCGCTGCCGATCCCGAGCCTTATCCGGTAACGTTGCTGATTGGGCCGCTGCGGGCGTCGCACCTGTATCGGGAGGATCACATCGTCTTCAGCTCTGCCGGTCAGAGCATGGGCACTTACGAGTACGAGCGATGGTCCGAGCCGCCGACGGAAATGCTGGTGGAGGTGCTGATGCGGGAGCTGCGCACTTCCGAGAGATACCGGACTGTGGACCTCCTCCGAAGCAATAGTCATGGGGACTATCTCTTGTATGGCCGGTTGTACGATTTCAAGGAAGTTTCCGCATCGCCGCTGATGGCGCGCGTCACGATGGAGTGGCAGATGCGCGACACGAAGTCCGGCTCGACGGTTTGGACGCACTATTACTCTCATGACGAGCCGGTGAGCGGGAAGGACGTTTCCGCCGTCGTCGCGGCACTCGATCACAATGCGCAGCGCGGCGTTGGTGAGGTAAAATCAAGCCTTGAACAGTATTTCTCGTCGCATCGATCGAACTGATGGATTGCTCCGCAGGGAAGCAGGTCGCGCATTATGCCGGAACCGAACAACGATTCAGCGGTAACCAGCAACGCGGCGAAGCCGGCCGCGCAGCAGCAGATGACGTGCATGGAGGTCTGGGGCGGAAGCCAGCTGACCACGCGTGGCGTGGAAATGGGCGGCCTCGACGCATGGGTGTATAGCAAGCCGTTCGGCCACGCCGAGCACGGAGGCGACGTGTACTACGCGTCGAGCTGCGCTACCGGCCGTATCACGCGCTTGCTCTTGGCCGATGTCGCGGGCCACGGTTTGTCCGTGGCGTCCACCGCCGCGAATCTCCGAACGCTGATGCGACGCTTCGTCAACCGTCTCGATCAAACCGAATTTGTGCGGCTTCTGAACCAGCAATTCACCGCGCTTTCCGAGGCGGGAACCTTCGCGACCGCCGTGGTGTCCACGTTTTTTGCGCCCACGCAGCGCCTGATCGTGTGCAACGCCGGCCATCCTCGTCCCTTGCTGTACAGGGCGGCGACCCAGGAGTGGTCCTTGCTGGGCGCGGAACCGACGAGTGAGGACAATTCTTCAAACAACATGCCGCTCGGAATCGTCGACATCACGGAGTACGAACAATTGGACGTGGAGCTCGAAACGGGCGATTGCGTCCTCAGCTACACGGACGCCTTGATCGAATCGCGCGATGCCGATGGCGAGATGCTGGGCGAAGCCGGGCTGCTGCGGATTCTGCGCCTTCTTGGCGACGTCGATCCGCGTCTCTTAACCAAGACGCTGCTGCGCGAAATCCGGGATCGCTATCCGGAGAATCTCACCGAAGACGATGTAACCGTGCTGCTCGTGCGGGCTAACGGGCATCGGCCGCGGTTTTCGTTGCGCGAGACGCTTTGGGCGCAGCTTCGATTCGCCGGTTCCCTCATTCGCGCGATCAATCCCTGGGCGGAACGCCCGCCACTGCCCGATTTGAACATGGCGAATATCGGCGGCGCGATCATTCCTTCGCTCGAGCAACGCTGGCGCGCGACGGGCTCGGTTCGCCGCCCTCCGCATCACCCTGCCTAGATGAGATTTTCAAACGTCTACAAACGAGGCTCAATGAAACGACGGCTGGCTGTAGTTCCGGTTCTCTCCGCGGCTTTTTTCGTCGCGGCAGGATGCGGCGGCGACAAGTCGAATACTTCAGGAACGCCCAGCGCTCCCGCTTCACAAGGCTCATCCAGTGCGGCCGGCCCAATGAAGGTGAATGGCGCGCCGACCACAACTGCTTCCGGCCTTCAATACTGGGACATCGTGGTCGGCACCGGCGCTCCGGCCGTTGTCGGAAAGGGAGTCAAGGTTCACTATTCCGGCTTTCTCACTACCGGCGAGAAGTTTGACAGCTCGCGAGACCGCGGCGAGCCTTTCGTCTTCCAACTGGGCGCGGGAGAAGTCATCAAAGGTTGGGACGAAGGCGTAGCCGGAATGAAGGTCGGCGGACAAAGGCAGTTGCGGATTCCGCCGGGTCTTGGCTACGGATCGAGCGGGGCCGGCGGCACGATTCCGCCGAACGCAACGCTGATTTTTGATGTGGAGCTGCTCGACGTCGGCAAGTAGCGAGAGAAAGTGGTTCAATGCTTCGGTCGCAGCATCCCTTTTGTCATTCTGAGCGAAGCGAAGAATCTCTCTGTTCCTTTGCGCTCAAACCCGAGAGAGATTCTTCGCTTCGCTCAGAATGACAAGAGGGGGTGGCTTCCCAGGATGGCCACGCAGGCAGGCTTCGCAGTCTGATTACGGCTTCGGGCTATCCGGTCCGCCGTCACCGGGTGTTCCGCCAAAAATTCTGCGGCCGTCGGGCAGGGTCACTCGACGCGCGTCCGCGAGCTTGGAGCCGTCTCTCGCCGGATAGCCTCCTACGATGACCTGATCTCCTACCTTCAGCGAATCCCGATTCCAGCCCTGCCGGTGCAGCGAGCCCGGACTGGCAGCCTCACAGCCCCAGTTTGCCGTGTTGCCCTTGTCGTCCTTCACGTCGATGTAGAAGTAGACGTGAGGATTCGCCCAGTCAATTTTGGTGACGGTGCCCCGAAGCTCGATGAACTTGCTCCCGTCAAATTCGGCGGAAAATGAGTGGTGGGCAAGCGCGGGAAGAGCCAGCGCGATCACTGCCATTGCGACTCGTGATGCAAATCTAGCTCGCACGAAGCGGAATCTATAACACGCGAGCGAGAGGGTCAAGCGAGTAGGACCGGTTCTTGGTCCTAGTGGCTGTGCCACTTTTCTTGACACTGCTATGCGAGTCCGCTAGCGTACGCCGCATCGAGGTTTCAGGATGCTGGAAGGCATTAGCGAAGCTGCCGAATTGGCCATGAGCCGCGTCAGATCCTCTCCGGCTATTTTCGCGTACGTGATGGTCCTTGCGTGCTTTTCGATTTGTGGTTCCGCATCCGCGCAATCCACGGCGGCGCCGCCTTCGCAAGAAAATCCCTACAGCGAATTGGCCGGCGCGTCCGGCCCGGTCAAACCGGCGGAAGGCCCTGCGAAACCGGCTCCACGCACTGCTGACGGCAAACCCGACCTTTCCGGCTTTTGGAAAGGTCCGCTGATTTTCGGCGGGATGTTTAAAGGTGTGGGTGCGCCGCCGTTCACGCCTGCGGGCGAAGAAGCGTACAAATACAACCTGGCGAAATCGATCAATCCCGAGGCGCTGTGCCTTTTTGCGGGGATACCCCGAGCGAGCATCAGCGGCGTCCCGTTTGAGATTGTGCAGAACTCGAACCGCATCGTGTTTTTGTACGAGCTGATGTGGACATTTCGGAGCATCCCGCTCGATGGCCGCGCTCACGATAAAGACGCCGAGCCCTCCTTTTTCGGAAACGGCGTTGGCAAATGGGACGGCGACACGCTGGTCATTGATTCCGTGGGATTCAAGGACAAGCTGAGCTGGATCGATGACGATGCGCATCCCCACAGTGACGCCATGCATGTGATCGAGCGTTGGTCGCGCCCGGACGCGGACCATCTGGCGCATGAGGTGACGGTGGAAGACCCCAAGTTCTACACCAAGCCCTGGACGTTTTCGCGCGTCTTCACGCTGATGCCGCCGGGCGAGGAGCTCTACGAATTCGCGTGCGATGAAAACAATGTGGACCGCGATGGCGGACACCTGGGCTACGGCCCGCTCAATTTGAAATCGTACCCGCTGAATCCGCCCGCGCCGAAGAAATAAGGAGGGAATCGAACATGAGCCCCCGAAAGCGTCCTCGCGCTCACTTATTGCTGGTCGCCGTTGTGGTGGTTGTCCTCGGGTTCATTTGCGCTTCTCAGGCGCGCTCCCAGCAGGGAGCTGTAGGCTCCGCGGCCTCGTCCGGCGACAAGCCCTACATGGTCGAGTGGGTCTACAAAGTGAAATGGGGCGGCGCCGACGAATTCTGGCAAATTTTCAAGAAATATCAGATCGCCACGCTGAATCGAGAAAAGGAACTCGGCTACGTAACGTCGTACGCCGTCTATCGCCCGGGACACCACATGGGCGAGGATTCGCGCTGGGAATTTCGCATCGTCATCACCTACAAGAACATCTCTTCCTCGACGCACGGCAGCGAAGTGGAAAAGCAGCTCTTCCCGGATCAAGCCACGATGAAGCGCGAAGAAAATCGCCGCTGGGAACTCACCGTAGCCCACTACGATTTGCCGATTCACACGATCGACCCCAACGGAGACGGCACGGAGTAGTCTGGCCCGCCGTAGCCCACCACACTTCATTTCTTCTCCACCGTCACGCCGTTGCATTAGTATAGGGCGTGGGTGAATTATCCGTTCCACCGGTCCCGGAGCACTCGGAGAGGCGACACTTGTCATGGGCGGCAAATCCGTAAAGACGAGCAAAAAATCGCGCGTGAGCGTCATTCCATCGGGAAAAGCGCTCGGCGCGGAAATTCAGGGAGTCGATCTGCGAACGATCGACGCCGACGAGTTCGCGTGCATCTATCGAGCCTGGCTGGACCACTCGGCGCTTCTTTTCCGCGGGCAGAGCCTGACCGACGAAGACCTTGTCGAATTCAGCCAAAGATTTGGCGACCTGGATTGGGCGCCAGTCCAGGAATCGGGGCGGCGCTTCGTCGAAGGGCACCCTGAAATCTACGTCGTGTCGAACGTGATGGAAAACGGCGTGCCCATCGGCAGCCTGGGCGCGGGCGAAGCCACGTGGCACACGGACATGTCCTACCTCCCAGATCCGCCTAAGGCCAGCATTCTTTATGCGCTGGAGGTTCCGCAGTCCGGCGGCAACACGTATTTCAGTAGCATGTATGGCGCCTACGAAAATTTGCACGAGTCGCTGAGAAAACGCATCGACGGCAAACTGCTCAAGCACGATGGGACGTACAACAGCGGCGGCTACGTGCGGCAGGGCGTGACCGCGGTGGACGATCCACTCGCGTCTCCCGGCACGTATCATCCCCTCGTTTGCACGCATCCCGAGACCAAGCGGCGCGTTCTCTATCTGGGACGCCGGCGCAACGCCTACATTCAAGGGCTGTCGCTGCTCGAATCTGAGTCGTTGCTCGATGAATTGTGGGATCACGCGACGCGCGACGAACTGGAATGGCACAACGAATGGCGCGTTGGCGATCTAGTGCTGTGGGACAACCGCTGCACCATGCATCGCCGCGATCCCTTCGAGGCCAGCTCGCGCCGCGTCATGCACCGCACGCAGATCAAGGGCGAAACCCGCCCCCGCGCCTAAGTAGCACAGCGATTCTTTACCCTGAGCACTCGCGAAGGGTTCGCTGTGCGCTTTTTGCGGTCGTCGTCGAATCGATATCGTATCCGTCGCTTACAAAACCACACAGCCCGCCGCGCCGGACTGCGCCACTCGTACCAACCCCAATTGCTTTTCTGCAGAAGTTTTTCGGTTGCGGCGCCGCCGCGCTGTGTGATTGAGTGTCACCGCGCTCTGAATCCTCGGAGAAAAGCGGAATGGCAGCAAGAAAATCATCATTCGCAATCGTCGGCGCCGGAATCGGCGGACTCGCCGCCGCAGCCACGCTGCGCCAGATCGGCCTCGACGTTCAAGTTTACGAGCAGGCCCCGCGTTTCCTCCGAATCGGCGCAGGCATTCAGATGATGCCCAACTCGATGAAAGTTTTGCGGAAGATCGGCGTGGAGCAGAGGGTTCTCGCGGCTTCCTTCAAACCGTATTCTCACCTGAACCGAAAATGGGACACGGGAGAGGTCATGAGAGAGCTGCCCATGCCCGAGAGCCTCTTCGGCGCGCCGTACCTGTGCATGCACCGGGCGGATTTGCATAACGCTCTCACGGAGGCGGTGCCTGAGGAAATCATCCACCTCGATAAGAAACTGGTGGGATTGGAGCAGCGCGTGGACGGGGTCACCCTTGTATTTGCGGATGGAACACGCGCGCAGGCCGACGCGGTGATCGGCGCCGACGGCGTTCACTCGATCGTCCGCGAAATTATCTTTGGCCCGGACGAGCCGACACACAAGGGACGGATCGCATATCGAGCTATTTTTCCTTCCGCGCTGCTAAATGGAGTGGACATAGGACCCTCGCGCACCAAGTGGTGGGGACCCGATCGCCACATCGTCATCTACTACACGAACGCATCCTGCACCGAGCTCTATTTCGTCACCAGCGTGCCCGAGCCGGCGGAATGGCTGACGCGTGAGTCATGGTCGGCCAAGGGCGATGTAAAGGAAGTGCGCAAGGCGTATGAGGATTTTCATCCCGACGTCCGTGCCGTGCTGGACGCGTGCCCGGACTGCCACAAATGGGCGATCCTCGAGCGCGAGCCTTTGCCGCGTTGGAGCGATTGGCGCGTCGTGCTGCTGGGTGATGCCTGCCACTCGATGACGCCGTACATGGCGCAGGGAGGCGCGACTGCGATTGAAGATGCAGCGGTGGTGGCGCGATGCCTTTCGGAATCGGGCGGAGAAGATGTCGAAGGCGCATTCCGTGTGTATGAGGCTCACCGCAAGCCGCGCACGTCGCGCATTCAAGCAATCTCCAGCGCCAATACTTGGATGAAGGGCGGCGACGAGGACACGAGCTGGCTGTACGGTTATGACGCCTGGAACGTGCCGCTGACTCCAACGGGACCCCAGGTGAAGACGACGCAATGACCGAGGAACTGCTGTAGCCCGCCTCTTTAGAGGCGGGGTTCGGCGGGATTTGATCGATGTGTAAAGACGTTCCCCGCGTCTAAAGCGGGGTTCGATCAACTCGCGAAGAAATCCCCCCGCGTCTAAAGACGCGGGCTACAACGCTTGAGGGGGCAGCATCGGCGCCATCGGGCAACTGGGCGAACGAAGCGAGGGCTCCGCCGCCGACGCGGCGGCCCTGCTCCTGCGCATGGAGCAGGTGCCATTTTCGCGATGGCACATGAAGGCGCGCCTCGTCATGGGCAGCGCGACGTTCTTCGACGCTTTCAACGCCTTATCGCTCGCGTTTGCCTTGCCCACCCTGATTCGCCTCTGGAACATCTCTCCCCGGCAGAGCGGCCTCCTGATTTCGGCGAGCTACGTCGGGCAACTGGCCGGCGCGCTCGCGTTCAGTGCGCTCGCGGAAAAGGTTGGGCGCATCCGCGGTACGACAGCCGCAATTGCCATCATGTCCGTACTGGGATTCGGTTGCGCTGTGGCCGGGAATTTCCCGGCGTTGCTTGCGTGCCGGCTCGTTCAGGGAATCGGCGTGGGCGGCGAGATGCCGGTCGCGGCGACGTATATCAACGAGCTGTCGCGGGCGCACGGGCGCGGGAGATTTTTTCTGCTTTATGAATTGATTTTTCCTCTCGGGCTCATGGCCACGGGGCAAATCGGCGCGTGGCTCGTGCCCGCTTACGGTTGGAGAGCCATTTTTATTCTGGGAGGAATTCCCGGCGTTCTGATCACCGTTCTCGTGGTGCGGCTTCCGGAATCTCCGAGGTGGCTGATCGCCAAGGGGCGCCTGCGCGAAGCGCAAGCGATCATCGAGCAAATCGAAGCCAGCACCGCGCGCAGGATTCCGGCTGCGGCAAATTCTCCGGCTTCGCTTGCGCCGCTTCCCGCGCAAGAACGAGGATGGAATGAGCTCTTCTCAAAATTCTATCGAGGGAGAACGCTGATTGTGTGGCTGCTCTGGGCGACCGCCTTCTTCGTAGCCAACGGATTGAACAACTGGATGCCGGCGCTTTACAACACCGTGTATCACCTCAGCCTGCGGCAATCGCTGCGCGCCGCTTCGATGACCAATGTGGCGCAGGTCGCCGTGCTGCTCGTCTGCGCATTCAGCATCGACCGGCTCGGGCGCAGGAACTGGACGATTGCCGCCTTCGTCCTGGGCGCGGGAATGCTGGGGTTTCTCGGGTTGAGGGGCGCGGAAAATGTTTCGAGCGTGATGATTTTGGGGACTCTGGGTTACGGCGTCATCGGGTCGATCGCCGCGGTGCTTTATCTCTACACGCCGGAAATTTATCCCACGCGCATGCGCGCGATCGGGACGGGCCTCGCGACGTCGTGGCTGCGGATCGCTTCGGCGGCCGGGCCCTGGCTTGTTGGTTTGCTGGTGGACTCGCGCGGCGTCCGCTCGGTGTTCTGGATGTTTGCCGGGGTCAGCGTTGTGGGCGCGCTTGTTGCAACCGGCATGGTGGAAACGAGCGACCGTCGCCTCGAGGAAATCGCTCCCTAGACGTTGACTTTCCCCGTGCTATACTCCGGCCAATGTGGTTAGAGGGAGGCCCTCCTTGAGATATAAGACTCCCGTGCTCCTGCTTCTCGTTCTCCCGCTTCTCGGCGCACGACCGTTGCCGGCGCACCATTCACCGTCCGCCGTCTTTGACATGGCCAACAAATTTTCCGTGACGGGAACGTTGACCAAAGTCGATTGGATCAATCCCCACATTGAGGTCTATCTCGATGCTAAAAAGGGCGACGGCGGCGTGGAGAACTGGAAGTTTGAAAGCAACCCGCCTTCCTGGTTCCGCCGAGTCGGACTTGCGAGAGACGACATTGCCAAGGGACTTGGGCAGACGGTCACCATCGAGGGAGTTCGCGCCAAAAATGGAGGGCTGTACGGCTACCTTCTGAAGATCACATTTGCGGATGGGAACTCCGTGGAACTCGAGTTTAAGCCTACAGGGAATGGTCAGTGAGAAGGAGTCTGCACGCCATGAGACTTCGATCGGTTTTCTTTTGCTTGGCAGCACTGCTCGTTGGCGGACTTGCGACCGCCGGCGACAAGAATGATGCGGTTTCGACCAAAGTGCCGCGAACTGCCGATGGACATCCCGACTTGGCCGGCATCTGGGCCTACGCGATCGATCTGCCCCCCGTAACCCTGAAGAAAGAAATCAACGGGAAAGTTTCGACGGTTGACATCGATCAGAGGGCAGCGAAACCGGCTCGAGGACCCGTCGCTGGGGCGCTGGCGTCCAAACCTGCTCCGACTTACAAATCAGAGTTTCGAGACAAGGTGAAGGATCTTTTCGACAACGAGAGCAAGACCGATGAAGTGTTTTACTGCGGGAAGCCGGGCGTCCCGCGGATCGGCCCTCCACGGCGAATCATTCACCTTCCGGGCGAGATGGTATTTCTCTACGAAGATGTCTCGGGCGATCCTTACAGAATCATTCCGACCGATGGCCGCGCGCACCGCAAGGGTGCGAACCCTTCCTACTACGGAGATTCCGTCGCGCACTGGGATGGGGACACGCTCGTGGTCGACGTCACGAATTTCGTGGAGAACGGCTGGTTCGGAGAAGGTGGATATTTCCACACCGATGCCATGCACGTCACGGAACGATTGTGGCGCGACGGTGAAAATCTCGTCTGGCAAGCGTCGGTGGACGATCCCAATGTGCTAGCGCAGCCCTGGACGATGCCGCCTCGCGTCGTGAGCCCCTCCGAGGATCCGCTGGAAGAATCACCCCCGTGCCGGGAAGACGACGGCCACCGGCTGCTCAACTCCGACCACCACCAGCAGCGCTAGAATTGAGCCAACCCGCGTTTCATTCCTCGCGCTCATGCGCGCGTGACGACACATGTACACGTAGGTGGGTTTGCTGCCACGGTGCATTGACCGGCGAATTCGTACAGCGTATGGTCGAAGCAGGCCATGATAGATTTTCTAAAGCGCTACGCCAAGCTGGCCATCGGGCAGCCCTTCACGCCCGGGATGCTGAATATCCTCGTCACTTCGGTATGCGACATGCGCTGCACGCACTGCTTTTTCACCGAAGAGCTGGATGACGCCCCGCGCAAAAAACTGCAAATGACCACGCGCGAAATCGAGAGAATCTCCGAAACGCTCGGCGGAAATCTCGGGGTTCTGGCACTTGCGGGAGGCGAGCCGTTCACACGGAAAGACCTGCCGGAAATCGCGCGAGCGTTTTACAGGAACAACAAGCTCGAGTCGCTTTACATCACCTCAAACGGCCAGATTCGGCAGCGAATTTTCCCGGACATCACCCGAATCCTTGAGGAATGCCCACGCCTGAACGTTACCGTGGCTCTCGGTATCGACGGGCTGAAGGCGGAGCACGACAAGATTCGCCAGAAGCCGGGATCGTGGGACATCGCCATCGACACCGCGCGCCGCTTGCAGGCGACGAAAAGGGAATATCCGCGACTCGACGTGCAGACCTGCACGTGCTTCATGAATTCCAACCAGGACGCGATTTTCGAGTGGTACGACTTCTTGAAATTTGAGTTGAAGCCGGACAAGATCAATTTCAATTACATTCGCCCTCCCGCAGCGGATGCG
>Ga0210401_10004097_pt1 | contig 15291 bp, 19 predicted proteins | sample IncBWH32MmetaG_FD_150866 | JGI IMG/M metagenome (GOLD analysis project Ga0210401, IMG submission 150866) | Forest soil microbial communities from Barre Woods Harvard Forest LTER site, Petersham, Massachusetts, United States - Inc-BW-H-32-M | ecosystem: Environmental > Terrestrial > Soil >... | reverse complement strand
CCCCGCCCTCATCGTCCTCCCGGGCCTCGCCGCCATGGCCTTGAACACCTCGACAGATGGCTCATTTCTTCCGCCCGCGCCCGATGGAACACCCGATTACAACCTTGCCATACCCGCTCTGATGCAACGCTATTTTCCAGCCGGATTGCTCGGCATCGGATTCACCGCCCTGGTCGCCTCATTCATGTCCGGCATGGCTGGAAATGTTAGCGCGTTCAACACCGTATGGACCTTCGATATCTACCAAAACTATCTCGTGCGCAATAAATCCGACGCTCATTACCTTTGGGTCGGACGCTCCGCGACCGTCGCCGGCATCCTCCTGAGCATCAGCGTCGCGTATCTGGCATCGTCAAAGTTCAACAACATCATGGATATGCTTCAATTGGTTTCGAGTTTTGTGAATGCGCCCCTGCTGGCCACGTTTTTACTCGGAATGTTCTGGCGCGGCGCCACCGGCCACGGCGCATTCCTGGGTTTGCTCGGCGGCACCATCAGCGCGGCCATTCTCCAGGGAACATCGCTGGTGAATGGAAATCTTCCCGGCATCAAAGGCGGCTGGCTCGGCGTCCATTACCTCTTTGCCAGCGAAATGGCCCAAAACTTTTGGATCGGCATCGTTGCCTTCAGCGTCTGCTTCGCACTGACCATCCTTATTTCCCTGGCCACGCGGCAATTGAAATCGAATTCGGAACTCTCTGGCCTGGTCTATTCCTTGACACCCAAGCCGGATGGCGCCAAATCGATGATTAGTCCCCTCGCCCTCGGCATCGTCATCCTGATCGCGACCCTCATCTTAAATATCACCTTTTGGTAACGGCAAAATTCCGCAAATAGGGCAAAGGGAAATCATCCTCATCCTCTTCGTCACCCTCATACTGCCCCTTGGTAGGGCGGAAGTGCCCTTCCGCCGGGCACGCGCCAACGGCGCGCGCCAGTCAACATTGGGTGTTCGACGTTCGATGTTTCCACTAAAAAGGGTTGGACCGTATTTGTCCAACCCTCCTCGCTATTTTGGCCCCGATGAAAATTAAAACTAACGACAATCCCGAACGCGCAACCATCGTCAAAATTTCCCCGGGCCAATACGAACTCATCGGCGGCACGCCCGAGGAACTCATCGCCGCCAAACAATGGGCCGCATTCTGGGGACACCAAATCGTCGCCCGGCCCGGATCCGGTTGCCGCCGCCTGCGTATCCCGCCGGTCACTCGACGTTCCTGGTGGCCTCGATCCAAACCGGTGTTAAACTCTGAGCATGTGCAACCGCTATGCCCTGACCAAAAAACGGGAACGCGTCATCACACGTGAGTTTGGAAGCCTCGAACTTTATTTCATGGAGCGCTTCAACATCGCTCTCAGCCAGAGCGCTTCCATCATCCTCGTTGAAAACGGAAAATTAGTGAAACGGGAAATGCAGTGGGGGCGAAAAGTTAAATGGACCAAAGCGCCACTCCTGAACGCGCAACGTGAATCCATAGATAAGCCGGTGCTTTGGGAAGCCTTTGAGATGCGCCGATGCCTGGTTCCCGCCAGCGGCTTTTACGAGTGGACCGACTATGCCGGCCACCGGCAACCCCTTCGCTTTGAATTTGAAGATGAACGCCTGTTCTGCTTCGCCGGATTATATTCCGCCGAAGATAAAGACGGAGTCGAAAATTTTGTGATCATGACTGTTCCCGCCAATGAATATGTTCAAAAGGTCCACACTCGAATGCCGTTCATCGTTGCCACGGCCGATTATGACGCCTGGTTAAACCCCAAAGGCGATTTATACAAACAAGTCGCGCCTGCTGCCGAACAATTGATATCGCGCTGGATTAATCGGAAAATGAACAGCCCCAAATATGACGACGCCGAGTCCGCGTCAGTCCTTGAATCACCTCGTTCGGGAGGTCCTGAACAACTGTATATGCTTTGACCATGAACAACACGCAATCCGGTAATTTGCTTTGGTGGGTGATTTTCAATGTGTTGGCGGGAATGCCAATGCCGTTCATTCATCTTGATCGGCGGATGGCCGGCGGCGGCAGTTTGGATGCGTTTGATGATGAACTGCCGGTTTTGTATGTCGCAGGCGTACGTGCAGTGGTTTCGCTCCTCAACATCCCGAGCGATGCGTCTGTGTATGAGTCCGCCGGATTTGCGTTTCTGTGCTTGCCGGTTCCTGACGGTGGTGCCCCGACATTTGAACAGGCCGACGAGTTTGTTCGTTTCATTAGGGCACAACGTGCGGCGTAACGACCGGTTGCGGTTCACTGCGAGGCTGGCATCGGGCGCACAGGGACATTACTGGCCACATATTTAATTGCGGAGGGCGAAAACGCGCAAAGTGCAATTGAAAAGGTTCGAGCAGTTGAGAGGCGTGCCATTGAGTCGCCGCGACAGGTGTTTTTCCTGGAAGAGTATGCGAGAATAAGGTCGCCGGAGGCGTCATAGTTGACTATCTGCCGAACATTCGAATACTTTACAGTCATGAAACTCATGCAAATCGCCATTTTATTTATTAGAATCACCAGCGTTTCATTCTTTATTGGCGCCGCCGTCATTCTCACCGAGTTGCCGGCCCTTGTTTTCGATATTTTCGAGTCCCGCTTTCAGTACATTACATTGGAGCATGAGGTCGCTTTGCTGATGGTCCTCGTGCGCCTGGCTTTCTACCTCATTGGCGGCTTGTGTTTTTTGCTGTTCGCCCGGCCCTTGGCCAGGTTGCTCGCCAGGGGCTTGGACGACCAGGAGGTCTGATGACCGTCAATTGAGGCAATTTTAACCTGCGCCAACGCATGTTCTCTATTCGAGTTGCAAAATTCTCCGATGCAAAAAAAATCGCCCGCATTCGCGTTGACATATTGCATCTGGCGCCCCCCGGTAAAATTTCAGATGCCGCTTTGAATGCGCGGAGCGCCAAGCAGCGCGAAACGTTCTGGCGGAGACGGTTTCAACAGGCCAGAGGTTTGATTTTTGTCATCGAGAGCGACGACATCGTCGGGTTTTGTGACCTTGTCCCGGCGCGCGACAAAGACATTGATCCCAAAACGGTCGACGAAATTGCGGCGGTCTATGTTATTTCCGAATATTGGCGCATGGGAGCGGGAAAGGCGCTTTGTTACCACGTCCTGGCCGACGCGCGGAAGCGGGGTTGCCAGGCGCTCACGCTCTGGGTCCTGGCGTCGAACAGCAATGCAATGCGTTTTTTCGAGTCGCTGGGCTTCATTCGCGATGGAGCTATTAAAGTCGAAACGGCATCAGATGGGAGCAATCTGCAAAAAATTCGCTATCGCGTAAAATTTAACCGGCCTGATCAGACTTGAGAGGAAATGGCTAATACCACGCTCAAGCCAACGCCCGCGCCATTTTTTGAGTTGCACGAAAAGAAAATCGTCCTGCTGCTGTGCGTCCTGGCGGCGGTTCACGTCTTCATTTTTTCCGCCGGGTTTCCTTTTTTTAACAACGTGGACGAAGGCATGCATTTCGATCTGGTGTTGAGGTATGCGCGCGGCGATGTGCCGCGCCAAATCGAATTAATTTCCACAAACGCCGGGGCCTATCTCGGGCTCATGAGTTCCCACGAATTTTACGAAGCCGCGGACGCATTCCCCGGCAAACAATATCCCGCGCCGCTTTGGACATTGCCGCCTGAAACAGTGCCTCGGCTCTGGACCGCCCGAAGCGAGATTTGGCAAACGGAATATAATTACGAAATCTCTCAGCCGCCGCTCTATTACGCGCTGAGCGGTTTGTGGTGGCATATGGGAGGATGGTTTGGCTTGCACGGCGGCCGACTGGCGTATTGGCTCCGCTTTTTTAATATTGTCCTGGTGAGTTCGCTGGTTTGGCTGGCATATGCGACCGCACGCCTCATCTTCCCGAATGATTCGTCCTCGGAATCGCCCTCAGCGCCCGACAGCGTCTTCCTTCGACTGGCCGTTCCAGCCTGCCTGGCATTTATGCCCCAAAGCGCTTTTTATTCAATCGGGAACGACACGCTCAGCGCCATCTGTTTCGGAATTGCGTTTCTCCTCATCGTCCTATGGTTCCGTACCGATACTCCGTCCGCCGGCCTCGGGATCGCCACCGGTCTCGCCTTCGCCGCCACGTGCCTCTCAAAAATGACGAATATTCCCATTCTGGCCGTGGCCACACTCGTCGTGCTGTTTAAGGCGCGGCGGGACATTCAGGCGGGGAAGTCACGCGAAACGGCGCTTTCGCTCGCGGGCTTCCTGATTTGCGCCGAGCTTCCATCTCTGGCCTGGATCGCCTGGTGCAGGGCGCATTTTGGCGACATCACCGGTTCTGCTCCCAAGGCCCACTTTCTGGGCTGGACCATCAAGCCTTTTGCCCAATGGTGGCATCACCCGATTTTTTCTCCTTCCGGTCTTTGGACTTACCTTTCCGGCGAATTGGGCACGTTTTGGCAGGGTGAAATTTGGTGGCACGGCCCGCGGCTGTGCTTGCCCGGCACGGACTACATCTTCACTCTCGTGTCATTCGTTTTGCTCGCAGCGGCATTGCCCTCAATTGTGTCGGTTAGATGTCCACGCTTTAGCGTGTTCCGTTCCGGTGGAAATAATTGTGAAAATGCCGCCGATCATCGGCCCAATCTTACCCTCACGCAAAGGAAAGCTTTGCAGTTGGCCCTGGCGTGTTTCCTCGCCGAACTCGCCTTTTTTGGCCTGATGTCTATCATTTACGATTTCCATAATTGCCCCAATCCTTCGCGCGACCATCCTTATTTTGAGGCCGGACGAATGATGTTTGGTGCGCTTATCCCGTTTATACTCTTGTTCGTGTACGGCCTGAACTGTGTCCTAAGCCGCGTTGGAACGATAATTAAATTCGTCACGCTCATTGCCATGGTTACAGCCATGCTCGCCCTGGAAATCGCCACCGACCGCCCCGCCTTCGCCAGTCCTTATAACTGGTATCATCTGCCGCAGAAGGAGCTGGCGACTTGATTCTGGCCTCGGACGCTTGCGTCTTGGAGTGCGGTGGCAACCCCGAATGCTTTCGGGGGACATCGCTTTCGAATGGCGTTTACGTCCGAACCATTCGTCTCTGTCCCATTGCTTCTTGATTTTGAACCCGCCGCACAGCTAATTTGAAGCATTCCCGGCCGTTCCAACATGAGCCTCTTCAAAAAATTATTCGAAGCGAAGCCAGCAGGCCCGTTCATGGAGCACCCGACAGGCGATTTTGATTCCGCCATTGCGGCAATGGAAGACGCGGTTCGTCGGTTGCGAGAGCTTCCGAAATGGGAACAATGGATTACTTTCAACGCGCAAGGAGAAGCCTACGGAGCAGACAGCTACGAGTTTGCCGGGGTTCGAATGCTCCGTGACAAGCTTGACGTTGGTAAGAAGCCGCTGGATGTCTCTCAAATTATTCAGTCGGCGCGCGTTGGACCATCGTCACTCGTTGCCGACGGCGTCCAGTATTCGGTGGCCACCGCTTCGCCGCGAGAGGTTGCACACATTCTCGACGCGATTTTCCGGCAGCACTTTGGCCTTCGTCCATTCGCCGACGAGGGTGATGACTACGCAGTTGGCGCGGAGTGGTAACTTTTTCATTATGAGCGATTCAAACACACCAAAACCGTACGAGCAATTACCATGATTAAGACCATGAAAACTTTCATCATTGCTTTGTTCTCCATTTCACTCCTGGCATTCGCCGGTTGCTCGATGACACATCCCGCCGCCGGCGTGAAGGCCGATTCCGAAACAGTCATGGTCACTTATCACGTCCAACCCGGCAAGGAGGCGGAGTTCCAGGCATTGCTCGCGCATGCCTGGGACGTCTATCACAGTGGGCGTTTGGTCAATGCCCAACCGCACACCGTCGTCCGGTATGCCGAGGACGACGACAAGACGAAGTTTGTTGAGATTTTTACCTGGGTCAAATCACCCGACCATCCTCCCGAGAGCGTTCAAGCCATTTGGAAGCAGGAAGAGGCTCTCTGCGAGGCCCGGGACGGGCACAGAGGCATCGAAGGCGGTGAAGTGGAACTCGTTACAGGAAAATGATCTCGGTGCGCCGTGAACAACTCTAAACCGCAATGGGAACTGGCAAAATGGAGTAAACGGGATTTGTTTCCGTCTAATATTTAAGTGAATATGTACCGATTGAAGTCCATAGAACTTTAAAATTTTATGCGCCACCCTATTTTGGGATTCTGTTGCACGCTGGCCTTTCTCTTTTTTGGCTACGCCGGCGCCTGGTTCAGCAACCCCAATGAGATTCAATTTCTCGCGCGAAATCCGGGCGCGGCGAGTCTTGGCTTTGAGACATTGACCCTGGCTTTCTTTTTCGCGATCGGAGTCTCGATCTTCGTTGTCTGGCCGCAGGCCTGGCTTGCGAGTTGGCTCATCAGGCGATTCCGGTTTCATCGTTTCTTTTCGTTCCCCTTCTTTTTTGGCATTTGCAGCATTATCGTTTGTGTCCTCGATTTCGCGGCGGTTGATCATCACCGGGTGATAATCTATTTGATCGGCACTGGTTACCTCTTTGTTTCCTGTCTCATTTTATGGTGGATTTCGTTTAGGAATAGCCATGGCGTTAACCCGAAATACTTGCCCGGTTCACTGTGATACAGATTAGAGCAGCCAGACCGGATGAAGCCGGGAGAATGACCGAGATTGCTTTCGCCGGCAAGCGGCACTGGGGTTATCCGCAAAATTGGATGAAAAGCTGGCGCGGGATTCTGACCGTGACCTCCGAGTTTATTGCCAGCCACGAGACGTTTTCAGCAGTCATTGATGATCAAAGCGTCGGTTTTTATGCGTTGCGCCAAAAGGGCGCCAGGCTTGATTTATTGCACTTGTGGGTATTGCCCGAATGGATGGGCCGGGGTATTGGTCGCTCATTGTTCCGTCATGCTCTGGAGCGCGTGAAGGCGCTCGGGTTTCGCGAACTCGAGATTGAATCTGACCCCAATGCGGAAGGCTTTTATCAACGGCTCGGAGCGCGCCGTATGGGAACGAATACTTACACGGTTGACGGGCAGCAGCGCGAATTGCCGGTTTTGATATATGGGGTCAAACAAGCGATCTGACATGCATCTATCCATCCGCCAGGCTGCAAAGCAGGATACCGACAAGGTTGCCGAAATTCTTCGCGAAGCCGCGCACTGGCTGGAACAAAGCGGCAAGGCCATGTGGCGAGATGATGAGCTGGTTCCATCGCGCATCGCCGGCGATGTTCAGGCCGGCCTGTTTTTTATTGCCGACTGCGACGGCGAAGCTGCAGGTATTGTGAAATTTCAGCTCGAGGACAGAGAATTTTGGCCGGACGTTTCACCGGGTGAATCCGCATTTGTGCATCGGCTCGCGGTGAAGAGAATCTTTGCCGGCGGCAGGATTTCATCGGCCTTGTTTGAGTGGGCAGCAGCGCGGGCGCGTGCCCTTGGCAAAGCGTATCTGCGGCTCGATTGCGAAGCCTCACGCCCCCAATTGCGGGCCATTTATGAGCGCTTCGGGTTTATCCATCACAGTGACCGCCAGGTCGGACCATATTTCGTTTCGAGATATGAGTATTTAATTTCCTGAATCATCCGCCAGTGGCACAAACTCCGTGTGCACGTCGCCATTTGCAGTGATGGTATGCATGGCAAAACCCAATTGCCCGCCGAAAGGCAGCCAACTGGTAGCCGGAGCCACATGTATGGTGATGCCATCCTGATTGAAAACGCGGCCTGTATGCCAATGCCTGGTCAGCAAATGTTTGACGCCAAGTCCGTGCAATAATTCAACTTCATGTTGCGCGTAGGGTCCATCCACGACCCAATACGGTTTCCCGTCCGGAAAACCATTATCACGAAACAGAGAAATGTGTTGGACCGCAATGACGACCTCGCCACGGGCCGGCTTCGGCTGTGCGGCCAGCCACTTCAACATTTTTTGAGATTCCTCTTCCAGCCCCGGTGCCATGGGCTGGGGAGATTTCGTTTCGAATTGCGAATAATTGCCAAGCAATTGAGAATCCAGTGCCAGTACCTCCGCATTTTTAACCCGGAAACTGTAATAGTCCGGCCCGAATTGCCTCCGGTAAAGGGCAAGTCCGTTCGTGTCCTTGATATCATGATTGCCCGGAATATAATAGACCGGAACGTCCAGACCTTTCAGAATCGTTTTCGCCTGCTCACGTTCGTCGATACTTTCGCCGATGTCGCCGGAAATAATGACTGCATCCGGATGGCGCGCGTTGATCATGGTGACCGCTTCGCGCAAACATTCGGCGGCGCGCGGAGAGTGTCTTTCGCCCAGATGCGTATCGCTGATCTGCGCGACGGTGACCTCCCCCGGCCTCGAGCCGCCCAGCAAAAGGAACATTCCGCAGGCCAGGCCAATGCAAAAGAGGCGAATACGATTCATACCACGAAAAATTACTTTATGGTTCAATCCGAAACGCAGGCGTGATCACCGTCGGTAACGCTGAAGCGGATTTATCAAGCTGCTCATCCACAAATCGAGAATATTCTTCGTACTCAGGCAACATGGCAAACTGGCGTTTGGATTTAATGAGTTTTGAAAGACGAATGTTGGCGCGACAGGCAATCAGGAATAAATGGCGTTCTCTGCCAACATAATTATCTATCCTATTTTTTATACTCAGTATGCTTTCAATTATGATATCGTGTTCTTTTGTCGTCATATGCCAATCCAATCCGTTTTAGTCCGGGAAATTTAAAACACTTTCATACGATCCAGCGCCAGAGACACCACAATAGCGTGGGGTGAAGACCCCATAGAAACGGTTGGGTCGGCGTGTTATCTCAATTCAAACGTATGAAAACAAAAACACTCGTCTCGATTATTGCTGCCGGCATTTTAGGCACTTTGGCTGATGTCAATGGCGACATCACACCCGTGGCGCCCGCGGTTGCTATAGCTAAGGCGCCACGGGCGCCCAGAGCCCCGATAGCATCTTCCCCCAGCGCGCCGGCTCCGCCCGCGGGATTAACAGTGACTGCCGCATCCCCGGCAACTCTCGCCGCAATACCCGCAGGCAGTCCCGGCGGTTATTACACGAATGGCACAACGCGCGGGTATTATATAAATATAAATTCGCCGTATTGGGCCACAAATCGGTCTTATGGTGATTTGGTTTACCGGCACACAAATAATTCGTTCTCTATGAATCCGCCAAAGACAGGAACAAACCAATGAAGCGCCTGAAATGCGGCTCCTGTCGGATAATCATATTCATAATAAAAGCCGGACACCGGTGTATTGTGGCTTAGATTGGGTTTATATGGATACAATACCTTATTTTTCTTCCCATATCCTCACTCCACGAAAAACCCTGCAACACCAGGCGACAGCGAATGTTTTTTTGGACATCCTCGTTGGTTATATTTGGGTCTTTGGTTTTCAGCCCATGCACCATGGTTCTAATTTCCGTTTCATTAAGCAGAGTCTTCATATCTTTCGTTTCTTCCTGTTGCCAAAACGCCGGGCAGGTTCACAACCCCATTAAAGTCGCCAAACGCCGTCGCAAAACAATCCCGCGACGATTGACCAGAGCAGCAAAATTGTTTGGCGTCGTTTTGCCCACGCCGGTTGGTGCCGGGAAAAGAATTTTTCTTAGCAGGTCAAGGAGTGAATGGTCTGGCTTGATACCTGCTCAACATGACCCCATTCACAGAAATAGCGACAACTAAATCAATTTATTTTCATTCTTTTTTCAACGGTTGGGGTGAATTGATGCGATTTGCTTAATCTGGCTCCTGCCGAAATAGCTGGCGATTAACATTGCCTTGTGGCCGTTGCGCGCTGAAACTCAATCATGAGCAATAGCCTCCAACAGCACGGGATCAAGGAAATCTATAAACAACTTCGCTTGCGAATGAAGAACAGCGGCTTGGAAACCATCAAAGTCAATGTCACCCGCAGAGCTGGAAAATACAAATTCAATTTCACCGGTTCGGTGGAACAAGTTGCGACGGCGGAGAAGATTCTTGCGGCCTGGCCCTGACTTGACCGGTGTGCTTATATGGCTTCAACCCTCGAGCCATTCGAGACAACGGATCCCCCGCTTCAACGAGCTTAAGCCTTGCTTGTGTTTTAGTTCAATTCTACACTCTCGCTCCAGCACTGACCAAAGGACGAATGATTCGCTTTTGTCAGATGCGCCTGAAAGAAATTATGCATTCGTTGTCATTGATCGCAGCGTTTTTGGCGCTTGGCGACGCGTGGGTCGCCCCGAGCGGGGCCGTCGTGATTGTTGCCCTCTCGTTCGCAGCCATTATTCGCAGCAAAATGCCGTAGGCCTGGCATCCGGACCGCTGGTTTTTGCCGGAAGCAACGTGCAACCGGCACGAACGCCAATTTGACGCTCGCGCCGCAGGTGGATGTATTTTTTCCAGATCTCAGTTCCCTGACTCAGAATTTAGCAGCTTTGCAGCGCCCTGTAGCAGCAAATGTAGCGGACTAAATGCCTGGAATTCAACAAAGTAGCGGGTGTAGTGGCTTATACGACGATGCCCAAAAAATGTGTAGATATGCGCTCATGCTACTTCTTCAAGATCTTTCCAAACCCGCTCTCATCCGGCTCGATTTCGATGCGGCGCACGTCACCTCCGGTTGTAGCCGGACGCGGTGTAGTCGGGGGCGTGGTTCCTGCAAACGGCCGTTCAGGGTTCCCGGTCGTCATTGGTCTGGCTGCCGGCGCCGACTGCGGCGGGGGCGCGGGAAGATCGTCCGGCGCTTTGTCCTCGGCCGATTCGGGAGTTTGGCCGGGGATATAGAAGTTCGTGCGCCCGTCCAGCCATCTGGCATAACGCTGAAACGTCCACATACCGTGGTCCGCGCCGGTTTCGATCGAAGTAATGATTTTAAAAAAGTCCCGAGTGCGGATGAAATTTTTCACAGCGTTGGTTGCCATGAGAATTTCGCATTCCGGCACGCGGATATTCAGGTCCTCGCGAAATCGCAGGCGTTGCGAAACCACGGCCACCAGGCAATCGGCCAGTTGCGCGCAAACGGCGCTCTGGATTTCCGCCGGGAACGCCGACGCCACGCGTTGGATTGCTTCCGCGCACGTCGAAGAATGCACTGTGGCCAGAACAAGGTGTCCCGTCTCCGACGCGCTCAACGTGAGCCTCATGCACTCCGGATCGCGCATTTCGCCCACCATCAACACGTCCGGGTCCTCTCGCAAAGAGTCGAGCAGCGCCTGCTCGAAACTTGGCGTATCACGCCCCACCTCGCGCTGGCGGATGAACGCGCGGCGCGCGCGGAACGTATATTCAATCGGACTTTCCACCGTGATCACGTGCAGCGCCTCGGTTAAATTGATCTCCTGAATTAATGCCGCCAGTGTGGTGGATTTTCCCGAGCCCGTGGGCCCGCTCACCAAAATCAGTCCGTGCGGATGCTTGACCAGCTTTTTCAGGTCCGGATGCAAATTCAGTTTTTCAACCGTTGCCTGAAACGCGCCTAAAAATCGAATCGCCATTCCCACGCCTCGCGATGTGTGCAGGATATTGATGCGGCAACGCACACCGCAAATCGTCCGCGACAGATCAAACGACCGCCGCTCCACAAAGGCCGCCCATTGGTCTTCGCCAATCAGCCGCCGCGCAAATTCCATGAGCAAGCCAGGCGCGACCGGTTCGCCGTTCACGCGCAACGCACCACGAATGCGCAAGGCCACAGGCATGCCCGGTTCCAGGTGCAAATCACTCGCGCCCGCCCCGGCTGCCGATTCAATCAATGAGTCCAAATTCATAAAATGTCTGTATCTAACACCAAAATTGCCAAAAAGTCCCGCAAATCATCGTCGAGCAAGATGAAGCAATTCCGCGCTATGATACAAAATACCAGCAAATCTTGCGCCTAAATCCTGTGATTGATACCTTAACATTGATGATTGAGACGCGGAATTTGCGAAAGACCTTCAAAAGCCAGCTCGTGCTGGATGACGTAAGCATCCGGATCGAGAACGGCGCGTCGGTGGCCATTATCGGCCGCAGCGGCGGAGGCAAGAGTGTTTTGCTCAAACATCTCGTCGGACTTTTGCAGCCGGATTCAGGGCAAGTGATGATTGATGGCGAAAATATTGTGGGCATGGACGAGCGCCAATTGCTGCGGGTGCGGCGGCAATTCGGAATGGTATTCCAAAATGCGGCGTTGTTCGATTCGATGACCGTTGCGGAAAACATCGCCTTTGGCTTGCGCCGGCACGAACATTTGACTGAAGGCGAGATTGCCAGGAAGGTGTGTTTCGCTCTGGAAGTGGTGGACCTGCCGGGGATTCAGAACAGACAGCCCGCCGAGCTGTCGGGCGGAATGAAAAAGCGCGTGGGCCTGGCCCGCGCCATTGTTTATGAACCGCGAATCGTTCTCTATGACGAGCCTACGACCGGCCTGGACCCGATTGTCTCGGACAGCATTGATGAACTGATGATGGCCGTCCGCGACCGCCTGCATGTCACCACAGTCGTGGTCACGCATGACATGCGCACCGCCCGCCGCCTCGGCCAGCACATTATGATGTTGTATCGCGGAAAGATTCACGCCAACGGTCCGCCCGACGAGATATTCAATTCACGCGACCCGATCGTGCGCCAATTCGTTGACGGTGTTGCCGACCCCAAGGAAAACCTGCTGGTACAATCTGAACTCCCTACGTCATTTGTCCGCAAAGTAGGATAAACGGTAACCGATTGCATACATACGGAAAAATGTCTTTCCAGCGACAGCACCGCTTCCCTATATTGGGGTGAACTCGTCGAAATAAGCGCTCAATGGACTGGAATCTACATTCGGCGTCGGCGGACTGGCTTCGGCCGGCTGTCAGTATGGTCGGTGCATACCTCATAGGCTGCTTCACCAGTGGCTATTATTTGGTTCGGGCATGGACGGGCAAAGACATTCGGGAAATCGGCAGCGGCAGCACGGGTGCCCGAAACGTCGGGCGCGTCGTCGGGAAGCCGGGTTTTGTCCTTACGGTCATCGGCGATTTGGCGAAGGGTGCTTTGGCTGTCTGGCTTGCGCGCGTATTTTCCCATGATGAATTTTCCGCTGCGCTAGCCGTGCCATCGGTCGTGGCCGGGCATCTGTGGCCCGTGCAGTTGAAATTTCATGGCGGCAAGGGCATTGCCACTTCCTTCAGCGCGCTCCTGGTTTTCGATTTTCGCCTTGCACTGACGATGTTGGTTTTGTTCGCGGTTCTCTTTGTCTTTGCGCGAAAAACACTTTTGCCGGCTATGTTTGCCTTCGTTTGTCTGCCCGCAGTTTGCTGGTTTTTTATCCGTGATAACTTCACCATCGCCGTCACCGCGGCTCTATCGGTTGCGATTTTATTTGCGCATCGAAGGAATTTAGGCGAAGAATTTAGCGCGTTAAAATCCGAACCGCCAAAACTATGAACCAGGAACCATTAGTGTTTAAGGTGGCCACCGAGGATTGGGAATTTGAACAGATTCACCGCCTCAACTACCGGACCTTTGTTGAAGAAATTCCACAGCACCAGCCCTCGTCATCACAGCGGCTGGTGGACAAATTTCATCCGGAAAACACCTACCTCATCTGCCTGCAAAATCAAAAGCTGATCGGCATGCTTGCCGTGCGCGGCAGCCGTCCGTTTTCCCTGGACCAAAAATTGCCAAAACTGGATTCCTATCTGCCGCCCGGGCGCATCATCTGCGAAATCCGGTTGCTGGCGATTGAAAAAAAATTCCGCGGCGCTCGTGGCGGCCAGGTTTTGCAGGGAATTCTGGCGTTGCTCTGGCAGCACGGAGTCGAAAAAAATTACGGCCTCGCCATTATTTCCGGCACCATGCGGCAAGCCAAACTGTATCAACATCTGGGTTTCGTTCCGTTCGGCCCGGTCGTCGGCGGTGGCGACGCCCAATTCCAGCCTATGTATGTTACGCTGGAGACGTTTGAGGTGACGGCCCGCGAATTTTTGCGCTCATCGCCCGCGCGCTCCTTTCATCCCAATGCGGTCAACTTTTTGCCCGGCCCGGTGACTGTCCGCCGCGAAGTTCGCCGGGCGTTTGAACAGGCGCCCGAATCGCATCGTGGAGAGAGTTTTAAGAAAGACTTTCAATCCACGAAACAGACCCTTTGCGAACTGACATTGGCCAAAAATGTGGAGCTGTTCATGGGCTCGGGCACCCTGGCCAACGACATTGTTGCCGCCCAATTGTCGCTTCTTGACGGACGGGGATTGGTTTTGAGCAACGGCGAATTTGGCGATCGCTTGCTCGACCACGCCGGGCGCATGGGCTTGAATTTTGACACGCTCAAATTCGAATGGGGCGAACCGATTGACCTGGCTGCCGTGGGGGAGAAATTGGGAGCGGGCGGAAAAGCGGCTTATTCCTGGCTGTGGTGCGCCCATTGCGAAACATCGACAGGGCTCACGGCGGACCTGGGCGCGCTTAAACAGTTGTGTGCTAAAACCGGGGCCCGCCTGTGCCTAGATTGCATCAGTTCTGTCGGCGCGATCCCCGTGGACTTGAGCGATGTTTATTTGGCCTCGTGCGCCAGCGGCAAAGGGCTGCGCGCTTATCCGGGCCTATCCATGATTTTCTACAATCACGAGCTCGCATCCCAGGGCGGCTCAAAATTGCCTCGATATCTGGATATGGATTATTACGCCCGCCAGGACGGCATCCCGTTCACGTTTTCATCCAACCTCCTGCACGCGCTGCGCGCGGCCGTGCGGCGCGTGAATTGGGAAAAGCGGTTTTCAGACATTGAAGAACTTTCTGCCTCGCTGCGCCAAAAGTTTAATGAAAATGGATTACAATTGCTCGGCAACGGCGCGCTGGTTTCGCCGGCGGTAATCACCGTTCAATTGCCGGCGGACTTGAGTTCCGTGAAGTTTGGCGGGGCGATGCAGGAGGCGGGCTACCTGTTGAGTTTCAACAGCGAATACTTACGCCGCAGAAACTGGGTCCAGGTCTGCCTGATGGGTGAAATCGCGCGTGAAAAAGTCGTCGCGCTGGCGAACGCGCTCAATCGCGTTTATTCGAAACTCAAGCCGGACGATGCTCGTCTTACCGAGGCACGGATTTAGGCGGAAAGCGTGCCTGATTCTGGCACGTGGCGGGTGGTGCGTGTTCCGTCAAGTATGGTCGAACCTCGCCCCCGAATACTTGCCGCACGACGTATCACCTGCCACGTATTTCCTTCGCAGCCTGGATTGAGTTCCTGCCGATGTTCCTGTTGACCTTGTGCGGCAAAACCATTTTACTGGCTGCATGAGATTTTGTTTCTTCGGTAGTCTTTTTCTGGCCGGACTGGTTGTTTCGGGCTGCGCCATTCATCATGCCCCCCCTCG
>Ga0210401_10004094_pt1 | contig 15297 bp, 14 predicted proteins | sample IncBWH32MmetaG_FD_150866 | JGI IMG/M metagenome (GOLD analysis project Ga0210401, IMG submission 150866) | Forest soil microbial communities from Barre Woods Harvard Forest LTER site, Petersham, Massachusetts, United States - Inc-BW-H-32-M | ecosystem: Environmental > Terrestrial > Soil >... | reverse complement strand
GCCGGGAGCCTGCCAGGTGTAGAAGGCAGCGCCGCTGCCGGCGGCTGAGGCCACGTTCAGCGGAGCGGCCAAGGCGACGAGTACCGACGCGACGATCGTTCCAAAGACCCGTTGCCGCCATCCCGCCCTCATCGGGGTTCTTTCTTAGCGCTTCGGGGCTCTGGGGAAGGGGATTCCTTCGCGTGTGTGTATGCGCAAACACACGCGACTGCGCAGCCGCTCCGGCCCGCGCGCGGCGAAGCCGTGCCGGTCGCTTTCGGGGCCCGTGGAGTTGCAAGAAACGGCGTCCGGTTGCAGGTTCGTCGCCAGAACTAGGAAAAAAGGCCGAAATACCCCCCTGCAACCTGGGTGTGTCCTATCGTAATTAAAGGGGAGTTGGGCGAAAATAGATCTCTCGATTGTCGAGGGGGCTGAACAGATGGCGTTCGATGTCGGCGGGACACCGGTTGAGCCACGCGTCGTCGCGGGTTCCTGGCCGCTGGCCGGTCGTTCGCGCGAGCTCCAACTTCTGAAGGAGGCGATCCGCGCCCGCCTTGGCGCCGTGATCGTGGGTCCGGCCGGAAGCGGCAAGAGCACGCTGGCGCGAGCCGGCGTCGAGTTCGCCCAGGACCAGGGCATGGCGGTCGCCCTCGTCGCGGGCACCGAAGAGGCGCGCTCCTATGCCTTCGGCGCCTTCGCTTCGCTCCTACCGCCCGGACTGGCCGCCGTCGGACCCGGGGCTCAAGGGGACCTGCTCCGCTACTACGCCCGGGAGCTCACCGCGACCTCCGAGGGGCGACCGCTCCTCTTGCTGGTCGACGACGCGCACCTTCTCGACGACGGGTCCTCGATGCTGATGCACCAACTGTCCCTCAACGAGACAGCCACCGTCGTCGCCTGCATTCCCACTGCGGGTCCGGCCGTCGAGAAATTCGCCGACCCGACGGTGGTGTTGTGGAAGGACCATGACGCGACGCGCATCGAACTGTCGAAGTTCGGGGACGACACCATCGACGAGTTGCTCCGGCGCGTGTTGGGTGGCCCGATCGACGCCGCCTCGGTGCGCCTCGTCGCGGACTACACACGGGGCGACCCGCTCTTCGTACGCGAGGTCATTGCGGGGGCGCTCGAGAATCGGGCCCTGACCGACGAGAGCGGCGTCTGGCGCGTGCGCGGCCCGCTTCAACCGACTCCTCGCCTCGTCGAGCTGGTGAACCTCCGCCTCGGTCGCCTGAGCGAGGCGGAACGCCGTGCCCTGGAATTGACCGCCATCGGTGAGCCCCTGGCGCAACCTGCCCTCGACGAGCTGACCGAACGTGCCGCCGTGGAAGCGCTGGAGGACAAGGGTCTCCTGACGAGCTCCATGGACGGCCGGCGCCTCCAGGTTCAGTTGGCCAACCCGGTCCTGACCGACGTCGTGCGCGCCGGCATAAGCCCCCGCCGCGAGCGCGAGCTCGCCCGGACCCTCGCCGAGGCGACGGGGTCGAACCGCCAAGAGGACACGTTGCTCCTCGCCTCGCTGCGCCTCGTCGGCGGCGGCGGGGACGCGGACCTGCTCCTCGCCGGCGCGAAGGCGGCACGGGACCGGCGCGACTTCGCCCTGACCGAGCGCCTGGCGCTGGCCGCGATGGAACAGGGTGAGGGATTCGAGGCGCAGCTGCTGGCCGCCGAAGCCGCCCACCTCGAGGGCCGCGACGGCGAGGCGGCCGATGCGCTCGACGCGCTCGATCGCCAGGCCGCGAACGACACCGAACGCATCCGGGTGGCGCTGTTGCGCTTCGACCTGGCCTACTTCGCGCGCGGCCTGGCCGATGTTTCGGCGATCGAGGCGTTGCTGAACACCGCCACCGACGGGGAGTGGCGCGGTGAGCTGCTGGCCCGTCGCCTGTGCATGCAGGGCGCCCTCCACGGCCCGGTGGAGGCCCTCGACACCGTGCCGATCCCGTTGAAGCAGGGCCCCTCTGCGATGCCATCGAGCGTGCACGCCGTCGTCGGCGAATTCCTCACTCGCACCGGCGCCATGGAACAGGCCCTGCGTGTCCTCGGTTCGGGCCCCGTAGCGGCGGAGCACCCGGTCGGGACGGAGCTGTGGAGTCCTTTCTCCAACCGCGCCCTGACCCTCGTCGGGCTGGGTCGGTTCGACGAAGCGGATGCGCTCATCGACGACGCGCGCAATGATCTCGCCAGCGCCGCCGCGTCGCCCGAGGGCGCCGTGGTGGCCGCGGTTCTCGGCGCACTCCGCCTCGAACAAGGCCGCGTCCAGAGCGCATTCCTGCAGGCGGCCAGCGCAACCGGGACCTTCATCGATCTGGGTCTCAGGGTGTCGGCGCGGCGTTGCTACACGCTCTGCGCCAGGGCGCTCGCGCTCGCCGGTCACGCGGCGAAGGCGGCCGAGACGCTCGTCGAGCTCGACGCGCTCGCCCTCCCGACCGACTTGTCGTACGAGGTCGAGGTCCTGCAGGCCCGGGCCTGGGTCCGTGCCGCGGGCGGCGACATGGCGTCCGGCCGCTCGATCCTCGAGGAGGCGGCTGCACTCGGCACCGACGTGGGTGACCTGCTCGGCGCCGCCGAGGCCCTCCATGGACTCGCCCGGATGGGACGGGCCCGCCAGGTCGTCGACCAGCTCGGCGAGCTCGCCGAACGGGTGGACGGGGAGCTCACGGCAGCACGGCTGGCGTATGCGTTGGGTGCGGCACGCCGGGACAGCCGCGGGCTCGACGAGGCCGCGGCGCAGTTCGAGGCGATGGGCGCGAACCTCTACGCCGCCGAGGCGCTCGGCGAGTCGGCCGTGCATCTCTTGCGCGCCGGCATGTCCCGCGAGGCCGCCTCAAGCCAGCAACGCGCCGCACGCCTGCTGTCGCGCTGCGAGCGCGCCGTCACGCCGTTCGTCCGCGCCATCGGGGTCCGGGCCCAGCTCACCCCGGCCGAGCTCGATACGGCACTCCAGGCGGCCTCCGGCAGTACGGACAAGCAGATCGCGGAGGTCATGCACCTTTCCGTGCGCACCGTGGAGAACCGGCTTCACCGCGTCTACCAGAAACTCGGTCTCTCCCATCGCCGTGAGCTGGGCGAGGCCCTGCGCGACCTGCCCGAGCCGTGAGCCGCGGCCGGGGGGCTGACGACACCGTGCTCAGCGCACGGCCTCCCACACGGCCCACCCGGTAAGCCCGAAGAGCACGACGGCGGTGACGATCCGGACCGTTGCGATGTTGACCACACGGAGCACGCTCTGGCCGGCGGCGACCGCGAGCGCAGCGACCAGCCAGAGGGCGAGGAGCGCGCCGACACCGACCGAGAGTGCATCGTGGTAGTGCGCCGCAAGGTTGGCGGTGAGGATCTGCGTCAGGTCGCCCCACTCGGCCAGGAAGATGACCAAGAACGCAGTGACCGCGACGCGTTGATGTGATGCAACCTCGCGCTTGACCAGTTCTTCCTCGTTGCGTTCCTTTCTCGCTTCCCGCAGCGCGAGCACGCCCCCTGCGAAGAACATCGCGGCGACGATCGCCTGCACCGCACGGTGGGGCAGGAGGTGAAAGATCGCGACGCCGATGGTGACGGCGATCACCACGTGCACCGCGAAGGCCGCGGCGGCACCCACCCACACCAAGGCGGGCCGGCCGCGCGTGGAGAGAATCAGCGACGCGAACATCGTCTTGTCCGGGAGCTCGCCCAGGAAGATGATTGGGAAGACTGCGAAGACAACGTTGAGCTGCACGGGGGCCTTTCTGCTGGTGCCGAACGTAGCCCGCTCGTCGCGGCACCAGTTGTCGTTACGACATCGATCCAGTGGCGCCCGCGGAGCAGGAATGGCTACCCGAGTTCGGAGGGCAGACGCTCATCGAAATCTCAGTCGGACAACTGTCGGGGTCCGAAGGCCCGCCTGAGCGGGAACGGCGCCGGACGTGTCTCAGCCGCTATCCCGGCCGTCACCACCGTGCGCTACGTGGTCGAGCAACGATTGTCCGGTCAGCGCGAACACCGTTTCGTCGTCGCTCTGGCGCCAGAGGTCGATGAGCTCGTCGGACACCGGGTCACAGCCGTAGCGCATCGGTCCCGACGAGTCGACGATCGCGTCCACGATGGCCGAGGCCGCTGCGGCCGGTTCGACCACGCGCGGATCGGCGTGGGCGCGCCGAAGCTCGCCGGCGATGTCGGCGAGGGCCCGGTACTCGGGGAACCGCGCCGCGTCCATGTCACCCGCGCTCAGGCGGAACATGTCGGTGTCCACGGGGCCGGGCATGATCTCGACCACCCGGATCCCGAACGGCGCCACCTCCACGCGCAGGCTGTCGCAAAAGGCGGAGAGCGCCGCCTTCGAGGCGCGATACGCCGAATAGAACGGCACGGCCGCGATGATCGACGACGACGTGATCGTGCAGACGACGGACGGGCGGTTGTCGCGCAGCGTCGGAATGGCCGCCGAGGTGAGCGCGACGGTGCCGAAGACGTTGGTCTCGAACATGCGGCGCCAGTCGCCGATTTCCGCGTGCTCGACGGGAAGGAAGTCGGTGTCGACCCCGGCGTTGTTGACCAGCACCCTCAGGTCGTCGGGCAGTTCGAAGGTCGCCGGGTCGGTGACGTCGAGCCGGCGCACCTCGAGGCGTCCGGCCGCCTGTTCGGCCATGCCCGACCCGGCGGCTGGGTCCCGCATGGTCGCGACCGTGTCGAAGCCCCGGCGCGCCAGCTCGAGCGCGACGGCCCGGCCGATGCCACGGCTGGCGCCGGTGACCAGCGCGCCGCCATTGATCTGCATGGCGGTGATTCTTCCCCAAGAGCGGGGATAGCGTCGGCGAGTGGGTTTCTACAACCAGCAGGTGGTGCCGCGGCTCGTCGAATGGACCCTGGGCACCAGCGGGTTCGACAAGTTCCGGGCGCGCACCACCGAGGGCCTCTCGGGTCGCGTGGTCGAGATCGGCTTCGGCTCGGGATTGAACCTTCCGCACTACCCGCCCGAGGTCGAGAGAGTGTTGGCGGTCGAGCCGGCGAGGGTGGCGCGCCAGCGCGCGGAGCGCCGTATCCGGGAGGCGGCCGTGCCGGTCGAACACGTCGGTCTCGACGGGCAGATGCTGCCCCTCGACGACGCCAGCTGCGACGGCGCCCTCTGCACCTTCACTTTGTGCACCGTGCCCGACCCGTCGCAGGCACTGGCTGAGCTCATGCGTGTCCTCAAGCCGGCCGGCACCGTGCATTTCCTCGAACACGGGCTGTCGCCCGATCCGGGCGTGGCCAAGTGGCAGCACCGGATCGATCCGATCCAGCGCCGGCTGGCCGACGGCTGTCACCTGACCCGCGACCCGTCGTCGCTGGTCGAGCAGGCCGGCTTCGTCATGCAACAGAACGAGCAGAGTTACGTGCAAGGCCCCAAACCGTGGTGCTGGTTCACCCTGGGCGTGGCGGCCAAGGCGCCGGCACACCACGCTTCGTCCTGAGCACTCGATCCACCCGGCCACGACCTCGCCAACCCCCCGCCATACCCGGCGGGCGCGCCGTCGACCCGGCGCGGCCGCTGGCTACGTTTGGACTCCTGATGCGGGCACCCGACGACGTGATCTGCGCCGCCGTGGGCCGGGCCCGGAGCCGGGGGCGCGGCGTCCGAGTGCTCTTCGCGGCCGGGTCCGTGTTCCTGCTCGCGGCCACGCTCGCCGCCTGTTCTTCGAGTCCGAAGAGCGCCCCGTCCGCCCTCGCCACGCCGTCGAGCTCCATCGCGCCCACGCCCAACTACCCCAACTCGTGCGCGCCCGTCGGCGCGGACTCCTCGAACATCTGCATCCGCCTCACGTTGGCGGCAATCGACAGCGCCCGGGCCGGCGAAGGGCTGGGGCCGATGGTGTTGCCGGCCGGCTTTGCGCAGATGACCGTGCCCGTGCAGTTGTTCGTGGTGCTCAACCGCGAGCGCGTCGACCGGGGACTCGCGCCCTTCTCCGGCTTGTCCGCCGTGCTCGATACGAAGGCGCAGAAGGGCGCCGCCAGGGCCGGGCTACCGCCCCGGCCCGGCCGCGCCTACACCGCGGTCGGCGCCGAATGGATCGGAGCCGTCGACAACGGCCTCGACGCCGATTATCAGTGGCTCTACAACGACGGGCCCAACAGCGGCGTGCCGAACTGTTCGAATTCCCAGCCCGCCGGCTGCTGGGCCGACCGCCAGATCGTGCTCGAGCGTTTCGGGTCACACCCTCTCGTCATGGGCGCGGCGTACGACGCGAACGGCGACACCTCGCCGGGCGACCGGGGCGGCTCGTCATTGGCCGCGACTCTCGCCGTCGCCGCCAACCCCGGCCTCCTCGTCTATACGTGGAGCACCGCGCTGGCCGCCACCAGGACCGGCACTTTGCAGCCGCTGCGATCCCTCCCCGCGTCCGAGTCCAACGCCGGCGTCCCGGACCCGGCGCACAACGTGCAACCGGATCCGGACTACACCCGGGCCTGCGCCGGCAACGGCGTCGACGACTCGGACGCCTGCATCACCGCCGCGCTCGACGCCCTCAACCACGCGCACGCGCTCGAAGGCGTCCGCCCCATGGTGCTCCCGGCCGGGTTCGCCCAGCTGAACGTCCCCGTCCAGCTCTTCGTCGTGGTCAATCTCGAACGGGTCGACCGGGGTCTGCCCGCCTTCAACGGGCTGAGCGCGGCGCTGGACGCCAACGCGCAAAAGGGCGCGAACGACGCCAACGACCCACCCGACCCCGGGGCCGCCTACGTCCTCGACGACGCCGAATGGGCCGGGGGCTCGTCCAACGGGCTCGACGCGGTCTACGGCTGGATGTACGACGACGGCTTCAACAGCGGCAATCTCGACTGCCTCCATCGCGGGGCCGCCGGCTGCTGGGGCCACCGCAAGGGCATCCTCGACGACTTCGGCGCGGGCCCGAACCTCGTGATGGGCGCGGCGATCGACACCACGGGTGACCACCACAGCGGCGACAACGGCGGGACGTCCATGGCGGTCACGCTCGCCGTGGCCGGCGCACCCGCCCACTCGCTGCTGTACAGCTGGAGCCAGGTGCTGGCGCAGCTGCCCCGGTCGTCGGGCGTGCCGGGTGCGTCCGGCTGAGCCGGGTCGGCGTCCTATCGTGGCCGCCGTGCCACCCGGGAAAGAGAACGAGAACGGCAACCAGCACGGCGCCGGGGCACAGCTCTACGTCAACGACGAGTGCTCGAAGTGCCGCTCCGCGCTCGCCATCCTCGACGAGCACGCCGTCGAGGCCGAGCACGTCCGCTATCTCGAAGCGCCCCCGACCGTCGCCGACCTGCAGCGGCTGATGACCATGCTCGTGATCGACGACCCGCGCCAGATGATGAGGACCGGCGAGCCGGTCTACGCCGAGCTCGGCCTCGAGAACGCGACGCCGGACCAACTGCTCGAGGCCGTCACCACCAACCCCATCCTGCTCGAGCGGCCGATCTTCGTCGTCGGCGACAAGGCCGTGATCGCCCGCCCGCCCGAACGCCTCCTCGAGTTGCTCTAGATACCCTTCCCGCCGCATCCAGGGCACCCCCGCGCCCGCGGGCTTATGGTGTCGGCACCAACACGGGAACGCAGGAGCAGGAGGACGGACATGACAGCGCAGCTACTGATCACCGGCATCCTTGGTATCGCGACCACGGCGGCCGCCTTCTACGCGAACCGCCATCTCTTCAGCTCCGGCAACGCGGCCGGCCGCGTCTCGGTGCTCGAGGGCGTCTACTACGTGGTGGGCGTGATCTCCATCGTGCTCGGCTGGTACTTCAACGTGCGCTACACGCACACGTACCACGACGCCAACTATTGGAACTACACCAAGATGCTGTTCACCAACTGGGCCGCGGACTCCGCCGCGCAGGACTACGTGATCGTGAACGTTGTCCTCATGCCTTTGTGGACGATCGTCGAGGGCTCCCGGCGCGGCCTCAAGTGGGCCTGGATCTTCTTCGTGATGAGCCTGTTCACGAGCCTGGCCTTCTCCATCGCGTTCTTCCTGGCCTTCATGGAGCGCCAGTGGCGCTACAACAAGGCGCTCGCTCAGGTGCCGCCCGCCGAGACTCCCCCGGCCGCGACGCTCGCGCCTTCCAAGACCGCATAGCCCGCGTTGTAGCCGGGGATGAACGTGACCCCCGGCCCGCCGTGGCACCCGGCGCCGCACAGATACAGCCCCGAGACAGGCACCGGGTTGTCCGGCCACCCCCGCGGCCCGGGACGGAACGGTCCCATGAATTCCGGCTGCAAAAGCCCGTGGCAGAAGTCCCCGCCGGTGCAGCCGAACATCAGCTCGTAGGTGTACGCCGGATAGTTGAGCTGCCGCTCGATGAGGTCGGGGAAGTTCGGCGCCACCGCCGCGATCTTCGCCACGATGCGCTCGGCCATCTCGTCGCGGAACCGGTTCTGCGTCTCCCGGTCGGTCGCGACGGGGAGGTAGAACGCGAACGACGACGCTGCGTGCATGCCCTCGGGGGCCAGTGAGGGGTCGTCCATGGACGGGATCTGCAGGTTGAACGACGGCGACGCCGGCACCTCGCCCCGCATGCAGCCCTCGAAGTCGCGCTGCATCTCCTCCGCCGTGCCGAAGAAGGTGACGTTGCGACCCCACGACGTGCCGTTCAGCGCCTCGTAGGGCGCTCGATACTCGGGCAGCCCCCGCAGCGCGAAGTGGGCCTGGAAATACGCCGCCCGGTGGTCAATCGCCCCGACGCGCTGCGTGAAGCTGTCGGGCAGCGCCTCGGGGTCGAGGAGATGGCAGAAGGTCTGCGTCGGATCGAGATTCGACACGACGACCGGCGCGGTCACGACCTCGCCCTCGCCGAGCTCCACGCCCCGCACCGCACCCCCGTCGGTCACGATGCGCGACACCTTGACGTGTCGGCGCAGCTCGCCCCCGTGGCGCTCGAAGAGCGCCAGCAGGTGGTCGGCGATCGTCCCCAGCCCGCCGCGCACCTTGGACATCGTCGCCGTGCCCGGCGACGCCAGCGCGAACGCCAGGCACATCGCGCTGCCCGGCGTGTAGGGCCCGCGGTAGGTCGAGTTGACCGCGAGGAACGCGAGCATGCTGCGCACGGGCGCGTGCTTCACGGGGTCGGGCAGGTACCGGTCGACCACGTCCATGACGCTGCCGAACATGGCCAGCCGGATCGCCTCGCGCTCGGTCTCGTTCGTCGCGCTCGCCCACATCTCGTCGAGCGACTTCGGCGGCCGGCGCACTTCGAAACGCCCGATCGCACGCGCCGGCGCCTCGGCCCAGGCCGCCACCTCCGCCATGCCGAGCACCGCTTCGATGCCGAGCGTCTCGCCCAGATGCTCGAGCAGCTTCTCGGGATCGGAGTAGAGGAGGATGAGCGCGCTGTCGCCTTCGCCGACGCTCGCCGACTGGACTTCCGGCTCGTAGAGCGGGCACGACGCCAGTTCCAGGTCCTCGTAGACCTCGTTGGGCACCGGGAATTGGATCGAGCCCGCCAGCTCGAAGCGGTAGCCCCGGATCAGCTCCGTGGTCGAGGCCATGCCCCCGATGAAGTGGTTCTTCTCGAGGCACAGCACCCGCAGGCCGCCGCGGGCCATCACCGCGGCCGCCGTCAGTCCGTTGTGGCCCGCTCCGATGACGATCGCGTCGTAGTCCGGCATAGCAACGGCACGTTAGCTGTCGTGTTCAGCTTCCGGCTTGCCGGCCGACCGGTTCCCCCGGGCCCGTCCGGCGGGCAGGGCGGGCCAACCGTCTCAGTGTTTGCCGCGGACCTGCTTGCGCAGTTCGGTGGAGTGCTCGCCGGCGAGGACGCGCTCGAGCAGGCCATCCGCCTCTTCCTGGCTCATCGTGCCGTCGGCCACCGCCGGGTCCGTGTGCGCCTGCGCGTGCCGGGCCCGGATGCCCGCGACGACGTCGTCGAACGCGGGCGTGCCCTCGGTGGCACGCAATCGCGCGGCCTCCTCGGCGGTGATGCGGCCGTTCGACACCATGGCGTCGAGTCGCTCCATCATGCGCTGTGGGTCCATCGTGTGCTCCTCTTCGGGGTCGGTGGTCGTCTCGGTGTCGCGGTCGGGCACGTTGCTCGGGCGGGATCGCTGGGCGAAGCGCCCGGCGCAGTGGTCCGAGCAGAAGTACACGCGCTGGCCACCGTGGTCGAGCGATGCCGGCGCATGCGCCATCTCGACCTGCATGCCGCACACGGGATCGCGGGCGTAGCGGGCGCCGGCGCCGAGGCGCTCTCGGTTGCGGTAGGTCCAGTACAAGACCGCGAACAGCGCCAGGAAGACGATGTTCAGGTAGGTCGTGTAGTTCCAGGAAAAGCCGGTCGTCACGACCGTGGCCGGCCGGGTGGTCGGCACGGCGCCGGCGGCGCGGAATATGAGCTCGGTCACGAGCGCGGCGGTCGACATCAGCGCCCAGAACACGACGAGCATCCGCAGCATGAGCCGGGTGCCGTAGTACTTGCGGTAGATCATGAGCAACGGGAAGGTGATCAGGTCAGCGAAGAGGAAGGCGATCACGCCGCCGAAAGAGATCCCGCCGTGCCACAGCGTCGCCGCCAGCGGTACGTTGCCGATCGAGCAGACGAAGCTGATGATCGCGATGAGCGGGCCGACGATCGCGTTCTCGACGCTCGTCCAGAAGCCGTGACCCGTGACGAAGAGGGCTTGCCACGCTGACGTCGGCACCAACACACACAGGAAGCCCGCGACGAGGTAGCCGAGGAACAGATCGCGCCGCAGCATCGTGAGGTCGGCCATCGTGTAGGTGGCGCTGTCCGCCCATTTCGCCGGCGAGCGCAACTGCGTGCGCAGACCCGATGTCGCATCTCCGTCCTCGACGTGGCCGGCGTGCGCGTGCTGATCGTCGGAACCGGCCTGACTCTCGAGGCGCGCCCGGGCCGAGACGACGAGGCGCCCGCGCAGCCACAACGCGCCGAGCGTTGCCAGCAACCCGATCATGATGAAGCCGCCGACGAATTCGCTGACGGCGAACTGCCATCCCATGAGGACGATCAACACGATGCCGAGCTCGATCACCAGGTTGGTCGAGGCGAACATGAACACGAGCGAGGCGATGTAGTCGGCGCCGCGGACGAAGAGCGACTTGGCCATGGCCGAGGCCGCGTAGGAGCACGAGGACGAGACCATGCCGAAGACCGTGGCCCGTGCCACGGCCGGCGGCCTATGGTCGCCCAGCTTGCGGCGCAGAGTGTCACGGCGCACGAAGGCCTGCACGGCGCCCGAGAGCCCGAAGCCGAGGATCAGCGGCCACAACGTGACCCAGAACATGAAGAACGCCTCGCGCAGCGAGCGCCCCACGTCGAGGAGGAACGGGGCCGTTGCGAGCACGGCGATCAGGAGCGGACGAGCCGCCCGATGGCGGCGGACGCCTCGTTCAACTTCTCGGTCGCCTCGTCACCGCCCTTGCGCACGGCGTCGGACACGCAGTGGGCGAGGTGGTCATCGAGCAGTTCCAGCGCGACCGCCTGGAGCGCTTTGGTGGCGGCGGAGACCTGTTCGAGGATCTCGATGCAGTAGCGGTCCTCCTCGACCATGCGCTGGATGCCGCGCACCTGGCCCTCCACCCGGCGCAACCGCTTCTGGACCGCTTCCTTGTTGTCGATGTAGCCCGGGCGCATGGCGTCCTCCGTCTCCTGGGTCTATACCCAATACCCCCATAGGGTATCAGCCGGATCCGGCTGCCGCACACGGGCTGTCAGGGCAGCGCGGGCTCCCCCTCCGGGGCGGCGGGGCCGTCCCCGAGGCCGTGGCGGTGCGCGTAGACGGCCGCCTGGGCCCGGTCTCGGCTGCCCGTCTTGGCGAAGATCCGGTTGACGTGCGTCTTTACCGTCGTCTCCGCCACGTACAGGCGCTCGGCGATCTCGTGGTTCGAGAGGCCCGACGCGATCAGGGCAAGGACCTCGACCTCACGGTCGGTCAGGCCGTCGGGAGGAGCAGTGGGGGCCGCCGGCCGGGCCACCCCCTGCTGAGCGGCCTTGAGCAACGCCGCCTGGACCGACGGGTCGAGCACGGCCTGCCCGGCGGCGGCCGCCTCGACGGCGCGGCGGATGTCGTCCCGGGCGGCGTCCTTGGTCAGGTAGCCGGCGGCACCGGCCGAGAGCGCGGCGACGATCGAGTCGTCGTCCGCATACGTCGTGAGCACCACGACCGCGACGCCGGGGTGACGTTCTCTGATGGCGCGGGTCGCCTCGACACCGTCGACGTTCGGCATGCGGAGGTCCATCAGAACGACGTCGGGTGCGGCCGACGCCACAAGATCGAGCGCCTCGGCCCCGTCGTTGGCGAGGCCGACCACCTCGGTGTCGGGAAACCCCTCGACCACGATGGCCAGACCCTCTCGGACCACCCGCTGGTCGTCGGCGATGAGGACCCTCACGAGGCGAGCGGGTCGGGCGTCGGTGCCGGCGTGGTCGTCGCGGCACCGGCAGCGGGAACCACGGCGCGCACGCGCCAGCCACCGGGGACCGGACCGGCATCCACCTCGCCGCCCAGCAGCGCCACCCTCTCGGAGATCCCACGCAGCCCGAATCCCCCGCCGCTGCGCCCGAGCGCGTCGCTGGCCGTGCCGTTGGTCGACGGCACGTCGTTGTCGACCGTGAGCCGGACGGCGTTGTCGTCGAAGGCGAGCTCTACGGACGCCGCCGCGCCGGTGGCATGCTTCATCACGTTGGTCAGCGCTTCTTGCGCCACCCGGTAGAGCGCGAGGACGGTCTCAGGAGCGAGCGGGCGGCGCGGGCCCGCGGTGGCGAAGGCGGCACCGTGCTGTTCGGCGAGCTTGGCCAGGCGCTCCTCGAGTGGCACCGCGTCGTCGCGCAGCGCTCGCACTGCGCCACGCGCCTCGTCCAGGCCCTCACGCACCAACTGCCGGGTTCGCTCGAGCTGGTCACGCACCCTTGGGCTCGTTCCCGGCTCCGCGTCGACGACGGTCGCGAACGCCTCGAGCTGGAGCGACAGAGCCGCCAGCGTGTGGGACAAGACGTCGTGAATCTCGCGGGCGAGGTGGTTGCGCTCGGCCAGCACTTCGGCCCGCGTGCGTTCGACGTTGGCCCGGTCCGACGCGAGCTCGAGCCTGGTCGCCTGCTCGGCATGGTCGATCGCCTGGCGCCGCGTGATGCCGACCATGAGCCCGGTGAACACGGCGCCCAGGGCGCCCCACACGACGGCCCACTTGTTGCCGTTGGCCGCCGTCGTCACCGCACTGGCCAGTGCACCGGCGCCGCCGACGGCCGCCGCGGGGCCCACGGTCCAGCGCGAGGCGGCGGCAAGGGTCGCAATGCCGGGGAAGATCAAGGCAATCGGCGAGAAGGCGGCCAGGGCCCCGCCCGCCGCCGCGACCACCACGAGGCACGTCGCTACTACGGCCTCCGGCCTGGAGGAGCGCACGAGCACCCAGGCCAGCCAGGCGAGGGACGCCACCACCAGCAGGAGTACGGCGGCGACCTTCTGCCCACTGGAGTCGGTCCCCGGAATCCCGGTGACGGACCCAAAGACCAAAAGGCCCAACCCTGCCAGGGTCAGGCCGTTGGCCAGGCCGCCCCAGCGGGGCGGCACACGATCGGGATCAGGAAAGAGGACCGTCACCGCTGTCCATCATGGACCCCACGCCGCTCGGGACCAGGGTGCGGGACCGGACGGGAGAGGCGGGGGCCGGACCGGTCGAGACCGGCGCCACGGTGGCGGGGGCCGCCGTACCCAGTGCCCGAGCCGCTCCCTCCGAGAGGAGGCCGGAGCGCCAGGCGAGGACGGCCGTGCGCACGACGACCTCGGAGAGGGCCATGAGGATGAGGGCGGCCGTCCAGGCGGTGGCGCTCGTGATGCCGTGGGTGGCGCTGAAGTGGGTGATGGCCGGGCCGCCACCGTGGGTCGCCCAGACCTGGAAGGCCAGGCGGCCACCGGTGCCCAGGATCCAGAGCGCCGCCGCGGCCAGGCCGGCCTTGGCGAAGACGCCGTCGGCACGACGGGTGACCGTCGTGAACTTGCCGGCCAGGCCGCCGAGGGTCGCGCCAATGGCGACGGCCCCGATCACGAGGACCAGGTCGTTCTGGGCGGTCGGAACCCCCTTCAGGAAATTGAACGCCACGTAGGCGACGATCCCGATCGGGAGCAGGAGGGACTTGACGGTGAGGCGCCGGCTCTTCACTTGGACGAGCACGATGGCGATGAGGCTGATGTCGATGAGGTAATCGGTGAAGGTCATGGACCCAGTGTCCAGAAATCCGGTTCCTGGGTCGTCAACCCCGGGGTCGATTGGGGGGTGGATCCCGTCTCCACCCGGGACCGATCACACCCGGAGCGGGCCGATCCCCCGTGGGGCACCCGCCGGGGAGGCGGCGGATGCCCCATCGGAGGGGGCTCAGAAGATCAGTTGCTCAGACCGGCTCGTCGCCCTTGATCGTCACCCGCTGGATCACCCGGTGCTGGTCGCCGAAGTCGCCGACGACCGAGTGCTGGGTGGCCCGGTTGTCCCAGAAGCCGACGTCACCCGCGGTCCAGTGGTACCGGACGGTGAACTCGGGACGGACCGAGTGTTCGTAGAGAAACGACAGCAACGCCTCGCTCTCGAGGGGCTCGAGCTCGACGATGTGCGAGGTGAAGCCTCGGTTGACGAACAGGGCCTTGGCACCGGTCTCGGGGTGGGTGCGCACCACCGGGTGCACGACCGGGTGGAGCTCGGGAAGCTCTGCGCCCTCCCACTTGCCGTCCCCGTAGCGGTCGAACACACCCTGGAACTGCGCCCTTCCGTCGTGCACGGCGTGGAGGCCGGAGAGGTAGTCCTGGAGCGACGGGCTCAGGGCTTCGTACGCGGCCTGCTGGTTCGAAAAGGCGGTGTCACCACCGGCCTCGGGGATGACCACGGCGCGCAGGATGGACCCCGCCGGCGGTCGCTTCACGAAGGTGACGTCGGTGTGCCAGTGGATGCCGCGGTTCCTGGTGGTGACGTCGCCGTACGTCGCATAGAGCTCGCGGGACTTCGTGTAGTCGATCTCGAACACGTTGGGATAGCCCTCGACACTGGGCACTACGGGGTGGCCCTCGGTCAGCTCGCCGAAGCGACCGGCGAAGGCCTGGTGCGCCGCCTCGTCGAGGTGTTGGCCCGGGAAGAAGACGACCTTGCGATCGAGCCAGACCCGCCGAATGCGCTCGATCGTCTCGTCGTCGGCTTCGCGGAGGTCGACGCCACGGATCACGGCGCCGATGGAATTCGAAAGCGGCTTGACCTCGAGATCGGTCGCCGCAAGGGTGGTCGTCATCTGACTGTCTCCTGTTCTTTGGTTTGTTGAGGTAGAGGGATGCCGGAGGTAGGTGGGTGTCCCAGCGGCGCGCTCTCGGCGGCTTCGTCCACGCCGAGCTCGGCCAGCAGTCGG
>Ga0210401_10004091_pt1 | contig 15302 bp, 19 predicted proteins | sample IncBWH32MmetaG_FD_150866 | JGI IMG/M metagenome (GOLD analysis project Ga0210401, IMG submission 150866) | Forest soil microbial communities from Barre Woods Harvard Forest LTER site, Petersham, Massachusetts, United States - Inc-BW-H-32-M | ecosystem: Environmental > Terrestrial > Soil >... | reverse complement strand
GGGAAATAGTCGAACGATCGGGCGCCAACCCGGTAGAGCATTTTAACCAGGTAGTTTTTGGTGAAGTGAGCTTTCGGGATCAGACCAAAGAGTATCTGCGTTGGGCAGGTAGTCGGGATCGGAAGCGAATTAAGGACTTGGTCAGCGTCGAAGGGGCGCTGAACAAGTGGATTCTTCCCATCATCGGCGACCTGCCCTTGACGAAGGTGAACAACATCACCGTTAAGCCCCTGGTGGACAAGATGAAAAAAGCGAACCTGGCAGCCGAAACGGTGAATAAATATGTCAAGTACGTCAAGCAGGTAGTTGCCTCGCTGAAGGACGGCGCAACAGGAGAACCCATTCATCATCGCAAGTGGGACAGTTCGGTGCTGGACCTGCCTGTCGTCAATCAGAAGGAACAGCGCCGTCCGTCGCTCAAGGCGAAAACCATCAACCAACTTGTTCAAGAAAGCGAGGGCGATGAACAGGCACTATATATTTTGCTTGCTTCATCCGGAATGCGAATTTCGGAGGCGCTTGCGATCGAAAGGAGAAATTTTACCAACGACGGGTGTACGATTCAGGTGCGGCAGCAAGTTCATCGTGAGAAACCCCTCATCGTCTCCTATCTAAAGACCGATGCGGCATACCGCGACATCGATTTGCACCCGGAAGTTGCAGAGTACCTGAGAGTGTTCATATGCGGCAAGGATGGCTTGCTGTTCAAGACCCGGAACGGCACGCCGCACCTGCACAACAACATTGAAGAACGTTGGCTAACACAACGCCTCAAAGCCATGCAGCTTGACGAACCGGGGATGGGCTGGCATGCCTTTCGCCGTTTCCGGAACACGTGGCTGCGAGGGAGGAGATGCCAGGAGGACATCAAGAATTTCTGGATGGGCCCAAACCTCGGACCATGTCCGAGCAGTATTCGCACCTGTTCGAGGAGGTGGAGCTTCGACTTGCGGAAGGCGCGCAAGTGGGCGTTGGATTCGATATTCCTGCTTATATTGGTCCAAACTGTTCCAAAGGATCTCTGCTATCAGACGTTCAGGTCAATATGTAAGTGGTTGTGAAATAATGGAGTTGCCAAGGATGGGCGGTTAGCTCAGCTGGTTAGAGCGCCTGCCTTACAAGCAGGAGGTCGCAGGTTCGAGTCCTGCACTGCCCACCAAAATCATCTTTACTTTCAAGCAATTGCGGCTCCCCCTTGCCATTGGCGAGAAGTGGTATTTCGGCACCATGACCAAATTCCGGACCACCCAGAGCCGGTTCTGAAAATGCCGACAGGCCGGAATGTTCCATCGCGACTAGAACGTTGTCGTCGTTCGGGTGGACATACCGCTCACTCATCTTCACGTTGCCATGACCCGCAAGGCGCGCGAAAGTCCAGGTGTCGCAACCGCTCATACCCAGTCGCGTTAGGAAAGTGTGACGTAAGCTGTAAAGAACGAACGTGCGGACCCGCGAATCTCTTAGCGCTCGCTTGTGCGCTTTCTTCAATGTACACGGCTCAATGTGGCCGCTCCGGGTCGGCCCGGGCCAGATCCATCCCTCGATTGGCTGACCTTGCTCCTGCCGACGTTCTTTGACAACTGCCCTGACCCGTGATGTCATGGGAATCATTCTGCGTGCCGCAGAAGTTTTTCCAAAAGTTACGTGCAGACTCCCATGGCGGCCCTGGGTCCACCGCACCGATTCCCACCTGAGCCGATTGGCTTCTTCGGGCCGCATACCGCTATCGACCAACACCGTCGCAACAGAAGCCAGTAATGGCTGGCAGGCTGCAAGGTAGCGGGCTTCCTCGGCAGGTGAGAGCACAAACTCGCGGTGGGTTTCACCCGGCAGCATTTCGACATTCGTCGCTGAATCAATCCTGCTCCACTTGACCGCCAGATGCAGCATGCGCCGGACGCAACGCAACTCATGATTGATGCTCGATACTTTGAGTCCGTCCACTTGCCTCTTCGCGATGTAACCAGTTAGGCGCTCCGGAATCCGGGCGTCGTCGAGTGTGAGCGACGTCAACTTCGGATACTCAAGCAAGCGATGGACACTGTTCCAGTAATAGGCGTAGGACTTCGGCTTTGCCCGAAATTTAGCTTCCGCCCAGACAAGAAACTCCTTGGAGAATTCGGCGAGGGTGGGCGCCGGCGTCTTCTCGTATATTCCAGCTTCACCCTTGGCGAGTTTGGACCGATGCTCTGCTTCGAGCTGCAGAGCAACTTTGTGATTACTTTGCTTCGTGGACCGGCGAATCACCAGCCCGTTGTACATGAACCTGTACCAGTAGATCCTTTGTTTGGCTCCGGGTTGTAAGAATACGCTCATCGTGACCTCCTCGTTTTGTTCGTTGACTTCCGCATCCGGATACTTTCGTGAACCTTGGCCGGTTTCGTTTGTTCCTGCTTGGAACGCCAGCGGCGGACATTAGTACCGCTTGCGCAATAATGTGAGCAGAACAGTTGCCCCTTCCTGCTCTGCAAGAAAAATGGAGTTTCGCAATCTGGATTGGCGCAGACTTTAGTTTTCTCGGTAGTGTAGTCGCACATGAACGCGAGGCGCATAAATGACCAGACGTCTTTCGCATGAATCGTCATTCCCTGCGCGTTAATCTTGGTCTCGAACCTTGGCGGATCTTCAAGGCGGCTATACCCCGAGAATATGATGTTGATCGGTTCGCCCGCTGACGATATGCGTTGAATTTCCGACGGCGATTCCCATACGGAGTCGGAACCTTCTATGACCTCATGAAGTGAGTGTTCGTCCCCCCTCCACGCTTTCCGTAGCATCTCTTGCGCCGCCACGATCGCATCACCGCTTGGTTGAACCGGCGAAGCTAGAAGCGGCCCATAAATTCGTTTAAACGCGCCCATGCCTTCGGTGGGATTCATGTTCGCGAAGTAGACATGGGGAAATTGGGGCCACAGTTTCTCACCGCCATAGCGAATGGCTGCTCCTGGAAGTTCGTAATATCCAAACACCCGTTTCATTGCGCACCTCTTGCGTATATCTGAATACGCTTTAGATAAACCGGTATTACAGTTATCATTGGTAATAGTAAAGAGTCCCATAAACATTTTTTGCAGGAGATCCCGATGGCGAATCTTGAAGAAATGCTCCGTTGGCCCAGCGTCAGAGAGATGTGCCAGTTGGCCGGCGTCTGTTCGAACACTGGATACAACTGGGTGTGGAGGAAGCGAGTTGCAGCAGTCCAGGTTTTCGGCTCGTGGCGAGTGAATCCACGGGACGTGGAGCGTATCCGCCAGCAGCGGGCAGAAAGAGCCGCAAAGAAGGAGTCTAGGAATGGAAACAACTAGGACTATCAGCCCCCTTGCTGTTGGGCTCGAAGAAGCTTCGGCGATGGTCGGCGTGAGTGCGAGGTCGTTGCGCCTATGGGCCGTTCAAGGGCGAGTGAAATCCGTGAAGCTTGGGAGCAGGCTAGTGTTTCGCATCTCCGACCTTGAGCAATTCCTTGAAGAGGGGCTTCGAACAGTCTGATGTCCACATCCCATTCTGATGCAGTAGAGCATACTGAACGGGCCCTTTTGGGAGTGATCCTGGAAGACAATGCCCTGTGGCCGCAAACGAGCGCCCTCAGCACTGACGATTTTTCCTTGGATACTCATCGAAAACTGTATGCGCGCACGGCGGCCATGTTTGAGGATCAGCGACCGGTTGATCTAATTACTTTGACGGAGGAGCTGGCGCGGCTCAATCAGTTGGAAGGTTGAGGAGGAGCTGACTACATAGCCTCACTGATCGATTCCGGCAGCGTTCGGGAAAACATTGCATCCTACGTTCGGTCCGTTCGAAACGCAGCCGCCGAGCGACGCGTCACCAAGCAAATCGACCTACTGGCGAAAACCTGCGAGATCCAGTCACCACAGAAAATGGGCGAACTACGGGAGCAGGCCCAGCGGCTACTCGATTCGCTAGATACGGCTTCTATTGGTGAGACGTCGATTCGGCACTTCTCGGATATTCCTGACGTGCTTCGCATGGACTTCCCGCCCGTTGAATACATCGTGCCAGCCATCGGGATAGCACGCAACACCATTACTTTGTGGACGGGCAAAGATGGCGACGGGAAAACGTTCTTAGCGCAAGCTATGGCTTGTGCGGTCGCTCGAGGAGAAACGTTTCTGGACATGAAGTGCCAAAGCGTGCCGGTACTCTATCTCGATCTAGAGAATCCGCCATACGTGGTCCAGGACAGACTCCGGTCAATGGCCGGAGAAGAGGCTAGGCCTGAGCTGCGCTTTTGGGGCACCTGGCACAAGCAGCAGCCGCCACAATCGGGCAGCACACTATTGCTAGCGATCTGCAAGGAAACCAGGCCACTGCTGATCATCGATCCTTTCCGGTATTTCCATGATGCCGACGAGAACGAATCGACCGCGATGGCGATCGTTATGAAGTACCTGCGTGCCTGCGCATCCTGCGGCGCCGCGGTCGTTATCTTGCATCACCCGGCCAAACAGGAGGGGAGTACGGGCCGCGGATCTTCGGCAATTCGCGGAGCATGTGATCTTGCCTTCCTGCACTCTTTGGACAAGGAAAGCCAACTGATAACCCTCAAGGTCGACAAAAACCGCAACGGCGAGGGCAGGACTATTACAGTCCGCGCCGATTTCGAGCAAGGCCGCTTTCAGATGACAGAGTCGCCGTACATTACAACTCGCAATGAAGAGTTCGCCAAGCTCGAAGCGGTTATCGCGGAAACTCCGGGAATTACGCAGAACAGCATCGTGAAGCAGTCGGGCATGATGAAAGCGCGTGTAGGTCGCCTTCTCAAAGAAGGAAGAGTGACCCGTTGGCAAACTGCGTCAGGCCCGAATCGCTCAATCCTCTATTACCCGTTGAGTGGTTCTGTGGTTCTAAGTGGTTCTGAGAACCAGTGAGTGGTGGTTCTGTGGTTCTCTCCCCTAAAGGGGAGAACCATGGAACCACTGAACCCCGAACCCCGTGAGGCTCAATTACGCAAATCCTCGAAGGTCCCCAGAAGTCACGCAAAATCGATCGAGCCTCGTCGTCGGTCATCTCCGCTTGGCAATCACTGCTTTCTCGCATCTCATAAGCTTGCCCTGGGTCTCCATCAGTTGTAATTGCCAGCCTCGTTGCTCGCTATGTTCTTCGCAAAGAAATTGGCTGCAAGCATCAACTTGAGCTTGTCTTTTTGATGCGTACAATTGCTGATGGAGAATTGTGTCTTGCAAATCTCGAATCCGATAACTTTGCCATAGCAGGGCTATCAAACATCCCAGATAAACCACCGTATGCAGCAACCATTTCCATTTCATCGCTCGGCCTCTTTCTACATTTTCGGCATACGACTCTATCATAATTAGGCTCGCAGACCACCCACCCCTAGAGGGTGGATAGCGGTACGGGTCAGGTACGCTTTTCCCCCTACGAAAATCCTGGCGCTTCGATCGTGAGTGTCAAACCTTTAGGAGGAAATTCGTACCAGACACATGCTTCCGATGGGCAAAAAGTTAGCGTTTGCACGTCGCTGAGGCTCCAAAAATAACCGGCTTTGTACGGCTTTGTACGCTGCGTGTACGTTGCACACGCTGGCACGATGCGCCATGGCACTGTGCGCCAAACTCCAGGGCAGAGCGGCGGACGTGCTTCGCTATATACATTGATCAGCGTCGATGTATCGGTATTTTCACAGTCCTTTCGTCCGGATTCTTGTCATAAACATTCGACCACGCTTGTAGGTTGCTTACAACAAAGCACATGTTTGCACTACTTTCTGATTAGTAAGCAGAAGGTCTACCCAATCTCACAGACAGCATCAAAGCATTGCAGCGGGCGGACTAGGATGGCATTGGTTGCCGAAGACGAAGCGACCAACCAACCAATTCCTGGGAGCAAAACCGCCCGCTGCCCTTATCCTCACCAACCCATCACAACTCGCGAGAGGGGTAATGTGCTGCGAGGCTCTAGGACAGTTTGGGGAATGTGGTACACGTCCGGCTAGACGTTCGCGCGCTGTAGCCCGCCTACAACCGCATTGCTGGCCATCATGGCGACCGGTCAGAACGGTACAAATGTACCGACGTACTTTGGTAACAGTCTAGCCAACCCCACCACCCGCCCGCCATCGTGCAACCTAGCTCACCTCTGCCTCAGCGCGGGCCATCGTAAACGCGGGCCACTTGTTGGAGCGCTGAAAGTAATTCCGGGGACCCATTTAGCCGTCCCCCCTGGGATCGCCCCTGGCACCATCGATAGTGCCGCGGGGACCCCACATCCGATTCAAAATAAAAAATCGAGTTTAGTTGCCTTGGAGTGCCGACTCCTTCCGCCGCCAGATCGACAGTCCAGGCGATCCCATTGCCAGTGCGCCTAGCGTGGCAGGATCGGGAGTGGGCATCGTGAGAGCTGCGTTCGGTCCTTCAATGCTGTTATTGTCCGGGCCTTTGGTCTGGCCAGTGGTGATGGACTTGTTGGGGATGGTCTCGTAGGCGTAGCCGGTCAAAGTTTCAGTGAAAAACTTCCCGTTGGCAACCGTTACCGTGAGTCTCGCCCAGCCGTAATGGACCTTGCCGCTGATATAGAACTTCAGCCCGAGATAGCGGTTCTTTACGCCTTTGCCGCCGTTGGCCCATGGACCGCTAAAGTGGGTTGTCCCGTTAACGGTGTTAGACTGTCGTCTACCCATTAGTGCAATCCGCGTTTTAGGAAACTTGATCGCAGGCCCGATGCTCACGCCAGCACGCAGAGCCCGGGCGTTGTAACCGGTGGGCACCGGCTTAGCCGCCACCAGGTTTCTCGAACCGACGCGATAGCGATAGGATTCTACCACCATATTTTCATAGTGAGAGCTCGACGTGCGTCCAGAAGTGTGGTAGAGACGGAAATCCCCGATGTGGTCATGATTCAGGTCAAGAGTCATTGGGGGGGCCCCCGCGACAATACTCTTGTGCGCCGGCGTATAGACGATCCTGGCTTCCGCAGGCAGCGTCAAGGCCAGCGCTCCGAGTCCGCCTGCACCCGCCGCGAATGCATACATGTTGAGCTGCTGATGGATAGACTCGGAAAGGTTGGCTGTCTTACGGGGCCCGGAGGAACGTTTCATAAAGCCTCCTTGAAGGGCGGGTCAATTATCCCCCCAGCGTTTTCGATTGTCACGAGAAATCAAACCTTTCTCCCGGACTACAAAGGTCACTTTCTGGCGGGTTTCTGCTCCGAGGAAAACGGGGATTGCATCTTGCGTTAGCCAAACAACCGATTCATAAGCACAAATCAGCATTACCCTTGCTTCTCGATACGATTTCGCGTACACCTAAGATTGATGATCATGGATATTAAAATCGATAGTGATCGATGTAATGATCAGCAACCTGTATGTTACGAGGGATTGGGGCTGGACGCCTTCGACTATCCGGAGTGGTGGGACCTAGGCGGGCTGCAAACGTGGGCTGATATTTACGCCGCGAAGGCTTGAGGGAGATCTAGATGGCAGGACTACCGAGCATACTTGGCGACAATTTTAATTCTCCACCTTCGGATGATCCGACCTCCGCACCAGCATTGCCGCAAATGCAGCAACCTCTGCCGAGCGTGCTTTCAAAGTTGAAGAAGACAACCAAATTGAAGAACCCGTCAATTTTGGCGGCAGCGATAGCACGCTCGAAGAGAGCCAAACCAAGCACGATGAAATGGGGTTAGACAATGGCTTCAGCAGATGATTACCGAAGGGTCGACCTTGGCGGTGCTCCAAAGGCAGAGTATGGACAAGTCAATCCGACTGACACTTACCCGAACGCCCCGAGTGAACTAATACCCAGTCCTGGCGATCCGTCTTTGCAGTTTTCTGAAGACAAGTCTTCTACGCCGGAAGCGATGGCCAGCGAAACGGACGGTTCGCAATCGGCCTTTGCCGAACTTCAAACTTACTTGATGAATAGCTTGGAGACGCCGGGCGCAAGAGTCTGTCACCCACAGACGAAACCATGGACGCCGCCCGCCGGGGCCGAAGGGGAGTAACCCACAATGACAAAAAAAGGTTCCATTACCGTACACAACACAACAGCCAGAGACCCCAAAGCCGTCGGGCGCGGATCTGAAAGACTGGATCCATCTCGATCAAGCAGCGAAAGAATCGACGCCGCAGCAACAGAGTGAAGGCGGCAAGGGAGTTTCTAACTAATGAGTGGTTTCAACGCAGTCCAATGGGGAAGTGATCCAACTCAACCGCAGGTTGATCCTACGCAAGATCCTCAGCAAAGTCCTTCGCTGATGGACTATCTAAAAAGAAACGCACAACCCACCCCGACGACCACGCAGCCCTTGCCCAGCACGACGACATCAGGGCAATCGGGATACACACCTCAAGATCCGACGCAGCTCCTCGAGCAACAGATTGGCCCTGCGCAAGCAACGCTTGGCCAGGGCTTAGCGAACCAACAACAGAGTCAGGGTCCGCAGTCTCAAGGCCAAGGCGGGCAACAGCCGCCACAATCGGATCCTTGGGAGAGTCTCAAGTCGAACCTAATCCAGCAGTACAACCAGAACACCCAACCCCCGGCTAGTGGCGGCCTGTTGAAGAGGATGCTTACTGGGTTCCTGAGCGGTGCCGGCGCAGCCATGGCCCGCGATGCCGGCTTGGCAACTCCAGATCAACTCCAGCAACAGAGATTGCAAAACATAAATTCGATCTCCACGGCCCAAAGCCTCGATCAGTACCGGGCGGCCCAAGCCCAAGCGTTGCAGATGGTCAATGTGCAATTGCCGAGTGGAGAAGTTGTCCAGATGCCGGCCAATTCCGCGGCGAAGGTTTGGGCGGCGCAGAGCCGTCCGCAGGCGCAGTCGACTGACCCGAAGGAGATGTACGGGCAGCGATTGGCCTACTTGTTGCGAAATGGAATTGATCCAACTACCGACACGCAATTGCAGCAGATCGCGCAGGCACAGCAGGACTTCACCGCCAAACCACCCGCGGACACGGCGACCGCGGCGAAATCGGCCTACATGGGAATCATCGGCAAGATGCAAGCGGCCGGATCGCTCCCGCCCGATTACTTGACCAGCCCTCAGCATCTATCGGCGGCGATTCAGGCAGCAGGGAAAAAAGGCGTTTTGACTCCGGCAGAAGTACAGCAGGGGACGGGATTCATGGCGACGTACACAACCCCGGCCGCGACCGCAGCGAATGTCAACGTCAAGATTGACGCGGGCCAGGCACAGCAGGGCCGGGAACTCGGATACGCCTTTGACCCAAGAACACAACAGACGGTTGCGGCTACACAGGCGGATGCGAACGCGCACGGCCTTACAGCTTGGCGGAAGGTCGCCGAGAATGACATTCGGCAAGACACGTTACTCAACAACCGGCTCACAGACGTAACCAACAAAATCAATCGCTACAACCAGACCCTACAAACTCCACTGAGTGATCTCGACAAGGGGAACATTGCCGGACTGCAAACTGATCTCAAACTTGATACGAGCGGGATCTCTGTACCGTTTGATCGAGTGAATGCGGCCCTCAACGCCGAGAACCTCAGTAATATGTCACCCGCGGCCAAGAATCGCGTGATTGCTTATTGGAACGCCAGAGAAGCAATGATCGGCTATCAGCGCGTTTTATCCGGCTCGGGACGGTCCTCTGACAAGTCCCTCGAAATGAACTTGCAGACTTTGCCGAATCCTTCCATGCCCGAAGATTTCTCGAGAAACGCCATCGGGCAATTCAAGGAGAATCTCGGCATCGTGACGCAGGGCATCCCGCGTATCCCTGGAGTGCAGTCACCGGCCGATGTGGAGCGGCAATTCCAGCAAACGCCGGCCAACGTCAATCAGCAGCCAGAGTATAACTACGATCCACGAACCCAGAACTTGGTGCCGCTCGGACCCGGCGGGAAAAGGAACCCGTTTTAGATGCCGCGCGTCAATATCCCCCACGTTGGAGTGGTCAACTTCCCCGACAATATGCCTCACGCGGAGATTCGGGACAAGGCGGCACACTTCCATCGGATCGGCAAGCTTTCGAAAAGCACCAAGCGCGCAGGCACGTTCTCTGAATATCAGAACGCGGCACAGCCAAAACCATCATCGGCATCCCCGATGCAACCGACCGGGCGTCCCCCGGTGAATGGAGCAATCAATGGTCGTAGCACTTCCCAATTCCAACAATGATGTGGCGTTGAATGAACACCTGAACCTCACCCGCGATGCTTCGATCGCGAACCTTGAGCAGAAATCGAGCGAGGTACAACAGCAGTACCGAGACGAAGCGGCAAGAATCGCGGATCAGAAACAGCGATCCGCCGAAGTAGTACAAGCCTCTATTGATGCCGCACGGGAGAACGAAGCGCTAAAGGCGGAAGCGGATTTTCGGCAGGCGGTCGAAAATGGCCACGCCGTCGAAAATGCGGTCCTAGAGTACATCAATGCATCCCCCGATGGAAGCAAGCGCATCAATTACAACCGCCTAACTGGGGTACCCCTTCATCTCGAAGGAGACCTTATCCGCACCAGTCAAATTACATTAAAAGCGCGAGACACCTATCTCGACACTCATCCCGAAGAACGAAACAACCCGATGCTTCAGGTGCATATCGGAGAGGATGGCTTCGTAAAATATGGCTCAGAACTGCAACAGCAGAGCGCCATCGCCTCGCCCGATGAATCACGGGCGATGCCGCTTGATGAATTGCGGCAACTGGTGCAACGGCAGAAAAATGGAAAAATGCAGACTGCCGACAGGCCCGCGGTCTCTCTTGTGGATGAACCTGATGGTACGTTCAATGTAGTATTGCAGTCGGGCTAGGGATGTGTTGATTGAGGCAGGTTATAGCGAAACCCAGGCGTCGAAAGGATGGGCAGCGGTGCCGGATGGCGTCAAACTACTCTTACCGGCCAAGGGAAAGAGGCTAATGAATCTCGGCTCTGTGGATCCACAAACGCGGAGGAAACTGGTCCGCGGGCGGCTGGTGGATAACGTCATCAAGGGGAAAGACGGTGGATCCATGTCGGCGAAGATTCTCGGCTCTGATTCGGAACTAAATATGTGGGTTCCTGAACAGAACCAGGGCCTTGTCACCATCAACGTCCCGCAATCGGCCATCGACAACAAGGCGTCAATACTGAATGCTGCGGAGGAAGACCAATGACTCCGATGCAATCAGATCCGAATGAAAACGCCGTGACAGGGCCGAAGCCTTCCCTTAGTGAACCACTGGCGGAGGGTCAGGCTCTGCCATCTTTCGAATCGCATCCGGCGACAGTCCGAAATACCCAAAGCGAACCATCCCATATGCCTGATCTTGGCACGCTTTGTCTTGGTCGGGCGACAGCTCAAACAAACTTTTGCCAAATTTCTCGTGAGCTATCTGCATCACGAGCAAGGCGTAGAAGTGTGCGGCAATGGTTCGTAGATATTCTTCGCTCATAGCGCCGCGAATTATACGCCATACGGCAACATGGCAGCTTCCAGCTTTGAAATGTCCTCTGGGCTGATGCGGTGATGCTCTCCGTTCCGATGAGCAATCATTCCGTAACGTCCCAAGTCCGCTGCATCCATCGTCTCTGGTTGCTGATAGCGAGCAGTGTGCCAACACAACACATCGGCTGCCTGAAGCGGGACGCAATCTTTATCTCCAGGAATTAAGTCGCCTACCAGTCTGGCGTATGAAGGTTTGCCGAGTGCTTCTAAAGTTGCTGCAAGGGTAGCGTGGAATCCCTGAATATATTTCGTCACGTGCCCTTTCCGTTCGACGATAAAGTTCAGCTTATGGGCTTCGGGATGTCGGCTGTCCACATAGGCTAAGGCGAGATAAGCGTAGTAAAGAAAACAGAGATAGTCGGGATCGAAAGGTTTGGGCGCTCCGGCAGCGGTTGACGATACGACCCTCGCCGTCGCGAATGTATCGCGAAGTAGACCAGCATCAAGCGATACGCCAAGCGGGAATAAGCTTTGCATCGTGTCCATTAGAACGAACGCTTCATCAACCCGATCATCCGCTTGCAACCTAGAGAGGCCGTACCGAGCTCGCCATTGCGGACTTCGTATCTCTGTCATGTGGAGATAAGGGATAGCCGGTGGGCCGTCCAGGACTCGCTCTTGCCATGCAGGCGCAAAGAAGCGCGACCAGTCCTCTTCTGGGCCAATCCATCCAGCAAAGAGAAATCTATCTCGATGAGTCTTGCCTGCGTTTTCATCAGATGCAGATATAAAAACGGCCATACTTATTCATCCGCTCAGGCACCGTGCGTGCGCTCATAATATCGCTGTCAGCCTAAAGTGAGGCGCATTGACTTTGAGAGATCGAGTGTCCGGTGCGTAGAGCGATTTGCGCGCAACCGTGAACGTTGAGAGCGGGATAAAACCATCGGGGCGGGTTCGAGGGAAGTATGCTGCCGGCTTCGCGTAGTCGGCAACTGCACAATCCTAGACCCGCCCCAGCGTTTCAGTAGAAGCTAGGTTCGCGCACAGAACGGACACGAACCTAGGGCATCGGGCCGACATGGTTAGATCATCAGCCATCTGGTAGAAGCGTTCAATTTGTTGTGAGTGATGTTTCAAGCATGATCGGTTCTGCACTGATGGGGACCGTCGTTTCCGTTGGCGTGATTTTGGTCGTATTGCCTTGAAGATCGCGATAGTCCACATAAGGATTGGGAACGGGCAGCGTGTAATTATGACCGATCAAGTCATTGGTAGTCCAAACGAACAAAGCGCTTTGGCCACCGACTTCCGCAAATGGGCAAGTCCAAGTGGTTCCGCTACCAACTGAACAGGCCGCCGTGAAGTGACCGAAGTTGAGGTATTGCATCATCCAATAGTAAGCGATTTCGTTTTCGTTCTGCGGATTCCCGTTGTACTCACCGATACTGGTGTTCCAGTAATACCATGTGAGGTTGAATCCGCCGTTCGAATTGATGATCGCCTGCCAGCGCAGGATCTGGCCCGCACAATCAGCCGCCGTGTACTTGTCCAAGTCGCACGTCCACGGATATTTCGAATCTTGATTTGGACCGACATTATAATTAGTCTCGGTCACCCACCAGGGATGCTCCGACCAACCAGTTTGGGGGCTACACGTTGTCGAATACGTTTTATTCGGCGCTAATTGTAATGCTGCAAGTGAATTCGGCGAACAGCATTGATTTTCCGGAATATTATCTTGCAGATAGGTGTGAAAAGCGTAGATGTCTGAAATAGGGTGCGCAACTTCCTCAGCTAGCCAGCTACAGGCCCAGCCTTGAAATCCCGATGCTCCCCCGGCGTTCGAAATAGGTGGCGTGAGTATTTTCGCGGCTGGGATCTTCTGTTTGATTATGGCAACCGCAGGGGCCATCATCTGGTAGAGTTGACCTACTGTCGCGCCATCCCCCCAATAGTGGGAATCATTCGCCTCATTCCACAACTCAAAGTCCTGGATGTAGGTGGAAACGCAGTTGTTCGCCGGGCTGCAATGTTGGAGGAGCTGTGTCACAAAATCACAGAAGGATTTACTTCCGCTATCGTTGGGGGTGCAAGTAGTGATACCTAAATCTTTCGGCGGGTAGTTGGAACCCCTTGTCCCGCAGCCCCCGGTCGCATCCCAACAGGGCGTCCACCCAAATGTGTATATCACTTGGCGCGGTTGGTGACTGGCTATCGCGTCTAACCATTTGTTCAAGTTGGTCCAGCTATAACCCTGCTGGTTATTGAGTTGATTCAGTTCGCCCCACGACACCCCGGCATCCCAGAGGCGCAGGACACCTGGTTGCGCTTGCGTTGGTGGCCATGTTTCTTTGGGACAGTTGGTTTGAGCGCCAATTCCGCACTGGAAACCGAAGCTGTCGGCTGACAGGGTTGGCGACTGGCCCCAGGCTAGTCCGGCCAGCAGCAACGGGAATAGCAGTGGCAATAAACGAGTGGTTAGTTGACGAGCTTTGCTGAGGGTGGTCATACACTTCCTCACTTTCTTGGTTGCGCTGGATCGCGCGGTTAGGTTGGCTTGGTTAATTCGCTGGGTCCTCACTCTTGCTGTGGCGAAGTGGATTTGGGTACCCCCAAAAGCTGTACTACAGACGGCGAGTGGAATTACTTCCCGAAGATAGTCTGAAACTAGAGCTGCTTTGCACTTTTGTCAATATCGTATTTCACTAGTCCATGCAGATAAAACCACCTTTCGCACAGCTTTACAACTACACGGGAAGGAAAGACAGGTCCGACTGTCTAAATCTTGGACAGCTCTTCGCTAACGGCGGATCCATCCGCGATGGGTGAACCACCGCCAGCAATCGCAGAGCGAAGGCGTTTTCGCGCGGCACGGAGACCTAAGATTCTTCTATGGAAGACACAGAACGGCAACGGCAGGTGCTAACTGCTATGGCTTCAGCGGCCTCCTGGTAAGCGTTCCGGCAATGACGTCGTGATGTTTTATTCAGAACTGTTCACTGGTCGTCCGGAACTGCTGAAGCAAGGCGAAGGCGATCCTTACCAACAATTGAAAGTAGACCTGCATGGCCACGTTCAAGGGTAGCGCACAATTCAGCGCACAATGAATTGCCTGCTCATCATGCCTTTACTGCACTCCCTTGGCCCGGTTTGCGATGATAAGGAAAATCGGCTTCAGGGGAACCACGCAACGGTTGCGCCCAAGTCCAGACAAGGCAATCTTGACCGGATCGGCGGTATATTCCACGCGAGGGGAAGGCGTCTCGATATCATGAAACACGAGTGATCCGCTCAGGTCCTTACCGCGCCAGGCGATTTCAGCTAAAGGAAGCAGCTTTCTGATGGTCTGCGGCGGCAGTTCAGAGACACCCATCATGTACCCGACGATAGCGAGCGAGAACTTGTCTAGTCCGGCGAAGTAGTCAATCACTTCCTGCTGTTCCGGCGTCCATTCCGGCTGATCAGTCAAGGGCAACCTCGCCGCGGATTAATTTATCTCTTATTGGCATTTGAGTTCCTCTTTCAATTCTACGACGCGCCCGATTTTGTATGACCAAAATCCTGCTTAGCCGCAGACGGCCTAGAGTGGCCGCACGCGGCAGCGAATAACCATAACCTATTGCCTTGTGGCAGCTTAGGCCACATCTGGCCGTTCGGTGCCGCTTGGTGCAAGTTGCTGATTCCTCGTTGCGTGTTACCTTACAAGCAGGAGGTCGCAGGTTCGAGTCCTGCACTGCCCACCAATCCTCAGAACACCCAATAAGATCAGCCATTTAGCGTCTTCGAGAATTCCGATAGCGACCTCAAAGCAATCGACACTCCAACTCTGGTATCTGTCAGCGGCAAATTGCGGGAGTGCCTAGACACTAAGCGCCTTACCGATGCGGATTCCGTTCTGCTTCGGTTCGCTCAG
>Ga0210401_10004090_pt1 | contig 15303 bp, 14 predicted proteins | sample IncBWH32MmetaG_FD_150866 | JGI IMG/M metagenome (GOLD analysis project Ga0210401, IMG submission 150866) | Forest soil microbial communities from Barre Woods Harvard Forest LTER site, Petersham, Massachusetts, United States - Inc-BW-H-32-M | ecosystem: Environmental > Terrestrial > Soil >... | reverse complement strand
GTAGTTGAAGGTGCGGCCCATCACGACTTTCTTGCCTTCGCCGTGGATTTTTTCGTCGAAAAAGAATTCGGGATCTTTGCGCGGCTCGTGGATGGTCCAGCCGGTGAGGCACTCGGCCATTTGAATCACGTCCTGCTGAGTGTAACCGGCGTCCACACCAACGGTGTGAAGCTCCATCACTTCCCTGCCGTAATTTTCATTCAGGCCGCGGTCGGGTTTCTTGGGGGCGGCGACGCCATCCGCGGCGGGCGGGCCGCTGGTGGCTGGTCCTGGAAACGTGCCGGGAGTGGGCATGGAGCCGCCGGCAAACGAGCCCTGATAGCGGGCGCGGCGGAGATTTTTCTGCGCTTGCTGGCGCGCTACGGCGGCGGGATCGGCGCTCAAATAATTGTCGAGAAAGAAAAGCATGGCAGGACTTTTCGCGGTGGCCAGCAGCAAATCTTGAAATTTGCCCATGGAGTGCGGGCGAATGGTGTCGCGCTCGTAGGCGGTGAGCAGCCACTTGTCGTCGCCCTTGTTCGCGAAGACATTGAAATGATTGAACCAGAAATCTTCCATTACGGCCTGGAGCTGGCGATTACTGTAAACGGCACGATCCACTTTGGCCATCGAGAGTTCGGCGATGATGCGGTTGGGGCCCTGGAGTTTCGCAAGTTGCTGCTGAGCTCTGTCGAGATTGTCGCTGCCGGTGACGATGATTTGCGATTCGGCTTGTTGCTGTTTGGCTTTCAGTTGCTGTTCGTATTGGTCTTTGGCTTGTTCTTTGGTGAGGCCTTGTTGCTTGGCATTCTGGTCGGGGCGCGGAAATTCCTCTAAAAGGCGCTTGGAGGACATGTCCAAGCTCGGATAGCGCTGCAGGCGTTGATTCAGGTCGGCATCGCTGATCGCTTCGGGATGGAGTTGCTGCTCGATCCATTTTTCCAGGCCGAGTTGGCGGACTTGTTCGATATCGCCGGGGCGCGGGCCGTAGGCGAGGCGATTCATGGCGTGGAGAATGGCTTCGTCTTCGGTTAGCTCGGTGATGGGGAGCTTGCCTTTGAATTTTTTGTCGAGGGCGATGTGTTCGGGGGCGGGGACGGCGCTGGGAGCCATGCTGGACTGGGCGTCATTTGCGGCGCGGGCGTGCGGGACGGCGGTGACGAGGCCGAGGAGCAGGGCGATCGCAAGAATGGCGGCGCCGGGAGCGTCGAGGCGATTGCTGATTGGCAGGACTCGTTTCTTCTGCACTGCTGGATCCTCGGAGCGCACGATGCGCTGAGAAACACGAAAGGCTTTTGTTGCTTGCATCTAGTTTAACCCTGGGATTGTGCAAAAGTTGCGGGTGGGGGCCTAGTGGTCAACAAGCGCGTGGGAATTCGCGCGCAGGCTTTCGCGACGGATGCTAGCCGAGCAGGGTTGCGCTGATGCGCGCATGTGCTTCGACAGAAGCATGGGATTCGGCGTTGTAGGCGGCGCCGATCAGGACTACTACGGCGGTCAAGTACATCCAGAGGAGCAAACCGATCGCGGCCGCGAGACCGCCATAGACAACATCGTACGGCATTTTGCGCACGTACACGCCGAAGAGCACGTCAACGACCCACCACATAATCGTCGAAACCATGGCGCCGGGAAAGAGGTGCATGAATCCGCGATGGCCGGGGCGACCGATGCGATAGAGGAGCACAAGAGTGATCATCGAGAGCAGAAACACGACGGCGGCCTGGCAGACAATTTCGACTTCATGAATCAGAAGAGGTTGTCCATATTGGCGGACCAGCCAGGCGCGGGCTTGTTTTCCGAATACGGTGAGGATGACGACGACGCCAGTGGGAACAATTGTGAGCAGCAGCAGCAGGAGCGCGCGCAGGTGCACGCGCCAGTAACCGCCACGCAGCGGGTCGGCTTCGATGATGCGGAAGCCTTCGATGAAGCCGACCATGACCTGCGAGCCGGCGAGCAGAGTGCCTCCGAGGCCGAGCAGAAACCATTTCCAGGGATGCTCGCCTTTGCGCACAAAATATTGAGCGACGACGTCTTCGCTGCCGGGAGGGAGAATGAGTTTGAGACGGTCGGGGACTTCGCGCAGGGCGCCGTGGAAGGAAGCGGTGCTGCTGATGATGCCCAGCGCCAGAAGTAGCATAGGGAAAAACGCGAGGAACATGTTGAAGGCGATGGCTTGGCTGAGTGTGATGCAGTCCGGAAAGATGCGGCCGAGTCCGCGGAAGAGATTCTTGAGTATTCGCTCCATTGAAGTCGTCCGCGGGATTATACGGTTAGTGACTGCCAATCGTGCGAGATATTTGGAGCCTGTGACGGTGCCGACCTGCGCGTGGCGAAAGGCACGAAGAAATGGGCGAGGTCGATCACCGGATTCGGGCAAACATACGACTTGAACTGGACACAGCTTCTCGCGTTACGCCGACGAACACCTGACCCATTCTCTCGATCTTAAGTAATTGAAAGGTGACAGTTAAATGGAGTAATCTGCGGTTCCGCGCGCTTTGCGTGCGACGCCGCGTAGTCAAATGGCGGGAGGACCCACGATGAAGGCTCTTCTGAAGGTAGTCCTCGTGTGCGGACTGTTTTGGCCGCTAAGTTACACAGTCTCGGCACAGACCCCTGCTGCGAGATGCTCTCCTAACGGCAGAAGTCTTCGCCCTTCGCAAATGACTTCCGTTTCCGGCTGTCCCTTATCAGCCGACATCGAGGTAGAGCGGAACCAAACATTGGCCGATGGGACGCATATTCAGACGAACACGAAAGCACACAGCTACCGCGATTCTCAGGGCAGGATTCGGTACGAGAGCTATCCACCCGCCAACATCGGGAAGGATGCCCCGGAAGCACCGACCATGATCGTGATCTATGACCCGGTGGCAGGCTTTGGTTACACGCTGCTGGAGAAAACTGCAATGGCTTACCGCCGCAAACTTCTTGAGAGTCCGACGCGTCCAGGGGTTGCCGAGCAGCCGCAAAGTGCGGCTTCCTCAGCCACCCCACCTGCGCAGGACGTGAGCCCCAAGACTGTCGTCGAGCAGCTGGGGACTCAATGGATAGAAGGTCTTCTGGCGAAAGGAATGAGAACCACGACAACGATACCGGCGGGCATGGAGGGTAATGATCGCGTCTTGACAGTCGTATCGGAGATTTGGGTAGCCACGGATATGGGAGTTACGCTTCTGGAGAAACGGTCCGACCCGCGCTCGGGCGACAGAGAAACGCGCCTGACGAATCTAGAGCAGTCGGAACCTGACGCCGCGCTGTTTCAGGTACCCTCAGAGTATACGATCCAAGATCAATAGAGCCCTGCCCGCTCTGGCTCGTCCAAGTTCCAGCACAGAGCTGGCATCCGCCTCTTGCGTTAATTCTATCGGCCAACGCAACCAGAAAATATTCGCCGCCTCCCGGTTCGGCTCGCTTGCCGCATTTCGCAGTGCAGAGTAAACTTTGCATACGATTGGTGCGATTTGCGGCGTGCGGGAGGAATTTGATGTCTCGTATGGTGCGTTGTGGATTGATTCAAGTGCATTGCCAGTGGTCGCCGGAAAAATATTCCATCCGCGACATTTCCAAGAAGATGGTGGAGAAGCACGAGAAGCTGATCCATGAGGCCGCGAAGAAGAAAACGCAGATTTTGTGCCTGCAGGAACTTTTCAACGGGCCTTATTTCTGCGCGGAGCAGCAGGCGCGTTGGTATGAGCTGACGGAGCCGGTGCCGGACGGGCCAACTGTCGAGCGGATGCAGAAGTTGGCCAAGAAATATGGAATGGCGATGGTGGTACCGGTGTACGAGCGCGAGATGACCGGGCTTTTTTACAACACGGCGGCGGTGATTGATGCTGACGGAAAATATTTGGGGAAGTATCGCAAGCATCACATTCCGCAGGTGGCGCCTGGATTTTGGGAGAAGTTTTATTTTACGCCGGGGAATACGGGATATCTCACGTTTCAGACTAAGTTCGCGCGGATTGGGGTGTACATCTGCTACGACCGGCATTTTCCTGAGGGGGCGCGGGTACTTGGATTGAATGGCGCGGAGATTGTGTTTAATCCTTCGGCGACTGTGGCTGGGTTGAGTGAATATCTGTGGGAGTTGGAGCAGCCAGCGCATGCTGTGGCGAACGGATATTTTGTGGGGGCGATCAATCGGGTTGGTAAGGAAGCGCCTTGGAACATTGGCGAATTTTACGGGAAGAGCTATTTCTGTAATCCGCGGGGGAAGATAATCGCACAGGCTAGCAGGGATAAGGATGAGGTGTTGGTCGCGGACTTGGATTTAGAAGAGATGGATAAGGTGCGGCAGACTTGGCAATTTTATCGCGATCGCCGGCCGGAATCGTACGGAGAAATCACGCGGACCCACGCTGGGGCAAAAGCTGTGGACGCTGCAGACTGAACGCGGAGAAATGCAAATCGAACGAAAAGGCCAACTGACATGACTACTACGCCGAAAGTGGTGCCGACGCGGAGCGACGAGGTGGTGCGGAAGCATAAGGAATTTATTTGGCCGTCGGTGACGAATTACTACCAGCATCCTCTGGTGGCGGACCATGCTTCGATGCAATACCTGTGGGACATCGAGGGCAACAAGTATTTGGATTTTTTCGGCGGGATCGTGACCATCGGCGTGGGGCACTGCAATCCGAAGGTGACGGAGAAGATTAAGGCACAGGTGGACAAGCTGCAGCACACTTCGACGCTATTTCCGAACGAAGCGGTGGTGGCGCTGGCGGAAAAGCTGGCGGAGATTACTCCAGGGAAATTGCAGAAGAGTTTTTTTACTAGTTCGGGGACGGAGGCGAACGAAGCGGCGATCATGCTTTCGCGGATGGCATCGCCGAGTTACGACATTGTGGCGCTGCGGCATGCTTATTCGGGCGGATCGGCGCTGGCGAAGTCGGTGACGGCGCAAGCGGCTTGGCGCAAGGGCGGAGTGATCAGCGTGGGGATTTCTCATGCGGTGAATCCGTATTGTTATCGCTGCCCGCTGCATCTGACTTATCCGTCGTGCGATGTGGCTTGCGCAAATGACGTGGAGAGCGTGATTCAGACTACCACCAGCGGGTCAATTGCGGCGTTTATTGCCGAGCCGATTCAGGGCGTGGGCGGATTTATTACTCCACCGCCAGAATATTTCAAGATTGTTTATCGCATCGTGAAAAATTACGGCGGCCAATATATTTCGGACGAAGTGCAAACCGGTTGGGGACGCACCGGCAAGAAATGGTGGGGGATCGAGCAGTGGGAAGTGACGCCGGACATTATTACGTCGGCGAAGAGCATGGCGAACGGCGTGCCGGTGGGTTTGACGATCACTACCGCGGAATTGGCGGACAAATTTCAGGGCTTAAATATCGCGACGTTTGGCGGGAATCCTGTGACGTCTGTGGCAGCGCGAGCCGTGATTGAGGTGATCGAGGAAGAAAATCTGCGGGAGAATACTTTTGTGGTCGGCGGATACTTTCGAAAGAAGCTGGACGAGCTGCAGCAGAAGTATCCTTTGATTGGCGACGTGCGCGGAATGGGGATGATGCAGGCGCTTGAGCTGGTGAAGGATCGTCAGACGAAGGAGCCTGCGCCGCAGGGGACGAATCAGGTGCTGGAGCGCACGCGCGCGAATGGTTTGCTGGTGGGCAAGGGCGGGATGTATGGGAACGTGATTCGTATGGCTCCACCGATGAATATTTCGAAGGCGGATGTGGATGAGGGGATTCGGCTGCTGGATAAATCGTTTGGTGAGGTTCGAATCTCAGGCCAGTGACGTTATGTCCTTACGGGAAAAAATGAAGACCAAGATTCGGGCGGTTCGCGATCCTGATTCCTTGGACATCGTCGAGCAAGTGATGGAAGAAGAAGAGCGACTGACGAAGAACACGCTGGAACCGGGCTCGCCCGACTGGCTTCGTCTCGCGAATATTGCTCTGGTGGTGATGTTGGTTTTGTTTCTGTTGCTGGCGTGGAATATACGGTGAAGGCTCAGCGAATGTGGAGAGTGTGATGGCGACGGCTATAACGACGGATCAGCTTTGCAGGAATTATATTAACGGGGAGTGGGTCGAGTCGAAGTCCGCAAAGATTGTGGAGCGGCGGAACCCTGCTAATACCGATGAGGTGGTGGCGCGGATACCGCTTTCGACGCGGCAGGAGATGAAGGAAGCGATTGTGGCGGCGAAGGAGGCCTTCCCTGCTTGGCGGGAAATGCCGGCGCCGAATCGCGGCAAGATTCTTTTTGCGGCGACGCGGATCATGCAGGAACAGAAGGAAGCGCTGGCGCGGCTGCTGACGCGCGAGGAAGGCAAAGCACTGAAGGATTCGCTGGGCGAAGTGCAGCGGGCGATCAACATTCTGGAATTCATGGCGGGAGAGGCGCGGCGGTTGAACGGCGAAACGCTGACGAGCGAGCTGCGCAAGAATTTCTCTTACACGATTCGCCAGCCGCTGGGAGTGGTGGGTGCTATCACTCCCTGGAATTTTCCGGTCGCGATTCCGGTGTGGAAAATCGCGCCGGCGCTGGTATGCGGGAATACGGTGGTGTTCAAGCCGGCGACGTTGACGCCGCTGACGGCGATGAAGATCGTCGAGATCTTCGAGCAGGCGGGGTTGCCGGCGGGCGTGCTGAATCTGGTGATGGGATCGGGGCGCGAGACGGGCGACGAGCTGGTGCAGAATCCGCATGTGCATGGGCTGTCGTTTACCGGATCGAACGAAGTGGGTTGCGCGTTGTACGCTTCAGGCGCTGCGCATTTGAAGAAAATTCAGTGCGAGATGGGCGGTAAAAATCCGGTGGTGGTGCTGGCGGACGCGGATTTGCAGCTGGCGATGGAGTCGGTGCTGTCGGGCGCGTTTGCTTCGACGGGGCAGCGCTGCACGGCGACGAGCCGCGTGGTGATTGAAGAAAGCGTGGCGGACAAATTCGTCGAGATGCTGACGGCGCGCGCGAAGAAATATGTGGTGGGCGATGGGCTGGAGCCGGGGACGGACATGGGACCGTCTGTGGACGAGAGCCAGTTCAACACGGTGCTTAAATATATTGAGATTGGGAAAGGCGAAGGGAAACTTTTGTGCGGCGGAGAGCGACTGACGGGCTCGCGTTACGATCAGGGTTGGTTTGCGGCGCCGACGGTGTTCGATCATGTGGCTTGGGACAGCAAGCTGGCGCAGGAAGAAATTTTCGGGCCGGTGTTGAGCGTGATTCGCGTGAAGGGTTTTGATGAGGCGCTGCAGGTGGCGAATTCGGTGCGTTATGGGCTTTCCAGTTCAATTTATTCGTCGGACTCGAATAGAATTTTTGAGTTTGTGGATAGGATTGAGACAGGGATGACGCATGTGAATTCGCCGACGGTTGGTGGAGAGGCGCATGTCCCGTTTGGCGGGGCGAAGGATAGCAGCGTCGGGCCGCGAGAGGTGGGACACGCGGCGATTGATTTTTACACGGATTTGAAGATCGTTTACATTGATTACACGGGGCGGAAGCGGGAGTCGAGTCTGTATTAGGGCCGGCGGCGATACAAAGGCCAAGTGAAAATCGCCCACCTAAAGGTGGCCGCCACAACGTCAAACCCTACACCAATCGAAACGAGAGGACACTTACCTGGCTGGATTATTCGATCGCGAGATTTATTTGGATATTGAGACGCTGCGGCTTTCGAACGAGGTGGATGGTGGGTGGGGCAACATTCGCGCGTTTGGGTTGGCGGTGGCCGTCACTTGGGATAAGGAGTTTGCATTCCGGCGGTGGTATGAAGAGGATGCGCTGAAATTGATCACGGAGCTGGAACAGTTTACGCACGTGATTACGTTCAACGGCAATCGGTTCGATATTGAGGTGTTGCGCGCTTATGCTCCTGTCGAGGGGCTGCGTAAGCGGTCGCTGGATATTCACGAATTGTTGCACAAGCAGCTGGGGCATCGCGTGAAGCTGGACCAATTGGCTAAGGATACGCTGGGGACCGCGAAGAGTGGCGACGGGCTCGATGCCGTGAAATGGTGGCGCGCGGGGCAGAAGGATCGCGTGGCGGAATATTGCGAGCAGGACGTGGCGATCTTGCGCGATGTGGTAGAGCACGGGCGGGCTAAGGGATTTGTGGTGATTTCGGCGAAACAAGTGCGCGTGAAATGGGAATGAACCTGCTGAGGGCAATGTCACGCCTGGGATATTTTCGGCTAACCATTCATTTTCGATTCGATCGCCCGGCGGTACGCATCCTGGCGGCGATTTGCGCGATTGCGCTCTTTACAGGCGCCGGGGCTCGCGCGGACGCAGCATATTTCTTCAGTGGCGCGGCGGACAACGGACGGTTTTTGTGGAAAGCGCTGGGGCGCGCGCAGTTGAAGCTGGAGAACAAGACACCGCTGCAGTGGAACGTTTATCAAACGGAGAAGAAGAAGGAAGCGAACCTGGTGCTGGTGCAGCTGGGGCGGCGTTATGTGGCGCTGGACATTCGGGGGAAGGTGGCTTACTACGTTTTTCCTTCGGACTTGCAGGCGAAGGGATCGGATTTTGAGAGCGGAAATTTGTTTGTGCGGTCGCGCGTGATGCCTACGACCGCCTGGACCGTGCGCGACGTGGGGCCGGCGGAAATGATCAAATTGACGTTGGGAGATTACGGTCGGGCGCTTGATGTGGAATTGCCGCACATGCCCGATTTGCGCGCGTTTTACTGATTCGCCCGGGCGGTTTTTTGTTTCCAGGACATCGGCGGCAGGCCGGTGTGGATTTCCTCCATCGTGATGCAGCCGTGCACGGGGCAGACCAGCGCGCACAGGTTGCAACCTACACAATCTTCTTGGATGATTCGCGGGACGTGAACTTCCATGCCGTTGGGGTTGTGCTTGCCGTCAGCGTTGTGCTGCGGGGCGCGTTCGATGCACTGGTGCGCGCCGTCTTCGCAGGCGACGTAGCAGAGCTGGCAGCCGATGCAGAGGCCGGCATCGATTTTGGCGATGATTTTGTAATTGAGGTCGAGGTCACCCCAGTCCATCACGTTGGGAACGGCGCCTCCGCGGAAATTTTCTGTGGAGCCGTAGGCGTGGTCGTCCATGTAGCTGGCGAGGCCATCGGCCATATCTTCGACAATGCGAAAACCGTAATGCATGGCTGCGGTGCAGACTTGCACGCAGGTGGCGCCGAGGGCGATATGTTCGGCCGCGTCCTTCCAATCGCTGATGCCGCCGATGCCGACGATGGGAATTTTTACTTTTTTCGCAACGCTAGAAAGCAGATGGAGGGCGATGGGTTTTACGGCGGGGCCGCAATAGCCGCCGTGGGAGGACTTTCCTGCTACGTTGGGACGCGGCGCGAAAGTTTCGAGATCTACGCCCATCAGCGAATTTATTGTATTGATGAGGCTGACGGCGTCGGCGCCGCCACGTTCGGCGGCCAGCGCGATGTGCGTGATGTCGGTGACATTCGGCGTGAGTTTGGAAATCACCGGAGTTTTTGCGACTTCTTTCGCCCACGACGTGATCATTTCGGTGTATTCGGGGACCTGGCCGACGGCGGCGCCCATGCCGCGCTCGCTCATGCCGTGCGGGCAACCGAAATTCAGCTCGAGCGCGTCGGAGCCGGCGTCTTCGGCGCGGCGAACTATGTCGTGCCAAGTTTCACGTTTGGATTCCACCATTAGGGAGGCGATGACCAGATTCTTGGGGTAGCGCTTCTTTACTTCGGCGATTTCTTGCAGATTGACGGCGATGGGACGGTCGCTGATTAGTTCGATGTTGTTGAGTCCCATCATTTTTACACCGTTTAGATCGATAGCGCCGTAACGCGAGGAGGTATTTTGGATTGGGTCGCCGATGGTTTTCCAGACCGCGCCGCCCCAGCCGGCGTCGAAGGCGCGCATGACTTGGCCGCCAGTATTGGTCGGTGGGCCGGAGGCTAGCCAGAAGGGATTTGGCGAACGCAAGCCACAGAAGTTGACGCTCAGGTCTGACATGGACTACCTCCCCACTGCGTTCTTAGATGGAGCGACGTCGTTTACGCCGCGCCAGATTAGCCAGATTACTACTACGAGCATGCCCAGCCAGCCGATCATGCGAACGGCGCTGGCGATTTGCGTGTCGTGTTCGAGGACGCCTAGTTTGCCGAACAGATAGTTCCAGTCGTGGATTACGTATTCGGCGTCACCTACTGTGAGCAGCGGCAAATCCTGGGCGCGGGCGTCGGCCATGTAGGTGGCAATGGGGAGAAACTGTTCGAAGAAAAAGAACAGGCAGAAGGCGACGGCTTGCGATTGGCGACGAAAGAAAAAATAAGTGGCGAGCGCGAAGGGCGCGAACAATTGCAGAAATGTGCCGCCTGCGACCATGATGAATTCGCCGCCGAGGCGGAAGAGAAGATGGCCGCCTTCGTGGATCGGAACGAAAACGCCGTCCATCAGGAGCAACAGGCCGTTGCCGCGGGCGCGCTGGTAGAGGAAGAGCATATAAAAAATAATCCAGGCGACGAGGGCAGCGCGCGGGACAGGCTCCCAAGGTTGCTCGAGCTCTTCCAGGGCTGGCACGCGCTCGATCCATGATTCGGGGACGCGCACGAGCGGTTAATTCTTTCCGCGCGGCGATTCGAGCCACGCGTCAATGCCGCGAGCGGCGGCCATGCCTTCGGCGACGGCGTCCACGACTTCCTTGCCGCCGTTCACGCAGTCGCCCGCAGCAAAATATTTTGCGTTACCGGTTTGGTAGCGCTCGTTGACGGCGATGGTGCCGTTTTCGCGGACGGTAATTCCCTGCACCGCGCGCGCGAAGGTGGTTACTGGTTCCTGGCCGATGGCGCGGACAACCATGTCCACTGCGAGCTGGAATTCGCTGCCTGGGATGATGACGATTGGGCCGCGCTTCTTGTTCGGGACGGATTCGGTGCGGGTGCGAATACATTCGATTGCGGCGACTTTGCCGGTGGCGTCGCCTAGGATTTTGGCGGGCTGCGCATGCCAATGGAAATTGACGCCGTCGAGTTTGGCGAGATCGTATTCGTAGCGGAATGCGGCCATTTCTTGTTCGCCACGGCGATAGATAAGGTGAACGACTTCGGCGCCGAGGCGCTTGGCGGCAGTGACCACGTCAATCGCAGTGTTGCCGGCGCCGATGCAGGCGATGCGGCGGCCGATGGTTAGCTGCGCGAAAGGCCGAATCTTGGTCGGCTCGATGAATTCCATCGCGCCGACGACGCCTTGTAGATCTTCGCCGGGTACGCCGAGGTTGCCAGTTTCGCCTAGGCCGACGCCGATGAAAATGGCGTCGAAATCTCTTTCCAGCTGCGCGAAGGTGACGTCGCTGCCCACGGTGGTCTTTTGGCGAAATTCGACGCCGAGGCTGCGGACGAGCTCGACTTCGCGCAGAGTATCCTTGGCGCGGAGTTTGTAGGCGGCGATGCCGTAGGTGTCCAGGCCGCCGGGCAATTCATTGCGATCGAAAATCGTGGTGCCGTAGCCGAGCCTGGCGAGTTCGGCGGCGCAGGCGAGCGATGCGGGGCCGGAGCCGATGAGCGCGACGCGCTTGCCGTTGGGAGCGCCTGCGTGGAAAAGTTGAATGTTGCGATCTAGGACGTGGTCCACGGCGTAGCGCTGCAGGCGGCCAATTTCGATGGGCTTTTCCTCTTTTTCGTGCATCACGCAGGCGCCTTCGCAGAGCACTTCGGTGGGGCAAACGCGGCCGCAGCTATGTCCGAGGATATTGGCTTCGAGAATTACGCGGGCGGAGCCGCGGAGATTGTCTGTGGAAATTTTTTGGATGAAGGAAGGGACGTCGATGTGGGTGGGGCACGCGATGGTGCAAGGGGCGTCAAAGCAGAACAGGCAGCGCGCGGCTTCGACGGCGGCCTGGCGCCGAGTCATGCGCGGAGAAATTTCCGCGAAGTTCTTCTCGTATTGCTCGGGCGAAAGCTTGGGAGCAGTCTCGCGCAGCGTCATGGAGTTGCCGTCGTTTCCTTGGGCTGGAAAAGAGACGTCATTCTAGCACTGGCGATTGGCGGGAGGGTCAAGGGATTCGCGGAAGAGTTCAGAACTGAACACCTTGAGTGACCGCAGCCGGCCGGCCAACGACAGTGCTATTTATTTCTTAGGATGAGATGCCGCGAGGCTTGAAAAAGAAACCAGATAGCGGGCTTCATCGCGATTGGTTTGCGCGAGATCGATCTGCGGCACTCGGTACGACGACGGGAATCGTAGTCTGAAGTAATAGACCCCACCGGACTCCGCCGTGAAATTTGCTAGCGCGTTGAACGCCGAGTATTCGCCCCCTCGCGTTTGCCAGTTCGAACAGAGGTGATGTTCGCCCGGAGACACGGCGAATGAAAAAAAGCTTCGGGCTTTGAGCGCACCGATCCACGCGCCGTCGAGTCCTATGCGGAACGTGGGGCTGGATGCGCTCGGGTAGTCGCCCTGCCCGAGGTCCTCGATAACATACACGAGCGCCTTTCCCACTGAAGGCACCTGCACGGGTACCACGTCTGCCGGAGGCGTCACCGTCACGTCAAATTTGGCGGCGGCTGGACCGCACGCCCACAACGGGTTGTTTGTGTCGGGTGCCCCTTGCGCGAAAACGGGTGACGCGAGAAGAATCAGAAGCAGCGCGACGGTCTTCATTGTCTCTCCGGGACGAGCAAGTCACGCGGCTGAAGTCCACCGCCGAAGCCCGCCGCGGGATTGCAGTGCCGTCGAGTGAGACGTATGAAGCCGCTGGGAGGGTACGAACCTCAACACATTCCTGTCGAAAGAAAACGTAATCGCTTTTTGCGATGGCCCCGATTATGCACCGCTGAAGAATCTCCGAACCGAAACTGACCCCTACTCGATCATTCCTAACCTGCAAAGAAATACGGAAGCGGTGTAAGCTACAACGCTTCGCGGGAATTCTGAGGAGGATGGCGGGTTATGCGCTTTGACACTTTGATTCGCGGTGGGACGATTGTTACGGCTACCGATACTTATGTTAGCGATGTGGGGATTCTTGGCGGGAAGATTTCCGTTATCGGGTTGAATTTGCCGGCGGACGGTGCGGGCAAGGTGATTGATGCGCACGGGATGCAGGTGATGCCGGGCGGGATTGACGTGCATACGCACCTGGATATGCCATTTGGCGGAACTACCAGCGCGGACGATTTTGAAAGTGGGACGGTGGCGGCGGCTTATGGCGGGACTACCACGCTGATTGATTTTGCGATTCAGTACAAAGGGCAGACGCTGCGGCACGCTTTCGATACTTGGATGAAGAAGGCCGATGGCAAGGCGGTGATTGATTATTCGTTTCACTGCATCATCACGGATATTGCGGGGGCGCAGCTGGATGAGATGAAGGCATTCGTGCGCGAGGGCGTGCCGACATTTAAATTGTTCATGGCGTATCCGGGCGTGTTCATGCTGGATGACGCTGCGATTTTCAAAGCGATGGGAGTGGCGGCGGACTGCGGCGGAATGATTTGCATGCACGCGGAAAATGGCGGCGCGATTGATGTGATCGTGCAGCGGGCGTTGGCGGAGGGAAAACGCGCGCCAAAATATCACGCGCTGACGCGGCCGGTGACGGCGGAGGCGGAAGCGACTTCGCGGGCGATTGCGCTGGCGGAAATGGCGGGGACGCCGGTGTACATCGTGCACCTATCGTGCAACGAGGCGCTGGAGAAAGTGCGCGAGGCGCGGGATCGCGGATTGCGCGTGTATGCGGAGACTTGCCCGCAGTACTTATATTTGTCGCTGGAAAATATGGATGGGCCGGGGTTCGACGGCGCGAAATATGTGTTCACGCCGCCGCTGCGCGAGAAGTGGCATCAGGAAAAACTGTGGCAGGGGCTGGCGAAGGATGATTTGCAGGTGGTTTCGACGGACCATTGTCCATTTTGCATGAAGGAGCAGAAGGAATTGGGGAAAGACGACTTCACGAAGATTCCGAATGGCGGGCCGGGGATCGAGCATCGCGTGAGTTTGGTTTATAGCGGCGGCGTGCACGGCGGAAAATTTTCGGCGAACCGGTTCGTGCAGCTGGTGTCCACGGCTCCGGCGAAATTATTTGGATTGTATCCGCGCAAGGGGACGGTGGCGGTGGGGTCGGATGCGGATTTGATTGTGTTTGATGCGGATGAGGAACAGACGATCAGCGTGAAGACGCATCATATGCGCGTGGATTATTCGATGTTCGAGGGGACGCGGGTGAAAGGCGTGACGAAGACGGTTTTGTCGCGGGGGCGCGTGATTGTGGAGAATGGCAAGTTTGTGGGCAAGGTTGGGGCGGGGGAATTTTTGAAACGGGAGAATCCGGCGAAGGTTTAGTAGCGCGCTTGTGGGGCCGAAAAATTAATCGCGGGAGACGCCGGCTACCCAGGCGATGCTTACCAGGCCATCTTTTACCTGGACGTCTGCTACATCGCCGGTAGTGAAGCGGTCGAAATCGCTGCGATCTACCGGGATGCGTTCGAAGCGATGGCCAGCGCGCCAGGAAATGACGATGAGGCGACGGCTGGGGACCGGGCCGGTCATCGAAAATCTGCTGATTACGCGGGCTTTTTCGATGTGCGCGGGGGAACGATCGAGCGCGCCATTGGCGTAGAGCAGCAAGGCGAGCAGCCACGGCAGCGGAAGCAGGCCGTAATACACGCGTTTAAGAGATTCGACTTCCTGGTGACGCAGCGCGCGACGTTCGACGATGATCGCCAGGCCGAGCGTTAGAAAAAATACCACGCCGATGAAAATCACGATGCCATCGAGTTCCAGGGCCGGGTAACGGCCGCTGGCGACGATGAAGGCTATCGCGCCGACGAGAAATAACGCAGTGCGATTGAGCAGCGAGCGGCGCAGGGAAAATTCCGCAGCGGAGGAACTGAGGCCGCAGGCGTCGCAGGTATCACTGAGCCGTTCCGCCCCACAGTTCAAACAACGCGTCATCTTTTGGTCTATCCCCCGTAGTGCAATGGGATGATGTTATGAGGCGGCGGATTCCGTGTCAATTCGCTCGCTGCGACGGCGGCCGCTTCGTTTGTGCAACGGAATCGCCGGACGCACATCCGCTTCCCTTATTGGACACCGGAACGCAATGAAATGATTCTATTTCACCTGGCGCTCGCTGGTGGGCGGCGTGTCGAGGCAGACGATATTTTCGTCGCGACCGTTGGCGAGCATTTCGCAGTCAATTCCCTGGGCGCTGCGGATGGCTTCCTGGGAAGTGGCGCCGGCAGCGGTCGCGCAGTGCAGCGCGCCTTTGAAAGTGACGCAGACTTCGTATTCGTTTTTGGTTTGTTGGACCGAGGAATAGAGCAGGACACCTAAGAAGATGGCGGCGCCGAGGGTTACGATCACGCGGATTTGGGTTTTGCGATTTGGCACGGGTCCT